>Ga0194113_10006788_pt1 | contig 14488 bp, 10 predicted proteins | sample TA2MahC200mmetaG_FD_146193 | JGI IMG/M metagenome (GOLD analysis project Ga0194113, IMG submission 146193) | Freshwater microbial communities from Lake Tanganyika, Tanzania - TA2015017 Mahale Deep Cast 200m | ecosystem: Environmental > Aquatic > Freshwater > Lake | place: Tanzania: Lake...
GCAAGCCAGCCTTTGCCATCACCTCACTGGGCCTCTTTCTCGAACAACGGGAGGCCCATCACCTGACACCTATCGTGCAGCCCCGTTTGCAGGGAGCCACCACCGAACGTTACAGGCTCGTGGCGCGGAAAGGACAATATGCCAAACTGGAAGATCTGAAAGGTAAATCCATCAGCGGAACAGTGCTGGATGAACCCGAATTCCTGAAAAAAATCGTCTTTGCCGGCCAGCTCGATCCGGCCACCTATTTCGCGTTGAAACCCACGAGACAGGCCATTCGGGCCCTGCGCTCGCTGGACAAGGGCGAACTGGATGCGGTGCTGTTGAACGGGCAGCAATATGCCGCCCTGGGTTCCCTTCCCCTCAAGTCACCCCTGGAGGTGGTTTATTCCTCCGCCGAGACGCCCTTGATGGGCATGGTCGCCAATAGCCAAACCACGAAAGCCGAGGATAGAGAACGGTTTGCCAAGGCCCTGCAGAAGATGTGTGCCGATACCGATGGCAAGAAGCTGTGCGTCCTTTTTGGAGTGGACGCCTTCGTTCCCGCAGACACCACGGCTATCGAGCCCATGATCAAACTCTGGCAAAAAGATTAGGGACACAATGACCACGACGATGCTCTTACGCCTGTTTGTGCTCCCGGGTGTGATTCTGGGTGGTTGCGCGAGTCTGCCGGATAAGGTGGTGCGTTTTCAGGGATTGTCGGATTGCCCCTTGCAAACCCCGCAAGCCGTTCTCTCCCAGCAACATCATCTTGGCCCCGGAAGTTCAACCCATACGCTGCAATGTGCCTTGACCGTGGCCCGGGAAACCCGGGATCCGGCCTTGCTGAGTACGGAGTTACCCGCTCGCCTGGCCTTACACCTTGCCGAGCGCAGCCAGGATAGCCGGAGCAAGGAAGCCCTGGCCAATGAGGGAGTGCGGTTCGGCAACGCGGCGCTCAAGCAGGGCGGCGCCAACAACGGCGCGGTTCACTACTACCTGGCAGCCAACCTCGGGCTGGCTATCCACGATCATCCGCTGCAGGCCGCCGATCAATTGTCAACGCTCGAGCAGGAACTGCAAAAATCGACGCAACTTTCCCCCGGAGTGGATGATGGCGGACCCTTGCGCCTGTTGGGCATGCTCTATCTGAAGGCGCCGGCCTGGCCAAATGGCATCGGGGATGGCGACAAGGCGCTGGAATTGCTGAACAAAGCCGTCGACAAATACCCGGAGCATCCGCTGAATCATCTTTTCCTGGCTCAGGCGCTCTGGGAAGTGGATGAAAAGGAACAGCAGGCCAAACAGCAATGGAATCTGGGGTTGGAGCAACTGAACAAGGGCGCCTGGGGCTATAATCGGGATATCTGGAACCGGGAGTTTCAGTCCGTGGCCCGTGAAATCGACGCCACGCCTCGATGATCATCCCTCCAGTCATCCCGCCAAGAGCAAGCTGACATGGGTCTTCTCACCATGGATCCCAGTACCTTGAATACCGCCACGCGGCAAGCCATAAAGCACCTGCTCAAACAGCAAAAAACCCGAGGCGATTGGGAGGGTGAAATGGTCTGGTGCACGATGATATTGGCCCAGGCCATCATCGTACGCACCCTGGTGGGCCGCCCTTACAATGCCAGGGAAGAACAACAAATCCTTCGCCATTTCGAGGTTACTCAGGCGCCTGATGGCTCCTGGGGCATGCATCCCGAATCACCCGGCTATGTGTTCTTCACCACCCTGGCCTACGTTGCGCTGCGCATGATGGGAGTGCCTGCCGACCATCCCATGCTCACCCGTGCGCGATCCTGGGTCCAGGCGCAACCCGGCGGGGTCAAAGGGATACCGACCTGGGGCAAGTTCTGGCTGGCCATTCTGGGCCTTTACGAATATCAGGGCCTCAACGCCATTCCGCCAGAGCTCTTTCTGTTACCCGAATGGCTGCCGTTCCATCCCCGTCGGTTTTATTGCCATACCCGGTTGATATACCTCGGAATCGCTTTCATAGCCGGCAAACGCTATCAAGCCAATTTGCCCGAGCCCTTGCTGAGTGATCTGCGGCAAGAACTCTATCAAGAACCCTACGGGGACATCGACTTTGCCCAACTGCGACATTGTCTGGCGCCCGGTGATGTCTTTGTGCCGATTACCCCCCTGCTCCGGCGTATCTATGACCTGTTGGCACGATTCGAACGCTTGCACGCGAAGAAATTACGGGAGAAAGCCCTGCGGCATTGCCTGGACCGAATTCTCTACGAACAACGATCAACACGCTATCAAGGCATATCCCCAGTCAATGGACTGTTGAACACCTTGGCATTATTCGTTCACGATCGCCATCACCCGGATCTGGAAGCCAGCCTTGAGGGAGTTGAAGCCTGGCGCTGGGAGGATGAAGCCGAGGGTATTCGTTATGTCGGCGCCCGCTCGAACACCTGGGATACAGGCTTCGTGCTCCAGGCGCTCAGCCTGGTGGAAAACCCCAAGCAAGACCTTGTCGCTGCCGTCACCCGGGCGCAGGATTTTCTGGCCAAAGCCCAAATGCTGGAGGAACTACCCGATTTCAACTCGTATTGGCGCGACCCGGGAGTGGGTGGCTGGTGTTTCTCCGACGGACAACATCGCTGGCCTGTCAGTGACTGCACTGCCGAAGCGCTGAGCGGCTTGCTGAGTATTTATGAGAATCCCGGATTTTCCGGACTGCCCCGCCTCGAACCGGAGCGACTCAGGCAAGCCGTTGAATTCATTCTCTCCCGCCAGAATGCGGATGGCGGCTTTGGCACTTACGAACGCCGCCGTGCCGGAAGACTGCTGGAATTCATCAACCCGTCCGAAATGTTCGGTCAGTGTATGACAGAACTTTCCTACATCGAGTGTACGGCCTCTGCCCTGGCCACCCTATGTCATTATCGGCGGCACTATCCCGACCTACCGGAAGGCGCCATTGATCGGGCTATTCCGCGCGCGATCAAACTCCTGAGAGAGAGACAACTCCAGGATGGGTCCTGGCCCGGCTTCTGGGGTATCAACTACACCTATGCGATTTTCCATGTCGCCAAGGCTTTCCGCATGGCGGGCATACCCCAGAGCGATGCATCACTGAGCAGGGCATCAGCGTGGCTCAAAGGCAGGCAACGTGCGGATGGTGGCTGGAGCGAACATTACTCAAGCTGTCTGGAAAACCGTTACATCGAACATCCGGACACCCAGGTTGTCATGACGAGTTGGGCGCTGCTGGCTTTGATGGAAATTTTACCTCCCGACGATGACGCCATTCGGCGCGGCATTGCCTGGCTGCTGAGTCAGCAATCGAACGAGGGTGGCTGGCCGAGACAGGCCGTGAATGGCGTCTTCTTTGGCGCCGCCATGCTCGACTACCGCCTGTATCACACATATTTCCCAGTTTGGGCGCTGACAAGGTATACTTGTGCCTAATTTGGCAATAAAAGTTGCACAACCACAACGAATGTTGCCGATATGGTATTGTTTGCCCCCAGTACCTAATGATTCCCTGTCACGTGGGCTGATTGGCGTTGGAGTCTCGTTTCAATGCACCCCCAACGACATGGGCAAAATTTTTCGACTTTGGAATACGCGATGGGTAATCCCGACCTGATAATGGACAAACGCACAGTGAATCAGTTGGACATCGATGTCCTAATCGCGGGGGGAGGCGTAGCCGGCTCGGCAGCCGCGGCAGCGCTGGCCCCCCTAGGCTTGAAAATTCTCATTATCGAACCGAAGGCCTCTCATGGCCGTCGATTAGCTGGAGAATTGATCCATCCTCCGGGCATTGATGGCCTCAAGCAATTGGGCCTGCTCGAAGAAGATTGTGATATTGGCGCCGAAATCCGCGGATTTTCGATATACCCCTACGAGCACGACGCGGACAAGGATCAATCCGTCATTTTGCCCTACTGTGAGGTTGAGGGTCTTACCCACGGCGGCATGGCGATCGAGCATCAGACGCTCAAAAATCACTTGCTGGAAAAAATCAAATGCTTTCCAGGAGTCGATGTGTGGTTGGGTGGGCGCGTAACGCGGATCGAAAAGGATCCGACCGGCACGGACTACCATGCCATCGTTGAGACGGAAACGGGTGAAACACGCATCAATGCCCGACTGATCATCGGCGCTGACGGACCGATGTCACAAGTTCGCAAGCTGGCCGGCATTGCCCATGAAACCCATCGATATTCCGGAATGCTGGGCGTCGAGGTTCCCGATACCCACCTGCCAAATCCCGGGTACGGTAATATCTTCCTCAACCCATTGGGAATCTCCTATGCCTACAGCGTCTGTGAGGGACGCGCACGAGTCATGTTCGAGATACTCCGCGGCGACAACTCCAAAGACTCGATACGCGAACATCTCAAGTTCTTCCCGAGCGAATTTCGTCATGACATCGAATCGGCGATAGCCGATGATAAACCCCTCGCTGCCGCGAACTACCGTATCGTGCCTGAATCTAGCGCCAAGGCTAATATCGCCTTGCTGGGAGACGCCAGGGGGTGTTGCCACCCACTGACGGCCTCGGGGATCACCACGGCCGTCAAGGATGCCCTGAATTTACGTAACGAGTTGATCAACTCTCAGTTTGATTTTCATAAGGCTTTGCGACGCTATGCCATTGCCGCCGGCCGTGTGCAACTGACGCGCCGTACCTTATCCGAGGAGTTGCGAGAAGCTTTCCTTTCACACACCGATGAGGCGAAACTTCTCAACCAATGCATATTTTCCTACTGGCGAAACAATCCACAAGGCCGGGCCAAATCCTTGGCGCTCCTATCCACTATGGATAGCAGCATCCTCTCAATGGGATCCCAGTTTGCATTTGTGGTTCTACAGGCCTTTAGTCTGTTACCTGGACAGGCGCGAGGGGGGCAACTTGGTGTTTGGCTCATCTCCATGTGCAAACTTGCGATAAAAAGCCTGAGCATCCCGCAGACGGCCTTCGCTCACTGGCTTAGGGAGCAGCACGCAACCGCCAAGTAGATTATTGCCCAACCTTTGAAAAGGGGAAGATGGCCGCTGCCGGAGAAATCCGCTTCACCGATTAGCGGCCCATCCTCCTGTCACACCAATAATTGCAAAGCCAGCAGAAAATCCCATTTGACTTCCTGGCTTCTGATTAGGGCATCAGTCAAGCGGATCGAAATAGCTCTTATCGACCCCACATTCCGGACAAACCCAATCATCGGGTATGTCTTCGAACAGAGTGCCGGGAGCTAACCCGGAATCAGGATCACCCAGTTCTTCGTCATATACCCATCCGCAAGCGGAACAAATAAATTTTTTGTACTCACTCATCACTTAATAGCCTTGTAGTTTTGTTGAAGGGAGCATTCTACGTCCAACACGCAATTCCGAAAAGACTGACGCTCAGGGAAAAAACAACAAGGAGAGGCGCCCCCGCTAATTACTGGCCGAACATAATGGGAACCCGGGTGGCTCAAAGCCAGCAAACCAGAAAGTCCGGTCGGCCTTAACCATCCGCCACCGTCACTGTCCAGGTGTAAGCGCATTTGGCGTAACTTCTCCCGAGCCCGTTCAAACAGCTTGATCGCAATCTGTCACAACAACCCGAATAGTCAGGACCCGAGTCCAGTTACCGACTTGGCACGCACCGAGAAAATTAATGAGGACAACCTGTCCCCAGCCTAAACAATTGCTGCCCCACACGTGAGACAATTAGGATTCTTCGGCAACCGAATCCGTTGCCACTCCATGGCAAGGGCGTCGAAAAGCAATACCATTCCATTGAAAGCGTAATCTCTCATGGTAAGGATTTTGATAGCTTCGAGTGCCTGCATACTGCCAATGATGCCAGGAAGTGGAGCGACCACGCCGGATTGCGAACAGGTTTCCCCAAGTTCTTCGTCCCCATGGTAGAGACAATTGTAACAAGGCGAAGCACCGACTCCCGGTTGAAACACCATGAGTTGGCCCTCAAAGCGAATCACGGCCCCGCTAACCAGGGGTTTACGTTGTTGATGGCAGGCACGGTTCACGGCAAATCGGGTCATTAAATTATCGGAACAGTCCAGCACCACATCCACATCCTTGACCGCCTGCTCCAAAGCCTTTTCGCTTAATCGTTGATTCTGGCAACCTATCTTGACGTCAGGGTTGATTCTTTGCAGCACGCGCATGGCCGATTCTGTTTTCGCCATGCCGATACTGGGGGTGTCATGCAGTATCTGGCGCTGTAAATTACTTAAATCGACTTGATCGTAATCGTTGATGATCAAATGACCGACTCCGGCGGCCGCCAAGTACATCGCCGCCGGAGATCCCAACCCCCCCAGCCCAACGATGAGCACCCGCGAGTCCAGGAGGCTCCGCTGGCCGTCAACATCGATTTGGGGTAACAGGATATGACGGCTGTATCTCAATAACTGGCTATCTTTCATTATGTACATCCCTGCATGATCGTTGATCTCGATGTCAGAATTTTTTCCACCTCAAAGAGCTCTTCGAGCATAAATCCCGGGAATCCGGAACCATTGAGGACCCTTTCTGTAATATCATTGCGCTTCAAAATTCAGCCAAGACAATCAACATGACCTGGAAACTGGCAATACCCATAATTCTGATCGGCACCCTGGCCATGGCGGCGGAGGAGACGCCCATACTATTACCCGATCAGCCTGACCTACCTGCTCCGGTTCAAAGCGGCCAACCGATGGAGCCCGATGTCACCATCATACGGCGTGGCGAGGAAACCATCGAAGAGTATCGTATCAACAACCAGCTTTACAGAGTCAAGATCACCCCCGTCATCGGCCCATCCTACGAATTGATTGATACCAATGGCGACGGTAACCTCGAGGTTCGTCAGGGTGACAATCAGAAGGGCATGAACATCAACAAGTGGGTACTCTTCAGTTGGTAAGTTCCCTTGCATCACGAGCAGGGGAAATGCCGATCCGCCTCCCTCAATCCAGCCGTTCACTGACAACCCACAAGGACTTTAAAGAGCATGCCTGACAGCGCTCGTCTGGAAAGACTGCTTCGCGCCGGTCAACAATCTCTGTTGCGCGGAGGACTCAAGGGACTGGAAAAGGAAAGCCTGCGTCTCTCTATCACGGGACAAATCGCTCAAACCCCTCACCCGGCAGCCCTGGGTTCCGCGCTGACCCACCCTTGGATTACCACGGATTATTCCGAGGCCCTCGTTGAACTCATCACACCGCCATTCACCCATGTGAATGACACCTTGAGTTTCCTGGGCGACCTCCATGCCTTTGCTCATCGACAACTGGAGGAAGAGCTATTGTTAGCCACCTCCATGCCGATTGGGCTGAATGGTGATGAGAGCATACCCATTGCTCGCTATGGCCACTCGAATATCGGCATGATGAAGCACATTTATCGCCGCGGCCTTGCGCACCGCTACGGTCGAACCATGCAATCCATTGCCGGACTGCACTTCAATTACTCCTTCAACGAGGCTTTGTGGCCAACCCTTCAGGATTTGGAGCGAAACCAGCAGAGCCCTACGCAGTTTATCGCCGATGCCTATTTTGGGGTCATTCGCAACGTCCACCGTCATGGCTGGCTATTGATCTACTTGTTTGGCAACTCACCCGCCATGAGTAAATCCTTCTTCAAAGGCCGCGAAGCCCTGGCTTCGAGGTTTACGGAACTGGATCAAGATACCCTGTATCGTCCTCACGCCACCTCATTGCGCATGAGTGACATCGGTTACCGGAATGACAATCAAACCAGCCTGGTCATTTCGTTCAACTCACTGGAGGAATACGTTGCGAGCCTTGAAAGAGCCATTCAGCAACCCTACCCTGCCTATGAACAGATTGGCGTCAGGGTCGATGGGGAATACCGCCAACTCAACGCCAACATCCTCCAGATTGAAAACGAGTATTACAGTGCCGTTCGCCCCAAGCAAGTGACACGATCGGGTGAGAAACCCACCCTGGCCTTGAAGAAAAGAGGGGTGCGCTACCTGGAACTCAGGGCACTGGATCTGATGTGTCTCGCTCCCGAAGGTATTACCCTTCGGGAAATGCATTTTCTGGAGACCTTTGTACTGTTTTGCCTGCTCACCGAGAGCCCGCCACTGCGGGAACAGGAGATTGCCGAATCCAATCAGAACAGCCTGGGCATCGCCTGCTGCGGTAGAGGTAAGGACTATAAGCTCTTGCGTGGAGGCCGTGAAATGTCCATTGGCGAATGGGGGAACGAAATTTTCGAAAAGTTGGCTGCCATCGCTGGAATCCTGGACGAGGACGCGGACGATGCAGCCTATACCGAAAGCATCGAACACCTCCGGCCATGCCTTATCGACTCTGAAGAGACGCCTTCCGCCCAGGTACTGCAAACCATGCGGCATGATCATGAGAGTTTTGCTGAATTTGCGCGGCGTCTCTCAACCGAACATGCCATTCATTGGCGGAATCGTCCGCTCCATGCGGACAAGACGCTGGAATTCAGGCTCGAAGCCGAAGCTTCCTGGCGCAAACAAGAAGAGATCGAAGCCTCCGACGATCTTTCGTTCGACGCGTTTCTTCAGCAATACTGGCAACAGGCCTAGAGCATGCTGGGAGCCTCTGCCTCTCCAAGCCATCCAAATCATCGCTCACTAAAAAGGGCGGACTGGTAACCCAGACCGCCCCTCGGCTATAAGCCTATGTCAGTCAATCCAAGCTTATTTGGAAAGGCTTTCCTTGCCGATGGCATCCAGTTCCTTTGTCACTTCCTCGCCAACCTGCGCACCCTTCGCGGTGTCACCGGCCTGGCAGGCTTCCTTTCCGGTTTGCATTACATCGATGGCTTTCTGCAGCCGCATGCTGGCAGCATTACCCGTAATTTCCTTGTAGTGCTGCTTGGCCTGCTTGTAATGATCCGCACAGCCTTTTGCATCGCCAGCCTTAGCTGCATCCGTTGCAGCTTTTACTTCCTTCTGGGTCAGCCCGAAGTGCTCCTTGACACCTTCGGAGTTTTCAGCCGCGAATACATTGCCGGAAGCTGCCAGTACCAACAGAGCGCTGCTCAGCACGGTGGAAATCTTGCTCATTTTCATGTTTTGTTTGTCTCCTCTGGCAGCCGTTGCAGGCAACCAAATCAATTGTCAAATAACCCGATTGATTAGTCGGCCAAAGCCTTCATCAACCGGGTTGAATAGTAAAAGAGTTCGCGGGGCTTGTCATGCATTATGTTTGAACGACGGCCGAAAACCTTGTTCTGGATAAGGGCTTCACCCGCCACGCCACCTCAAAATTGCCGCGAAACAACGTGTGCGAGCCAAGCCCCGGAAAGTTTCTCCTGGACCGAGTTTTGCCTCAACCGCGCCTGTAGGTTCGGAAAATCGACGCGATCCAGTTCCTGATCCTGGTTGTAGCAGGAATAGACGAAATATTCCTTGCCCGTTTCCGGGTCTACATGCTTGCACAGGCACTGGGCGCAGACGCCCTTCATCATGCACTGCATCGGTGAATTGATCGAGCCGATCGCCAGATGGTGCGGCTTGATGTAAGGCTTCAAGACCCCGTATCGCGCAGCCTTGACGGCTGCCATCATGCGATCCGAGCCGATGACGATCATGTGATCGACATCATCGAGATGGATCGGGGTGGCGCCCAAAGCTCCCCTGGCATACGCCACCATGGCCTCGACGATATTGCCGACAAAGGTTTTGTCCTGTGGCCGCAGCACCGGGATGGGCTCCGCCCCCTGCATGGGATCGACCGCCCAGACCACGATATCGGACGCCGCCTCGATATCGGGAACCTTGAAGACATCCTCCCGCCTCCTGTAACCGGCAAAATAGATGACTTGACTGCCGGCGGCCCGGAGAGCCTTGCCAATGGAGAACAGCACGGCATTGCCGAGTCCGCCCCCCACCAGGGCCACTGTCTGCCCCACGGGTATTTCCGTGGGAGCGCCAGTCACGCCCATGACAATAACGGGATCGCCAGGCTTCCACAGCGCCAGCATGCGCGAAGAAGAACCCATTTCAAGAGCGATCAGGGAGATGAGCCCCTGCTCCTTGTCGACCCAAGCGCCGGTCAGGGCCAAACCCTCGGCTACCAGGATGGTGCCATCCACCACAGGTGCGAGGGCCTCGAAATTCTGCACGCGGTAAAACTGGCCCGGGCAGAAGTGCTTGGCGGCCAGTGGCGCACGCACGATCACCTCGATGATCGTCGGGGTGATCCTGTTGATCTCGATGACCCGGGCCAGGAGTTGATCATCCAGTCGCGCCTGAAAGCTCCGCAGAGCCTGCTGACGATCGGCCTGCGTCGCCGGATCGAGCTTGGCTAGCTCATTCTCGTACAATCGCGTGATGTAGGGATAACCATCCTTGGCGCTGGCCATGGCCTTGACCACATTGCCGGCATACACGGGATGGTTATCGCCATAAAAGGAGATGAACTTGCCATTGCGGCTGTAAGAAGTGAATGGCGCCGGCTTCCCGATCTTGACTTCGGCAGTATCCTGTAGTGGCACCAGTTCGGGGATGTCGCCCAACCATTCCGGTTCATGCCGTTGATAGAACTTCTTGTCCATCTCGAACGTGTGCGGATGTTCGGACTCATAGATGGTATTGGGTGACGTCCCGGCAGCGACAAACAGACTGCGCAGCGGCACCTCCAACTCATGAGCGCGCCGCCATCTGCCCTCGACCAGTTCCAGTTTCTCGAACCTGAAGGCACGCAGATGCCCCTGCTCATCTTCCAGAGCTTCGAGCGGATTCATGCCGGGCGCCAGCCGGATGCCCTCATCCAATGCCTCGGTAATTTCCTCGGCGTTCTGCCGATAGGCGGGCGAATCCTCAATACCCTTCCGGTAGAACATGGTCACGCCGCCCCAGCCTTCCAGCAACGGCAAAAAGTGCGGTTTCTCGCCTACAGCCTCCGCGCGTTCCCGCTCGGCCTGAATGGCCCGGCCATGCGCGAGAAATTCGTCCAGTATCGTGAGTTCCTCGGCATCGTACATGCGCCGAACAACGTCCTCTCCCTGGAGAGCGGCAAGCTTCTCGTAGCGATGCAGGATCTTTTCGACCTGAACCGGGTAATAAGCCAGCACTTCCGTGCAGGTATCAATGGCGGTCAGACCCCCGCCAATGACTCCGGCCGGGAGGCGCACCTGCATGTTGGCCAGTGAGGATTCCTTGGCGGCGCCGGTCAACTGCAAGCCCATCAGAAAGTCGGAAGCCTTGCGGATACCGCGAATCAGGTTGTTCTTGATGTCGATCAGCGTCGGCTTGCCGGCCCCCGAGGCGATGGCAATATGGTCGAAACCCAAGTCCCAGGCTTCGTTGATCGTCAGTGTGCCGCCGAAGCGGACACCGCCATAAATACGGAAATTCTGTCGACGTAACAGATTCAGGTAGATGACCTTGAGGAAGTTCTTGTCCCAGCGCACGGTGATGCCATACTCGGCGACGCCGCCGAATCCCAGCATGATGCGTTTGTCCAGATCCTCGTAAAGCTCCCGGAAATCGCGGATGGGCTGTGGCGGGGCGCCGCTATCGCCGACCAAGTGCGCCGGCAAGGGCTCGATCTTCAGACCATCGATGCCGACCACGCCGAAACCTTCGTTGAGGAGGTAATGCGCCAAGGTGTAACCGGCCGGCCCCATACCGGCGACCAGCACGTTCCTGCCGTTGTAAGGCAATGCCACCGGGCGCTTGACGTTCAGTGGATTCCAGCGGGTCAACAGGCTGTAAATTTCGAAACCCCAAGGCATGAACAAGACATCGGTCAGAACATTCGTCTCGATCTGCGGGATATTGACCGGCTGAGTCTTTTGGTAAATGCAGCCCCTCATGCAATCGTTGCAGATGCGATGTCCGGTACCGGGGCACAGGGGGTTGTCGATGGTGATCAACGCCAGAGCACCCAGATTGTCGCCCTGGCGCTTGACGTAGTGCATCTCGGAGATTTTTTCCTCCAGGGGGCAGCCCGTGATCGTCACGCCCAGGGGATTGACCTTGTAAGTGCCGTCCTTCTTGTTGCGCATGCCTTTCGAGCATGAGTCGGTGTCACGGTCATGACAGTAAATGCAATGATCCACCTCGTAGAGAACGCGTCGCTCGGGGAAACGCGGGTCGGTCAGCCCGAAACCGTCGCGACGGCGGTGATGCTCCTTTGGCCCAGTCCATGCTTGGTAACCATCGACCGGAAGGAACTCGTGATGCACGAGATGGGCAAAATCCGTTTTGGCCGGCGTCTTGAAACTCATCCAGGAGGCCACCTCGGGCTTGAACTCATCCAGCCGAATCGCGGCGAAAGTCCAGCGTCCCACCAAGTCAAACAGTGCGTTGGCGAGGGCATGATCATCGCCGGCCAACGCCTCGGCAAACTGGGAAGACGCCGACTCATGAGCCATCAGGCGTCCGCGCAGACTTCCCATCACAGCCACTGAAGCGCCCTGCTCTGCCGCGCGCTTCAGCACCATGGCCAATCCCGCAATCGCCGCTTCACGATCCGTTCGCAGTTGTTCTTCATCAAGGACGGCCTCGATCAACAGCTCAAACCGCTGGCGTAACCGAGCCAAATCCCATTGCGAGGGCTCCTCACCCTTGTAGCGGCTGGCAGACTTGACGACGACTTCATTCTTGTACGCAAATACGGTGTTGAAATCGGCCTGAATCAGCTCTGCCTGCGCTTCTCGCTCGCGCTCGACACCAAACAAGCGGGCCACAAATACGCCAAGCTCGGGCGCCAGGCGCACCAGCAAGTCGGAAATCGCTTCCGGTTTCATACCCTCGCCCCGAGAGGAGCGATATGCCTCAAACTCGCCAAATAACGCCGGACAACGCGCCTCCAGTTCAGCATCGAAGTGGCGGGAAAGATCCCCAAGCTTTACGGGATCATGCAAGTCAGCATAGGTGAATCCTGGAATTCCCAGGTGGAGTGGGGAGACTTTGGTCATGGATGTCATGGTACGCAGAAGGAAATGGAGAACGCTTCACTGAACAAAAGCCTGAAGCGCAAAGAAACCTTAACGAAATATGTTTGATTTTACCGGTTTTAGCTCTTTCAAGTCGATTTCAAAACAACACGGGGAGCGTTCCGGTTAGCGGGCTCGGGCCCACAGTCACAGTCAGGATTTCATGATACCCCCCAGCAGGGGGACAGTTTGCGAGGAAACGAACTGTTCCAATGACAGGAGCGAATAGGGTCAGGAGAAAAGCGGATTGGCACACCACCTTTTGCTATTGCCAGATTCATGGCGGAGCATCGTGCGTCAGGATACCGGGCCGTGTCCGCGGATCAAGGGCCATGACCCGGCACAAAACGGCAGTGACCTCTGGCCTACCGGTAGAATGCCATGGGCTCAGGGCATGAGTTCTTCCACTTCCCGCGAGGCCTTTTCACAAGCAGGCGCCGCATCCACCAGGTCCAGCTTTAATTGAAGACCCACATTCTCGCCGGACAGCGTTTCGGAGACGACTTCGTTGAGCGATTCACAGGCTTTCACCATGTTCTTCTCCGCTGTCGATAACCGCCGTTCTTCAGCCGAAGCCTGTTCGGCGCGGTCGATCGAGTTCTCCATCAGTTCACTCATGACCTGATTGTGGTAACGAAACACATGTTCCACATATTTCGAAAACTCTTCCTCCGTCATGATAATTTCCTCCCCCGAGCTCTTGTGGGTATGAACCATGGCGCAACCATTCAACAACAGTAGAAAGGGCGCCCATGCCCAGGGAGCGGGAATTCGGGCCGATCCCGAAAACAGGCAGGAATGACGACTCATAAGACTCAACTCTCGGATAGCTTCGGGCTGATGATAAGGTTGGGCACGGGCTTTATCGATGATGGGCAGGCATCCTGGGCAGGCTTCGCGCGATCATCAGGGTCATCAAGGACACCATGCCACCCAGGAAGAATAGGGTGGATGACGTGCCCACACCCCGGGCGGCGGCGATGGAATAAAGTCCCATGCATAACAGGATAGCGCTATTCTGGAAGAAATTTTGTACGGCCACCGCGCTGCCGCTACCGACACCCCGGTGCCCAATATCCTGAATGGCGGCATTCAAAGGCACCACGAACATCCCACCGCAGATGCCAATGATCAGCAGGACCGTCTTGGCCATCCAGACTTCGGTCACGCCGGCCAATGTCATGAAGAGTCCTCCCATCAAGTACGCCGAAAAACGCGTACGACGTACCCGGTCGAGTGGTATGAATCTGGGTACGAGACTGGCGCCAACGACAATGCCAACCGCCATGAAGAACGTCAAATCGGCTATCGCCGTGGCGGATGCCACCTTTAACACATCGGGAGCCCAGGCTACCAGCACCACCCGCAAGGTTGCCGCGCACGCCCAAAACAGGCTCAGCGACAACAGGATAAGCCGCGCCCGTTGTGAGCCCAGCAAGGTTTTCATCCAATCCCTCAGATCGCCCCACGGCGAACCATGCACAGATCGATGCCGCGGAACCGCATTGGGCAGCATTAAGGTGGCCAAACCCGATACCCAATAAAAAAGTATGACCGTGCTCAAAGCCAGGGGTATTGAGAAATCCGCCAA
>Ga0194113_10006789_pt1 | contig 14488 bp, 13 predicted proteins | sample TA2MahC200mmetaG_FD_146193 | JGI IMG/M metagenome (GOLD analysis project Ga0194113, IMG submission 146193) | Freshwater microbial communities from Lake Tanganyika, Tanzania - TA2015017 Mahale Deep Cast 200m | ecosystem: Environmental > Aquatic > Freshwater > Lake | place: Tanzania: Lake...
TGGGAGAAAGCAGATACGGGGGGCCCGGACCGCCGTTCAGACTAGCGGTCGGGGCCGGGGGTTCCCTGACCGGCCGGTGGAGTCGAGGCCCTGCCTCTCTTCCTCGGCCTGGGTTTGCCCAGGCTTTGGGCCAGATCCGTGAGCAGCCGGCGCTGGTCCGCATTGAGGTTCTCGGGGGTGACCACCCTGATCCTGACCAGTTGATCGCCCCTGGCGTGGCGGTCGGCGAAGGGAATGCCTTTGCCTTTGATGCGGAGAATGGTCCCGCTCTGGGTCCCCGGGGGTATGTTGAGCTTCACTTTGCCGTCGATGGTGGGCACCTTCAGGTCATCTCCCAGGGCGGCCTGAGTGAAGTCCACGGGCAGTTCGTAGACAATGTCGTTGCCATCGCGCTTGAAGCACTCGTGCTCCTGAACTGAGACAGCGATTAGGAGTTCGCCCGGGGGGCCTCCCCTGGCTCCGGTCTCCCCCTGGCCCGGCAGCTTGATCTGCGCGTGGTTCTTCACGCCGGGGGGCAGGGCCACTGATACGGTGCTCCGTGTGCGCCGCCTTCCCGTGCCCTGACAGTGGGTGCAGGGCTGGATGATGACGCTGCCCTCACCGTCGCACTGGCTGCAGATGGCCCGGTTGACGAAGCGGCCGAAGACGTTATGTCGACTCCGGCGCACCTCGCCAATGCCGTTGCAGTCGGGGCAGGCGGCCGGCTGCGTCCCCGGTTCGCAACCGCTGCCGAGACAACGAGGGCAGTTCTCCATGCGGACCACCTCGACCTCTTTGCGGCAGCCGCGGACCGCTTCCTCGAAGGTTGTGTTGACTTCGCAGCGGATGTCAGCTCCCCGCTGCGGGGTGCGTCTCTGGACGGGGATGGAGCCGGCGAAGAAGGCGTCGAAAACGTCGCCCAGTCCCGCGGAGAAATCTCCGAAGCCGTCAAATCTCCGGTCGTCGTCGGCATGCCCGAGGCGGTCATAGGTGGTCCTTCTGTCGGTGTTGCTGAGGACCTGGTAGGCCTCGACGATCTCCTTGAATCTCTCCGCCGCTCCTTCGTGGTGGTTGTGGTCGGGGTGGTACCTGAAGGCCAGCCGGCGGAAGGCCTTCCGTATCTCCTCCGGAGAGGCCTCCCGGGTGACACCCAGCAGGCTGTAGTAGTCCTTCTTCAGAGCCATGGCGGCAGCGGCCTCACAGGAGACACTCTGCTCTCATCATAGTCGCTGGGCAGGGAGCGGGTCAAGCTTGGCTGAGCACGGGATGTGAGGATGGCGGCCGTCCTCGGCGGAGCGTGCCGTCCGCAGAGGAAATGACGCTCAAGCCGCTTTCCTTTTCATGTCTTTTGTGCTATAGTGGGGGCTGTTGAGACAGTGAGGTGTTGAGGGGATATGGCGAGTCGATTTGAGAAGTTCTCCGAGCGTGCGCGCCGCGCTCTGACCTATGCTCAGGAAGAGGCGCAGCGGTTCAATCACAACTACATCGGCACGGAGCACATCCTGCTGGGACTAGTTCGGGAGAGCGATGGCGTGGCAGCCAAGGTGCTGACCAACCTGGAGATAGACCTGAACAAGGTCCGCTCGGCGGTGGAGTTCATCATCGGCCGGGGTGGCAAGACCGGCTCGGCCGAGGTGGGGCTCACGCCCAGGGCGAAGAGGGTCATCGAGTTCGCTGTGGACGAGGCCCGCCGCCTGAACCACAGCTATGTTGGCACAGAGCACCTTCTGCTGGGGCTGCTGCGCGAGGGGGAAGGGGTGGCCGGTGGGGTCCTGGAGAGCCTGGGTGTGAACCTAGAACGCGCCCGCGCGGAGGTGGTCCGCATCCTGAATCAGGGAGCGGCCCAGGGTCAGCCCGGCGCCAAGAGCTCCAGCAAGACCCCCACGCTGGATCAGTTGGGTCATGATCTGACGGCCATGGCCAGGGCTGACAAGCTCGATCCGGTCATCGGACGGCAGAAAGAGATTCAGAGAGTGGTGCAGATCCTCTCGCGGCGGACCAAGAACAATCCAGTGCTCATCGGGGAGCCGGGCGTGGGGAAGACGGCCATAGTCGAAGGCCTAGCCCACCGCATCGTGTCCGGGGATGTCCCGCACACCCTGCAGGGGAAGCGGGTGGTGACCCTGGACATGGGGACGCTGGTGGCCGGGACCAAGTACCGGGGTGAGTTCGAGGAGAGGCTGAAGAAGGTCATCGAGGAACTGAAGGGCGCCGGGAACTGCGTCCTGTTCATAGACGAGATGCACACCATAGTCGGTGCCGGGGCCGCTGAAGGGGCGGTGGATGCAGCCAACATCCTCAAGCCCTCCCTGGCTCGGGGAGAGTTGCAGTGCATCGGGGCGACCACCCTGGATGACTATCGAAAACACGTGGAACGCGATCCGGCCCTGGAGCGCCGCTTCCAGCCGGTTCTGGTGGAAGAGCCCTCCGTGGAGCAGGCCGTAGAGATCCTTCAAGGCATCAAGTCGCGCTATGAGGAGCACCACCGCGTGGTCATCACCGATGAGGCCATCAAGGCGGCAGTGACCTTCGCCTCCCGCTACATCGCCGATCGCTTCCTGCCGGACAAGGCCATAGACCTGATGGACGAATCGTCATCGAGGGTTCGCTTGAAGGAAGGGGCTGTGCCCATCGGCCTGAAGGAAGCCAAGGCAGCTCTAGAGAGCGTGCGCAGGGACAAGGAATCGGCCATCGGCGCACAGCAGTACGAGTATGCCGTGGAGCTTCGGGACCGTGAGGTTCACCTGGCGGAGAAGATCCAGCAGATGGAGAGCAGCTGGCGGGCCGACCAGAGCAGCGACAGGCCCGTGGTCACGGAGGCGGACATCGCCGAGGTGCTGAGCATGTGGACGGGCATTCCGCCGTCAAAGCTGGCCGCTGACGAGAAGAGCCGTCTGGTGCAGATGGAGCAGGTCCTGCATGAGCGCATCATCTCCCAGGACGAGGCCATAGTCACCGTAGCCAAGGCGGTGAGACGCGCCCGGTCCGGGCTCAAGGATCCCAGGCGGCCCATCGGCAGCTTCATCTTCCTGGGGCCCACCGGCGTGGGCAAGACGGAGTTGGCTCGTGCGCTGGCGGAGTTCATGTTCGGCAGTGAGGACGCGCTGATCCGCCTCGACATGTCGGAGTTCATGGAGAGGCACAGCGTGGCCCGTCTGGTGGGGGCACCTCCCGGGTACGTGGGATATGACGAGGGAGGGCAGCTCACCGAGGCGGTGCGGCGGAAGTCGTACTGCGCCATCCTCCTGGACGAGATCGAGAAGGCCCATCCTGATGTGTTCAACATCCTGCTCCAGATATACGACGACGGCCATCTGACCGATGCCAAGGGCAGGAAGGTGGACTTCAGGAACAGCATCATCATCATGACCAGCAACATCGGCGCCGAGCTGATCAAGAAGGACTCCATGATGGGCTTCGTCAGCCGCGTCGATGAAACCAAGGTCAAGCAGCGCTCCTATGAGCGGATGAAGGAGAAGCTCCTGGAGGAGCTGAAGAAGACTTTCAGGCCGGAGTTCCTCAACCGTCTCGATGGGGTGGTGGTCTTCCGCCACCTGAGCAAAGAGGAGATCCGTCAGATCGTTGACCTGATGCTCCGCCCCGTCAAGGCCCACCTCATCGAGCGGGGGGTGGGGCTGGCGGTGACGGAAGATGCCAAGGAACTCCTGTGTGAGAAGGGCTACGACGAGGCCTTCGGCGCCCGTCCGCTGCGGCGGGTGATACAGACCATGATTGAGGACAAGCTGTCCGAGATGCTGCTCCACGACGAGCTGGGTCTGGGGGAGACCATTCGGCTTCTCCGCGAAGGCGATGAAATCGTTGAAGCGGTCGAGGTGGCACTGCGGCCGTACGCGACACAGCTCGGCGAGAAGAAGATCAAGCTGGAGCTGACCGGCGAGGCCAGGAAGGCCCTGCGGGACGAAGTGGGCCGCTTGTACGAGCAGCATATTGAGGCGGAGAAAGAGCCACCCCCCGAGGACAGGAAGCGGGATGAGGCGTTCGTCAACGGACTTCACCTGCTGGGCCAGAAGCTGCTGGAACAGGCCTGGGTCGAGCTGAGCCTGGCGGAGCAGTTGGAGCGGAAAGATCTGAAACCCGGCGACACCGTCTTTCTCGTTCGCGACGGCGAGAAGTTCTCCATCCGCAAAGAGGCGCGGCTGCCCGCTGACTCCAAGACGCGGGTGGAGTCGTCCTCCTGAGAACCGCCTGACCGCCAGCACGGTAGCTTGAGAAGGGGAGCACCCCATTGCCAGGGCTCCCCTTTTTCTAGAGGCTCAAAGCGTTGGACAAGCCCTCCAGAACGGTCTTTGTTTGCCAGCAGTGCGGCCGGGAGAGCCCCAAGTGGTTGGGCCACTGTCCGGGCTGTCAGAGCTGGAACACCTTCGTCGAAACCAGATTGGGGGCCCACGGAGGGAGCAGCGCGGCATTGAGGACGGCGGCCGCCCCCAGCGAGCTGTCCCAGATAGCCTCCGATGAGAAGTCCCGCATTGTCCTCCCCTTCGAGGAGTTCAACCGGGTGCTGGGTGGAGGCATCGTGCCCGGATCGCTGATCCTGATCAGCGGCGACCCGGGGATCGGCAAATCCACCCTGCTGCTGCAGGTGTCGGCCATGATGGCCCAGCGGGGGGGCCGGGTGGTCTATGTTTCGGGCGAGGAATCGCCGCATCAGGTGAAGCTGCGGGCCGACCGGCTCAACATCAGCGGCAACGGCCTGCTGGTTCTGCCCGAGACCGACCTCGAGGTGATCCTGGGGCAGATGGAGGAGGCGGCGCCGGCGCTGGGAGTCATCGACTCGGTCCAGACCGTCTACCTGAGGGAGCTGGACGGAGCGCCGGGCAGCATCTCGCAGGTCAGGGGATGTACCTTGAGGATGATGCAGTGGGCCAAGGCAGCAGCCGTGCCGCTGGTTCTCATCGGGCATGTCACCAAGGAGGGGGCCATCGCCGGGCCGAAGGTCCTGGAGCACATCGTCGACGTGGTGCTCTATCTGGAGGGGGAGTCCTTCAGCGCGTACAGGCTGCTCCGGGCGGCCAAGAACCGCTTCGGCTCAACCAATGAAGTGGGCATCTTCGAGATGAGAGATGCCGGCCTGGTCGGGGTGGACAATCCCTCTCAGGTCTTCCTGTCTCAGAGAAGGAAGGAGGCGGTGGGGTCGGTGATCGCCGCCGCTCTGGAGGGGACCCGTCCCCTGCTGGTGGAGATACAGGCGTTGACCAGCCTGACCAGCTTCGGCCTGCCCAGGCGCAATGCCAATGGCATAGACTACAACCGTCTCCTGTTGATCCTGGCCGTTCTGACCCGGCGGGCTGGATTGAGGCTGTCCAATCAGGATATCATTGTCAATGTGGTCGGCGGTCTGAAGGTGAATGAGCCAGCGATGGACCTGGCCATCGCCCTGTCCATAACCTCCAGCTTCACGGACAGGGAGGTGGATCCGAACATGGTGGTGGTGGGGGAGGTCGGGTTGAGCGGCGAGGTGAGGGGTGTGCCTCAGCTGGACAGGCGACTGGGCGATGCGGTGAGGCAGGGATTCACCCGGTGCCTTGCCCCCAAGAGCTCCCTGGCGGGCGTTGTGCCTCCCAGGGAGATGGAAGTCCTGGCCGCCGATTCGCTCAAGGAAGCGCTGAAGCTGGGCCTGAAGTCCGCCCCGGCCAGCCCTTCGTGAGGGAGTGGAGTCCCGGTGGAGCTGAGGATACGCATTGACGGCCGATACCGGAAGGGCATCGAGGAGGCCTGGCTGAGGGAGTTGGCCGAGAAGGCTCTCCTCGCCGGCGAGGTTGGTGGTGGCGACGTGGAGTTGGGCCTGTCCATCACCGACGATGAGACCGTACGCCATCTCAACCGGGACTACCGCGGCCTGGATGAGTGCACGGACGTGCTCTCCTTCGCCCTGACCGAGGGGAAGGGGGGAAACGGCGGTTCGCTCTTCGTGATGCCGCCGGACGGCGTGCGTCATCTGGGGGAGGTGGTCATCTCCTACCCCCGGGCGGTGCAACAGGCCGCGGAGCACGGACGCCGCTCGGATGATGAGCTGGCCTGGCTGGTGGTTCACGGCGTGCTGCATCTCTTGGGCCACGATCATGACCAGCCGGCGAAGGAGCGCCGGATGCGGGCTGTGGAGAAGAGGGTGCTGTCTCAGGTGAGACCCGGGCGGAAGGAGCCGGGGGAGCGATGACGTCGCAGGTCTTCTACCGCAAGTGGCGGCCGCAGACCCTGGCTGATGTGGTCGGCCAGGAGCACGTAACCAGGACCCTCCGCAACGCCCTGGAGACCGGACGGGTGGCCCATGCCTACCTCTTCTGCGGTCCCCGGGGGACGGGCAAGACCAGCACGGGACGCATCCTGGCCAAAGCGATAAACTGCCTCAGCGGCGGCAGGAGCGAACCCTGCAATGCCTGCGACATGTGTCAGGCCATCACCAGGGGCAGTGCCATGGACATCATCGAGATCGATGCGGCCAGCAACCGCAAGATCGACGATGTCCGCGACCTGAGAGAGAGGGTGAAGTTCGCCCCGGTGACAGCCCGGTACAAGGTTTACATCATCGACGAAGTGCACATGCTGACCACAGAGGCCTCGAATGCCCTGTTGAAGACCCTCGAAGAACCGCCACCGCAGACGGTGTTCATTCTGGCCACCACGGAGCCTCACAAGCTGCTGCCCACGATACTCTCCCGCTGTCAGAGGTTCGACTTCCGCAAGCTCTCGCACGGGGTGGTGGTCTCCAAGTTGATGCGGGTCTGCGAAGAAGAGGGCATATCGGTGGAACCGCAGGGACTGGGGCTTATTGCCAGGAGCGTCTCCGGCAGCCTCCGCGATGCCGAGAACGTCCTGCAGCAACTGGTGACCTACCACGGGAGCAGCATCGATACCCATCAGATCGAAGACATGCTGGGCGTGACCAGCGACTTCAGGGTCAGGGAACTGGCCAGGCATGTGGTGGGCAGAGACATCTCTGCCGGTCTGGCCACGATAAACAGCGTTGCCGGGGATGGCATCGACCTGCTGCAGTTCAATCGGGGGCTGGTGGACTACCTGAGGAACATGCTCTGGGTCAAGTCCGGTGCGGGGGCCTCGGTGGACATCGCCTCTGAGGATCTGGCGGAGATGGAGAAGCTGACGGCCGGGATAACCATGGAGAACCTTGTCCAGGCCCTGAAGACCTTCGGAGAGGTGGATCTCCGTTCCAGGGACTACTCTTCGCTGCCCCTGGAGCTGGCCCTGGTGGAGTCCATCCTGGCGGGGGTGAATGACAAGCCCGTTCATGCGGAAGCAATGGTGGAGCGGAGGAAGGAGAGGCCGCCGGCGAAGCCCCCGGCCCGGGAGAAGATGACCCCGGCCGAGCCACTGGCCACTGCTCCCATTGCCGAGCCGGCCCGCGCAGCGGCTCCGCCTTCTGCAGGGCCGCTGACTGAGATCGAGCGGGTGAGGAGCCAGTGGGCGGAATTCGTGGACACCTTGCGGGGTGTGGGTTCGGGGGGCAACGTGGACGCCTTCCTGAGAAGCGCCTGCAAACCCGAGGCGGTGGAAGGGGACACCCTGGTGCTGGCCTTCTACCATACCTTTCATAGAGACAAGATCGAGGACCCCAAGTACTGTCGCATGGTGGAGAAGAAGCTGGCCGAGAAGTTCGGCAATCCCAGCAAGGTGCGCTGCGTGCTGAGGCCCAAAGCGGAGCAGCGGCCGACGGAGGGCCATCTGGTCAAGGCGGCGCTGGAGATGGGCGGCAGGATCACCAGCGTCACGGAGGATGTATCCATGATGGGAGGAGACGGGCAGTGAACAAACATCTGATGCGCCAGGTCAAGGAGTTGCAGACCAAGCTGGCCAAAGCACAGGAGGAACTGGCTACCACCATGGTGGAAGCCAGCGCCGGCGGAGGAGCGGTGACCATTGTCATCAGCGGGCAGCAGAAGTTCCAGTCAGTCAAGATCTCCCCTGAAGCCGTGGACCCCAGCGAGATCGGCCTCCTGGAGGACCTGGTGCTGGCGGCCATCAACGAAGCCATGGAGAAGTCCCAGCAGCTGGCTCAGGAGCGCCTCGGCGGTCTGGCCGGCGGCCTGAACATACCCGGCTTCTAGAACACGGAGGGACCAGTCTTGAGTCTTGGATTCGTGCCCACTGCCGAGCCGGTCTCCCGGCTGATCGAGGAGCTTCACCGGCTGCCGGGCATCGGGCCAAAGACGGCCCAGCGGCTGGCCTACTTCCTCCTGCGGGCCCCCGAGGAGCAGGCCAGGGCCCTCGCCGAGGCCATAGTCAACGTGAAGGAGAAGATCGTCCTCTGTTCGGCCTGCCAGAACATCACCGAGGCGGACCCCTGCCTCGTCTGTCAGGACGAGAGGCGGGACCGGGCCAAGATCTGCGTGGTGGAGAAGCCCCTGGATGTCCTGGCCCTGGAGCGCACCCGCAACTACGACGGCCTGTACCACGTTCTTCACGGGGTGCTCTCTCCTATGGAGGGCGTTGGCCCCGGGGATCTCAAGATAGGGGAGTTGCTGGCGCGCCTTCGGGATGGTTCGGTGAAGGAGGTCATCCTGGCCACCAACCCGAACCTAGAAGGTGAGGCCACGGCCATGTATCTCAGCCGGCTGGTGACCCCTCTGGGGGTCAAGGTGACCCGCCTAGCCAGAGGGTTGCCCTTTGGCAGCGACCTGGAGTATGCGGACCAGATGACGCTGACCCGTGCCCTTGAGGGTCGGCAGGAGATCTAGAGGGGGAGTCGCAGGGATGCAGATAGAGAGTGTGTTGAAGGTGGGCATCGCGGTGAAGGACATAGACAGGGCAATAGGCTGCTACTCCGATACCCTTGGCCTGACGCCGAGCGAGATCGTGGCCTATGAACCCTTCGGAATGCGCTACTGCATGCTTCAGGTGGGCCAGCTCTCGTTCCTGGAGCTGATGGAACCCACCAGCCCGGGGAGTCCCATCGGGAGGTTCATTGAGAGCCGCGGAGAGGGATTGCAGCATCTGAGCTTGAAGGTGGCGGACATAGACGCGGCCGTGGCGGAGTTGAAGCAGAAGGGGTTCCGGTTTGTTCAGGATTCACCCATACGCGAGCATGTTGGCTTTGGCTCGGCCAAGTTCATCTTCATTCAGCCGCAGTCAACCGGGGGCGTGCTGGTGCAACTGGTGGAGCTGGTGGAACCGGAATGACCACGGAGGCCCTGCCGGCTGGCCGGTGAGTCTTCTGCGGGGGCGAACAGGAAAGCGGTCTCGAGAGGTCATCTCGAGACCGCTTTCTTTCATTGCCCAGGGGCTATGGGGCTAGAGCTTGAAGATGTTCAGGGCGTTGTCGCGGAGTATCCTCTTCTTGTTGTCGTCCTTGATGGGCAGCTCCACGAACTCCTTCTTGCAGCGGGTCAGCCCGAACCCGTTGGTGGCCCAGACCACCTTGGTGCGTCCGATGGGGCCGTCCATGAAATCGATGGTGGGCTTGTGGAGGCCGGACGGCATATAGGCGCCGATGTTGCCGTACACGTTGGGATGCCGCCAGATCATGGAGACCCACTCATCAATCCAGGGCCAGCCGGTGTGGGTCAGTACCATGACCAGATTGGGGAAGTCCATAGCCACCTCGTCGGCGTACATGGGCCGGCCGATCTCGCTGGGCAGCGGCTCGGCGGAATGGCCGGTCTGGAAGGTGACCGGAATGCCCAGTTCGACGCACTTGGCGTACAGCGGGTAGCACTTGGCGTCGCTGGCCTTGAATCCGAAGCTGTTGGGGTGGAACCAGACGTACTTGAAGCCGTACTCCTTGACTGCTTTCTCCAGGTCCTTCAGGCTCTCCTCTATGCGGAGGGGGTTGTATCCGGCGCCGCCCACGATCCGGCCTTTGCCCTTCTGGACCAGGTCGGCTATCCTTTCCACTGTGAAGGCGGTGGCCATCTTGCCTTCGCGGCGTGACCAGATCATCTGCTGATCGACGAAGGCCTTCTCCACGCCGATCTCGTCCATCTCCTTGATCATGGCCTCGAGGGAGGGTTTGTACTGTGAGGCGACCACCTTCCAGCCATCCTGCTCGGACACTCCGAGTTTCTTCAGGACGCCGCCGAAGGTGCCTTTGACGCAGGCGCGGGATTCATAGAAGCTCCATACTTCCTTCCATTCGTCTTCGGTGACGATGCCGGCATAGCCCGCCCGGCACATGGTGTCGATGGCCTGGACTTCCTTCATCTCCATACGTTGTTGACCCCTTTCTTAAGATTTTCTGCTCTATGCTGATCCATTTGCATCTTCTTGACTAGGCGAGGGCGTGCTCCGTTCTGGCGATGATGTCATCCTGGAGGGTCTTGGTCAGGTCCACGAAGTAGGCCGAGTAGCCGGCCACCCTGACGATGAGGTCGGCATGCTTCTCAGGATGGGCCTGGGCCTCCTTGAGCACCTTGGGATCGATGACGTTGAACTGGATGTGGTGTATGCCCAGATCGGACCAGGTCTTGAGGTAATCGGAGAATACCTCCCGGTTCTCCCCCTCCAGGAAGTGGGGGGCGAAGCGCTGGTTGAACAGGTGGTTGCAGGACAGCAGGGGGTCCACCTTGCCCACGGACTTGAGCACGGCGCTGGGACCCTTCTTGTCCCGGCCCTGTACCGGGGAGACGGTGCCGTCGTGGAGGGGCTCCCTGGCCTTGCGGCCCTCCGGTGTAGCGGCCACATCGAAGCCCAGGAAGTAGCCCACCGAGGCATTGGTGCCGTCGGTATCGTAGGGATAGCCGTAGTAGGTGGTGTACTTCTCGGTCTCTTCCTTGATGCGGAAGTGGACCTTCTCGGCGATGCTGTCCACATAGTCATCGTCATTGCCGAACTTGGGGGCGGACAGCAGCATCTGGCGGAGCTCCTCCTTGCCCTCGAAATCCTGTTTCATGGCCTCAAGGAGCTCGGCCATGGTGATCTTCTTCTCCTCGAAGACCAGCTTCTTGATGGCTGAGAGGGAGTCGACCACGTTGTTCACCCCGGTGGGCATCATGTAGTTGCGGTGGAAGTAGTAGTGCTGCCGGCAGTCCCTGCCCCTCTCGATGAGGTCGTCCACCAGGGCGGAGATCAGCGGCCGGGGGAGGTACTCCTGGTAGAGGGCATCAGCGATGTTGCTGATGTAGACCTGGGTCCCCATGAAGAAGTTGAACTGCTGGAAGGTGGCCTCGATGATGTCATCGACGGATTTGAAGGTCAGTGGGTCGGGGGTGGCTGCCCCCACCTTCTGGGAGCTGAGCCAGTCGGTGCCCTGGTTTAGGGCCAGCATCATGCAGTTGGTGAAGGAGAACATGCCCATGCCCTGGCGGTAGACCATGCTCTTGCCGGGGATGATCCAGGACATGCAGTTGGAGATGGCGTAGTCCCGGGCGTCCTCCAGGGGAATGCCCTTCTCCAGGAGGTAGGGGATCATCATCTTGTCGTTGAAGAAGGCCGGCTGGGCCACCCCGCTGCGGATGGTGTCGATGGCCTTCAGGACCAGCGCCCGGGGGGTCTTGTCGTTGTAGCGGAAGCAGAGCGGGGGCTGCACCGAGTGCAGTTCCCTGGTGGCCTCCAGGATGAGGTAGGAGAGGTCGTTGGTGCCATCCTTGCCTTCCTTGTCCAGCCCCCCCAGGGTGACGTTCTGCCAGGCCAGTCCACCACCGGCGGAGCCGAAGAGCCGCGGGGGATGGATGAAGCCCATCTCCTCGAACTTGATCCAGATGGACTCAATGAGGTTTAGGGCCTCCTCTTTGGTGAGCCGGCCTTCCTCGATGTCCCTGCGGTAGTAGGGGTAGAGGATCTGGTCCAGCCTCACCCCGCAGCCCACAGAGGGCAGCTCGATGAAGCCGGTGATCAGGTGGATGAAGAAGAAGCTCTGGATGGCCTCATGCATGGTCCGGGGCGGGCTCTCGGGCACCCGGTCGCAGATCTCGGCCAGCTTCTCCAGGCGCACCTTCTCCCCGGGACGCTTCTCCGTCCCGGCCTTCTCCCGGGCCAGGGCGGCATAGCGTTTGGCAAAGGTGATGGTGGCCTCCAGGGAGATGATGGCCGCCTCCAGGAAGCGCTTCTGCTCCAGGTAGTCTGCAGCCTCCAGGGTGAGGTCTGATTCGATCTCCTTGAGGCGGTCCTGGGCCTGCTGGATGATGCCCCGGAGGCCCAGTTTGAAGATCTTGTCGTAGTTAGGCAAGACCATGTCCCAGGTGTAGCTGAAGACGCTCACCGGGGTGTAGCCGGTGTAGGGTTTGAGGCCGGACGGTACCAGGTTGCGCTCCATGCCGTGGACCGAGAGCTTGGTCCAGTATTTGTTGATCTCCTTAAGCTCCTTCTTGCCGGCATCGTCGAGGAGGTGCTGGTATTCGTTGTCCAGGGCCTTCTCCAGCCAGCGCCAGTAGAGCTCGGGGTAGAGGGGCAGGGAGTAGGTGTCGCTGGCCATGTTGCCCACCAAGCGCTCTTTGTCCTGGATGTAGATAGTCATGTTCTCCAGGATCTTCTTTAAGGCCCTGGCCCGCCGGGTGATCATGGGCTCACCTTCAGTCTCACGGTAGGATTGGGTGATCAGTCTGGCCCGCTCCAGGCAGACCTTGACCTCGGATCGGTAGCCGGCATCCATGTCCACCCGCTCCCGGCCCCGGTAGAGCCCTTTGACCGCTTTGATGCATACGTTCTGCTTGAGTTCTTTGATGGCCGCATCCATGATCATGCCTCCTCTCGAAGATTATTCAAACCGGCACTCAATGCACAGACCGCGGAATTCCAGCCGGTGCTGGAACACCTCGAACCCGGTCCTGGCCGCCACGCGCTCATCGATGGTCCTGTCTATGGGCTCGTCGATATCGTAGACGCGCCCGCAGCGGTCACATCTGAAGTGGCAGTGATTCTCAGGGTTGCCATCGAACCGGCACAGACCACCGGCACTGTTCAACTCCAGAATCTCCCCCCGCTCCTTCATCGCCTTCAGGTTCCGGTAGACAGTGCCCAGGCTGACATTGGGGATCTCCTTCCGCACCTCCTCATACACCCAGTCCGCCGTGGGATGTGACTTGGTACTCATCAGCACCCTGGCTATGGCCTCCCTCTGCTTCGATCTACGCTGCATTAGTCCTCAGGAACTCATCTTAATAATAGTAACCATTATTATCTTATCTGGAGTTAGCCCTTCTGTCAAGGAGAACGACCATGATGATAGGCGCCCGTGCCTCGGCCCGTCTATGACTTGGATCACACTCGGGGTCACGGGGGCAGGCCCATGCAGGGGATCGGGAGCGAGTCTGCTCAACTGTCGTAGAACAAGGCCAGACCTCTCTGAGAGGTCTGGCCTTGTTCTGGGGTCAGGGCGTGCGCGCCGCTAGTTGACGGAGAAAGCGTACTCGGTGACCATGTAGGGGCACATCTTCATCATGAGGGTGCAGGATTCCTCCCTCTCCAGCGCGACATCCTTGTGAAGATGCCTGGTGAAGATGTGCAGGAAGAGCTCCAGCGTATTGTGGGAGCTGATCCCGCAATGTTGACAGCAATATGTCTGCATCATTCTCCTTCTCTCTTCCCGGCGGCGCGGACGCCCTGGGCGCCGCTCTCCGCCTGCCACCACCCCGCCCGGTCCATCGACTGTTCTGCCTCAAGGCGTATAATATGAGGGCAGCCGCCGAAGGGGAAGTTCTTCAATTCTAGAAGAATGTTCTAGCCTGACCGCCCAGGGCGGTTGCTGATGAGGAGGAAGCAATGCAGTACCACACCCTGGACTTCGAATGTCGCGATCACGTCGGGTGGCTGACCCTAAACCGGCCCGACCGCCTCAACGCCCTCTCCGTGGAGATGATCCGGGAACTGAGGCATTTCTTCGGCGGGCTGGACCAGCACCTCGACTCTCGTGTGGTGGTGGTCCGGGGGGCGGGCCGGGCCTTCTGTGCCGGCATGGACGTGAAGGACCTGGCCGAGATCATGGGCAAGGGTGCTGAGGACGGCAAGGGGCCTCCCGGACTGGCCACGAACGGCCACATCCTGCAGCGGTCGGTGAGCGAGATCGTCATCCAGATGCGCCGCTGCCCGCAGCCCCTCATCGGGGCCGTCCGCGGCTCGGCTGCCGGAGGGGGCTTCAGCCTGGCCATGGCCTGCGACATCCGCCTGGCAGGTCAATCGGCCCGCTTCGGGGCCAACAACATCCGCATCGGCTACTCCGGCGGCGATATGGGCTCCTCATACTTCCTGCCCCGTCTGATCGGGCTGTCGCGGGCTGCGGAGTACCTCTACACCGGCCGGGTCATGGATGCCGCCGCGGCAGAGCGCATCGGCTTCGTCTCCCGGGTGGTGCCCGACGAAGAACTGGACCAGGCCGCCGAGGAGCTGGCCCGGGAGATGGTATCGGCCACGCCCTTCGCACTGCGGATGACCAAGGAGATCCTCAACATGAACATCGATTCCCCCAGCCTGCTGGCCGCCACAGAGATCGAGGGCCGGGGCAATCTCCTCTGCGGGTTCACCGAGGACGCTCAGGAGGCCACCAGAGCCGTCTTCTTCGAGAAACGGGCGCCCAGGTACCGTGATGCCTGATCCTTGCCCGAGC
>Ga0194113_10006790_pt1 | contig 14487 bp, 7 predicted proteins | sample TA2MahC200mmetaG_FD_146193 | JGI IMG/M metagenome (GOLD analysis project Ga0194113, IMG submission 146193) | Freshwater microbial communities from Lake Tanganyika, Tanzania - TA2015017 Mahale Deep Cast 200m | ecosystem: Environmental > Aquatic > Freshwater > Lake | place: Tanzania: Lake...
TCAATTCCTGTTGAACTACCTCTTCGGCGCCACCAACCAGTTGACCGCCCCCGTCACCGAGATCGCCCGCGCCTCCGCCACGGTCGTCGTCCTGGGTAAACACCAAGCCGCCGCTCCCCACTCCCACCCGGCCACCGTCGCTCTCGCGCGCGAGGTGGGCCGAGCCCAAAGCACCCCTTGAGCACCGACGCCCAACTCCCAACCCTAAGCCCGCGCCGTCGCCGCCTCCGCGCCACCCTCATCGCCCTCCTGACCCTGGGCCTCCTGGGAACAGGCGCAGGCTGGCTCTGGTACCGCACCACTCGCCCGCAGTCCTACCGCCCAGACGAGAAACTCCCCGACATCACCAGCGCCCTGACCTTGCGGCTGCCCGCCGCCGCCCCCAAACCGCAGTTCACCGACGTCACCGCCGCCGTTGGGCTCGCCTCCTTCCGCACCTTCGCCGGCGATCGGACCTCGCAACTCCCCGAAGACATGGGCCCGGGCGCCGCCTGGGGCGACTTCGATAACGACGGTGACGATGACCTCTTCCTGGTCAGTGTCGGCGGACCGCTGGGGGCGCCCCCCGACTCCCTCGCACCGTGCGGCCTCTTCGAGAACCTTGGCGACGGCACCTTCCGACCCGTCGACGGTTTCCCACAGACGCGCCTCTTAGGTAACGGTGCCGCTTGGGGCGATTACGACGGCGACGGTTACTTGGACCTGGTCGTGGCGGGCTACAACACCCTCCGCCTCTTCCGCAACGAAGGCGGCTCCGGACGGTTCGTCCGCGAACCGCGCCTGCCGGACTCGCCCGGGTTCTGGACCGGCGTTTCCTGGGGCGACTATAACAACGATCGCTGCCTGGACTTATACGTCTGCGGTTATGTCCAGTACGAGGAGAACGCCGCCGACCGCGACAAGATCTCGAGCCAAATCGGCACCGCCGTCCCCTTCACCCTGAACCCGGCCTCTTACCCCGGCGGTTTAAACGCCCTCTGGCGCAACAACGGCGATGGCACCTTCACCGATGTCGCCCCCGAACTGGGCGTCACCAACCCCGAAGGACGCAGCCTCGGCGCCCTCTGGCACGATTTCGACAACGACGGCTGGCTCGATCTCTACGTGGCCAACGACGTCTCGGACAATGTCTTCTACTACAATCAAGGCGGACGCTTCGCCGACTTGAGCCATCCCGCCTATGTCGCCGATTACCGCAGTGCCATGGGCCTGGCGGTCGCCGACTACAACCGCGACGGCGATGATGACCTGTTCGTAGGCCATTGGGTCGGCCAAGAAAACGCCCTCTACGACAACCTGCTCATGGACTTGCGACCCAAGCCCAGCTCCGGCCAGCCTACAACCTCGGCTCCCAACTCGGCCGGCCACCCCGCCGCACCGCCGCCAGCCGGCCCGGGACCTCCACCCGCGCACCCACCCAACCCGGCGCCCGCTTCCCGCCAGGTCCCCGTCCGCTTCATGGACCTGGCCGATCAAAAGGGCCTGGGCCAAATCGCGCTCCCCTACGTCAGTTGGGGTTGCGAATTCGCAGACTTCGACGCGGACGGCTGGCTCGATCTCGTCGTCGTCAACGGCAATACCCTCGAAGCCGCCGGGCCGCCCCCACGGAAACTCAAACCCCAAGAGCCATTCCTCTTCTGGAACGAGCGCGGCAGCTACTTCCATAACCTCGCCCCGCTCAGCCCGCCCCTGACCGAGCCCCACGTCAGCCGCGGGTTGGCCCTGGCCGACTACGACCAAGACGGCGACCCCGACATCCTCCTGTCGCACCTGGGTGAAGGCGTCCAACTCCTGCGCAACGACACCCCCAGCGGCCACTGGCTCCAGCTCCGCTTGCGCAGCCGCAACCGCCATGGCGCACCCCTCGGATTCGCCGAGGGCGCCCAAGTCACCGCCTTCCTCGGAGCCGTCCCGCTCCGCCGCACCGTCTTCAGCGTCTCGTACCTCTCGCAGAGCAGCCATACCCTCCACTTCGGCTTGGGCCCAGCTACCCATGTCGACCGACTCGAGGTCCGGTGGCCGGCCGGTGATGCCGCCGTCTTCACCCAACTCGCCGCTAACGCGCGCTACCAGATCACCGAAGGCGATCCCCGCCCCCAACGCGTCCCCTTGCGCCCTGGCGCCGGCCCAGTGGCAGGCGGAGACTCGTCGCCCAACAACCGCAGCCAAAGCCCAGCACCCGCCCAAACGCAGGCCGCAGCCAACCCAGGATCCGCCCCCCGCTCTCCCGCGCTTACCTCAGCCGAGCGCGCTCGAGTGCTCGAGTTCTGGCAGAAACAACGCGCCGCCATGAACGCCATGAAGATCGACCGAGACCATCCGCGCGCCATCGAACTCTTTCGTCAGGCCTTGGCGCTGGACCCAAGTCACGAAGACTCGCTCTATTACCTCGGCCATTGCTTGGCGGCCGAAGGCGATGTGCCGGGTGCACTCGCGCAAATGCTACAACTTCAGCGCGTCAACCCCCACAGCCACCGCGCCTTCCAACAGTGGGGCGTCATCCGCGCCTTGTCCGCCCAGTCCGAGGCCGATCTCGCCGCCGCCGAAGCCGCCCTCGAACAGGCTCACGCCATCAACCCCGAAGAGACCGGCGCCCTCCTGTTGCTGGGCGAAATCGCCCTCCTCCGCGCCAACGATGCCCGCGCGGACCAACGACTCACCGCCGCCTGCCGCTCCAATGCCAAGGCCACCGGCGGCTTCTTCCTGCGCGGTTACCTGGCCTGGAAACGCGGCGACCTCGCCGCCGCCCAGCAGCGACTCGAAGAGGCCCGAGCCGCCCTCGGCCCAGATTGGCAACCTAAAGGCGCTACCTCCGAAGGTGACGTGCGCCGCAAACAATACCTCGAGACCACTCCCCTCGGGCGCTTCTGGGAACAATGGAACGGGGCGCCAACCCCCGACCAAGCCTTCGCTCCTCTCGCCGCCCACCTCCGCGCGCAGGCCGCCACCACAACCACCGCAGCCGCCGGCGGCCAGAGCAGCCAAAGCCAGTGACACACGCGCGGTGCAGTCACCCCAACCTCCCGCCCGACACGCCCCCTATCGTTCCGGCCCAACCGGTTCTTCGATGCGGTACAGGTGAGTCTTGGTCCGCAGGTAGAACGCCTTGCCGGAGACCGCCGGTGACGCCATGAACCCGTCGGCGAGCGTGTTCTGCGCTAATCGCTCGTATTGCCGGCCCGGTTTAAGCACCGTTGTCACGCCTTCCTGGCTGAAGAAATAAAGCCGACCATCCCCGTACACCGGCGAGGCGGCAAACTTGCCCCCTACACGTTCCGTCCAGACCACTGTCCCGGTCGCCGCCTCCAGGCAGGTGATGAAGCTCTCGTCCGCGGCCGTGTAAATCAAACCTTCCACCAACAGCGGCGAGGCGTACTTCCCCACGTGCGTCCGCAGCTTCCACACCACGGCGCTGTCGGTCACGTCGCCCGCGCCATCCGTCTTCACCGCCCAGAGCTCTTTCTTCGACAAACCCGTCACCACGAACGCCAAACCGCCGTCGAACAGCGGCCGGGGCGCGGCGGACCAATCCGGGTGCTGCACCCGCCACAACTCGCGCCCGGTCTGCGGATCGTAGCCGTACGCCGCCTTGGCGCCGACGCTCAGCAGTTGTGTCTGGCCGCCATGAGTGACGATCAGCGGCGTGCTATGCGCCTTGCGCAAGTCCCCGTCCCGCGCCATCTGCCCAGGCACGTGCTCGTCGTTCCACGCCACCGACCGATCTGTCCGCCAAACCGTCTGCCCCGTCTCCTTGTCCAGCGCGACATGATACTGCAGGTCCGCCCCGTCCATCGTCAGGATCAATAAACGGTTGTACCCGACCAACGACGACGCCGGACCGCGGTAGTGCCGGCAACGCAGATCGTCGCGCTTCCACACCACTTGGCCCGTCGACGTGTCCACGCACGCCGTCCCAAAGCTGCCAAAGTGCACGTACACTCGACCCGGCTCGATCAACGACGACGGCGTGGCGTAGCAGTTCATCGAGGCGCCGTTCCCCAGCGGTTCCGGGTCGTCGCTGTGGAACAGTCTCTGGTGGAAGCGCACCTCGCCCGTGTCCGCCTCGACGCCCAGCACGTAGAAATCGTGTCCGTCCACCGTGGCAGTCGTCAACCAGACCTGGCCGCCCATCACCACCGGCGTCGACCAACCACGATGCGGAATCGCCGTCTTCCACCGAACATTCCGAGTCTCGCTCCACTGCAAGGGCAGCCCCGCCCCCGCGGTCTGTCCGACCGCCACCACATGGCCGTCCCCTCGCGGCCCGCGAAACTCCGGCCAGTCGGCCCGGGCGCTCGGCCCGCTCGCCGGCCACCCGATCACCGCCCAGGCGAGCAGCCAAAGGACCCCGACTCTCACCCCCCCCCGACCGACCTCGCAGGCATGTCCGTATCGGCCCCGGACTGAGACTGAAGACGCTGGCGCGTGCGCGTGACGATTCATGCGCCCAGGGTGCTCCCCCCACCCAGCCAAGTCAAAACGGATCGGCCGACAAACGGATCGGCCGCGCCCGCTCCGTCCTCGAATCCCGCGCCCTGCTGTAGGCAGACCTGGTCCCTACCTATGTCAACTGCCACAAACCAGCACAATTAACATTCACAACCATGAAGGAGCGCGGGCATCTTGCCCGCGGCGATGCGGCCGCGCCGAGGCGCGCGGGCGTGCGGGCTCCGTTCTGCGTCACCTACCACAAACCAGCACGATTAACATTCACAACCATGAAGGAGCGCGGGCATCTTGCCCGCGACGATGCGGCCGCGCCGAGGCGCGCGGGCGTGCGGGCTCCGTTCTTTGTCAACTATTATAAACCAGTACAATTGAGATTTCCTTCAGGACCACGTCCATGATTGACTTATGCGTGAGTCGAGGCCTACATCGCAGCGCCGGACCGAGCCCTATGGCATCGACTGTCAATTATGAAGAAGATACTCAGGAAGCTCGTTAGGCATCTGGGCTTCGACGTGGTTCCGTATTCCAAAGACCGCACCCCTGTTTTTCCGCCGGATTTCGACCCGGAATCGATCGAAATCATCCGCGCGGTCCGACCGTACTCGATGACGACTGTCGAGGGATTGTTCGCTCTCGTCCAGGCGGTCAAATACGTCGCGCAGGAGGACATTCCTGGCGGGATCGTCGAGTGTGGAGTGTGGCAGGGGGGAAGCATGATGGCCGTCGCGCTCACCCTGAAGCGACTCGGCATCGAGGGTATCGAGCTCTTTCTCTTCGACACCTACGAAGGGATGACCCGACCGTCGGCGTTGGACGTCAATGTCACCGGCGAGCGTGCCTCAGAGAAATTCGAGCGCAGGCGGACGTCTGCTAACAGCTCAGAGTGGTGTGCTTGCCCGGTCGAAACGGTTCAGCAAAACCTGGCCCGCACAGGTTACAGCATGGAAATGGTCAGACTCATCAAGGGCCCAGTTGAAGACACCATCCCTGGTTCCGCGCCGCAGCAGATCAGGCTCCTGCGGCTCGACACCGACTGGTACGAGTCGACCCGGCATGAGCTTCAGCACCTGTTCTCTCGCTTGTCCGCCGGCGGCGTACTCATCATCGACGACTACGGCCACTGGCGGGGGAGCCGACAGGCCACCGACGAGTTTCTTGCCCAGAACCACGTCAACCTCTTGTTGAACCGGGTGGATTACACGCAGAGAGTCGCGGTCAAGCGATAGACCCCCACCCTCCGGCCGAGCAATGCTTGTGCATTCACCCGGCGGGGGGCCAGGACTGCGCTGGGGTGGGTTCGAGGTTTCAGGCCTGACGGTTGAGACTTGCTGATGAGTCACCGAGATGGACTACAACTCGGCGGTAGGGCGCGCAGTCCTCTGCGCGCCGCTGCTGCCTGTGTCCACAGTGGCTTACGGCGCGCAGAGGACTGCGCGCCCTACCTGCAATGTGTCGTCTATCCCGACCGCTCATCAGTAGGGGTGCTCGGCTTCGAAGGGCCGAGTCGCCCGCAAGGCGCGGAGTTGAGCTTGGCGCGCGAAGTCCACGGCCTTGCCCAGTTCGAGCAGGACTTCCTCCGGGTTGTGAAAGCCCATGCTGTTTTCCGAGACGACGAGGTTCTCCCAGCGCACATGGGCCAGTTGATGGAGGCGGATGGCCTCTTTAAGTTGGCTGGCATCGATGACGGAACCGCTTGTTTGGGCGCTCTTAGCGGCGACGATGGCATCGATGGCATCGCTGAGGGCCTGTTGAGTCTGCTGTTGGAGATCGAAGACGTGTTGTTGGACGCGCCGGGCCTGGTTCAGGAGGGTGTGTGCCTCGACCTTGTGACATTCGGCGCAGGGGTAGGCGCCGTACTGTCGATCGCCCATGAGGTGGCGGTCGAGGTATTTGAAGGGGCTCGTCATCCAATGAGAGGTGAAGGTCTTACCGCCCCAAGTCAGCTTGGGCATATGACAGGAGGCGCAGGAGGCGCCAGCCCGCTCGTATTTGCTTTCCCAGAACGTCTCGGCTTCCGGATGTTGGCTTTTGATGAGCGGTTCACCGGTGAGTGCGTGTTTCCAATCCTGCTGGTAGCCGAACACGTCGGTGTAGTGCTGGTGCAGGTCGCGCGCCTTGGCCCATGGGAAATGGTCGCGCACGACTTTGTCGGTGCCGGGGCCGCAGGTGTATTCGACGTGGCACTGGGCACAGACGAGGTTCTGTTGGTGTTGGCGGTCGGCGGCGTCGAAGCTGGGCGCGTTTTTCTCTGGCCAGTAGGGGTTGACGCCCTTCTTGGCGATGGCGTCCTGCAAGGCCTTGCGGACGATGCGCAGTCTGGGCGCGTGCGGGTCGTGGCAATGGCTGCAGGCCATTCCGTAGGACCGGGTATCCTGCGGGATCCGAGCGATGACCTGTTGCCAATCGGCGGTTTCGTCGAGATGGATGCCCTGCCATTGTTTGCCCCAGTTGTAGGCCACAGCCGTGCTTTTGCATTGGATACAGGCCGGGTTTTGCTTGCGTTGGATGTCGATGTGATCCTTGAGGATGTAGTTGTGGGAGCGCTCCTCGTTGTACTCGACGGCGAACCCGTGGCCGGCGATGAGCTTGTTGAGCAGCGGAAAATCGTTGGTCTTCGAGGCGGTGTGAGGATTAGCGGGCGTGCCGCCGAAAGCGCCGACACGCACCGGATCGTCCATCTTCATGGTTTCGTACTGGTACTTGTGGCAAGCGCCGCAGCTTTCCCAACGATAGTCCACGCCGGCCGCGTGATCGTCGGGGTTCCGGTTATGGGGAGCGGCGTTGGGATGACATTGGAGGCAACTCAGGGCGGAGTGGAAGCCCACCTGGTAACGGTCCTTGAGGTCGTCGTGGCACTCGTAACAGTGGCTGTTGTCGATCGGTTCCTCGCTCTTGGCCGCTGGGGCCAACGGTTGGGCTTGGGTGAAGCAACCGAGCCCGAGCCAGACCGCAAGGACCAGACGCCGACGCCACCCCGCCCCAAGACCGCTGGGAAGGTGGTGGCTCGGCCGGAGCCTCGCCCTACCGGCGCTCGGGTCTTCCAATAGGCTCATAGGGTCGGCCGTCGTCGTTGCGTGCCTGGCTCCAGTGGTCAGGTTCAAGGTCATGGTGTGATATGTTCGGTCCGTGGTTTTCGGGCACCCGCTCCGATTAAGCACGCCCTGTGCAGTTCCTGCCTTGATATCAGTCAAACTTGGGTAACCTGGGTCGACGCGCGCGTGCGGCACGGAGGCCGGTTCGAAAACCGGCGGTACACGTACAGCCGCCTTGCGTGCTTTCTAGTCGCCGCGCTGAAGGGGCGGGCGGCGCAGGTGGGCGAACTGGTCGAGCGCAGCCTGGAGGCGCTTGGCCGCGGTGGCGGCTGCGCCGGTCAAATCCGGCAGGGGCAAAGGGCGTTGCTCGTCGCGGTCTTGGTCGAGGTGGTAGAAGCTGCCGTCGCGGTAGATTTTGTAGTGATGGTCAAAGGCGAATTCCTTGGGCGGTTCGCCTCGGGGCGAGTACCAGGAGTAGATCCATTGGCGTGGCTGGCCTGGTTCACCGCGGAGTTGGGGTAGGAAACTGCGCCCGTCGAGCGTCAGGTGCGCCGGGGGGTGGATGGCTGCGGCGGCGCAGAGGGTGAGGAAGAAATCGGTGCTATCGACGAGGTCGTGGCAGACGCGCGGGTTGGGGATGCCGGCAGGCCAGTGGACGATGAGCGGGACGTGCATACCGGCGGCGGTGGTCGAGCCTTTGCCGCCGACCACCACGCGGTCGCCCATCAGCGAGCGCGTTCCCCGGCCCGTGCCGTTGTCGCCCAAAAACATCAACAAGGTTCGTTCCCGCAACTCCAGCTCGTCGAGTTTGGACACCAACCGACCGATGAGTTTGTCCATGTACTGGACCATATCGCGGAAGTGTTCGGGGCGACGGAGGACATCTTCGCCTTGGGCCTTGGGATCCCAGGTTGGGCTGTCGGGCGTGGGCTGATAAGGCGAGTGGGTGAGCATCATGGGGTAGTACAGCAGAAACGGCCGGTCGCGGTGGCGGCCGATGAAATCGCGGGCGTAAGCGTTGACAAGGTCCGGTCCATATTCGCCGTCGGAATAGTCGGTTTCGACGCCGTCGATTTCGAGGCCGGGATTGGCGTAGCGCGGCGGTCGGCGCGTGTGTTGCCAGAGGCAGGATTCCTGGAACCCGAACTGCTTGGGGAGTGCGGGGTCGCGCCCGAGCTGCCACTTGCCCACGATGCAGGTCGCGTAGCCCGCGTCCTGGAACAGGTTAGCGAAGGTGGTGAGTTGGGGGTCCATCGTGCCGAAGCCGGTGTAATTGCGGACATTGTAGGCGCCGGTCATGAGTTGGACGCGTGTGGGCGTGCAGAGCGGCTGAACGTAGCAGTGGGTGAATCGCACGCCCGTGGCGGCGAGTCGGTCCAGGACGGGTGTTTGGTAAGAGGTGCCGCCGTTGGCGCCGATGGTCTCGTAACCGAGATCGTCGGCCATGATCAAGATCACGTTGGGCCGCGAGTCGGGCGGCGGGGCGGCGCAGCTTGCGGCCGGGAGGACCGCCGCCAGGGCGAAGAGAACGCGGTGGAGCGCGGCAGCTTTCATTGGGCGGGCTGGCTGAGGTGGACGAAGACGCCTTTCTTGTTGCCGACCACGACATCGGGCCGGCGGTCGCCATTGAGGTCGGCGGCGGCGACCTGGGTGCCGACGCCGCTGTTGTCGTCGATGAGGTGGGGCACGAAACTGGCTTCGCCTCGGCTGTCGCGGCGCAGTTCGAGCCAGAAGACCACGGGTGGCGCGTCGGGTTCCTTGTCGCCGGTGGGGCCGTGGGCCCAGTAGCGTTTGCCGGTGAGGATGTCCTTGAGGCCGTCGCCGTTGAGGTCGACGAGTTCGAGGGCGTGGAGTTGGCTGACACGGAAGTCGGCGGTAGCGACATCGGGCGTGGGCGAGAGGAGGGTGTGTTGGCGCCAATCGGGTGAGCCGGAGGGGCACGGGAGTTGCTGCCACCAGATCAAGCCATAGAGATGGCAGTGCCACGCGGTGACGATGTCGGCGTGGCCATCGCCGTTGACATCGTAGACCAACATCTGGGCGGCGGCATCGGCGAACCGGAACGGATGAAAGGTCCAGGGTTGACCGGGCTTGGGTTCGGCCGGTTGTTCCCACCAACCGACCGCCTCGACCAAGTCGATGCGTCGGTCCCCGTTAACGTCGCCGAAGCCGACGCCGTGGGTGAAGCGCTGGAAGCGCTTGTCTTGGGTTGAGACGGCGTGAAAGACCCACGGTTGAGTGGGCTGGGCGCGGTTGGGCCCGGCGTAGCCGAGGTAGCCTTCGTTGCAGAAGATCAACTCGGGTTGGCCGTCGCCGGTGACATCGCCCCACATGGGCGATTCGTTGCCCACGACGGGATACGCCAAGTGACGTGGCCAGTGCCCGGTTTGGCCGGCCGGGTTTTCATACCAGAAGGCTTCCTTGCCTGGAAAAGGGACGCCGAGGACATCGGTCCAGCCATCGCCGTTGAAGTCGCCGGCGAAGGTCAGGAAGTTATCCGAGTAATCCTTGGGATCGAAGACCTGGACGGGCCGATACTCATGCCGTTGCTGGAAACTCGGGCCGGCGAACCAGAACGGGCCGGCCACAATGTCCAGGGCGCCGTCCCGGTTGAAGTCGCCGTAATAGGCACCCTCGGCGTAGAACTGGTCGGCGAGGCGCAGGGTGCGGAAGCTGTCGCGCGGCGGGAGGGTGGCGGCCTGGGGCGGAGCGACGGGCGGTGGTTGGGGGAGCCTAACGGGTGGCGCAGCGGCCGTTTGGGTTTCGGCGCGCAAACCGGCCAGGGGCGATCCGTCGGTGCCGACGACGCGCGCGCGCGCCGACCATCCGCCGTCGCCTTGAGTGATTTTGAGGAGCAATGCATTGGCGCCGCGGTTGAGCCGGATGGGGGCCGCGTCTTGATCAGGCACTTCGCCGCGGTCGACGTTGTTGCTGTGGACGACGGCGCCGTTGAGCCACGCTTTGACTCCGTCGTCGCTGCCGATGAGCAGGACGGCATCGCTCGCTTCCGGGGCGACGAGTTGGGCGCGGAGGTAGGCCACGCAATGTTCCTGGCCAGGGAACAGCGCCGCGAGATTGACGTGGTCGCCGCGCGGGACGCCATGCCAGGTGACAGCTTGGCCAGTTTTCTCCGGGCCGAACTCGAGGTTGAAAACGGCTTCGGCTCCGACGACGCCCGGTTGTCGGTAGGGACCGGCGACGAGCCAATCCTGGATGAACGGACCGGGCTTAGGCTTGGCGCGCAACGCCCACGCGCGCCGGGCGAGGTCGGAACTCGGATTGCGGGCCAACACCTGCACGGCGGTGTCATGGGCAAGTTTCGGGTTTGCCACGGCTAGTTTCTCGGCGATGGCGAGGGCGGCTGCCGCTGCTTCGTTGGCCAAGGCCGGGTCGGACAGGGCGGCCAGCGCCAGCGCCAGCGCGTCCGCGGTGGCCATCTGGCCGAGTTGACCGAGCGCTTGCCGTTTCTCCTCGGGCCGTTGGGCGAGGGTGAGGGCTTGCTTAAGGAACTCCAACCGCCGGGTTAGGTCGGGCTCGAGACCGGCGAGGGCGATGCCAGCGCGCAAAGCGAGAGTCGGCAGGGTCGGGTCGGCGCTGGGGCGCGCCAACTCGAGCACATGCGCCGCGGGAGCGGCGTTGGGCCATTGAGCCAGGGTGCGGACGGCTTCTTTGGCCAGCTCGGTGTCGGGGTCGCGGGTGGCAGTTTGGGCGGCGGCAAGAGCGTCGGCGGTGCCGAGGAGGACGAGCAAGGGGAGCAGATGGCGTCGCGCCGGGGTGGGGAAGCGGCCCAGGGCAGCGGTCACGGTGCGACTGGACGCGGCGGGATCGGGGGTGGCTTGGCAGACGGCTTGCAGCGTGCGCAGGGCGGTTTGGCGGGTGGCGTCGGACGGGGCTCGGACCGCCACCTCGAGCAACGGTTCGAGGGTGTCGGGCAGGGCAAGCGCGTGTAAGGCCTCGAGGGCGGCGAGGCGAACGGGCTCGGCCGCGGCGCCGGCGTATTCGAGGAGCAGGTCCCGCGCGTTGGTGTCGCCCCGTTCGCCGAGTGCGCGCAGCACTTCTGCCTGTTCGCTCGAGTCGGCTTGGCGCAGATGGGCGAGGAGGGCCTCGCGCACGCCGGGGCCGCGCACGCGGGTGAGGGCGTCGCGGGCCGCCGTCCGTTCGAGGGGTTGGCCCTGGGCGGCGGTTTTGGCTAGGGCAGGGACGGCGGTTGGGTCGGCTGCATCGGCCAGGGCGTTCCAGGCCGCCACGCGGACGGACAAATGCGGACTGGCGATGGCGGCGCGGATGGTGGGTCGCGCCTCGGCGCCAAGGCGGAGGTGCGCTTCGAGCACGGCCAGTTGGGCATCGGCGGGCAGCGTTGCCCATTGTTGCAGGCAAGTTTGTATCGCGGCCGCGTCGCCCAACTCGCGGACCAGGCCAAGAGCCGAAGATCGGAGGTCGCGATCTTGGCTGGTCAAAGCGGTGACGAGTTGTTCGGGACGCTGGCTCGGTTCGGACCGCATCAGGCCGCGCCAAGCGGCGATGCGGATCGGGGTCGGGGACTGCGTGTCGGCCAAACGGCGGTAGAGGGCGGCAGCGCGCGTCGAGTTACCGTTCGCGAGCAGGCGCTCCGCGCATTCGAGCAGGCCTTCGCCGGCCGCGGTTCGGACGGCGGCCGGCGCCTGGTCGAGCGCTGCGATCAGGGCGGTGACCGCGGCGCGGCCGCCGATGCGTCCGAGGGCGCTGGCGGCGGTTGATGCGATGGCGGGGTCGGCCTCCTCGAGCAGCGGCGTCAGGAAGGGTACCGAATCGCGTTCGCGACGCCAGCCGAGCGAATCCACCAAGCCAGCCTTGCGGAGACCGGAGCTCCGGCTCAGGGCCTCCCGCAGCGCGGTAGCGGCTTCGGGGCCAGGGATGGCTTCGAGGGCATAACGCGCGGCGTGGGCGACCTGCTCCTCGCCGAGCATGGCGGCGAGCGCAGGCACGGCTTGGGCTGTGCCGAGGACGCGCAGCTTTTGGCAGGCGGAACATTTTTGGGGCGCGGTCGCGGCGGACTGCAGCGTGGCGATGAAGTCCTGTTCTTCGTCGGCATGGATCGGGGCGGTTGCCAGAGCGAAGGCCACGAAGCCGACGGATAGCCAGCGCAGGATGAGCGAGCCGTTCATGGGTTTCCTTTGGAGCAAGGGTCAGGTGGGTCAGCACGGCGATTCATGAGTAGAACCGCCAGGGCGGACGCGGCGTGTACGAGAGGAGGCGATTGGCCTGGGCGTCGCCGGGAAAATCGCTAGTAGCGGGGTTCCATTTTACGGGACGTTGCAGGGCCAGGGCAATGCCGCCGATGAGAATCGAGTTCATGCTGGCGACGGCGGTGGCGGCGTCGCAGATGGTCGGCCGGCGCGTGCGGACGCATTCGAGGAAGTTGCCCGAATGACTGTCGGCGCGATAGACGCGCTCATCGTCGGGTTGCAACGGTTCGCTCAGGATGCGGGACGGGTACGCAACCAGGTTGCCACGGTCCACCGCCAAGCGACCTTCGGTGCCGACGAAACAAGCGCCGCCATCGTTCCCGACCGGTTCGCCCGGATAAGGCCCCGAGTGAACGACGACGCCGTTGGAGTAGTGATAGTGGACTTGGCCGTCCTCAGGCCGCCCGGCGGCGCCGCTCGGGTGCGCGGCCACGCCTGCGTCGCGCGTGCCGGTGCCGAACTCGACCTCGACGGGCGCCGTGGGGTCGGGGTTCACAATCCAATGGACGATGTCGTAGTGATGCGGGCTCCAGTTCACGTCCCCGACGAAAAGGCCGGAGAGGGTATGGCCGGCTTCGCCCCCGTAGGGACGCCACGGCAACGGCCCGAGCCAGAGGTCCCAGTCGAACCCGGCCGGGACCGGCACGGCGCGCTCGGAGGTCCAGCTAGCGGGGAAGAAGGCGCCGGGTTGGCGATAGGCAAAGACTTCCTTGAGTTGGCCGAGGCGGCCGTTGCGGACCAGTTCGCCGGCGAGGCGGAACTTGCCGCCGTACTCGGAGCGTTGCTGAGTGCCGGCCTGGTAGATCCGACCGAATCGTTGGGACGCCGTGGTCAGGCCGTGTCCTTCGCGCACGGTGATGGCGATCGGTTTCTCGCAGTAGACATCCTTGCCGGCCCGCATGGCCAAGGTGGCCATGGGCGCTGCCCAATGGTACGGCTGCGCCAGCAGGACGGCGTCGATGTCAGGACGATCGAGGACCTCGCGGAAGTCGTTGTAGGCGCGCACGCCATCGTAGGTGGGTTGACTGCGGGCTTGGGCGTACATCTGGTTACACCGTTGGCGCGCACTCTCGCGCCGTTCGCGGCGCACATCGCACACGGCGAGCACCTGAACATCGGGCCGCGCCACATAGCCGCCCGGCACATAGGTCCACGCGCCCCCCAGTAAATGGCCGGTCCCCTGGCCCCCTAGCCCAATAAAGCCCATGTTGATGCGCTCGCTCGGAGCGACCTGACCAACCCGGCCAAGCACCGCCGCGGGAACCCAATGGGGCAACGCGACTGCGGCGGCTGTAAACCCGGCGCGCCGGAGAAACGCGCGGCGCGACGTGGACCCGGATCGACCGAGGGAAGCCTGAGACCGAATCGATGGATGATTCATGGTAGCGTCAACGTGTCGTCGAGTGGAACAGCCGGAGGAGAAGTTGTCCAGCGTAGAGCCGGAGCGGAGAGCCGGATATGGCCGCGCCCCCACGATGACTGACTTGGCTTCGGGTGTGGGTTCTGGGGATTGGGATTCGAGATCCGCGGGCTCGCAGAGCTCGCCCCTCCAAGCTTGCCCCTCCAGCGGTCACCGGGATGGGATTGGAGGGCGGAGCTCCGCGACGCCGTGACTTGGGCACCGGGATGGGATTGGAGGGCGGAGCTCCGCGACGCCCTGACTTGGTCACCGGGATGGGATTGGAGGGCGGAGCTCCGCGACGCCGTGACTTGGGTTCGGGTCTGGGTTCTCGGGGTTGGGATTCGAGATGCGGGGAGGGCTCGCAGAGCTCGCCCCTCCA
>Ga0194113_10006797_pt1 | contig 14476 bp, 13 predicted proteins | sample TA2MahC200mmetaG_FD_146193 | JGI IMG/M metagenome (GOLD analysis project Ga0194113, IMG submission 146193) | Freshwater microbial communities from Lake Tanganyika, Tanzania - TA2015017 Mahale Deep Cast 200m | ecosystem: Environmental > Aquatic > Freshwater > Lake | place: Tanzania: Lake...
CTTTTGATGGACGAGTTAAACCGCTATTTTTCCGGCCTCTGTCCGGGGATAAAACCGACGGCGGGATATTGGCAGGACGGGCAGCGATTTATTGCCGAATTGCAAAAAACAGCGGTTTCTTACAGCTTTGAGCCCACCCGGCTGATTCGAAATAAATAGTTCGTAAGTCTATCTCTTACAATATATTATGAGAAGCATAAGGCCGTACTGAAAGCAACTGACAGACTGAGTATTATTACCTATTTTTGGGGGAAAAATTTTCTATTTTTATGTTTTTTTCCTTGCATTCATTTGATAAATTGAATAGAGTGATTAGAGTAACAGCAAACGGGGTTTGCTATTTTGATGAGGTGAAAAGTTTTAATTCGAAAGCTCCTTCTGCCGCCCGTAACTTCAGTAGCCCTGGGAAGTTCACCGACTTCCTCCTCCTTCTGCGAAGTGCGGGCGGTCTTTTTTTGCGCAAAAATCCGCCTAATGGTCTGTCCCAATAAAAAAAGGGACCATAAAAAATAGTCCCTTTCGATAATCATTCGGATTGCAGAATAAATTATTGGGGCGGCGCAGCGTTCTCTTTCTGTTTCTGCTTTTCGTAATTTTTCTGCAGGATGCCCCTGAACAGATAAATTAATCCCAATCCGGCGATGACGATGGGGATGACCAGCCAAACAACGGCTGTGTCTCGCGCCTCACCCGTCACATATAACCAAACCCAAACCGCCGTCAGCAGCAGCCCAACGAAAAGAAAACCAATGCCTGCCGAGAGACTTCTGACCCAGTTGACTTCACGATTCCGGATTTGGGGCCTGGCAATCAGGTCGGTAATAGGCAGGCCTTTTTCCATTGCCGCCAGAATCTGCTGGTGCCGGTACTTGTTTCTATAATAGGCAAGAAATAAGACAAGAATAAACGGCAACAAAATCAAAAACAGACAAATCGACCCCATATATATCGGCCCCATGGGATCAACCACAACATGGTCGCCACCCGCACTGTTTACTTCAACAATTCCCCTTGCCAACAATGGCATCATTTGTGTCTCCTTTCCAATAGAGTATTTTGTTTTATTCCTGTATAATGAGTCATCAAAAGGCGCAGATCGGTTTCAGGTTTTTGAAACTTTTTTTGAGATTGTCCCGACTTATAGAGAAACAGGGAATACGATTGAGAGCACCGTCAGAAAAAACCGGAGAAGGTATTTGTATCGCCTCGCTCAAACGCGGCGACAACGGGATGTTCACACGTTTTGTCCGGGACTATCAGAATATGGTTTTTGCGTGCTGCAGGGCGGTGGGATTGCGAGAAGATGAAATTGAGGATGCGGCCGGGGAGGCTTTTCTGGCGGCATATAAGTCGATTAAAAATTACAGCGGCAAGAGCAAACTGAGCAGTTGGCTGTGGAAAATCGCGTATTACAAGGCGCTGGATTATCGCAAAAAAGTGCAAAATAAGACAACGCCGGCAAAGATTGAGATAGAAACTCTCGCCGCACCGGCGGCGTCGCCGGAAGTGAATTTATCCGCCGAGGAACAGAATGCCGCCGTCTGGCAGGCGGTACAGCGGCTTTCAGAGCCGCAGGCCGCGGCAATTGTGCTGTATTACCGGGAAGGCAAGTCCGTCGAAGATATCGCCCGTATCCTCGAAACGCCGGAAAATACGGTTAAAACCTGTTTGCACCGCGGACGTAAAGAACTTTACAGTCGATTACAGTCTATCTGGGAAACCGATTATGTCCAAAAATAGACACAGTGAAGAAGCGTTTGATTTGTGGCTGTCTGCGAGCCTGAAAACCGCACGCCCGGCCAACCCAGCCTTTTCACAAAAGATTGTGCGTGAAATAGAGCGTACAAAGGCGCAAGAACTGCTCAGACGAGCCGTCCGTCAGGAACGCCTCTCTGGGGCGATATTTGTCCTGACAGCGGCAGGCGGGCTTGTATTGTTATGCTGCAAGCCTGTGCTGCGGATGGTTTATTCGGTGCTGGAAGCGGGACTGGTCTCTCTGATTCAGACTATTATGGAACCAGCCCGCCTGAATCTGGGTATATTTGCTCTGGTTTTGCTTGGTCTGTGTCTGCTGACCAAAAGCCTGTGGGACAATCTGACAGCCGAAATGTAAAATTTTCGCTGATTTTAAAACCCATAACCACATAGAACAAAAATAGTTGTAAAAAACACATATTTTTTTCTTTCAATTCCGTTCGGTTTTTGTTAGGTTTCCTGTAAGACTTTGCCGATATAGTTTTTTGTATCTAAAGGATTTTTCGAAGAAAGGCAAAAAACCATGGACGGCAAAGGTTTTTACAACCGGTTCTCGGAACAACCGCTGTGCAAATTCGGGCCGGGCGGCGAATTTATTCAGGAATTGTCCGAAAAGACGGCATTGTCCAAAACTCCGCCGCCTGCCAATCCGCTCGGCAAGGTGCTTGAGGTGATCGCGGAAATGATTGGCGCGGTCGTCGGGCCGGAACTGCTGATGGATTCCGTGCAGCAGGACAAGGCTGTGAAAACGCAATACTATAACTCCGAAGTGGAGAAAACGTCCTATGGACACATTCAATCAGGATTCAGTCATCATCACGCCCCGTCAACTGTCCGTACTGCAGGAAATCGAAGCGTTTCAGGCCAGACAATGTTATTCGCCGACGATGGAAGAACTGGCCCGTTCGCTGGGTGTAAGCCGTCCCACAGTATTCGAGCACATCGCAGAGCTTCGCGAAAAAGGTCTGGTCGAACCGTCCTGCGGGAAAGCACGCTCTTTACTTCTCACGGAACAGGGCAAAAAACTGCTTAAGGATGCCGTCGGCGACAACGCGTCTGACGGCGACAATGCTTTTATTCCGCTGCTGGGATGTGTCAGCGCCGGCTACGGCATCGAGGCCGCAGCAGACAACCAGATTCTGGGGCTGACGGAGCTTTTCGGACGGACGGGTGATTTGTTCTCACTGCGTGTACAGGGTGATAGTATGATTAACGCCGGTATCGTCAACGGCGATTACATTATTTGCAAGTACTCCCCCACCGCTGAAAACGGGCAGATTGTTATCGCCCTTTTGAATCAGCAAAAAGCCACAGTGAAGCGATTTTTTCGGGATAAACGAAGTGTCCGCCTGGCTCCGGAGAATGACGTGTTTGAGCCAATATTTTGCACAGATTGCCAAATCCAGGCGATTGTGCTTGGACTGATTCGACGGCTCTAATCGTCCCAGAGAAAAAAAGCCTCCCGGTGAATTTGTTATCCGCCAGGGAGGCCCGCCAAATAAAGTCGAGATTTATCGAACCATAAACCCATGGATGTCGTCATAACGGCTATATATCTTATCTCGATTTTCCCGCTTTTTCTTAATAGGAAAAAATCCGGAATTTTCAGCCGAAAATTACCCATCCGACAATGGAAAATATATGCAATTTGAAATCCATCGGGTATTTTATCCGTAATTTTGGGGATACTTCCCTGTTTGAACGCGTGTGATTTGAATTTGCCTTGCTGTCTCAAATAGTGTAGAATAGGGGTTTTACAATAAACCTTATATAAATTATTCAGATACTTGTTATATGATACCAAAAAGAAAAACCCGGTGTGTCCAGATTGGTTCTGTAAAAATCGGCGGGAAAGCTCCGATTCTTCTCCAGTCTATGACCAAAACCGATACTACCGACGTCGCCGGTTGTCTTCGTCAGATACGCAAGCTGGCACAGGCCGGCGCCGGGCTGGTTCGGATAGCCGTTCCCACCCGTGCCGATACCGAGGCTTTCGCTAAAATTGTAAGCCGGTCTCCTCTACCGCTGGCGGCCGATATCCATTTCTCGCCGGAACGGGCGATAGAAGCCATTGAGGCCGGGGCGGTAAAAATACGGCTGAATCCGGGCAACATCAAAAATAAAAATGACATTCACCGGATTATCGACTGCGCCAAACGGCACCATATTGCTATTCGCATCGGTGTCAATGAAGCCAGTATTCGCGACTTGAAACACGATGTTAAAACAGACCGCCGGGTCTCGCTGATGCTCAACGAGATGACCGGTTATGTCCGCTTGTTTGAACGGCGGAAATTTGAAGCCATTGTACTCAGCGCCAAAAGCGCCGACACCGTTCGCACCATAGAAATTAATCGACTCCTCAGTAAAACGTTTGACTATCCCATCCATATCGGCCTGACACACGCAGGTCTTCTGGAAGACGCACTTGTACCTTCCGCTGTTGCAATAGGAACGCTTCTTGCGGAGGGTATCGGGGATACGGTACGAGTCAGTATCGCCGGCGATCCCGTACAGGAAATTGAAACCGGAAAGCAAATTCTCTCTTCGCTGGGACTGTATCGCGGCCCAAAACCCGAATTGACCGTCTGCCCCACCTGCGGACGTTGTGAAGTGGACGTCGTCGGGCTGGCCCAAAAAGTACGAAGACTCCTGATGAAGACGAATAAACCCATTCGTGTGGCCGTGATGGGCTGTGTTGTCAACGGCCCCGGCGAGGCGGCGGACGCGGATTTGGCGATTTGCGCCGGAAGTAAAAAAGGATTTCTCTATAAAAACGGCAAAAAAATCGCCGCCGTCGAGGAAAAAACCCTGCTGGGCGCACTGTCGGCGGAAATTGAAAAAATAAAGTGAGCGATACAGACGCCAGATAGCGCGTGTCGCGGGGTATAGCGATTATTTCAACGATTTAGGGCCGGATTTGCAGAACGAAATTATCGCCCGAACTGAACAGCAGGGATTTTAACTTTGCATTTTTCTTGCAATCCTGTCCCAGCCAAAATATACTGTGTTCCCATTCGGATGAGATTCCAAACAAGAGCCTGTAGCTCAATTGGATAGAGCATTGGTCTACGGAACCAAAGGTTGGGGGTTCAAATCCCTCCAGGCTCGGTTTTAGAAAAGAAAAGCCTGCCGGAATTTAATCCGACAGGCTTTTTTTTGTTTGCTCTGGTACTTTTGAGACTTAGACGCATTACGCTTTATGATGCGGCGGTTTAAGTGCAAAGACTGTTATCGCCGCCAAAACCAACAGGACGCACGCTCCATAATAAGCAATCGCAAAGGTTTTGTGGATGTCATACATCTTCCCGGCCAGGAATGATAGCATAAAGCCGCCAACACCCCATGCGGTAAAGACCAGGCCATAATTGACGCCAAAGTTTTTCAGACCATAGAAATCTTTGGTCAACGACGGAAACAAGGCCAGATTCGCTCCGTAGTTGGCTCCAATCAGGGCGGACAAAACAGAAAGTACCGGAAGCGAAACCAGCATAGTCCCTTCACGAGCTCTGGACAAAAGAATAATGGATATAGCCTGAACGACAAAACAGAGAAATAATGCGGCCTTTCGCCCGATCTTGTCGCTGAGCGTACCGGCAATAATGCGGCCGGCGCCATTACCGACAGCCATGATCGCCACCAGAACCGCTCCCTTTTCAATTTTAGCCTGCAAGGATGCTATGGCGGCCAGTTTTGAAATAATCATCAGTCCCGCTCCCGCCCCGCAAGCATACAAAAACCAGATTAGATAAAACTGAGGCGTACGGAGCATTTCAACGGCGGTAAAATTTTCTTTCTTTACAGCGGCATTGGCAGAGGGAGCAGGCACGGCACCTGCGGCGACATACCCTGCCGGCGGAGTTTTCAAAAGCTGCGCCAGTATTACCACGACAATCAAAAACGCCACGCCCAGAATAAAGATGGCATTGGAAATCTCATAGGTGGCAATGAGCCATTTGCTCAAAGGTGCTGTATAGACCGACGCAAGGCCAAATCCTGAAACAACGATACCCGCAATCAAGCCGGTTTTCCTGGGGCCGAACCATTTGACGGCCGGAGGCGTGGCGGAGGCATAGCCAAAGCCGATGCCGGCGCCGGCCAGAATGCCAAAACCAAGGATATAGCCCATGGGCGATGTAGTCCTGCTGGCTATAAAAAATCCCAGGCCAATCAGAACGCCGCCGATGGTCGCCACAATCCGCGGACTGATCTTATCCTGCATTCGTCCTGCGGGAACCATCATCAGTGAAAAAACCAAGCAGGCGAACATGTACGGCAAAGACTTGTCTGTTTCCGTCCACTGCCATTCCGGGGGTACATTCTTACTGATGACGCTCCATGTATAAAGAATTCCCAGTGCCAGATTGATGCCCATTCCGGCAAACGTGACCCGCCATCCATGATTTTTATCGGCAGACAATGACCCGCCTAATGATTGGTCCATATCTTAATCCTTTCATCATAAAAAAGCCGGGCACAACTGTTTGTGCCCGGCATGGTTTTAGAGGTTATTTGCCGCGTCCGGCAACGAGTTTTTCTACGACACTCGGATCGGCCAGCGTGGTGATATCGCCAAGGTTTGAGGTGTCTTTTTCGGCAATCTTGCGAAGAATCCGCCGCATGATTTTGCCCGAACGGGTCTTGGGCAGAGCGGGAGCAAACTGAATCGCCTCAGGAGCGGCAATGGCGCCGATTTCCTTGCGGACATGATTAATCAATTGCTTCTTGAGATCGTCACTTTCATGGATGCCTTCCTTCAGAGTAACATAAGCATAGAGCCCCTGTCCCTTGATTTCGTGGGGAATCGGGGTCACCGCGGCCTCGGCAACCATCGGATGACTGACCAAAGCGCTTTCGACTTCGGCGGTTCCAATGCGGTGACCGGATACATTGACGACGTCGTCGATTCGGCCCATCAGCCAGTAATCGCCGTCCAAGTCGATACGGCAGCCGTCACCGGTGAAATAGAGATTTTCAAACATGGTAAAATAAGTATCAATGAAGCGATCGTGGTCGCCCCACATAGTCCGCATCATACCCGGCCAGGGCTTGCGAATGCACAGCTTGCCGCCTTCATTGCGGTTACATTCAGAGGCGTCATCCCGCAGCACAACCGGGTCCACACCAAAGAACGGGCGACTGGCGGAGCCGGGCTTGAGTGTCATACAGCCCGGCAGCGGCGTAATCATAAATCCGCCGGTTTCCGTCTGCCACCAGGTATCCACAATCGGACAGCGGTTGCGGCCGACTTTTTCATAGTACCACATCCATGCTTCCGGATTGATCGGTTCACCGACAGAACCCAAAACACGCAGCTTGTCAAGTTTGTATTTCATAACCCATTCCTCACCCATACGCATCAGGGCACGGATGGCGGTCGGAGCGGTATAAAATACCGTCACGCCGAATTTGTCACAGATATGCCAGAAACGTCCGGCATCCGGATAGGTCGGAACGCCTTCAAACATAATCGAAGTCGCGCCGTTGGCCAGCGGACCATAGACGATATAGCTGTGGCCGGTGACCCAGCCGATGTCGGCAGTGCACCAGTAGATATCATCGTCATGAACATTAAACACCAATTTATGTGTTAGAGAAGCCTGCATCAAATAGCCGCCGGTGGTATGAACCACGCCTTTGGGTTTTCCGGTTGAGCCGGAGGTGTAGAGAATAAACATCGGGTCTTCGGCATTCATCGGCTCGGCCGGGCAATTCGCGGATGCTTTGGCCATTTCGTCATGATACCAGACATCACGGCCGGCTTTCATATTACATGGGTCTTCGCTGATTTTGGCTACAACAATCGTCTTGATCGTCGGGCATTTTTCCGCGGCTTCATCGGAAATAGCCTTAAGCGGTATATGCTTTCCAGCACGATAGGAGATGTTCGAGGTAATCAGCATCACGCAATCGGAGTCATTGACGCGGTCCTTGATGGCATCGGCGCTGAAGCCGCCGAAAATAATCGAATGAATCGCGCCGATTCGCGTACAGGCCAGCATCACAATCGCCAGCTCCGGCACCATCGGCATATAAATCGCAACGCGGTCACCGCGTTTGACGCCCTTGGATTTCATCACATTGGCGAATTTGCAGACTTCTTTGTGCAGTTCTTCGTATGTATATTTTTTGACGGCATCTTCGGCTTCGCCCTGCCAGAGAATCGCGGTCTTTTTGGCAATCGGCGTTCCCAGATGCCGATCGAGACAATTATAAGAAACGTTAAGTTGGCCGTCTTCAAAGCAGGTGTGTTTAATCGTCCGACTCTTGGTGTTCCATGTGTATTGAAGACCTTTGGTCGGCTTCTTGAACCAGTGTAATGTCTTGGCCTGTTTCAGCCAGAAACCATTGGGGTCTTTGATGGATTCTTCCCACATTTGCTGGTATTGCTTTATATCGTTGATATAAGCGTTGGACTTGATGGAAGCCGGAGGCGGAAAAACGCGGGTTTCCTGCATCAGCGATTCCATACCTTTTTTAACCTCTGCCATGTGAACGCCATTTCCTTTCAGCAAAAAAAACAGTCAAACTCCCCCCTCACGTTTAAGGGGTTTTTCAGAAACGCCATAAGTTATTCGTAGTTGTACCAAATATCAACAAAAAAAGTGCAGAAATATGTTCCGTGGACACGCATATTCAGGAATTGTTATTGCCGATTTTAACTTGTTCCATGACAATACTTTATGAATCTTACGCAATTTTCTATTTGTTTGAAAGATTGGGGGATGGCCGGTATAATAATCGGGGAAATCAGCGTTTGGTAAATATTAATGCGACCGAAATGACAAATCTTTCCGACAACTCGTTTGTGATTCAGGAACATGCCCGCCCAGAAGGCGTCCACTGGGACCTGATGCTTCAGTTTCAGGATGTCCTCCGGACGTGGAGATTTTCTGTCCCGCCCCAACAGATTCAAAATGAACCCGTTCCTGCGGAAAAAATCGCCGACCATCCATTACGTTTTCTGTCCTACGAAGGGCCGGTACAAAATAATACCGGTTCAGTAAAAATTGCCGACAGGGGAAATTTCACGCTCTCCGAACAGACTGAAAGTGGAATTTCATTTGAGGTGACAGGACAGATTCTCAAGGGGAAATTCCAACTGCAGTTTCAACAAAACAATCTTTGGTTATTGTCTCGCATCGGGTAACGTCGAAAGCTGGCGGTCATGAATACGCGATAGCGCAAACACAGAGGCAGTTGCGTTTCGCTCAGCAGGAGGAAATGATACAACTGCATACTGCCTTTTTGATCCCGGATTTCCCAGGTAAATCCGTGCAAAATAATGCGATTTTTCACTGAAAAAACTTTCAGATAAATATAAAATATCTTTTGTTTATTCATGGCAAATTTTATATTCTATTGAAACATGAGGCTCAGCGGCGCAGCTGAGCAACAAAATGTAAATGTATATGGGAAATCCCAGAATAGACAAGAATAAAAAGGGAGGTATAAAACTTGAAGATAGCCTTTAAGAAGATTATAGTAACATTAATTATCATGCTCGGCACTGCCCCTGTAAGCGCCGATGAGGGTATGTGGCTCTACAACGACTTGCCCCGTCAATTATTGAAAGATAAATACGCATTTGAAGTAACAGAAGCTTGGTTAGAGCATATTCAAGAATCTTCGGTGCGGTTTAACAGCGCCGGCTCCGGTTCCTTTGTATCTGAAGATGGCCTCATTATTACAAACCATCATGTAGGCGCTGACGCTCTTCAGAAGTTCAGCAACATCGAGCATGATTATTACCGGGATGGATTCTATGCCCGCACCCGAAAAGAAGAAAAACGGTGTCTGGATCTGGAACTGAATGTACTTATCAGCATCAACGACGTGACGGACAGGGTCAACGCTGCTGTCAAAGCCAACATGTCTGCCGAGGAAGCTTTTACGGCCCGCCGAGGGGTCATGGCCCAAATCGAAAAGGAATCCCTCCAAAAGACGGGGCTGCGCAGCGATGTAGTCATTCTGTATCAGGGTGGATTATACCATTTATATTGCTTTAAGAAATATACGGATGTTCGCCTGGTGTTTGCTCCTGAGTATCAAATCGCTTTTTTCGGTGGTGACCCTGATAATTTTGAATATCCCCGTTTTGACCTCGATTTTTGCCTGTTCCGGGCATACGAAAACGATAAGCCAGTCAAAGTCGAGCATTACCTCAGATGGAATTCAAACAAGGTGAAGGAAGGAGACCTTGTCTTTGTTTCGGGACATCCAGGAAACACTTCTCGGCAATTAACCATGCCCGAATTAGAATACCTGCGAGATCAATCTTTTCCTTATAAGATGCAGAGGCTGCACAGCCTGGAAGTGATGCTGTTGGCCTACAGCTCCCGAAGCGATGAAAACGCCCGTCGTGCAAAAAAAGACCTGTTTGGTGTTCAAAACAGCCGCAAATTAATGCAGGGCAGGTTTGAGGGTTTGCTGGACTCTTCGCTTATGATGCAAAAACAGGCGGACGAACAACACCTGCGTGCGTCTGTGGCAAAAGACCCTAATGCAGAAGAAATTCTGCCCTCCCTGGATCGTATTGCTAATGCGCAACAGATCATTGCCCATAATGCACAACAATATAGTTTGCTCGAAGCAGCCGATGGCTTCAACAGTACCCTCTTTCATATTGCACGTACCATTTCTCGAGCGGTAGAGGAGAAGACGAAATCGAATGAAGAACGCCTGCGTGAATTCCGGGAATCCAACCTGGAGTCCCTTGAATTCCAACTCTTTTCGGAGAAGCCCATCTATGATGATTTTGAGCAAGTCAAACTCGCTGAATCCCTGACTTGGCTGGTTGAACAAATAGGATATTCCCACCCATTGGCCCAGAAGGTGTTGGCCGGCAAGTCGCCGGGGACACGTGCTGCCGAATTGGTTTCGGGAACTCAATTAAAAGATGTCGCGATTCGCAAGAAACTATATTCGGGGACGGCCGTTGAGGTAGAAGCATCGCAGGATCCCATGATTAAATTGGCCAGATTGATTGACTCGGATGCCCGCGCCTTGCGGAGAATTATTGAAATCCAGGAAGAGATTAACCATCAGGCCCACGCCAAGATTTCTCAAGCCAGGTTTGCAGTGGAGAAAACCAGTTCGTACCCTGATGCAACCGGCACACTGCGTCTGGCGTTTGGTACGATAAAAGGCTATGAGGAAAACAATCAGGCGGTTCCCTTCCAAACCACTTTTTCCGGTCTCTACGATCGAGCGGCTGCACACCATTATAAGCCGCCGTATGACCTCCCTCCATGCTGGATAGCTCGGAAAGACAAACTCAACTTGAACACGCCGGTTAATTTCGTTTCCACGGTGGATATCATTGGCGGCAATTCGGGCAGTCCCGTCATCAATCGGAATGGTGAATTTGCAGGCATTATTTTTGACGGTAACCTTCAGTCTCTGGTGCTTGATTTTGCTTACACAGATATTCAGGCTCGAGCAATCTCCGTCGATTCACAGGCCATCGTCGAAGCTTTGCAGAATGTCTATAACGCTGGGGAACTGGCCAACGAGTTAACCGGCAAAAACAGGCGTTAGGCATTTAAAAGTGACATTTTGAGGAGACTTTATTTAAGTATGAACTCAAATGATCGTACGTTGCCGGAAATTACATTAAAAGCATTTTTATTAGGGGTTTTTCTTTCCGTCATATTGGGCGCAGCCAATGCCTACCTTGGGTTGTTTGCGGGTATGACAATCTCGGCGTCGATACCCGCAGCGGTGGTTTCGATGGGCGTCCTGCGGCTGTTTCGACGCAGCAACATCCTGGAGAACAATATTGTCCAGACAGCCGCATCCGCCGGCGAATCGCTGGCCGCAGGAGTCATATTTACGTTTCCGGCTCTGGTCATCATGAATTACTGGGAAAAATTCGATTATATATGGGTAACTGTCATAGCCGGCTTTGGGGGTATATTGGGAACGTTGTTTACAATCCCTCTCAGAAGAGCCCTGATTGTCGAAGATAAGTTGACGTTCCCAGAGGGAATCGCAACGGCGGATGTTTTAAAATCAGGAGATCGAGGCAGCTCGGACATCAAGTACATCATCCGGGCGTCCGCGGTCGGAGGAATTTTCAAGCTATGTGAGAGTGGATTGAGGTTATGGAACGGCACGGCCGTTATGGCGCACAGGGTCGGCTGTACAATGGCGTATTTCGGTTCCAATCTAAGCCCGGCGCTTATCTCAGTCGGATACATTGTTGGATTCAATATTGCCGTTCTTCTTTTCCTGGGCGGCGCTTTTAACTGGCTTATTGCGATACCGATTTATGCAAGTCTTAACGATTGGCCCATCATACAGGGAAAGCCGCTTTCGGCTTTGGATTGGGCAGGTACAATCTGGTCAACACAGACACGGTATATCGGTGTTGGCGCAATGCTTGTAGGCGGCCTGTGGACAATTGTTAAGATCAAAAGTTCGCTGTTCAGGGGTATAAAGAGCGGTCTTGAGGTCTATCAACATCTCGAAGGGAAGACAACCACGATAGACAGGAAAGAAAAAGACATCCCAATGCGATGGGTGCTTATCTCAATAGCGGTTTCATTGGTCCCCTTGTTCCTCGTTTATCAGGTTTTTGTTGCAAATATAAGTATATCGGTGCCGATGGCAGTCATCATGCTGTTAGCCGGTTTTGTGTTTTCAGCAGTAGCAGCTTACATGGCCGGGGTCGTCGGATCCTCGAACAATCCGATATCCGGAGTAACAATAGCGATGGTGTTGGTTTCCGCCCTTTTGCTTTTGTTTTTGATGGGAGCCGAGGCGAAAACTGGACCTGCAGCCGCGATAATCATGGGTAGCGTTGTTTGCTGCGCTGCGGCAATAGCTGGAGATGTTATGCAGGACCTCAAGACAGGTTACATTGTCGGAGCAACACCATGGAAACAGCAATTGATGGAGATTGTGGGTACGGTCGCGGCGGCGCTGGTTATGGCGCCGATATTAACGTTGCTGCTGAAGGCGTATGGCTTTGCCGGTCACGAATCGGCTAAACAGTATCCGCTGATAGCAGCGCAGGCAAATCTGATTGCCTCTGTGGCAAAAGGGGTATTTGCCGGCCAACTGCCGTGGTATTTTATTTTCCTCGGCATGGGTATGGCGGTGCTGGTCATACTTCTGGATGAATACCTTGCGCGGCGAGGAAGCTCTTTCAGGACACCGGTATTAGCCGTGGCCATAGGCGTTTATTTGCCTTTCGAACTGTCGGTACCGATTTTTGCAGGCGGAATCATCCACAGACTTGTTAAAAAATGTCACTCCGCAAACGGCATGACTGATAATGATATTGAAACGACCAGCGGTCACGGGATGCTGATTGCTTCAGGATTAATCACAGGCGAGGCGCTACTTGGCATCCTTTTAGCGATACCCATCGTACTCAGCGGCAAACCTGACGTGCTGGCCGTGACGAATAATCCCTTAGGCGCATGGCCAGGCGTAATTTTGTTGACCGGCATTTGTTGCTGGCTGTTCCATGTGGCAAGAGGTAAAAGAAAAGATTCTATGCGATGATAAACAAGCCGGGATTTTATAGCATCTTTTATGAGTAAATTAAATTTTTATTTTCGCAATTCCGGCAAGTCCGGCTCGATGTGCACCATCACATTGACCGGCCGGGATAATTGTTCAATCAATTCGGTTTCCAGAGACTCGGCAATTTCATGGGCTTCCGCGATATTCAGCAATGGATCGACTAAAATATGCACATCCAGAAAAACCTCGCGTCCGACGCTGCGAGTGCGCAGCTGATGCCACTGGTGAACACCCTGTTGACCATTGATAATGGTTTGTATCTGCTCAAGCGTCTTGCTGTCCACCGCGCCTTCAGCCAGTTCGCTCAGACAATCTCCGACAATTTTCGCACCGACCATGATAATCATCAGGCCAACGGCAATCGCCCCCAACTGGTCGCCGTGCGGATAGCCGAATTTCATTGCCACCGCCCCGATCACCACTGCCACGGAACTGAACGCGTCACTGCGGTGATGCCAGGCGTTGGCATATGTTGCGGAACTATGCGTCCGCGCCGCGACAATCCGCGTAATCTGATATAGATACTCCTTGGAAACAACAGACAAAAGTGCAATCCAGATAACCCATGTACTGATGTGAACGTTTTCAGAATGTACCTGGGCAATGCCTTTGGCGCCTTCATAAATCAGCCATGCTCCGACAAGAATCAGTGCCACAGCTACAAACGCACCGGCAAACGTCTCCAGTCGGCCGTGTCCGAAGGGATGTTTTTCATCAGGTTTTTTGGAGCCAAAATAAACCCCGACCAGAAGTGCGATATCCGTGGCAAAATCCGACAGTGAATGAACACCGTCGGCCACCAGAGACAGAGACCCGACCATAACACCGACAATCATTTTTAACAGGGTCAGCGTAACATTAATCCATATCCCAAAGACTGTCACACGACGAATCTGACTATTCGCGGCTTCCACCGCAAGAGTTTTTGTCACCCCAGTGTCTCCTTACAAATCGATTCCATAGTTTTCAGATATTTCTGTGCAATGGCGGCGTCTTTGGTTTCCAGGATGACCCGCATAATCGGCTCCGTATTGCTGGTGCGGATATGCAGCCATCCATCGGCAAAATCAAACCGGCATCCGTCGCTGGTATTCAATTTTGCATCGGGAAAAATCTGTTTTGCTTTTTCAATAATAGCCTTAGCCCGCTGAGCGTCGGCTTTATATTTAGTCTTATGCATCGTATA
>Ga0194113_10006811_pt1 | contig 14456 bp, 12 predicted proteins | sample TA2MahC200mmetaG_FD_146193 | JGI IMG/M metagenome (GOLD analysis project Ga0194113, IMG submission 146193) | Freshwater microbial communities from Lake Tanganyika, Tanzania - TA2015017 Mahale Deep Cast 200m | ecosystem: Environmental > Aquatic > Freshwater > Lake | place: Tanzania: Lake...
TCCGCGGTCACGACTTGGTCCAACCACTCGTCCAGTTGCTCCGGGTCGTTCGTCGCGCGGATCGTCGACGACAGTTCATCGGGCAGGTCGCCGAAGCGCCGTGTCAGTTGGCGAATCAGGGTCTGCTGCCTGTTCCTGATCGCGGACCCTCTTCCTTGAGTTGGTCGGCAATGGTTCTGCGCATCTCGAAAACCTCCTGGCGATGTTCGTCTGTCCGGACCGATGCTTCGATGGCCTGCTGCAAATTCGGCCACTCGGACGGCTCTCTGGCATGATACACCAGGGCCATGACGTAGGAAAGCAGTTCCAGCCACCGTCGCCGCTCGGCTTGCGGCATGGTTTCCAGGTGCTGGACGACCCGGTTCAAGAGCCGTTGGAACTCGCGCGGCCGCGTCTTCCGCTGCTGGATCAGCCGCAGGACCCAGCCGAAGAAGCCGCATTGGGCCTCGAGCGTCTTCGCGGCGATCACGGGCAGATGGCGTTGCCTTCTTTATCGTCGTCACGACCCGTCGGGAAGAAGGCGAGCGGGCGGCGTGAGCTGTCCCCGGTTCAACTGGCTGCTCGCTTTCGCCTGCGCCGTTGACAACTGCGGCGCGCGTTGCGCCTCGCAACGCGCCATTGTGCGCGCATGATCGGTAGGTGACGAAGCGGAAGGGCGGAAGACCAGACACTCAACATTTGGGCCCTCAATGTTTCTGCTGTCCTTTGCCAGAACACGAATAGAACCGGGGCGGCGCACTCTGCTGTTGCGGAACTCGCGAGAGTTCCGAGGCAACTCCTCGGCAGCCACGGAATTCTGGCGAATTCCGCTACGACTCGTGAATAGTCCAGGCTAGCGCCGCCGGCGGTAACGATAGTAGGCGGAGCAGGCTCCTTCGGCCGAGACCATCGGGGCACCCAGGGGGTGGTCGGGGTTGCACGTCGTGCCGAACGCGGGGCACTCGTGAGGCTTGCGATGCCCTTGCAGCACGGCGCCGGCCAGGCAATCGGCCGGTTCGTCGGCCGTCACGTGTTGGACTTCAAATCGCACGTCGGCGTCCAGGTGGGCATAAGCGGGCCGCAGCGCCCATCCGCTGTCCGGGATCACGCCGATCCCTCGCCATTTGCGTGGCACGACTTCCAGCACCTCACGCACCTGGCGGATCGCGGCCGGATTCCCCTCCGGACGCACCACACGTGCGTACTCGTTCTCCAGCTCGCCGCGGCCCTCCTCCAGCTGCCGCACGCACCGGTAAATCCCCTGCAGGATGTCCACCGGCTCGAACCCGGTCACCACGATCGGGACACGGTACTCGGCCGCCAACGATCGATAATCGGCGGTCCCCATCACCGCGCACACGTGGCCGGCCGCCAGGAACCCCTGCACGCGATTCCGCGGCGACTCGAGCACGGCCCGCATGGCCGGCGGCACCAGCACGTGCGAGACGAGCACCGAGAAGTTCTTCAGGCCCAGCCGCTGGGCCTGCACCACGGCCATGACGTTGGCCGGCGCGGTGGTTTCAAAACCGATCGCGAAGAAGACGACCTCCCGCGCCGGGTTCTCCCGAGCCAGGGTCAGGGCGTCCATCGGCGAGTACACGATCCGCACGTCGCCGCCGGCGGACTTGACGGTCAACAGGTCCGTCGCCGATCCCGGCACGCGCAGCATGTCGCCATACGAACAGAAGATCACCCCCGCGCGCGACGCGATGGCAATCGCCTTGTCGATCATCTCGATGGGAGTGACACATACCGGACACCCCGGCCCGTGGATCAGCGTGATTTCCCGCGGCAGAATCTCGTCGAGTCCAAACCGGACAATCGCATGGGTCTGCCCCCCGCAGATTTCCATCAGGTTCCACGGACGCGTCACGAGGCGGGCGATGGCGTCGGCGCAGGCGCGCGCGGCGGCCGCGTCGCGATACTCGTCAATGTACTTCATCACCGCTTTCTCCCAGCTCGCCAGACACCGACGGGTCGCCTACTTCCGACAACTGACTGATCTCCCGCAAATAGGCGAAGATCGCCTCCGCCTCCTGCTCGTCCACCTTGCTGATCGCGAACCCCACGTGCACCAGCACATAGTCCCCGACCTGCGCCTCGGGCAAGTAGGCCAGACAGACGTCCTTGGCAATGCCGCCAAATTCGACCTTGCCCATTCGCAGCGACGTCTCGTCCTCGGTGATTTCAAGCAGCTTCCCCGGAATGCCCAGACACATGCGTCACCCCTCGATCTGCAGCGCGGCGGCCAGAATCTGCCCCAGCGCGATCCCTCCATCGCCGGGCGGAACTTGTCTGTGAGTGTACACCTCGAACCCCGCCTCCGACAGGCACGCCAGGCAGCGTTCGGTGAGCAGTCGGTTCTGAAAACAGCCACCCGATAGCGCGACCCGCGGACAACCGGCCCTCGCGGCCAGTTCGACCGCGACGGCGGCCAGCGCGTTGTGGAAACGTGCCGCGATGCGGCCGACGCTCTCGCCCGCCGATCGGTCCAAGAGCACCTGTTCCACCAGCGGCTGCCAGTCGATCACAAGGGGCCCGTCGTCGCGGATTGCCAGGCAATACGCGGACGTGTCCTCCGGAGCGGCCGCGAACTCCAACTGCATGGCCGCCTGCCCTTCGAACGACACGCGGCTGGGCAGCCCGCACAGCGCCGCGATGGCGTCGAACAGCCGCCCCATGCTGCTGCCCCGCGGGAAGAGGCCGCGATCCAGGGCCGACAGCAACGTCGCCAATTCGGCGTCCGAAAACCAGCAGCGCGCCAGCGAGGCACACGCCGAGCCGTGCATGGCGTGAAGCAGGCCCAACGCCGCCCGGCGGGGCTCGCGAGCCGCGTGGTCGCCCCCAGGAATCGGAAACGTGCGCAACCGGGCATACCGCGTCAGATCAGCCCCCGCGCACACAAACGTCTCGCCTCCCCATACCGTTCTGTCCAGGCCGTACCCGGTCCCGTCCCACGCGAACCCGAGCACGGGCCAGGCCACATCCTGCTCGGCCACCAGCGACAAGAGGTGCGCGTGGTGATGCTGCACGCGAATCAGCGGCACGTGCCAGGCAGCCGCCAACGCCTCCGCGTGGCGCGTCGATTGATAATCGGGGTGCGCGTCGCAGGCCACTGCGTCGGGCACGACGCCAAAGAACTCGACCAGATCCGCAATCGCGCGGCGATGGACTTCCAGGCTCAATGTGTTGTCCAGATCCCCCACGTGCGCGCTCAACACCACGTCCGATCCCAGGCTCAAACCGACGACGTTCTTCAAGTGCCCTCCCACCGCCAGCACGCAAGGCACGCGGCGATTCAGGTGGATGGGAACCGGCGCATACCCGCGCGCGCGGCGGAGCAACTGGAGATTACCGGCGACCACGCGCGCCACGGAATCATCCACCGGACGGACGATCGGCCGGTTGTGGGTCAGGATGACGTCCGCAATGCCACCCAGGCGTCGCAACGCGTCAGGCGTTTCGATCGCCATGGGCTCTTCCGACCGGTTGCCGCTGGTGCACACCACAATCCCGCCGGCCGTTTGCCGGAGCAACAGATGGTGCAGCGGCGTGTACGGGAGCATGACGCCCAGATACGGGTTGCCGGGCGCCACGCCCGGCGCGACGGCCCGAGCCGATGCGGCGTCCGTCCGCCGGCGCAGCAGCAGGATCGGCGCTTGCGGCGAGGCAAGATACTTCGCCTCCTGGTCCGACACGTGGCAAACCGACCGAGCACTCGCCAGATCGCCGCACATCACGGCCAACGGCTTGTCGGGGCGGCGTTTCCGCACCCGGAGCCGCGCCACCGCATCCTCGTTGGACGCGTCGGCGATCAGTTGAAACCCTCCCAGGCCCTTGAGGGCCACCACCAGTCCGGCCCGAATCGCCTCGCCTGCTCGCGTCAACGCCGCGCCTTCGGCCCCCAACTCGTCGCCTTCCACCGACACCAGTTCCAGACGCGGACCGCAGTGGGGACATGCGATCGGCTGCGCGTGGAAACGACGGTCCGCCGGGCTCTCGTACTCCCGCCGACACGCGTCGCACATCTCGAAACCGTCCATCGACGTGCGAGGACGATCGTAGGGCAACTGCCGAATGATCGACCAGCGTGGACCGCAATTGGTGCAGTTGGTGAAGGGATAGGCGTGCCGCCGCTCCGCGGCATCCCGAATCTCCGCGACACACGCGGCACATGTCGCCAAATCGGCCGGAATCGTCGGACGCCGCGATCCGCCGCCAACGCTCTCGCGAATCACGAACGCCTCGGTTCCCGGCAGCCCGCTGGGCACGGCGTCCAGTTCCGTCACGTCCAACTGGTCGATCCGCGCTTGCGGCGGCGAATCCGTCCGCAACGCATCCAGAAACCGCTCCACGGATTCGCGCGATCCGGCGACCTCGATCCGCACGGCATCCGACTCATTGGTCACCCAACCACTCAGCCGGCACCGCGTTGCGGCGTTGTAGACGAAGGGACGGAATCCAACGCCTTGCACGATGCCGCGGGCCGTGATCGACAGCCAGCACGTGGAGGACGGGCTCCTCGGCGCGTTGGTGTCACGGGTGGCCACTGGACGCTTCTTTCTGTCTTCCCGCCAGCCACGCGGCCACTTGGGGCATTCCGTCTCCGGATTTCGCCGAAACCTCGAACACCTCGGCCGCCGGCGCCAGCCGTTTCATGTCCGCGCGCGCCTTCACCAGGTCGAAACTGCAATAGGGCGCCAGATCCACCTTCGTGATGATCAGGGCGTCGCTGCGCTGGAAGATCGCGGGATACTTGATGATCTTGTCATCGCCCTCGGGCACGCTGAGCACGACCAGCCGCAGATGCTCGCCCAAGTCATAGCCGGCCGTGCACACCAGGTTCCCCACGTTTTCGATCCACAGCAGGTCCAGCTCGTCCAGGTTCAGGCCTTCCACGGCCGCGGCGATCATGCTGGCGTCCAGGTGGCACATCCCGTCCGTGTTGATCTGCACCACCGGGATCCCCAGCTTCTCGATCCGCTCGGCATCCACCTGCCCCGCGAGGTCGCCCTCGATGACGCCGGGCGAGCCTGCGTATCCGGGTGAGGAAAAGAGATGCTCCAAGAGGGTCGTCTTCCCGCAACCCGGCGATCCGGTCATGTTCACACAGAATACGCCGGCCTGCCGGAACCGCGCTCGGTTCTCACCGGCCAGCTGGTCGTTTGCCTTCAGAATGCTCTTGGCAGCCACGATCTTCATGAGCGTTCTCCGTCGGTTTCGCGGCGAGCGTCGCGGGGAACAAGCGCCCGCCCGTCTGCGAGTTGTCCTCGGTCCCCGGTTCCCGAATCTTGAGGATTGCCGCGCAAGCATGCCTGGAGCTACCCTCGCCCACGGATATGATAGGCGGCTGGCGCCCGAAAGGCAGCGGGACGCGCCACAGAAACGGCGCCACAGGTTTCTCCGGCACTGTCCGCGGAGTCGCGCGAGAACCCATGTCCGGCACAACCGGACGAGCGCCGCGCCCGCGTCAAATGCGCGGCAACATCGGCCGTCGCGCGAAACCCGGCTGACCGGCAAGACCGACCGGCTCAATCTTCCAGCTCGATCGACTCCAAGAGCAGCTCTTGACCGCCTCGGATCACGACCGCGTGACTGCCACACTCCGGACAACAGGCAACCAGTTCGTCCGTTTCCTGCTCGGCAGCGCAGACGGAACACGCGACGCTCGCCTTTGTCTCTTTCAAATCAAGCGACGCGTTTTCCGCGATGGTGCCGGGCGCCAGGAGCTCGAACGCGAACCGCAACGCGTCGACGTGGACGCCGGACAGACGCCCCACGACGAGCCCCACCCGCAGCACGCGCCCCGCATGGCCCGACTTCTCCACCTCGGCACGCACTTGCTCCAGCAGGACGGACACGATGGACACTTCGTGCACGGTGCGTTCACCCTTCCCTTTAGAGACGCCGCCCGACTTCCCGGGTGCGCTAGCACGCCGTCAGTCCGAGGCGGCCAGTTGGACCCGGGCGCCTTGCAGGCGCGATGCGAGTAGTTTCGTGACGCCGACCAGCAGCTGGTGACCCAAATCAAGGTCTTCCGCGCAGATGCCACGCAGCCTCGCCGCGTCGATCGCGATTGCCGAACTCGCTTTCCGCGCAACACCCACGCCCGTGGATTGGAACGGCTCCACGAGCGCCGACCACATCATCAACTCGCCAGGTACCAGCGTGTCGACCGTCCGCAGTTCGCCGTTGCCGAGCGCGTATTGGATGTCAACTTCGCCGTCCACCAGCAGGTACATCTTGTCGGCGCGGTCCCCTTCCCGAAAGATGACCGCGCCGCTGGGAAAATACTCAACGTCGCAGATCATCGCCAAGTCCCGCAACTGCGATTCGCCAATCGCGGCAAAAACCGGGGTACGGCGCAGCCGATCAGTCGAGATCACGGCATCCGTCCTCCCAACAGGGAGCCAAGCGACGGGACAGCTCCGGTCACGGGGGGCCACGATGCCGACAACGCCGGTGCACGGAGATGGCTGGAGTCGCGGAAATCACTGGCTCGGCATGTCGAGCAAGCCGCGTGCCACCCAGCCGCCGCCGGCCAAAGAATGCGAGTCCGGCCAAGTTCACCGGCGATTATTCGCGCCAACTCCGCGAGCTGCCGACGCGGAACATGCCGCGCGGGCACGGATTTCCGTGGCGCCCAACGGAAAACCGTGCCTCTCAGGAACCCGCCTCACGGTCCCTCAGTGGATGCCGTACTTGTTGAGTTTGTCGCGAAATGTGGAGGCTTTCATGCCGAGCGACGCGGCCGCGGCGGTCTTGTTGCCGCCGTGGGCGTCCAGCGCACCCAGCAGCAACTGGCGCTCGGCAAACTCGATCATCGCCCGAAATCCTCCCGCGTGCCCGGAGAAGGGCGGCGTCTCGGGACTGGGAACCGCCGCGGGCCGGCCGCGGAAGGCATGCGTCTTCCCTCCGCCGTTGATGAGCGTGCCGAACGACGGAACGGCGGTGATTTCCGCCTCCAGCAACTCGGCCGTCACCCGCCCGCCGCCCACCAGCACCGCTCTCTCCAACGTGTGCGCCAATTCGCGCACGTTCCCCGGCCAGTCATGCCGAAGCAGCAGCCCCACCGCATCCGCGTCAATCTGACACGGCTGCCGACGAGAAATGCGGGCCAGCAGGAACTCCATCAGCGCCGGAATGTCCTCGCGCCGGTCGCGCAGCGGCGGAACGAGAATGCGTAAGACGTCCAGCCGGTAGTACAGATCCTGTCGGAACGTGCCCTCCGCGATCTTGTCCAACAGGTTGAGCTTCGTCGATGCGATGATCCTCACGTTGGCCCGGATCAGCTTCGAACCGCCCACACGCTCGAATACCTTCTCTTCGATGGCCCTCAACAGCTTGGCCTGCTGTTCCAGCGGGATATCATCCACGTCGTCCAGGTAGATCGTACCGCCTTCCGCGAGTTCGAATCGGCCTTTGCGCGGCTGGTCGGCTCCCGTGAACGCTCCCTCCTTGTGCCCAAACAACTCGGTCTCGATCAACGCCGGCGGGAGCAGCGTGCAGCCCACTTTGACAAAGGAGTGCTCACGGCGATGGGACTGCCGATGGATAACCGACGACACGAGGTCCTTTCCCGTGCCGGTCTCGCCGTAAATCAGCACGTTCGCGTCGGTCCGCGCGCTGATCCTGATCATGCGCCGCACCCGGTTGATCGCCTCGGATGTCCCCACCACCTCGCGTTCGACGTCACTGCTGTCCGCGGGCCGTTTGGCCGCCGCCACCGTCGATTGGCGATGTTGTTCAATGTCGCGCAGCAAGTTCTGGAGCGTGTCGCCGACGACCGGTTTCTTCAGGAAATCGAATGCGCCCAGCTTGATGGCCTGCACGGCCGTGGGAATCGTGCCGTTGGAACTCATCATCACGACGGCCGTGTCGCGCCACGCGTCCCCCTTGATCCTCGCCAACAACTCCACACCGCTGATCCGAGGTCCCGTCGCGTTGGCGAACACGACATCGAAAGAAGCGCCATCCAGGCACTGATAGGCCTGATGGTTGTCCCCGACTCCCACCGGATCGTGGCCGCGAGCTTTCAATTCGCCAGCCAATTTCTCGCGATCCGTTTCCTTGTGGTCGATAATGAGTATCTTCATACGGCAGTCAGATGGCTTCTCAAATACGCGGGCCGAAACTGGGCCACTCCGGGAGAGAAACGGCCTGCAGTCGGTCGGGGACCGTGGCAACGTCGTCGCCTGCTGCAAGCGCGAGCAGCGCCCGGCCGCCTTTGAATCTTCCACTGCATTCTAATAGACGGTGGGGTGGAATCGCCAGTAACCGCGCCCGGGGTTTCCCGCATTCCCGCATTCCCGCGTCGCAAGCACGTCGCCGCGCACGCCCCACGCTGTCGCCTTGCCTAGTGCATTATTACCGTTCGCGGTGCGGCGGGAACCCTCAGTCGCCTCCGGTGTCTGTGCCGGGGTCGCGCCCGTCCAGCGAGATCCGCCCTTTCGGCGAATCGGGAAAATGGGATTCGTTTCGCGCGGCCGGAGTGGACGAACGTTGAAGGGGCCGGTTAGAATTGGGCGGCTGACGTGCCAACAGCTGTTGTCGTGCAATCCGCATCCCCGGCCTTGGGAGAAGCCACCGATGGTCGCCACTGAATCGACGCTCGCCCCCCCCAACATGGAAACACGGTACACGGAGCGATTGAACCGTTACGTGACGGCAATGCGAAACGAGAAGCCCGACATGATTCCGATCCGGCCGTTCGTGGCGGAATTCACGGGCAGCTACAGCGGGCACAGCTGCCAACAACTGGCCCACGACTACCGACTCGCTTTCGACGCCGCCTGCAAGTGCGCCGCGGATTTCGACTGGGACGCCGTCGTGGCCAACATGGTCTATGTGTGGACCGGCCTGACCCAGGCGATCGGATTGAAGTACTACGGGATCCCCGGCATCGACGTGCCCGCCAATATGGGGTTCCAGTACATCGAGCCGGTGGAGGAGGAGGCGTTCATGCGGCCGGACGAGTACGACCAGCTGATTGAGGACCCCACCGGCTTCCTCTACAACGTCTGGCTGCCGCGCATCGTCACCCCCTTGCGACGGCTGGGGGAGCCGGTGACGACGGAACATAACCTGTCGTTCCTCAAGGGTGGGATGGCCATGATGCAGTACTTCATGTCCTTCCCAGGCCAGATCGAGCGGTTGCGGCGCGAGTGCGGCACGGCATCGGCCATCGCCGGCATCTTCAAGGCGCCGATGGACATCATCGCCGACAAGCTGCGCGGATATCTCGGGCTGGTCAACGACCTGATGCAGCAGCCGAAGAAGGTGCTGGCGGCCTGCGAGGCGCTGATGCCGTACCTTTACACGGTGGCGAAGACGACGGCGGATCCCAGCAAGAACGTCCCGATCGGTTACTGGATGCACCGCGGCTGCGTCCCGTTCATCTCGCCCACCCAGTTCGACACGATCTACTGGCCCACCGTCAAGCCGATCATTGAGCAGTTGTGGGCCGACGGGCATCAGACGCTGTTCTACGCCGAAGGGAACTGGGACCGCCACCTCGAGTCCTTTGCCGAATTGCCGGACCTGAGCATCGTCTATCACGTGGACCAGGGCGACATCTTCAAGGCCCACAAGGTCCTCGGTCACAAATTCTGCCTGAGCGGCGGGATCCCGAACTTCGTGCTGGCGTTCCGCAAGCCGGAGGATGTCCGGGCGTACTGCAAAAAGGTGATCGACGGTGTGGCCCGCGATGGCGGCTACATCATGGACGCCAGTGCGATCATGCAAAACGACGCGACCGTCGAGAACGTGCGGGCCATGACGGAATTCACTCGCGAGTACGGTGTTTACAGCGATGGCCACAGCCTGCCCGGAGCACCGTTCTCGAAATGCCCATTCGAAACGGGCCGCCCGGCCGGATCGGGCCGACTGCCCGATCCAGGTCCGAAAGCCATTCCGCCGGGCTGCGTCGTGCCGTGGAGCGAGAAACGCCGCACGCTGCCCGCCGAGTTGACGGGCGATCTCGCGCTGTTGGAAAACGTCTGGGCAGGCACCGACGCGCTGGCGTTCGCGTACATCTGGCAAGTCCTGCTCTCGTTCTGACGAGGTCGGCGGGCCGCCCCGCGATCCAATCCTGCGATCGCGCCGTTGGTAATAAGGCCGGTGCGCGCGGTGCAGGACAGGCTCGTTTGCCTGTCCCACCGGTCGACACGGGTGGGACTGACCGCCCTCCGGTCGGTCACGCGCTGGGGTCGTAGACGTAGGGCCGGTACTCCGGGAACCACATGGCCTTTTCCACCAGGGACTCCACGGCATCGTCCGGAATCCGGCGGCCGACGCCGTCGTCGCGTGCTTGCCGGATCACGCCCACGGCGATCCTGCGGCTGACGTTCCGCAACTCCGACTGATCAGGGTACACGGCGCCGGTTCGGAAACGCTGCGCGTCCACGCAGTCGGCCAGCGTGCGGGCGGCGCCCAGGAACATCTCGTCGGTCACTTCGTGAGCGCCCGCCAGGATGCAGCCGAGCCCGACACCCGGGAAAACGAACACGTTGTTCGCCTGTCCGGGCACGTGCCGCACCCCTTTGTACTCGACCGGGTGAAACGGGCTCCCCGTGGCCACAATGGCCCGGCCATCCGTCCACTCGATCGCCTGGGCCGGCGTGCACTCGGCCTTCGACGTCGGATTGCTCAGGGGCATGATCAGCGGCCGCTCGGCGTGGCTGGCCATTTCCCGAACCACCGCTTCGCTGAAAATACCTGCCTGTGCCGTCGCACCGATGAGGACCGTGGGTTTCACGCACCGCACGACCTCCTGCAGGTCGCTGGGGCCCGCGGGCAAACCGTAGCGGGCACGGCCCGGCGGATTGAGCGCGAATTCGACTTGATGCGGGTCCACCGTGCGCCGTCCCTGGTACAGTAACCCATCGACGTCCACGAAGACCTGGCTTTCCAAGACTTTCTGCACGTCGGAGCATTCTTCCCGCATGGCGGCCCGCACGAGTCTCGCGATCCCCACGCCCGCCGCGCCGGCTCCCACATACACAACGCGCTGGTCGGACAGCTTCTGGCCGGCGGCTCGCACCGCCACCAAGATGCCCGCCAGGGCCACGCCCGCCGTCCCCTGAATGTCGTCGTTGAAACTCGGAAGACGCTTGCGGTACCGGTCCAGCACTCGGTAGGCCAGGTTCCGATGGAAATCCTCCCATTGCAGGAGCGCCTGCGGATAGACGGTCTTCACCCCTTCGACAAAAGCCTCCAGGAACGTGTCGTACGTCGCGCCGCGCAGTCGAGAATGCCGCCAACCGAAATAGAAGGGGTCTTCCAGCAGCTCCGCGTTGTCCGTCCCGATGTCCAGGCTGACCGGCAGGCAGTGCCGCGGATGAATGCCCGCCGCCGCGCTGTACAACGCCAATTTCCCGATCGGAATCCCCATCCCCCCGGCACCCTGGTCGCCCAATCCCAGGATCCGCTCATTGTCGGTAGCGACGATCAGCTGGACGTCGGCCTGCGGGACGTTCGCCAGAAGCTCGGGAATCCGATCAATGTCCTCCGGCGTGATCCAAACACCGTACGGTCGGCGGAAAATGTGGCTGTAGACCTGACACGCACGTCCCACGGTCGGTGTGTAGACGATCGGCAGCAACTCGCTCAGATGCTCCACCAGCAGCCGGTAGAAGAGCGTCTGATTCCGGTCAGCCAACGCCACCAGGCCGATGTACTTCTCCAGATCGCTGGACTTGGCGCGCAGATGTTCCAGTTCCAACGCGACCTGCTCGGCAATGGTCAACTGACCCGGAGGCAGAAGACCGCGGAGCCCGAATTGATCGCGTTCCGCGGACGAGAACGCGGCATCCTTGTTGAATGCCGGGTTCTGAATCAACGCCGCCCCACGCAGGCGGACGCGAACCGTGTCATCAAAGCGGGCCGAACCGGACATGAATGACAATCCTCCGTTAAGCCGCGTTCCGCCAATCGCGCGGCGGAAGCTGGGCGCACATGCGCGTCAGGCGTTTCCACCCGGGGAACGCAGCGGGAAACCAACAAGGCGATCGAACACAAGCCGTCTGGCGGACAGAACTTGCAGAACGGGAAATCGCCGACCAAGGCCGCGACTGAGCGATTGCTGCCTGGCTCGTGCCCGGCGCGCCGGGCCACACGGGCCGTGTCGAGCCTCTGAGCTATCGCTCCCAGGTCCGCTCATGTTACGACAACCAGGCCGCTTCGAAAACCGACCCCCGAAAAATCTCTCGCCCAGCCCGCTCGGGTGGCCCCGGGGAAGTGGGCCACGCGCCGGACGTGAATTCCCACAAATCCGCCGCCGGGGTCGTTGACACAACTGCTCGGGGCATCAGAATTACCGTCGAGACGGTCTGCCGGCACGGTATCCGTTGCGCCGGCTCTCGCCGACCACCTGACACCGCGACATACCCAAGAGCAACGGGCGGCGTCGGCCACCGTGCGACGTGCCCCCCTGACTTGAAGAACGCAGAGGATGCACATGTCCATGCGGGAAATCCAACAACGGCTCGACGCCCTGTATCAGGACATCGCGAACGAGGCAAAGACCTTCGTCGGCTACCCGTGCACGTGCAGCTTCGACTATTCCGAACTGTACCGCTTCCTCGAATTCCCCATCAACAACGTGGGGGACCCGTATGCGCCGAGCACGTATCGAGTCAACACGAAACTGATCGAGCAGGAGGTGCTGGCCTGGTTCGCGGAACTGACGCACGCCGACCCCGGCACCTTCTGGGGCTACATCACCAACGGTGGGTCGGAAGGCAACCTGTACGGGCTGTACCTCGCCCGCGAACTCATGGCCGACGGCATGGTGTATTACTGCGAGGACACGCACTACAGCGTGAGCAAGAACCTGCGCATGCTGAAGATGCCGAGCATCACGATTCGTTCCCGGCCCAACGGCGAGCTCGACTACGATGACCTGGCGGAAACGATTCGCATTCACCGGGAGGTGCCGCCGATCATCATGGCCAACATCGGCACCACGATGAAGGAAGCGCACGACGACATCTCCGTCATCCGCCGCATCATCCGCGATCTGGCGATTCCGCGCCACTACATCCATTGCGACGCGGCCTTGGGCGGCATGATCCTGCCGTTTCTCGAAAACGCGCCCCAGTGGGATTTCGCGGCGGGCATCGACAGCCTGGCCATCAGCGGACACAAGTTCATCGGATCGCCCATCCCGTGCGGGATCGCCCTGGCCAAGAAAACAAACGTCGATCGGATTGCTCGATCCATCGAGTATGTCGGAACGCTGGACACGACCGTCACCGGTTCCCGCAACGGGATCACGCCGATCTTCCTGTGGTATGCCATCAAAAAATTCGGTCGCGACGGGTTCACCCGGATGGCGCGGCAGTGCGTGGAAACGGCCCAGTACGCAGTCGAACGATTCCAGGCGTTGGGCGTGAAGGCGTGGCGGAATCCGTTTGGGGTGACCGTCGTGTTTCCCCGCCCACCCGACGACGTTCTCGCCCGCTGGCAAATCGCCGTGAAGGACAACGTCGCACACATCATCTGCATGCAGCACGTCACGCGCGAGCTGATCGACACGCTCACCGCCGACATCTCTTCGTCCCTGCATCCCAAGCTTCAGGCCACGTCATGAAACAGATCACCATCGTCACGCCCGTCCGATCCGGCCTTCTCGCGGATATTTCCGAAAAACTCGGCCAGGCCGAAATCAACATCGAAACGCTGGAAGGCTATGTCGTGCGCGACTGGGATATCGTGCAGCTGACCGTCAGCGATTACGACGCCGCGCTCCAGGTACTGCGCAACGCCGGATACGACGCCATCACCGAGGATGCCGTGGTCATCAACGTGAAAGACCAGCCGGGCGCGCTGGCCAAAGTCACGCGACGTCTCTACGAGGGTGGCGTGGACATGCGCAGCATCCGCATCCTCCATCGCCAGGCCGGCGAGGCCATGGTCGCCATCTCCATGGATCGCACGGATTTGGGCATGCGGTTGATCGACGACCTGCTCGTCAAACGGTCGGACTGACCCCCGGCCGTTCTGTCCGGCCGATTTGGCCCGTGCGCCCCGTCACGGCCGCGCCGCCAGCTCGCTTGCCTCGCGGTCCGCGCGTCGCTCGCAATGGCACGAAATTTGCAACAACGAGCGGCGAGACTGCCGACGCGGCCACACCTCGCACCGAAGCACTTTTCAACATCGCGCCCGGCACGACCGTTGGCAACCGCCGTCCCGCGCCGGCCACTTGAGTCCGTCGTGTCAGACGGACCTTCCGGCCGTTGGTGTGGCGCGGCCGGCACAGGAGGAACGCATGTCCTTTCCGTTTCAAAAACTGACGATCAAGGCCCAGCAGTCCGTGCAGCGTGCCCAGAGCTTGGCGCAGACCAAGGGGCACCCCGAGGTCGGCACGCTGCACCTGGCCGCCGCCGTTGCCGCCGAGAAGGACGGCATCGTGCCGGCCATCTTGCGCAAGATCGGCGGCAACCAAGGCCAGCTCGGCGGCATGCTGCAGAACGAGC
>Ga0194113_10006813_pt1 | contig 14450 bp, 13 predicted proteins | sample TA2MahC200mmetaG_FD_146193 | JGI IMG/M metagenome (GOLD analysis project Ga0194113, IMG submission 146193) | Freshwater microbial communities from Lake Tanganyika, Tanzania - TA2015017 Mahale Deep Cast 200m | ecosystem: Environmental > Aquatic > Freshwater > Lake | place: Tanzania: Lake...
TACCACCTGCTCGTCCGCCCGGGGCTGGAGATCATCGAGGCTTGCGGCGGACTCCACCGCTTCATGGGCTGGAACGGCCCGATTCTCACCGACAGCGGCGGCTTCCAGGTGTTCAGTCTCGCCGGCTTGCGGAAGATCCGCGAGACCGGCGTCGAGTTCCAGTCGCATATTGACGGCCGCGCCCTGTTCATCGGCCCCGTCGAGGCCATGGCGGCCCAGAAAACGCTCGGCTCCGACATCGCCATGTGCTTCGACGAGTGTCCGCCCTACCCCTGTGCCGCACAATCGGCTTGTCAGGCGGTCGATAAGACCTTATTATGGGCGGGCTTATGTGCGAATCAGGCTCGCGCTCCGGGGCAGCTCGTCTTTGGCATTGTGCAGGGCGGGGAGTTCCGCGAGCTGCGGGAGCGGTGCGCGCGCGGGCTGACGGCCATCGGCTTTGACGGTTACGCCGTCGGGGGCGTCAGCGTGGGCGAACCGGAACCTGTTTTGCTGCAGGAGGTGGAGGATGGCGTCCGCCTGCTGCCGGTTGACCGGCCCCGCTATGTGATGGGGCTGGGCGACATGTGGCAGATGGCTGAGGCGGTGGCGCGCGGGGTGGACCTGTTCGACTGCGTGATGCCCACGCGGCATGCGCGGAACGGCTCGGCGTTCACGGCGCACGGCTTCTATCCGGTCAAGGCGGGCGCCGCCAAGTGCGACACGCGGCCGGTGGAGGCGGGGTGCGGGTGCTACTGCTGTCAGACGTTCAGCCGCGCCTACATCCGGCACCTGCTGAATGTGAACGAGATTTTGGGCGTACGGTTGTTGACCATCCACAACGTACACCGCTATTTGGAGACGCTGCGCGAGATGCGCGGGGCGATCGCGGCCGGCGCCTTTGCCGACTGGAGGCGCGCGTGCGCCGCCCGGTTGAGAACGGCGGCGTCCGTCGCGGACGCGTAAACGGTAAACGCCGGTTGATCCGGCAACACGGCGGGGAGACCCGCGGAAACGAGTGAGTATGGACAGTTTGAATGTGACGCTCGCGCAGGCCCAGCCGGGCGGCTTGGGCATGATGGTGCCGATTCTCCTGATGCTGGGCATCTTCTACTTCATGATGATCCGGCCGCAGCAGCGCAAGGAGAAGGAGCGGCAGAAGCAGATCGCCGAGCTGCGGGCCGGCCAGCGGGTGCTGTTCGGCGGCGGGTTCATCGGCAAGGTGGTCGAGTGCAAGGCGCACACCTTCATGGTCGAGATCGCCGCCGGCGTCATCGTCGAGATCGCGCGCGGCGCGATCACCCGCACGCTCGCCGACGATGAAGCGATCAAGGCGGATCCCGCGTAATCCCGGTTGACGGGGAACATGCCGGGTCGCCGCGGTCGGCGTCCGGCGTTTGGACAGCACGGAGGAGATGGACATGCACAGCAAACATGCGGTTTGGAAGTGGTTGCTTCTGGCGATCATCACAGTCTTTTCGGTCTATGTGGTCATGCCGCCCGAGAAGAAGATCCGTCTCGGCCTCGACCTGCAAGGGGGCGTGAGCTTCACCGTGCAGATCGACGAGGAGAAGCTTCGCGCGAATTACGCGGCGACCGATACCACACTCGACGCCGAGGCGCTCGAAAGCAAGGTGCGCAGTGCCATGGAGAACGCCGATGAGCGGGTCCTTGAGGTGTTGCGCAACCGCATTGACGGATTGGGCACCTCCGAGCCGCTGATCATGGCGGGCGCGGATCACCGAATCCTGATCCAGATTCCCGGCACCAACGAATGGGAGTTTGCCGCTGCCGAGCAAAGCATCAAGAGCGCGGCGTTCCTCAAGTTCCGGCTGGTTCACAAGAACAGCCAGAAGCTCGTCGACGCTTTGTTCGCCGAAGGCCGTAAACCCCGCGGCCATGAAATCGTGACGGTGGACGGACGCAGCTATTACCAGCGGACCGAAGCCTTCCGAACCGTGGTCAAGGACCCCGGTTATGCGCGTGAATTGTCCACGTTCCGCACCCCCGATCCGCTCTATGAGTTCATGCTGGAAGAGACGCGGTTAAAGAACGGTCAGACGCTGTACGCGCCGCACTTCGTGCTCCGCAAGGTCGAGATGACGGGCGACAGAATCTCGCGCGCCGATATCAACCGCGATCCCGTGACCGGCCAGATGCACGTGGGCCTCTCGTTCTCGAGCCTCGGCAAGACCGAGTTCGCCCGGCTCACCGCCCGCTACGCGCCCAATGGCCCCGGCAATCTGGACAGCCCCGTCGGCCGACAGCTCGCCATCGTCCTCGACGACACCCTCTATTCGGCGCCGGTCATCAACGAGCCGATCCCCACCGGCCGCGCATCCATCAGCGGCAGCTTCACCGCCCGCGACGCCGCGATCCTGCGCAACACCCTCAACGCTGGCGCCCTGCCCGCTCCGGTCAAGATCATCGAAAAGCGGATGGTGGGCCCGACACTGGGTTCTGACGCGATCAACAGGGGCGTGAACGCAGCCCTCATCGGCACGCTGGCCGTCTGCCTCTTCATGTTACTCTACTACATGTACTGCGGGTTGATCGCCAATGTTGCCCTGCTGGCCAACGTGGTGTTGTTGCCCGCCGGCATGATCATCGCCGGCGGCCTGCTCAGCGTCTTCGTGCGCGATGCCGGCATTTCCAACAGCATGATCCAGCTTCCGGTGCTCACCCTGCCCGGTATCGCCGGCATTGTCCTCTCGATCGGCATGTCGGTGGACGCGAACGTGCTGATCTATGAGCGGATCCGGGAGGAATTCCGTATCGGCAAGTCGGCGCGCGCCGCAGTGGCGGCCGGTTACGACCGCGCCTTTCTGTCGATTCTGGATTCCAACCTCACGACCCTGCTCACGGCCATCATCCTCTTCATCTTCGGCTCGGGGCCCATTCGCGGCTTTGCCGTGACCCTCTCGGCCGGCCTGATCATCAGCATGTACACCGCGCTCGTGCTCACCCGCATGGCGTTTGACGCCACGGTTCCCGAGAACCGCGTCAAGCCGTACCGCATGTTGAAGCTGATCGGGGCGACGTCCTACGATTTCCTTGCCAAGCGGAAACCCGCCATGCTGGCGTCGCTGGCCGTGATTGTCATCACGTGGGGTCTGTTCGCCGGGCGTGTCGCGCGTGACAAGAACGCCGTGCTCGGCGTCGACTTCACGGGCGGCGCCTCGGTCACGCTCTCGTACGTTGACAAGGCCGATCTGGGCGAGCTGCGCCGGGTGCTGAACGACGCCGGAATCAGTGATGCCGCAGTCCAGTATCAGAAGTCCCTGGAGAGCGGAGAAGGGGTTCTGGAAGTCAAGTCCAGCTTCGAAGCGATCGCCGGTGTCCCCATGGTCACGCGGGTGCAGGTCGCCTTGGACGAGGCGATGCCCGACAAGCACTTCAAGGTGATCGGCGACGAGCTCATCGGCCCGGCCGTCGGCAAGGACCTGCGCAACGATGCGATCAAGGCGATCATTATCGCGTTGATCGGGATGATCATCTATATCACCGTTCGCTTCCAGTTCGGGTTTGCGCTTGGCGCCATCGTGGCGCTGGCCCACGACGTGCTGGTGACCTTCGGCATCTTCACCCTGCTCGGGCGGCAGGTGAACCTGACCACCGTCGCGGCGCTTCTGACGATCGTGGGTTACTCGATCAACGACACCATCGTGATCTTTGATCGTATTCGCGAGGACATGCGCCTCGACCAGCGCGCCAGCTTCATCGAACTCGTCAACCGAGCGATGAACCAGACGCTCAGCCGCACCCTGCTTACCACGTTCACGACGTTGCTGGCGGTGGGCTCGCTGCTGATCTTCGGTGGCGGCTCGATCCGCGACTTCGCCCTGACGATGATCATCGGCATGGTCGCCGGTACCTACTCGACGCTCTTTATCGCCACCCCGGTGATGGTCGCCTGGTACAAGGGCCGCCGCCCCGGCTTCGCCGCCGACGGCAAGCAGGCGTAAGATGATCGGGGACGATTCCGGTATGGATGCAAGGGCGTTCGGTTAAGGGAGGCTCTTGCAAAAACCTGTTTTGCAAGCGCCTCAGGAGCCCTGCTTCACTCTCCATAATGAGTCCGTGCGCGATGGACATAAACGGTCCGACGCTCCTCGTCAATGGAGTAGACCAGTCGGTCCTTATAGGAAATGCGTAAAGAAAAGAAACCGGCCAGGTCGCCGACCAGTCTTTTACCGCAATGAGGATTGGGCGCCACCTGTTGCCGCAGGACGATCTTGAGTTTGTCCTTAAGGCGAGGTGGCAACTTGACCACGTCCCTGGCCGCCACCCGGGTGAAACGGATCGTGTAGGATGTCACGCGTCTTCTCCGAAGACCTCCTCACATGACAAGGTGTCGCCCCGGCGCATCTGGTCGACGGAAAGTTTCAGACTTTTCCTGAACCCAGGCATGGACAACAACTCCATAGTCTCCAAAAGGCTCTCATAGTCGTTCTCCGCCATTAAAACAACAGCGCCACGGCGGTGATGGATGCGGAACACTTGATGTTTGTCCATGGCTCCTTTGACCACGTCGAAGAAACCGCGTCGCGCATCGGTTGCTGTCAGGGTTGTCACGAGACCTCCAGTATGTACGTGTTTCAGTACATGTTGCCTGAACGCAGCCGATCTGTCAAGTGCCTCATCTATTTGCCAACATCGCCTTCATCTCGCCATCCAGCCGGGTCATCTCATCGCGCCAGGCGGTGAACTTCCGGGTGTTCGCCGCATCTTTTTTGGGCCGGGTTTTCAGCCACGCGTTCAGTTCCTCCTCCACCGCATGGAAACGCGCCTGCTTCGCGCGATAGACCGCGACGTCGGCCTTCGGGAGCTTGGCGAGGTGGATGTCGAGCCGGATATCGGCCAGCCGCTTCTCCTGCTTCGCGATCTGTCCGTCCAACGCGGCGCTCTTGCTCTTGAAATCCAGTTGCAATGCCGCCAATTCCTTCTTCGCGGCGGCGAGGGCCTTCGCCGTGTCGCGGTATTCCTGGGCGGTCTCCGGCGGGAGCGATGTGAGCTGGCCGTCAATCACCGACGCCCGCGACTGCAGGAGGGCGTTGACCTGGGTGATGAACGCGTCCGCCGTGATCTCGGGAGCCGCCGCCAGCCGGCCGAGTTCGGTCTGGCCGTCATCGTCCAGCAGGATGTAGGTGGGGAGCTTGCCTTCAACCCCAAACGCCAGATCCAGCGCCGCATTGCGCGAGACGTACTTCTCGGGGACGAGCGCGTCATCCTGGGGAAAATCAATCCAGACGAGCATGAGGGTGTTCGTGGCATAGGCGATCCAGGTTGATTTTGAGAACACCTCCCTGTCCATGAGCTTGCACCAGCCGCACCAGTCCGAGCCGGTGAAGTTGAGCAGCACGGGGAGTTTCTTCTCAGCCGCCACCTGCTTGGCGGCGTCGTAATCCATCGTCCAGCGCCCCGGCAGGGCGCCCTCCAGGGCGGGTTTCTCCGCCGCGAAAACCGAACCGGCGAACAGGAACGCGAGACAGGCTATGCGAACGTTCATGATACCTCCCAGGGGGTGTGACGGGTCGTAGTGATGGGTAAAGTATATCCGGCATCGACGGCCTTGCCAACCGGATTCAGGGGCGCCCGGGCGCATCCCCGTTTCACTGACCTGTCAAGCGGGCGATCCTGTGGACAGCCCTGTGACGTGGGCTAGCGCCCCGGCCGACGCGGCAGCGGTGGCGCGGGACGTATCGGACCGCGCAGACGGCGTGAGCGGTCTCGTAGATCCCGCTCACCCGCCGACCGGTGCGGTAGCGGCGGGCGATCGCAGGTAGGGCGGGGCCGCCGGACCCGCCGCTTTCCCGCGACTCGGATGCAAGCGCGGCGCGCGGCTGCGCCGCGAATGATCGAGGGGGTAACTGGGAATGAAAATCCGGGTTGTCTTTCGTCCTCGTCCTCGTCCTCGGGAATCGAGATCGAGGTCGAGGACGAGGACGAGGACGAAAACGAGTCATGGCAGCAATGTGAAGTTATAGGCAAGCGCGGCGGGTCCGGCGGCCCCGCCCTACCTTTCCGCGCAGGCGCAAGTCAGTGAAACGGGGATGCGCCCGGGGCGGCGTGCCGCTTGACAGAATGTTCGGCTTGCCGTACAATATGCGGCCGTCTGAACAAATCGGTCCGGCGGACGTCCGGCCAGGCGCCGGGGGATCACGGGAGGGGCGGATGGCACACGCGGCACCTTTGAATTTGAGCGCCAGCTTGGAGGATTATCTCGAGGCGATTTACCGCATCGTGGCGGAGAAGCAGGTGGCGCGGGCTCGGGACGTCAGCCGTCGACTCAAGGTCGGACGCTCGTCGGTCACCGGCGCCCTGCACGCACTCGCCGACCGCGAATTGATCCATTATGCGCCCTACGATCTCGTCACGCTGACCGACCGGGGCCGCGCGCTCGCCGAGGGCGTGGCGCGCCGTCACGAGGTGCTCGGTGACTTCTTTGTGAACGTCCTGGCCGTTGATCCCGCCGAGGCCGATGCGGCGGCCTGCAAGATCGAGCATGCCGTTCCCGAAAACGTCCTCGGCCGCCTCTTGGACTTCATCGATTTTGTCGACCGATGCCCCCGTGGCGGCGCCCGTTGGATCGACGGGTTCAAGCACGCCTGCCACACCGATAAACGGCCCGGTCATTGCGAGACATGCCTCGCCAGCGCGATGGACCAGGTCACGTCGAAACAGCGGAAGGAGACGCACATGGAACACAGCGGAGCTAAAGGGGCGGGCCACACCCTCGCCGATCTCAAGCCGGGGTCCAAGGCGACCATCCTCACCATCGGCGGCGCGGCGGGCGGCATCCGCCGCCGCCTGCTCGATATGGGCGTTACCGCCGGAACGCGCGTGGAGGTCGAGCGTGTCGCGCCACTGGGCGACCCCATCGAGGTCAAGATCAAGGGCTATCACCTCACCCTCCGCAAGGAGGAGGCCGCCCGCATCCACGTGGAGCGCGCATGACGACCGTACACCACTCCCATCAGACGCACCATCCGGCCCCGCATCACGCGGGCGTCCCGCTGACCCACACCCGGCCCGGCCAGCGGATTCGTGTCATCGCCGTAGACGCCGGCCATGCCCTCGTCGCACGGCTCTGCGCCCTGGGCCTCACCCCCGGCATCACCGCCGAGGTGGTCGCCGTCGGCGCGGGCCCCGTCGTTCTCAATGTGATGGGCAGCCGCATCGTTCTCGGGCACGGCATGGCTGACCAGGTGCGGGTGAGGCTCGCCCCCGTGGCGTCGCCAGCGCGGTAGTGATTGTGAAAGGAGCATTTGGCATGGCGGACATGATCAGCCGGGACAAAGCCGAGGCGGCGGCAGACAACCCGCTCACCGTCGCCCTGGCGGGCAACCCGAACGCGGGCAAGACGACCCTGTTCAACGCGCTCACGGGCGCCCGGCAGCATGTGGGCAACTACCCCGGCGTGACCGTGGAGACCTTTCAGGGCTCCTGCATGCACGGGCGGACCCGGCTGAACCTCGTTGATCTTCCTGGCACCTACAGCCTCACGGCCTATTCGCCCGAAGAGCGGGTCGCCCGGACGTTTCTGATTCAGGAGCGTCCCGATGTCGTCGTTGCCGTCGTCGACGCGACCAATCTGGAGCGGAATCTCTACCTGGCCGTGCAGATTCTGGAGCTCGGGTTGCCGCTGGTGCTGGCGCTCAACATGTCGGATCTGGCCGCCCGTCGCGGCATCGCCTTTGATCTCACGCTCCTGCAGACGCTCCTCGGCGCGCCGATCATTCCGACGGTTGGCAAAACGGGTGAGGGCAAGGCGGAGCTGCTCGACGCGGTAATCGCCACAGGCCGCCGCGCAGCATCCTCCACCCCGCTGCGCATCGATTACGGCGAGGCGCTGGAAGCCGAGATCGCGCCGATGCAGCGCCGGCTGGAGACGCTCGGCGCGCTCCCGGACGGCATTCCGGCCCGCTGGCTGGCGGTGAAGCTGCTCGAGGGTGACGCCGATCTGGTTGCGCGGCTCGCCCACCCGGACATCGCCGCCGCTGCTGCGGAGGCGGCTCATCGGCTGGAGTCGCTCGTCGGCGATAGCGCCGAGGCGCTCATCGCCGACCGCCGGTACGGCTTCATCTCCGGCGCCTGCCAGGAGGCCGTGCGACATACCGTCGAGCGCCGGCATGAGTTTTCGGACACGATCGACACCGTGGTCACCGACCGGCTCTTTGGCCTGCCGATCTTTCTCGGTCTGATGTATTTCGTGTTCACCCTCACCTTTACGCTGGGCGGCCCCCCCATGCAGTGGATCGAGTCGGGGTTCGAAGTCCTGCGCGGGGCCATCGGCGGACTGTGGCCAGCGGGCTCCGCCAGCCTCTTGCGCAGCCTGCTGGTCAACGGGGTCATTGGTGGCGTGGGCGGCGTGCTCGTCTTTCTGCCCAACATCCTCCTTCTGTTTCTGGCCATTGCCATCTTGGAGGACAGCGGCTACATGGCGCGCGCGGCCTTTCTGATGGATCGCATCATGCACAAGATGGGGCTGCACGGAAAGAGCTTCATGCCGATGCTGATCGGTTTCGGCTGTTCCGTTCCGGCCATTCTGGCCACGCGGACGCTGGAAAGCAGGCGCGACCGGCTGACCACGATGCTGGTGGTGCCGCTGATGAGCTGTGGCGCGCGGCTGCCGATCTACGCGCTGATCATTCCGGCGTTCTTTCCTGAACCCTGGCACGGACCGGTGCTGTGGGGCATTTACCTGATTGGCATCGCGCTGGCGGTCGTCAGCGCCAAAGTCCTGAAATCCACCCTTCTCCGTGGCGAGACGCCGCCCTTCGTGATGGAGTTGCCGCCCTATCGGATGCCGACGCTGCGCAGCCTATCCATTCACCTGTGGAACCGCGGCGGCGCCTATCTCAAGAAGGCAGGGACGATCATCCTTGGCATCTCCGTCATCCTCTGGGCGATGCAGCAGTGGCCGGGCCTTCCCGCCGGGCAGACGGAGGCGTTTGCCGAGCGGCGTGTCGCCGCCGAGGCGCTGGTCGACGATGCGGCCCGGGAGCAGGCGCTCGCGGCGGTCGGTGGCGAGGAGGCCGAAGCGTCGCTGCGGGCCTCGCTGATGGGGCGCCTCGGCCGCAGCCTGGAGCCGGTGTTGCGTCCCTGCGGCTTCGACTGGAGGCTCTCCACCGCCATGATCGGCGCCCTCGCCGCCAAGGAAGTTTTTGTGACGCAGATGGGCATCATCTACGCGCTCGGCGGGGAACAGGACGAGGCGTCGGTGCCGCTGCGCGAAAAGATCCGGGCCGACTACACGCCGCTCGCGGGTTTCTGCGTGATGCTCTTCTGCCTGATCAGCGCCCCCTGCATGGCCACCATCGCCGTGACGCGCCGCGAGAGTGGCTCGTGGCGCTGGGCGCTGCTCCAGCTCGGCGGTCTGACCCTGCTGGCGTGGGTCGTGACCGCCGCCGTCTTCCAGATCGGCAGCCTGCTGGGAATCGGAACCTGAAGGAGGGCACCCGCCATGTGGGAAATCGTCGTTGTCGTGATCATCGTCGCCGGTGTTCTCGTCCTCACCGTCCGCGCGTTCTGCCGCGATGTGTCCGGACGCAAGGGGCGCTGTTCGTGTGACTGCTCCGGGAGCGGCCCGCGCCCGTGCGAATCGAGACCAGCGTCACGGAAAACAACCAGCACAACGGATTGTCACTCCGCCAAATAGGGATTGTCCCGCTTTTCGATGGCCAGCGTCGTGGTGGGGCCGTGGCCGGGAATCACGAGGGTGTCGGCCGGAAGGGCCGTCAGGCGCCGAAGGGAGAGCTGAAGGGTTTTGCCGCATCCGCCGGGAAGGTCGGTGCGGCCGACGGACCCGGCGAAGAGGGTGTCGCCACTGAGGAGCAGCTTGTCTTCTTTAAACCACAAACACTGGCAACCGGGCGTGTGGCCGGGTGTGTGGAGCCTGTCGGCGGTGATGCCGCCCGCCGTCAGGGGCGGGGCGTCCACAGGTGTCGGCACCAGGGAGGCCGGCCGCGCCGGGACCGAGAAGTACGGAGGAAAGCGATTCAGCGACGAGAACGCGAAGGAGACATCGCCCGCATGCAGATGGACGGGGGCAGGGTGCGCCGCGAGAAGGGCATCCAGCGCCGACACATGGTCGATGTGCCCATGGGTCAGGAAATAGAGGGCGACTCCCATCTCATGCTTATGCAGAAAATCGAGGATCACCTCAGGATCGGCGCCTGGATCGATCACCCAGGCAGCACGCGGGTCTTTCCACAGCACCACGCAGTTCACCTCGAACGAGCCGACAACAATGATTTCGTAATTCATGGGTAAGAGCATACGCCACGCGGGGGAGTGAAGGCAATTTTCTTTTCAGCGAAGGCTCTTGCCAAACCGCGTAAGTGCGGGCGTGGCACGGGCATCCTGCCCCTGTTTCACGGGCGGGACGCCCGTGCCACGGGGGTTTTGCAAGAGCCTCAGCGGATCTGGCCGGCGCCGGTGACGCGGTACTTGTAGGTGGTCAGCTCTTCGAGTCCCATAGGGCCGCGGGCGTGGAGCTTGTCGGTGCTGATTCCCATTTCGGCGCCCATGCCGAATTCGCCCCCGTCGGTGAAGCGGGTCGAGGCGTTAACGTAGACCGCTGCCGAATCGACCTCCTTGAGAAAACGGTCGGCGGCCTGGCGATTGGCGGTGATGATGGCGTCCGAGTGGTGGGACCCGTGGCGGTTGATGTGGCTGATGGCCGCCTGCAGCGACGGGACGACGCCGATCGTGAGGATCAGGTCGAGGTATTCGGCGGACCAATCGGCCGCAGTCGCCGGTGCAAAAGCCGGAATAATCGCCCGCGCGGCGGCGTCGGCTCGGATTTCGATGGCGCGTCGCGCGGCCAGCTCCGCGAGCCGGGGGAGAAAAGCGGCGGCAGCCTGTTCATGCACCAGGAGCTTTTCGATGGCGTTGCAGGTCCCGGGGCGTTGGCATTTGGCGTTCTCGGCAATCCGCAGTGCCATGTCGAGATCGGCCGTGGCGTCCACATAGAGATGACACACCCCCTTGTAATGCTTCAGGACGGGGACGCGGGCCTGCTCAACCACGGCGCGGATGAGCGACTCGCCGCCGCGGGGGATGACCACGTCGACACAATCCTCAAGCTGCACGAGTTCGCGCACCGCCTCGCGGTCGGTTGTGGGGATGAGCTGGACGGCGTGGGCGGGCAGGCCCGCGCGGACGCCGCCCGCAGCCAGCGCCTCGGCGATGGCGAGGTTGGAGCGGATCGCCTCCTTGCCGCCGCGCAGGATCACGGCGTTGGAGGTCTTGATGCACAGAACGGCCGCATCGGCGGTGACGTTGGGGCGCGACTCGAAGATGATGGCCACAACGCCGAGGGGGACGCGGCGCTTCTCGATGACGATGCCGTTGGGGCGGGTGCGGCGCCAGATGCGGCGGCCGACGGGGTCAGGGAGCGCGGCGACCTCGCGGACGCCGCCGACCATGGCGTCGAACCGAGCTTCGGTGAGGGTCAGGCGGTCCACCAGCGCGGCGGAGAGACCGGCGGCGCGGCCATCGGCGACATCGGCCGCATTGGCGGCCTGGATGGCGGCGCGGCGGGCGAGGAGCTCGTCGGCCATGGCCAGCAGGATGGCGTTCTTACGGCGGCTGGTGAGGCCGATCAGGGCGCGCGAGGCGGCGAGCGCCCGGTCGCCGATCTGGCGGATGTGGTCATGAAGTGCGGTATCTGACATGGCTGGTGCCTCCCTGGTAAACAATGGATTCATTTCCCTGTTCCCTCCGGCTCCGGGCCAGAGGCGCCGCGCGCGGGTTTTCCCTTTCCCAGGCTCACTGATCCAGAATGCCCTGCGTTTTGGCGAGGCCGGGCCTGCTTTGACAAAGGCCGCCAAGTTTGTTGCGCGCGAAGAGAGCCCCCTGGATCAGGTTGCGGACGCAGTTGTCATCGTTGATCAGGAATCCGGCGGCAGCAGAATCCGTGATGATCAGCCCGGTGAAGACATTGTCCGTGCATTCGGTGTCCGGGATGACGATCCACCGGCCCTCGGGCTGTGCCGCCAGTGGGGCTGCCGAGCTCGTGGCGCTGGTCGACGCCAGGGTATCTGTCGTAGTCACGGCGTCGGCGCTCTTGGGGGGTGTGGGCGCCGTCCAAGGGCCCACGGTATTCGTTGCCGCCTGGGACATGAAGATTCCGTGTTCACGGCTATTGCGGATCGTCACGCCCTGAAACAGGTTTTCACGGGAGTCGCGCATGAAGATTCCGCACCCATTGTCAGTGAGGATGGCATCGGAGATAGTGTTGTTGCTGAACTCGTGATCGAGCGAGAGGCCCGCGCCGTGATTATCATACAGGTACATCCGGGTAAAGAGGCTATCTTCGGTGACATAGGCGGCCAAGCCGTCAAAAAAGTTATCCCATGCCGCGTAGTCGGAGATCGTCAAACGGCGAACGCTTTTCTCGGTGACCAAGCCTCCGGATCGGCACCGGTAGGCGCGGACGCGTTCCACGGATGCATCGCAGACGCTTCGGATGGTGATGCCGTTGTTCCGGATCTCGCTGCCTTCTCCCTCGATGTTCCAGCATTCGACCTGCTGATGGTCGCGATTGCCATCGATATCCACATCGCTCACCCGGAGGTTCCGCGTGATGCGGGTGGGAAAATTGGAGGTCGAGCCCAGAATGAGAACGGGGCAGTTGGCCTCATTGGCCAGACGCAGAATCGTGGCAGATCCGGCGCCGCGGAGTGTCAGGTTGTCTCGGCTCAGGCAGATGGGCTGGTTGACGGTGTAGACGCCCGCTTGCAGGATCACGGTGCCGCCGGTCTCCGGAAGGGTGTCCAACGCCTTCTGGATGTCCGCCGCAGAGGATGTTGGCCCCAAAACGACTTCGCTCACGACTTCATTGACGACGGTACTGACAACAGTGCTGATGCTATCGCTGGCGGCTTCGCTGACGACGTTGCTGACGACTCCGCGTGCGGCTCTTCCCCATGGCCAAGCCCGGGCTGGGCTCGCGCAGAGAAGTGTGATCATCACCAGACCGGTCAAGCGTTTAGCGCTCAGGAATGTTTTCATCTTTTTCATCTTTGCGGAGTTAAAGGCCGGTTTCGCACGAAAAACAGGGAGGCAGGATAGCAACTTTTGGCTTCAAAGGCATCAAGATTATGCGGGCGCTTTCAGGTCAAACGCAGACTCTGAAGCCGCCGTCTGGGTCAGCTTGAGGCTCTTGCAAAACCCCTTGTGGTGCAGGCGTCCCGCCTGCAGAATGTGGAAAAGTCTTGGAATTGCAGGCGAGACGCCTGCACCACTGCCAGTCGGTTCAGGGTTTTGCAAGAGCCTCTCCGGTAAATGATATCCAGCATGATGCCCAGCGGGTCGGAATTAGAGTGGCGTTGTCGCGCTTGACTCCAAGAGTGCCGGACACGAATTCCATGCCGCTACCCATTTGGCCAACAGATCCGTGCTACCGCCGGGGGTGATGTGCGCGAAGTAGGCCTCGTCGCCGAGGGCGGCGACAATCTCATTGCGGCGGTGGGCGAGGGCGGCGGTAACGCGGGTTTCCGTGTCGGGAAAGGCCGAGAGGATCAGCAGTCGGCCGTCGGAAAAGGGCTGACGCCACTCGGGCGGAATGCGCTTGGGCAGAGCCCGTGCCGGGCAGATGATGATGGGCTGCTTGCCGCGAAGCAGGATTCTCAGGCATTCCCGCTCAACGGGCGAGTGAAAGCCGCTGATAATGCAACGCCCGGCATCGCGCCAGTGCGCCGACTGGTCGTAGGCGGCGAGGATGGCGCTGCCGGGACATCGTGCGGAGCAGAAAAGCGCGGTCTTGGGCAGGGCGAGCAGGTCGAGGTTGCCGAGGGCGGTGAGAGAAGATGGGGCGGATAAGCCTAAGCGTGCGGACAAAAACGAAGGGTAGGCCGAGTCGCCTTTGCTGATGATGTAAACTCGGTTACGTTCATTGCCATTGGTGAGCCTCATTGTCACCCCCGCGTCTCGCCTAAAGAGGCATGATGAGTTGCTGTGGTGTCGAAGGATCGATCATCGGGAATGGCGCAACACCCACAATCACCCAAGGGTTAGGGGCTACGTTGTGCCACTGTTGTGTTGTCCCCAGGAAGAAATGAAGAACGCGTTCGACCGGCATTGGCTTCTCCGAATTAGAGGTCGGCCGCTTGCGCTCCGATTCTTTTTCCGACGGCACGGGCGACCCGTGTGCGATGGCAATACTCCGGTTGTGCCTCATAACAGGTCAAGGCTACACACGCGCCGCCCGTGACCCAGGCGGCGATCTGGTTGACCGCATCCGGCTCGTTCGCTAAAACCGTCTGCTCGTATTGCTTGAACAGCGCCTGATAGTCGGCCAGGCTTATCAAATCCTGCCGGGCGTCAGACGCAATTCCCAACTGCGGCAGGTGCTCATAGCGGATGTCCAGTTCGGAGCAGGCATGCGAAAGCGTCTTCTTGGAGAACCCGAACTTACGGCTCAGGGGGTTCTTGCGGACATCGCACAGGATCGAGATGCCGGC
>Ga0194113_10006818_pt1 | contig 14436 bp, 10 predicted proteins | sample TA2MahC200mmetaG_FD_146193 | JGI IMG/M metagenome (GOLD analysis project Ga0194113, IMG submission 146193) | Freshwater microbial communities from Lake Tanganyika, Tanzania - TA2015017 Mahale Deep Cast 200m | ecosystem: Environmental > Aquatic > Freshwater > Lake | place: Tanzania: Lake...
ATCCGCCCTGGATCACGAACTCGGGTTCCACGCGGTGGAAGGTCAGGCCGCTGTAAAACCCCCGCAGGGCAAGGTTGACGAAATTGGCCACGGTCAGCGGGGTCTTGTCCCAGAAGAGTCTCGCGCGAATCGTTCCCCGGCCGGTCTCGATCACCGCCGTCAGTTGTGCTGGCTGGGCCATGTCATTCTCCATCAGGGGTCTAATGGGCCGCTTCCCGGATTTCCGGCGTTTCCCGCCTGCGCTGCCGGTCCCGCATGAATTGTCGGGCCTGAAACATGAAGGCCTCGATCCGCGTGGTGGCGTTCGTCTTTTCCAACCCTTCGCAGGAAATCGTCATGAAGGGGAAGGTGCCCGTCTTCCTCAGGACGCTCTTGGCCAGGGCGTCCGAGAGGGTGGTGGGCATGCAGGCAAAGGGCCCGACGTTGATGATGCCGTGGACCAGGTTGTGCTCGATCAGTTCGACCATCCGGCCGATGTTGGGGACGGTCTCCCCCCACATGCCCTGGTAGATATGGGGCGAGGCCAGACCCTGGGTGACGCGCGAATCCGTGGAGTCGAACGGGTTCTTGGCCGTGCCCTGAAAGCATCTCTCGTACCGGTGCAGGTAGAATTTCATGCCCAGGTCCGTGATCGTCCACATGGCGGCCTGGTGGGGCTTCAGTTCCATCTTGCTGTAGTCGATCATCCAGCGGTTCCGGAAGAACATCAGCTCGCTCAGGGGCGTGATCCAGGCCTCCCCGCCCAGACGCTCGATTTCGTCTTCGAGAAAGCCGTTGGCGAACGGGGTCATGCGCACATAGATCTCCCCGATCAGCGCAATCACGGGCCTGGTTCCCTGGCCCTCGGTCCGGATGCGGGCGAAGCGCCCGCTGGCCTTACGGAGCAGAGGCATAAAGCTCCTTTTCCCGCGGGTTCGCTCCAGCAGTTCGCGCAGGAGTTCCTCGTAGACCGCGTTGGTCTCCCCCTGCTCCATCTCGTAAGGGCGGGTTTCCCGGACCCGTTTTAGAAGCAGCTCGTTGGCGATGTTGGCCAGATAGAGAAGCCTCTCCACCTTCAGGTAGTTGGTGCCGATGATCTCCGAGCCCTCCTTCCAGCGGGTGGTCGGGTGGAGCATGGGCACCTGGGGGTAGCCGAGGCGGTCCAGGACGCTGCGGAACCCCTTGGGATACCCCAGGAGCCTGCAGGCGCCGGGGGTGACCGGCGTCATGAAGGCCAGTTTGTTCTTGTCTACCGTCTCGTCCTTCAGGATGCGCACCATGTCGCCGAGCACCAGCTGATAGGGGTAGCACTCCTTGCAGGTGGCGAACTGGCGGCTGTACTCCAGGGTCTCGTGGGTGGACTTGGGGAAGAGCTTGATTTTCAACCCGAAGGCCTCCCAGGCCGCCTGGAACAGGATCGGCAGGGAGTTCAGGCAGTCCGGCTGGGGAAGGTAGATGGTCATGTCCTTGGAATAGGGGCGCCGTGCGGGTTCAGGGACCGAGACCTGGAACTTCTTCCGGCGGCGGTTGTTGATACTGTCCAGGAAGGCCTCGCAGCGGGTGATGGCGCCGGTGTCCGAGCTGTGTTCGTCCACCTCCAGCTCGAAGCAGGGCCGCCCCTTGAGATTGTCCTGCAGGTAGTAGCGGATAAATGCGTCCGGGCCGCAGTTGAAGTTGGTGATGTACATGGCGTAAAGCCGGGGGTCGTTGCGAATGAAACGGGAAGCCTTGACGAAGCGCTGTCCGTTTTTCCAGTTGATCCGCTCCTCCTCTTTCGGCAATTCCATTTTGTCCAGGGGCAGGAAGTCCATGGGAATGGGCAGCACCCCCATCTGTCTGAGCTTCTTGGGGATGTTGAGGTTGAGCCGCTGGTCGCAGCCGTTGTAGGAGCGGCTCAGGATTACCATGGCCATGTCGTCCGGGCCCAGGCCCTCGAGGATTTCCCTGCCCCGTGAGGTGCACAAGTCGTAAAACTTCTTCTGGTAGGCCTTGGCCACGTAGTAGGCCCGGATGGATTCGGTCCAGGTCTTCCCGAGTTCCCGGCCGATCTCCCCGAACTTCTTCAGGATCAGAGGCTCGGGGGCCGAGAACCACAGATCCGGATGAAGCACCTTGACCCCCTGCTTGGTCAGGTCCATGGCGGAGAGGATCGTGTACGGGATGCCCTGGTTCCAGGGACAGACCCAGGCGTGTTCCTGGGTCTTGTCGGATTTCTTCATCTCCTGGATCGCGGGCAGAAAAACGAAGTCCACGCCCTTCTCCACCAGGTTCAAGACGTGCCCGTGGGCAACCTTGACCGGGAAACAGAACTCCGCCGAAACCACCTCCGTACTCCTTTTGGCGATGGTCTCGTTGGTCTTGTCGGAGAGGAGCACCCGAAAACCCAGTTCGGAAAAAAAAGCCTTGAACAGGGGCAAAAGCTCGTAGAACAGGAGCGCCCTGGGCAGCCCGATCGTCGGGGCACTGGGGTCCGCGGGCGCCCGGTCGGGATAAAGATGCAACAGCCACTGTTCCCGCTCCTCGAAAAGGTCCGGAATGCCGGTGTCCAGCTTTTTCTTCCGGTCCACATCGAACTTGCCGCAGCGGCTGCCGTAAAACAGGGGCTTGGCGCCCTCGACGGTGATTCTGTTGATCTCGCAGACGTTCGGGCACTCCTGGCACTGAAAGGAGTCGAAGGCGTACTTCTTCTCACTGAGATCGAAACCCTTGAACCTGCTCTTTTCTCCCGTTGAAGACTCGCGGGCCAGCAGGGCCACGCCGATCGCGCCGGTGACCTCGTGGTGCGGGGTAACGGCAATGGGCTTGCCGGTCACCTTCTCAAAGGCTGCCACCACCGCTCTGTTGAAGGCGGTCCCGCCCTGAAACAGGATGCGATCCCCGATCCTGCCGGTCTTGACCACCTTGTTGATGTAATTGAGCACAATGGAATAGCTCAGGCCCGCCATGAGGTCTTCCTTGTCCGCGCCCTTCTGCTGGTAGTGGACGAGGTCGGACTCCATGAACACGGTACACTTGTCCGCCAGAGGCACCGGCCGCTTGCCCTGAAAGGCCAGCTCGGAGAACTCCCCCTTGATGTCCACGCCGAGCTGCTCCGCCTGCTCCTCCAGGAAAGAGCCGGTGCCGGCGGCGCAGGCGTGGTTCATGTTGAAATCCACCACCACCCCGTGCTCCACGCTGATGTACTTGGAATCCTGGCCCCCGATTTCGAAAACGGTGTCCACCTCGGGTTCGAAATCGATGGACGCTGCCGCCTGGGCGCTGATTTCGTTACGGATGATATCCGCGCCGACGAAATCCCCGGTCAGGTAGCGTCCCGAACCGGTGGTCCCCACGCCCGCGACCTCGATCCGGTCCCCGATTTCCTCGGCGATTTCCCGCAGTCCCTGTTGGACCACCTCCAGGGGTTTGCTCTGGGTGCGCAGGTAGCGTTTGGCCAGCACCCTCTTCTGATCGTCCAGTACCACCAGGTTGGTGCTCACGGATCCCACGTCGATCCCCAGGAAGACCCTGACCTTTTCGCCGTCCTCCAGGTCCGGAACGGCGCGGATTTCCGAGTTCACCGCGCGCGGAGGCTCCAGCGGTTCCCGGTGGGTAACCTCTCCCTCGCGTTCCAGGCGCTCCAGATAGCCCCGCAGTCCGTCGAGACCCTGGAAATCGCCCCCGGCTTTGCCGCTCTTCATCTCGGTGAGCACGGCGCCGATGGCGCCCATGGCCATGAAGCGCCCGGGGATGATGAACTCGCCGTCCTCGAGGTTCAGCAGGTCCCGGAACGCCTTGCGGATGCCGGCGTTCGCCGCCACCCCGCCCTGGAAGGCAATGGGGGGCCGGAACACCTTGCCGGCCCCGAGCACGCTGATGAAGTTGCGGGCCAGGGCATAGCAGAGGCCCGCCACGATTTCGTAATGGGGGGTTCCCACCTGTTGCAGATGAATCATGTCGCTCTTGGCGAAGACACTGCAGCGGCCGGCGATCCGGGGCGGGTGTTTGGATCGGAGCGCCAGTTCCCCGAACTCGTGGATGTCGATCTGGAGCCGGAAGGCCTGCTGGTCGAGGAAAGAGCCGGTGCCGGCCGAACAGACCGAATTCATGGAGAAATCCTCGATCCGGTATTCTCCGGGGTTATTCGGGTCCGGCTCGACGAAGATCAGCTTGGCGTCCTCGCCTCCGATCTCGATGATGGTCCTGGCCTCGGGATGGAAGTGCACGGTGGCAGCCGACTGGGCGATGACTTCATTGACGAAAGTGCCCCCGAGCAGCTCGGCCGCCAGCTTTCCCCCGGAACCGGTGACCGCAACCGGGCCGATCTTGAGGTTTCGGCGCTTGCGGATCAGCTCATCCAGGGTTTCCCAGACCGCCTGCAGGGGTTCTCCGAGAAGCCGCTTGTTCACCTCCACCACCACGTTCCTGTTCTCGTCCACGAGCACCACGTTGACGCTCACGGATCCGATGTCGATACCCAGATGGCAGGTCTTGCGGCCCTTCTTCATGGCTGCGGTTCCTTTTGTGTTCTCTGAATTGTTCTCTGAAATGTCCGGAAGGAAAGGCTTGTAAGGGGAATCGAAGCCCGCGTCGCCGCCGAGACGGAGGACGGGATCGACCACCAAACTGACTCTTTAGCTTAGCTTTTTTTGCCCGCCATCTCAAGCGAACCCGAGAAAGCCTTGCAGGAATAAAACAAGTCGACCCTTTCAGGTCTTGCGTGGCAGCAACGCGGGACAAGCGCGGCTTCTTAAGCTGCCCGTAACTCGGCCCCCGGTTTTAGATTCTATCCGTCACGGAAAAGACTCCATTTCAGGGGGCCGGCGGCGGCAAGCGCAACCCGGCCGGGCACAAGAGACGCGCCGGTGGTTCTTGGCTATTTTTCAGCCGGGCAGTGCCTCGATCGAGGCAAGGCTGTTGAGGTTGGCTCTGCGGGCTTCCTTGGCGATCCGCGACACCAGGCCGGTCAAGACCGTGCCCGGACCGACCTCGACAAAGGAATCAAAGCCGTCGGCCAGCATTTGTCGGATCAGTTTCTCCCACAGGACCGGCGAGCGCAGTTGATTCCTCAGCCGTTCCCGGATGGCGGCCGGCTCTGTTTCCCGGCTCCCGGCGACATTCAGATAAAGGTCGCAGCGAGGCTCGACAAGCGACAGGCCCTGCAGCACCGCCCCGAACCGGTCCGCGGCCTCCTGCATCAGGGCCGAGTGAAAAGCGCCGCCGACACGCAGGCGCAGGGGTTTAGCCCCGGCCTTCTTTACCAGCTCGCAAACCCTTTCCACGGCAGGCACTTCTCCGGAAACCACCAATTGCCCCGGGCAGTTGTAGTTGGTGATTTCAACCCGGCCGGCCTCGGATGCCCGCGCGCAGATCTCCTCCAGCTTTGTCTCCTCCAGGCCCAGGATTGCCGCCATGGTGCCTTTGGTCTTGGCGCCTATCTCCTCCATCAGGCTGCCTCTGACGCCGACCGCGGTCAGAGCAGCTTCAAAAGTCAGGGATCCGGCCGCGATCAGGGCGTTGTACTCCCCCAGGCTGTGACCGGCGGCTCCCTGGAAAGACAGGCCTCTTTGGGTCGCGAGCATGAAAAAACAGTGGTTCACGGTCAACAGCGCGGGCTGGGCGTGGGCGGTGCGGGTCAGCTTCTCCTGGGGGCCTTCGAAGACGAGCGACTTCAATTCGTAACCCAGAATCCCGCCGGCCCGCTCGAAAACCTCCCGGACTGCGGCGGACGTCTCATACAGTTCCCTACCCATGCCGACGGTCTGCACCCCTTGTCCGGGGAACAGCAGCGCGGTCTTTCCCATGCGGGTGTCCTTAGCCGGAAAACAGCTTGGAATTCCGGACCAGAGCGAACCCCAGGCAGATCAGGTAGACGGAGGCGACAATGATGATCATCATTCGGGTGCTCATGAGTACCTCCCGCGGGCCTATTCCTTGACCAGCACCCTGAAGGCGATTCTCAGGAGATAGGCGATTACAGGACTGAGGACGAGAACCAGGAGGACCAGGATCAGGATGGAAAAAACAGCCTTTAGAACCTTGCGGAGCGAGTTGTTCAAGGGGCTTGCACTCCTTTCTTGCGGAAAAAGAGGAACAGTGCGATCCCCGCGGCGAGAAAGGCGATTCCGGGGAGAGGGTCCCCGGAAACCAGTCCGTACAAGCCGACTGCGGCAGACGAGATACCCAGGTAAATGCCCATGCCGGGGAACTTCCAGGAAAGCGACGGCAAAGTCGGAAGAAGAAAATCCAGCTTGGGGAATTCTACCCGGTCCCCGGCCGGCTGTCAAAAAACTTCACTTGAACAGGAACCACCAGAGAAGGACGGGCAGGGACCCGACCAGGCTTTTCTTGATGAACCCCCCCCAGGCGTTCTGGAAACACAAGGCGTATTTCCCGCTCTTCCAGGTTGCGGCCACGTCGTGCAGATGGAAGGCGCAATGGGAGACAATCAGCAGGTAAAGGGGAGAGACCAGGTCGGAGAGGACCAGCCCGAAAGCCAGAAGGAAACTCGCCGTCAGCAGAAAGATCATGAACAGAAAGGCCTTGCGGTATCCCAGGGTGAGAACGGAATTGGTCTCGACCTGGGCGTCCTCCTCGAAATCCCGCGCCTCCTGGCCGGTCTGAATGTACAGGGAGACGAGCACGAACAGGAGATACAGAAGAAGGTTTCTCGCGGAAGTGAGGCCCAGGGCCACGGAAGTGAACAGAAAGGGGTAGGAGAAGACGAGAAAGGCGTGGGAAACCAGATCCCAGATCACCCTCCCTTTGAGCCGGAAAGGGGGCGAACTGTAGGCGTAGCTCAGTCCCAGAAAGAGGACGGACAGCAGGGTTGCCCGGCCCCCGAGGGGGATCGCCAGGAAAAACCCCAATAGAACAAGCAGGCCCAGCAGAAGCCTGCCCTGCGACAGGCCGAGTTCGCCCGAACTGAGAACATTGCGTCTCTTCTTGAACGGGTTGAGCGCATCCACCTCCCGGTCCCAGAAGTCGTTCACCGCGAACAGGAAGGCCTGTTGAAAGAAGAGGGCCGGGAAAACGTAGACGAGGCCGGGGTGGAGCCGGGGGCAGGCCAGGAAAACGAAAACCGTGGCCAGAATAATCCAGGCGTGGGGCCTCAGGAAGCGAAGCAGCACCGCGACCGGGTGGCCCGGGGGTGGCGTGCCCCGGGCCAGCCCCACCTCCCACTTGCGCCCGAAATAACCGATCACGGCCAAAGCCGCGACCTCGAGTCCAAGGAAAAAGGTATTCATGATCTAGGGAACCTCTGCCGGGAAGTTCCTCTTTCCCAGCACCTGTGAGGGCAAGCCGCCGATGATGGTGCAGGGGGCCACAGGGGACACGACCAGGGTTCCGGGCATGATCACGGCACCCCGGCCGACGGTGACATTGTTGGCGATCACCGCGGCGGCGCCGATGAACACGTCGTCCTCGAGTGTGACCTTGCCGGTCCGGTAATAGCACCCCTGGACCGAGGGTTCCACGTAGTGGGCCAGGATCCTGACCCGGTCCTGAATCGTGACGTTGCGGCCGATGCTCAGATTGCCGGGCGCCAGGCGCTCCAGGTAGACCATGGATCCCAGGATCAGCCGGGTCGGGTCCTGGATTTGAATGCCGCAAAAACGCTGGATCGAGGCCTTCAGGTAAGAGGAAAGCGGAAGCATGGAGGCCAGCCAGTCCAGGAAAAAATCCAGTACCCGTTTCGGGTTGTCCCGCAGGACCCTGCCGATGCGGTGCTCGAAGTGGTAGATGTCCGCGCTCTTGCCCGTGTCGTCCAGGAATTTCCTGTCCCGGTCCACCGTCAGTTCGTAGTCGCGTTTCTTGCTGGGCAGCCTGGCGAAGGCCCTGGCCGGGTTGCCCACCACGCCCATATTCCCCTTGACGTCCCGGAGAACCACGGAGTTGGCGGCGACCATGGTATGATCGCCGATGTGCACGGCCCCGCCGATGACGGTGCCCATGCCGAGAAAAACGTTTTCGCCGATGGTTACCCGGGCCTTGCGATAGCAGAAACCCGGGAGGTAGGGATCGAAAAAGTGGGAGGCGATCAGCGACTGGTTGGAGATGTGGGAGAACTTGCCGATGGTGATTCCCCGGGGGTGGATCGGGTCCATGAAGATCGGCAGCACGATCCCGCTGGTCTTCCAGTCACGGAAGTTCACCCCCATGAGGGTGTAGAGCAACGTGGCCAGACGGGGCGGAATCGGGAGGGTGAGAACACAGTAGGTCAGGAAGGAACGCAGCAGGACGAGCGGATTGGAAAACAAGGTCTTGAAAAAGGACTGCTCGTAGACGTAGGCATTCCGGCTGAGCCCGTTTTCGTCGTATTGGACCTCCTCCCGGGGGCGCTCGACCGCGGCGGCCGGGGGACTGCCGCGATCCACCGGGGGCAGGGTGGTTACCGGGCGGGCCGGATTTCCCCGCACCAGGGTGTGGGCAGGCACATCCTCGTAGACCACGCTGGCCGGACAGACCACCGCCCCGGTTCGGAGGGTGACGCCGGAGAGCACGATGGCACCCATGCCCACGTAAACGTTGTCCTCGATCACGACCCGCCCGCGCTCGAACCGGGGTTCGCGGCTTTCGGGGAGAAAGCGGTCGGTCAGGACCATGGCGCCGACATCGAAAAAGACATGGCGGCCCACGGTCAGATCTTCGGGGTAGCGCGGGGCAAGCTGGACGAGCGGCCGGACCAGGACCGATGACCGGTCGCGGAAGCGCACCCCCCGAAGCCGGTGCAGGAGCAGGGTCAACTTCGGAGGAAGCGGGAGGATGCGGATGAAATACTCCAGGACGGAGGCCAGGACCCAGCGCGGCGAGCGGGCCAACCGCTCTTTGAACGGGCTTTCGTAAGGATAACCCGGGTCAGCCAAGCCTCGAGTCCTCGCGGTTTCCCGCACCGGGGCCCTCCGGGGCGGGTCCGGAAGCGCTCCCTGCCGGGATACGAACAAGACTGGACAATGCATCCGCCCCTCGCCGCGCCGGGAAAGAGCGACGGCGACGGGCAGCGGGCTGAGCGTCCGGTCCGGCGCTCAGCCCGGTCCGTGGAGTTTGGAGGTAATGAAGCGCACCGCGTCTCCCACGGTGGCCAGATTGACGATTTCCTCGTCGGAGATCTCGATATTGAATTCCGTCTCCACAGCCAGCACGATGCTGACGATCACAATCGAGCTGATGTGCAGATCATTGCGAAAATCCGCCTCCGCTCTGACCTTATCCTCTTCCAGCTCCGCCTTGCCGGCCACGATCTTTCTGACTTTCAGGAAGATTTCCTTGTTGTCGCTCATGTCTGGTCCTGACACCTTGATTTGGCGTTGTGGGAAGACCGAAACCCCTTGTTCCGCAAGTGCCATACGTTATGTTATTTCGCCGCAGGGGTCAATGAAGGACGATGCCGCCGTCCACGACCAGCGTCTGCCCGGTAATGAAGGAGGCGGCGGGGGAAACCAGGAAATGGACGGCTTCGGCCACCTCTTCCGGAGTCCCCAGCCGGCCGAGAGAGGTCATCTTCAGCATCTCTTCCAGCCGTTCGGCGGGGAGCGCGTCCACCATGACCGACCGGATCAGGCCCGGCGCCACCGCATTGACGCGGACCCCGAAGGGTCCCAGTTCACGAGCCAGGGCCTTGGTGAAACCGAGCAGCGCCGCTTTGGCGGCGGAGTAGTTGCTCTGCCCGGCCACACCGACCACGCCGCTGGCGGAGGAGATGTTGACGATGCTGCCGCATCTGCGCGCCATCATTTTCCGGGCCACGAGCTTGGAGCAGAGAAAGGCGGGCTTGAGGTGGAGGGAGAGGATCCGGTCCCAGTCCGCTTCGGACATGAAAATCAAAAGGTTGTCCTTGGACTCCCCGGCGTTGTTCACCAGCACGTCGATGGGCCCGGATTCCGCCGTGATCTGCCGGATCAGGTTTTCCGTCTGGATCGCGTCCGTGAGATCCGCCCGACACACCGAGGCCTCCCCCCCGTTCTCCCGGATGGCCGCCTCCACCCTTTCGGCCCGTTCCCGGTGGCGATAACAGTGAAGCCAGACCTTCATCTGCTCCCGGGCCAGCCGCATGGAGATCGCGCCGCCGAGGTCGCCGGAGGCCCCGGTAACCAGGGCTATCCGGGGTGGACCGGGAGTGGTTGTCTTGTTTTGTTTCATGCTCTTCCGTCCGCGTCCATGCTTCGAGGGGTTTTCACAAAGGCCCGGATCCGGCGGTTGAACTCCTCGGGCTGTTCGAGCATCAGGTTGTGGGCCGCGCCCGGCAGGATCTCCAACCGCGCCCCGGGGATCTTCTCCGCCAGTTCTGCCGCCAGCCGGGGGGGCAGGAGGCAGTCCTGATCTCCGGCCAGAACCAGGGTGGGGACGAGAATCCGGTGCAGGTCGGCCTCGGTGTCGTGGGCCAGCGCCGCCGCGATGTAGGCTCTCAGGACTGCGGGGTCGACGGGAACCTGCCGGTAGTGGCTAACGAGCAACTGCCGCATGAACAGGACCTGCCGCCAGTTCTCCTCCATGTACCCGGTGCTGAGGTTCTGGGTGAGGGTCAAGTCGACAAAGGCCTCGACGCCGAGCCGTTCCAGCAGCTCCGCCCAGAGGTGCAGGGAGAGTCTGCCCTTCTTGGGAGAACGGGAGCAGGTGGATGCCAGGATCAGGCGCCTTGCCCGCGAGGGGTGTCTTACGGCCACCCGCTGCGCGATCAGACCTCCCAGCGAGTGTCCCACCAGCGTGGCCGCGGGAATCCCCAGGACCTCGAGGAGGGCGTCCACATCGTCGGCCAGCAATTCCGTGGACAGGCCGCCGTCGATCTTGCCGCTCAGTCCCGTGCCGCGGTGGTCGAATAGAATGACCCGGTGGTCCTGCGAAAGGTCGGCAAGCTGGGCCGACCAGATCGTCAGGTCCGCGGCCAGGCCGTTGATGAAAAGAATTTCCTCTCCCCGACCGGCCTCCCGGTAGTGAAGCTCCATCCGCCCCGCCTGGATATGCTGTGACATGGGCCAGGGTCCGCTTGCCGGCTGCGGATGCAGGCCGGTCGGCTCAGGGGATGTAATAGATCAGGATCATCCCTTCTTGAATGTCCCGGACCAGTTTCCAATGGTCGCTTCGGGCCTGATCGACCTGATCGTAGCGGGAAAAATAGCGCTCGTGCTGCGGGAAGGCTCCCATTTCAGCAAAGGATTTCTCCATGCGCGCCGCCATGTTCTTCCGGAAGACATTGTAAACCAGATAGGCGTCGTGGACCGTGTCCAGAGGAACTTTGTCGAACTCCACGACGCTTTCCTCCTCCGGGAATCCCAGGTGGAAATCCAGGATCTGCTTGGTGTACCAGTCCGCATAGATGGGTTTGGGGGGAAGCTCGCGCAGGGCCAGGAAGGCCTCCTTCTCGAAGTGCGGGAACCCGCGGTTCTCGCTGTAGGCCAAGGCTGTGGAACCGATGGCCAGAAACCCGGCGATCAGCGGAGCCGCGAGGCGGTTCGGCCAGGCACTGAGTTGCCGTCTTTCCCCTCGCCAGGCGCAGCAGGTCTGGACGGCGAAGAAGACCGTCAACGCCAACGCTCCCAGGAGGAGATACCTGGAAAAAAGCTGGAGTACCCACCCCACGACCTGTTCATCCAGGGGCATAACGGTTTTTGCCAGGTAGAGACGGATGAGCAGATCGAGCAGGGGCTTCTGGACGGCCCACAGGGAAAGAGTGGCGGCAAAGGAGAAGAGGGTTGTCGCCGCCAGGAAAACGAGGAATCGCCTCCGGGCCTTCGCGGCCTGGAGCCAGGTCCATTGTCGGGTTTCCGCGAGAACGGCTGCCAAGAGCAGCAGCCCGGGAACCGTGAAAGGAGTGGTTTGCCGGGCGATGAAGGGCAGCCCGCCGAAGTAGGTGCTCAGGACGGAAAGCGGAACCATGAGACCCCACCAGAGCAGGAGAGGCCACAGCTTCTTGCGTCTACGGAGAAGGCAGTAGAAGAAAGCGGGGAAAACGAACCAGTAGAAGGCGCCGAACCGGAAGCTCACGAGAGAACTCAGGGGATAGTTCCAGAAGAGGCGTTCGAGGGCGCCGCCAAGGCTCCGGTCGGCCTGGCCCCGCAGGGCCGCGATCATCTTCAGGCTGGCCCCCTGCCGGGCATAGACGTGCCAGCGGTAAAGTGGGTCGTCGTGCAGAACGGTGTGAAACCCCATTTCGAAAGCAAACACCAGGCCGAATCCGAGCAACCAATAGAAATACCGCCCCGCGATCCTGCGTTCCCCCATCATTCTGGCCAGAGCGATGAGGGCAAACAGAATGAGGAAGTAGCCCGCGGTCACCTTGTGCAGGTAAGCGAATCCGATGACCAGACCGGACAGAAAGGCAAACCAGGCATGACGGCGACGGGGTGTTCCGGAGGCTTCTTGCTCGGCCAGGAAGAAGAGCAGCACCCCCAGGGCGCACCAGAACGTCAGGATGGACTCGGAGTAGAGCTTGGTCGAGAAAATGATGTCCAGGGGGAAGACGGCAAGAAGAAAGGCGCCCCAGAGCCCGCCCGTCTCACTGATCCAGAGCCTGCCCAGGAAGAAGACCACCAATACGGCGAGAAGACTCGCGCACAGGGGATACAAGGTTATGGAGAAGTCGGAGAAACCGAAAATCTTTACGATGCCGGCCACGGACCCGACAAAGCCGATGCGCACCGGCAGGATCATTTCCGTGATGTATTGCTCGTCGTGGTAGGTGGGCCAGTGGCCGCGGACGATCTGCTTGACGATGTCCACGTTTGCCATCTCATCCGGGGATTCCTGGTATCCGCTGAAGGTCAGGAGACGGATGAACAGGGCGAGGGCAAGAATCCAGAGCAGCTTCTTGTTCATGTTCGGCAAGGTACACAGGCGTTTCCCCAAAATCAAGCAGAGTAGCTTGACCGGGGGTTCCGGGGGTGCATGGGGAATAATCCCGTGTCGGACGATCTTCCTTTTTTCGCCAAGAAGACGGTCCCAGACAGCCCCAGTCAGAAGGGGGAATTCCCGGGCCGTAATCCGGCGATTCCGGGGGCGTTGCCCAAGTATCGTTGTTTGAACCCCCCCCCCCTGGTATAGTGGAATCCCGCCGGCCACAGAGGACGGGAAGTCCCCGCCGCCGCCGCGGTGGGAGTTAGGGAAAAGCGGCCGTCCCGGCGGGTAGAGGATGCCGATCTTTGGTTTAGGATAGGGAACAGGGAATGATATCTCGGTCTTCTGCCGGGAGGAGCCATGGAGGAACCATGAGAAAGCGGTTGATCGCCAGGAACCTGAAAGTGACTCTGCTGATTCTGGTAACGGTTTCCTGCACTGTTCCCGAGAGTCGCCTTTACAGTAATCAGCAGGGACTCGAGCCGGCGAAGGCCCCGCCTCAGCCGGGGGCGCCGGTGTCAAAGACTCCCAGCCCGGCCGATCGGCAGGCCTTTGATCGATATGTGATGGAAGGTTGGGACAACCCCTTCGGCGTCGACTACGTTTTTGTCCACGACAAGAAGTACCGGAACCTGGAAATCGTCAACGAGTTTGTCGAGGTGACCGGGGTGCGCTGGGTGAATTTTTCCGACGTCGGCTGGAGGGCCATCGAGAGTCGGAAGCCTGTGGGGGGGAGGCACTTCTATGACTGGTCTGGCCTGGACGAGGCCACGAAGCAGTGGCAGTCGAAGGGTGTGCACATCCTGAGCACCCTCCGGTTTCGGAATCCATGGGCCACCGCGCCGATCAAGGATGAGGCTTTCCTTTACCTGCGAGGCGGGGCCAAGTGGTTTGTCAAGCAGATCACCGACTACCTCCCCAAGCCCGAGCACATGCAGGACCTGCGCGATTTCATGACCAGCCTGGTGGAACGCTACGACGGGGACGGGATCGATGACATGCCGGGCCTCCGCTATCCGGTCCTGCATTACCAGATCGGCAACGAGTACTACCACGAGATCTACTGGGCCGGCACCGCGCAGGAATACGGCGTCCTGCTGCGGGAGTGTTATGCCGCCGCTCGCCGCGCCAATCCGAAGGTGAAGGTTCTGCTGGCCGGCGCGCAGTTAGAGGAAGTCCCGGGGTTCTACGACAGGGAGCCGAACGAGCGTTCCCGGGCTTACATTCAGGCCAACCTCCCCCACGTTCTTCCTTACGCCCAGGAGCTGGTGCCCAGGGGTTTCAAGGTGTGCAAGGAGATGATGCGCTTCTGCGACGCCTACGACATTTTCGACGCCCGCTGGCCGAGCTACGGGGTGATCGCGAAATGGCGGGATCTGCTCCGAGAGGCCGGCTGCGGGGACAAGCCGATCTGGTGCGCCGAGATGTACGCCTGGCATCCTCTTCAGGATGAGCACATCACCCCCCAATGGTCCTTGTCGGCCGATGTAGCCCCCTCCCGGAGTGCCGAGTACCGGCAGATCCTCAGGAAGCCGAACGACAAGATGTTTGCCGAGATCAACACCTGGTACCGGCGCATGCAGGCGGCTTCGCTGGTCCGGCAGTGTATGGTGGCCCTGCACGCGGGCGCCCAGAAGCTCATGATCG
>Ga0194113_10006822_pt1 | contig 14431 bp, 14 predicted proteins | sample TA2MahC200mmetaG_FD_146193 | JGI IMG/M metagenome (GOLD analysis project Ga0194113, IMG submission 146193) | Freshwater microbial communities from Lake Tanganyika, Tanzania - TA2015017 Mahale Deep Cast 200m | ecosystem: Environmental > Aquatic > Freshwater > Lake | place: Tanzania: Lake...
AAGTCCCAGAGGAAATCCCTTAACTTTCTTTCTCGATTTGCCCATTTCATGAATTGACGGAATTAAGATCAACTACCTTCAGCATCACCCCCATTAAAATCCAAAAAATAAAGGCTACTTTGGAGGCCTCGAAAACATCAATGAAGAGAGCATTCAAGAGAAAACCAGCGGCGGCACCGCAAATGCCAATGACCACGGTCCGGTCAAATCCTGGTCTCGCCCGCCTAAGGAAGAAAACAACTTTTCTGCCTATTTCAATAAAGATAAGCAAGAAAGCGAGTGCCCCCAAAATCCCCGTCTCGCCCAATATGCGCAAGTAGTCGTTATCCGTTGCTAGCGTTATGGAGGAATAGCCTGTCCCCAAAAGCGGGTTTTTGGCAAAAGCGCGCAGAGCCCTTGGCCACTCTGCCTTCAGGCGAATATCGGTGGAGCGGGTGACGGCCAGTTCCGTTGGCTCGACCGGCTCGGCCGGCGGAATCGGGGTCGGTGTTGGAGTAGGCGTTGGCGTAACTCTCTCGCCAGGCCTTCTCGTCGGCCCGACGGCTACAATCGGGGGCAAAATTGTCGGTGTAGGTGCGACTGTGGGGACAATAACGGCCTCTTGTTTTACCTTAAACGTGCCGCTTAAAAAGCTCAAGTCAATCTTAAATGTGGCCGCGTAGCGCTGACTAAAATCTGCCGACCCCAGCATTCCCAAAATGCTAAAAGCAAGAACAAGAGGAATCCACCAGTACTTTTTCAAAGAGAAAAGGATAAAGGTTGCCGCCACAAGATAAGCGGGGAAAGAAATCCGGGAAGCGGTCAAAATAAGAAGGTACAGCGAGGCAATGGCGAAAAACAAGGTAATTATTCTCAACTTTATACTGCGAATAAGGGTAAAAAAGGCAGCCGTTAAAGAGAGAGTTAGCACAAGATAGGCGGCCAGGTCGTAATGGCCGGCAAAGGTTGAGTTCACCCTCGCCCACCAGGTCAGCTGCAGAAATAATCCCTTGGAAAACTCCCGATTCATCGTGGAAATCACCGGCCACCCCCAAAACTTCTGCCCAATACCATAGACGATCACTCCCGTCGTCGCCAAGAAAAAAATGAGGGCATAAATCTTTATATCTTTTGGCCGGCGGATCGCGTCATAAGCAACAAAGAGAAGAGACATGTATTCAATTCGGCGGAAATAATGAAGCAATGCGAGGTGAGGAGTAACATTTTTAGTGATGAAAACGGCGGATACAAGCGAGAGCCCGCCAACCAAAAAATACAAGAGAAAAAGTTTCGGCAAGGTTTGGCTTAAAAATTGCCTCGGTTCCCTTATGAGAAATAGAATAAACCAGGCGGCAAGAGTTCCCGCTACCAAGAAATCCTCAATCCGTATGGAAACATAAGTTCCCGAAACAGATAGCAAAGGAAACTTAGGATATAAGGGAATAAACAGCAATAAAAATCCGGTCGCCCAAAATATAAAATTATCTTTAAGCCAGTTTATAAGCTTCACGATAAGTCTCCTTTAAATACTGACTATTTTTTGAATAACCAACCGCTATTGCCCCTATTGCTTTCAATTTTAACAAAAGGCGCAAGATAAAAAACTCAAGCGCGTTTCGGTGCTTTTGGTAAAAATAAGTTAGCCCGCGATAAATATTCAGAATCGGATCCTTTCTGCCGGTCTGCGAGCTTCCCTGCCAAAGATGGATTATTTGGGCATCCGGGTAAAAATAGATTTTAAAACCGGCTTTCTTCGCTCGATAACACCACTCGACTTCTTCCATATACATAAATATCTTCTCGTCGAGAAAACCAACTTTTTTAAAAACTTCATGTCTGGCCATTAACGCGGCCCCCATTACCCAATCTACCTCTCCTCCTTCAGCCGGCGATCGCCTGACATACTCGCTGCCCCCAAAATGCTCTTTGAAAAGCATCCAAAAGACAACCGGCAAGGAGGGAAATCGCCCGACGGACGCCTGAAAACTACCGTCTTTGTTTAAAAGCCTTGGCCCAACGACGGCCACTTCCGCATGAGTCTCCATAAAATTAACCAGCTTAGAAAGTGCACCATCAACAATAAGCGTGTCGGAGTTTAAAAGAAGAATGTAATCGCCCTTAGCCCCCATAATTCCCACATTATTACCCTTCGCAAATCCTAAGTTTGTTTTATTAAAAATGACTTTTAATCTCTGCATCTCTGCATCCCTGCCTTGCCGGCAGGCAGGTCTGCATCTCTTTAGATATTCTCTGCTCCCATCAGTCGACCCATTATCAACTACAATCACTTCATGTTCTAAACCGCAAGTCTTTGCCGAAATCGACTCCAGGCAATTCCTTAGCAGATCCTTGGTATTATAGCTAAGAATGATTACGGAAAGTTTCATAAACCGCCTTAAAGCCTCGATATATCAGAAATCCGCACAGATAGATTCCCCCAAAGACTAGCAGTCTCTGCCAAGGCTTTGCGCCTTGGTAAAACAGGGTAACCTTGCATTTATACGTTCTGCCGTTAACTACTGAAGCATTCTTTATTCTTCTTGACGGTTTCGTAAAGGGATCGTTTTCCCACTCGAAACCACTAATAAAAAGTGATTCCCTTAATGGATGAGTGACCTCCTCTACGTAGGTTGACTGCTGGGTTTCCCGTAGCACTTCGCGAATCCTTTCTGGGGGGTGGTTAAGTCGGTAGGTAATCAAAGGGATTCCCAAAAAGGAAGAGCGAGAAAAGGGCTTAGTGTAAAAATCAACAATCTCCTTCCTTGGCAAGTCGGTATAGTAGGCAGAAACGCCAGGTATTTGCACCGTATCTCCTGGCTCAACCGAGCGCAGACTCTCGGGGAGGGGCGGTAACTCTGGCGGAGAAGGCAAAATCAGATAGAGGCTTCCCAGTATAAGGATTATAATCGTTATAATCTTTATGATTCTTACCAATCCCTTTCTCATTGGAAAAGCCTGCTTCTCCCTAAGCGGTAACGAAGGTCTTTTCTCTGTCTTTCCCCAATCTCTTTGGCCGGAACGCCCCCGACGATCTTAAAGGGCGCCACTCCATGCGTCACGACCGCCCCCGCCGCCACCACTGCCCCTTTACCAATCTTAACACCTGGCAGAATAATAACCCTTGGTCCAATAAAAACGTAGTCGTCTATTTCCACTGGGGTTTCAACCGCGCGAAAATCTTCGCTTTCGATATCATGTTCGGAATTATAGATCAAAACCTGGGAGGCAATATCAACATGGTCGCCAATTCTTAACTTCGCCCGTCCGTCCAAAAAGGCAGACTCGCCTATAAGGGTGCCTTCGCCAATGGAGATTCCTCCTGGCTCGAAAAATCGGCAAAAAACGTGAATTTTTGATTTTTTTCCAATCTTAAGCCCGCCCAAACTGTAAACAAAGCGCCTGCAAAACCAAAAGGGGCAAAGACCGGCCGTATTAACCAGAAAAAGCCTTAAATCCAGCCACCAATTATAGAAACGGACAAAAATTCTTCTCAGGGCTTCCCGCACGGATAAAGGGTTCCCGTGTTTATCGGTAATTCTTAGCCCTTGGCTAGATAAATGGAATATTTCTGAATAAAACATATTCCAAAATTACTACACCTGCCTGCCGGCAGGCAGGTTACTAATTACTAATCGCTCTAGTGTATCTAAAATTTTCTCGGCGCATTTTTCCCAAGTAAATTTTTTAGCCTGAATTTTTCCCGCTCTAATAGTCATTTCTTTCTCTTCTGGGCTCAATTTTAACACGCCGGCAAGCGTTTCCGCAATAGATTCAGGCTTTTCCGGATTAAAATAGAAAGCGGCTTGACCTCCCACTTCAGGCAAACTGGAAACATTAGAAATCGCCACCGGAACTCCCAAGGCCATTGCCTCTAAAACCGGAATGCCGAATCCCTCGTATAGGGAAGGCAAAACAAAGCATTTGGCGCCGGCGATCAGGGGATATTTGTCCTCCTCCGATACGTAATCAGTGAAAACTACCCTCTTGCCAACTCCTGTCTCTTTGGCTTTTCGAAACATGTCTTCATACAGCCAGCCTTTTTTACCGGCGAAAACTAATTGGGTATGTGGTATGTGGTATGCGGTATCGAGTATATTAAATGCTTCAATTAAACAAACTAAATTCTTCTTCGGCTGAAGCGTGCCTAAATACAAAAGGTAATTACTTCCAATTCCGTACTTTCTTTTTACATCCTCAATTTCTTTATTTCTTAATTTCTTAATTTCTTTGCCTAGTCCTGGGTAGGCAACAATAATCCGTTCCTCCGGAAGACCGTAAAACTTAATTATCTCCTCTTTGGTAAATTCCGAAATGGCAATGATTTTCGCTGCCTGCTTTACGGAATAAGCTTCCCATTTCAGTAACTGATAAAGGTCTTTTTGGCGAAACTGCTCGGGGTGGCGGTGATGCCATAAGTCCATAATGGAAATTACCGTAGGCGCTGGGCAAAAACGCGGCGCATAATGATTGGGTGAGAAAAAAACATCAACTTGTCGCCTTTCTGTGTAAAGTTTCAGCGGTAGCCGCCATTGGGTCCAGGCAAAAGAGGGCCCGAAAACTTCGTATTGCCAATTTTCTCTCTCTTTGGGCAAACTCGGCAAGGTTGGTTGCTTCAGATAGATTCGATAGCTGTTTTTTCTATCCAACTCGTAAAGGCCGCTTAATACCCCGAAAGCAAACCCGCCCACCCCTACTCGATCTTTAATATTAGCCTCATTGCCATCAATTCCAATCAACATCTCATTTAACAACCTCCCCATAAACCGCCAGAGTTTCGCTGGCACACTTTTCCCAGGAGAACTTATGACTTCGCTCCAGCCCCTTCTGCACAAATTCTTCCCTCCGTTCCAGTGCCTCATTGATACCATAAAAAATTTCTTCCACTCTCAAAGGATTAACTAAGACCGCCGCTTCTCCGGCTATTTCGGGCAGCGAAGAAACATTAGAGGTAACTACCGGACAGCCACAGGCCATTGCCTCTAAAACGGGTAAGCCAAACCCTTCGTAAAGCGAGGGATAAACAAAGCACATGGCCCCCGAATAAAGTGGCGCTAAATCCTCTTGGGGCACATAGCCCAAGGATTTAGTATTTGGCGAATTCCCGAACACGATTAAAGAAGGACTGACCTTTTGCCAAGGTCCGCCCTTGACACGCTCAAAGGCCTGCGTAGTTCTTTCTAAATTTTTTCTTTTGCCTCCCCCCATAGCCAAAATATAATCTCCAGCAATCTGATACTTCCGTTTCGTGTTCTCTATTTCCTCTTTTCTCCGCGGATAAAACTCCTCCCCTGGCGCCTCGTAGATTACTCTTATTTTCTCGGCGGGAATACCAAGAAGCTCAATAATATCCTTTTTTGTATTTTCCGAAACAGCAATAACTAAGCTCGCCTCTTTCTTAACCCAGTCCAGTTTTCTCTTGTGAACTGCGATAATCTTCGGGTGAGTCTCGTCGGGAAATAAAAGAGGGGTTAAATCGTGAATAGTTGTCACTTTACGACATGCCGACGGCGGTTCCGTCCAATCAGAGGTGTGGAAAACATCAACCTTGCCAATTAATTTCTCAATTGGTAAAACATGTAACTTATTCCACAAGATATCTAGCAAAACGGGGGGGAATTTGTAAGTTTTTAGCTTTAAGTTGCAGTTTTGAGTTTTGAGGTTTGAGATTTGAGTTAATCGCTGGCGTAGCGACGAAAAAAATAATACATATTCATTTTTCTCATCGATTTTTAGTAAGTTCTCCACTAAATTTTGAGTATAGTGTGAAACTCCTGTCCCATACACTATCTGACTAATATCAATGCCTATTTTCATTTCGTTATGCTACTGCTATAAACCCAGACAGGGATCTGATTGAAATTGATTTCTTTAATTTTAACAAAACCCGATTCTTCCAGCCAGGCCAGCGCCGAATCTTGCCAGTCATAAACATCCGCTAAATAAGGGGTATAAGCAATCTCCCTTTTCCCAGTCTTTCTAATTTGACTAATTAGGCTAAGTCTGTCTTTGTCTTTCACCGGCCGGACACCATCGCTGACACTGACTATTTGACTCTCGGCCCCATAAAAAACCAGCGGCCAATCAAAAGTTTTTGAAGAAATAACTATCGATAAATTTTCTCTCCGTAAATAATTGGCAACGCCCCGCCAATCTTCCCGGTGAAAATAGGGATTAACAAAATATACAAGGGAAGAGGTAAGGTTAACCCCCAAAATAAATATACAAAGGAGTATCCTTTGTAAACGATACTCCTTAATAATTCCGTAGGCCAAAAGCAGATAGAAGGCCGGCAAAACCAAAAGTAGGCGGAATGGTTGATAATTCGGAATAAAGACCGAGGTCAGCCACGCCGTAAAAATCGGAACGATCAGCCACAACACAATTACCAAATAATGATCCTTCCTGTCTTTCTGTTTATACCAGTTAAATGCCCCTCTTCCCCCCATTAACCCCAAGGCCCCCACAATCCCCAAACTGACTAAAGCGTAAAGAGCTCTATTAAATATCGTAATTCTCCCTAGGGAAAATTTGATAAAGGTCAAAGGTAGCGCCTTTAAAAAACTTACATTTGCCAGACCGGCCCAATTAGGCAAATCTTGAGTAGCCTGAAGGCCGGTTTTAAGCTGAATAAGAAAGAAAGGCAGCCATGGAAGAAAGAGTAGCAATGGAGCGATGAAACAATTTAACAAGGGAGCAATTTTTCTCCTAAGAATTATCCATCCACCAATTATCTGCGCCAGTAAAACTAAAAAGCCGTAGTAGTCCGAATAAAGCATCGCCGCCGTCCCCGCTAAATAACCCCATACCGCTCCCCTATTCTCCCTCTTTTCCCCTATCACCCTTAAAAAGTAATACATCGACAAGCTGGCAAAAAATGCGGTCATCGCGTACATGCGTGCTTCCTGGGAATAGTAAATATGAAAAGGGGCTGTCGCCAGAAACAACGCCGCCACTATCCCTAAATTCCCCAATTTCCCCAAACTCCCCAATTTATAGATTACCCAGACTGTTCCCACTCCAAACAAAACCGATGGCAAACGCAGAACTATCTCGCTTGATCCAAATAGATGAACCCAAAGCCACATAAAGAAATGGTAAAGAGGTGGGTGGAAATCGCCCCGAAGCTCGCTAAAAATAGCCGAAAAAGAGCCTTGCGAAGTAATCGCTTGCACCGCCTCGTCCAGCCAAAGACTTTGGTTTAGGTTAATCAGTCTTAAAATTAAGGCGGTCGCTAAAATAGCGATTAATCTCATCTCAATCCCTTTTCACCAAACTTTGAAAAAAATGGTAGAAATCAGCAGTGATTTTGGAGCTTGAGTAACTCTTTAATATTTTTTCTCTTGCTTTTTCTCCAAATTTGATCCTTTTATCAGGATTGTTTAGTAAATAATTCAGTCCAAGAAATAGGGCTTCCGGGCTCTCCTTTTCCACCAGAATTCCATCTTTCTTATTTTCGATTAGCGCCTCTATTCCCCCTACTCTAGTTCCCAGAACAGCCAAACCAGAGCTCATTGCCTCTAGTATCGACAGGGCAGTCCCCTCTGGATGAATGGAGGGATAGACAAAAATGTCGGCGGCTCGCAAAAACTTAGCTACCGTTAATTTCCCCTTCTCGCCAAGAAAATAAACTTGTTTTAATCCCTCTTTTTCTACGATCCCCCTTAATTCACTCTCAACCGAATCTGGTTGGTTCCTCCCTGAACCCAAAATGAGCAAAACTACATTATCACCCTTCTCTTGGATAATTCTTTTCCAGGCTTCTAGGAGAAAAGCTAAACCCTTCCTTTTAACTAATCTGCCGCAATAAATTACCACCGTTTTGTTCAGGGGAATATCCAACTTTCTCCTTAGGTCCATCTTTACTTTAGTTGAAATAGGCGGCTTAAAGATTTTCTCATCAACACTATTAGTGAACTTTCTTATCCGCGGCTTTTCAATCCCCAATCCCAAAAGCTCATCTTCAACCTCTTGGGTGTGAGCCGTATAATAATCGGCCCTCTTGGCAATTAGGAGTCGCAATTTTATCAGCGGATGAACAAATCTTTTAGGCGAAAGAGCCCTAGGGCCAGAGAAAAACAATTCTCCGGGGGTAGCTACTTTTCCCACTACCCATTTAGATAAAAGTTTACCCATCAATATTGCCGTTGAACCGAAAGTGTTAGCCAGACCCCCATTAACGTATATCAAGTTGTAAAGACGGTGGTTTCTCAGAAGCCAAGCGAGCAAGTGAACTCCTGCGAAGTAATCTATCAACCTCCCCCTACCAGGTATTCCTAACCTAATCACCTTAAAACCTTGCTTTAAATCTTCCTCCTTGGGGAAATCTTCCTCCCATCGCTTAGTTACTACCAGAACCCTCGCCCCCCCACTGATTAATCCTTCCGAGAGCTGAGAACACTGTGTTTCTGATCCTCCAATCAGGGGCCAAAACCTTTCGATAACCATCACCACTGAAACCATCTTAATTTAACCCCCATGAATAAAGCTCTATCGGCCAACTGTTCCAGTCAGGAGAAAACCACGCCACTTCCTCTCTTTTCTCCAACTTTAAATTTTCCCTCACAAAAGCCACCAATCCTTGTGGGTAAAACCTAAAATTATGTTCCACTAAAACGACTAATCCTTGTGGGTAATCTTTATAAATGTTTAGGAGTTCATCAAGATTATGAATATATATCCCTCCGCTATTCGTATTTCTAGTTATTCCCTTTACCACATCATTTCTGGGAATAAAAAGGTTTTTCCCCTCTCCTAAATACCAGGCTGGCATATCGCTACTTAAATCAACAATTGCTATTTTCTGTAAACCCTCCCTGCCAATCTTAACTCCTGCAAGATCATAGATGCCTTTATAATCGATCTCGGGAATCTCCCGCATATCGAAATTCATACTGAAAAATGTTCTGGGAACTAAAGAAAATTTATTTCCGTTTATTAAAATAAAAAGGGTCATCAAAAGAAAAACTGTTGTTTGCTTACCTTCGTGATTAAAAAATAATTTTGAGAATTCAAGCAGGGCATAGCTAGCTAAAAGAAAAAGGAGCGGGAAAACCACTAAGGCGTATTTTTCGAAAGGGACAGAAACGGCGAAGACAATCCCCGCTACGTAAATAGTAAGCGTGCTTACGAATAACCAGAAAATTTCCTTTTTCTCCTTCAGGCAAATCAATATCAAGGCCGCAAACGACAAAAATGAAATTAAGGGATATTGCCGCCAAAAAAGGGAGTGATAATAAAATAGATGGGCCCGAGAAAGAATGCTCTGTGGAAGATGATTAATAAAAATTACCTTAATCGCCGGCAATAAATTAGTAAATAAAATAGTAACTACAATAAAAATTATTGTTCCCCAAAAAATTTGCTTTGACTTTATAAAGCCAGCCAATCCTCTTTTCGTTACTATATAAACAATCCCGATGGGAATGAGAATTAATCCGAGACTGTGGGTCCAAATCGACAATAACGTCAGTAAGAAAAAAGCGAAATAATCTCTTTTCTTATTTGCTTGGCCAATTTGATACAGAAAAAAGAGCGATAAGAGGAAAAAAACCTCTAAAATAACATATCCCCTGGCCTGTCTTGACCAAGTAATTTGGGCGTAGGAAAAGGTGGTCAGTAAAGCCGCTCCCAAACCTAAATACTGATTGTTGAAAATCACTTTTCCAAAATAAAAAACCGCGAGAATCAAAAGGGTTCCGAAAACTACTTCAGGAATTCTGGCGGCAAATTCGTCCTCCCCGAAGACGAAAAATGAAGCGGCCGTTAAATAATGGGTAACAAAATACGAATCTTCCCTAAAACCAGTGCTCTTGATCTGCGGGACTCCTGTTTCTAATATTCCCCGAGCAAATCTGGCCGTTGATGCTTCATCAGTCCAAAAGGAGTAGTTTTTATCTAATCCATTAATCCGATAAAAAAAACCAATTGCCAGCAAAAAAACTAAAACTGCTTGCAACCAGTGCCCTTTAACTAATTTCATCATCTCTATTATCTCAAAATCCTTAAAACAAACCAATTATTGATTATCGTCCCCAACATTTCGCTTATAGCAACTGCCCAAGCAGCGCCTAAGATCGACCAGCGGGAAATTAAAAACAGGCAAAGAAAAGCGTGAAAAATAAATTTACCCACAAGCAGAAATAAGAAGGTCTTAACCTTGGGGGAATTTTGGCCGATATTTCCGGAAAGAGAATTCAAGAAAAAGAAAAACATCGCCACACCCAAAATGGAAAAAACCGGCACCGCGGCCAAATACTTCTCACCGTAAACCAGCGGAATAATAAACTTCGCCCCGCCAACCATCCCCAAGCCCCCCAAAATCCCCAAGCCCCCCAAAACCCCCAAGCCATTTAAATAAATCTTTCTGAGCCTCTCTTTGCTTTTCTCAAATAAACGTGAAGAAAGAGGAAACAGGGCCAGCGCCAGTGACTGTGGCAATAGAATTCCCGCCTCAATAAATTTGAAAGCGCTTCCGTAAATCCCCACTTGATAATCACCTTCTAAAAGACCGACAAAGATAATTGAAGTCCGTAAATAAAAAACGGCGATGATCGTTAAGGCAGCAAAAACCCAAGACTGCGAAAGTGCCTGCCGCCAAAATTGCCAGTCAATCTCAAATTTGACCTCTAACCCCAATTTCCCTAATCTCCCTAAAAACCAAAGAAGAACCAATAAATGAGCTAAAAAATAAGCAAGTAAAATCCAATTTAAGGAAAAATTCAAAAGTACAAAAAACGATCCGAATGCAATTGCCAGAGCATTAAGGGCAACACCGGTAACGGCCATATATTCCATCTTTTCCCGGGCGTTCTGTAAGGCAATAATTAAGTTAATCAAGTTATATGGAATTAACCCTAAGCCAAAAATAGCTAGATATTGAATCTCCTGCCATGGTTGACCCAAAATAACCGCTGTCCCTAAAATCCCCAAATACCCCAAAATCCCCAATATTAGTCTCAACGGCAGAAGACGGGCAAAATAAAATTGCGCTTTCGCCAGATTTCTCGAGACATCTTTTAATACCAATCGCTCTAGGCCGAAATCGGCGATGGGGAAAAAATTATAAACAAAAGCAAGGGTAAAATTATAAATGCCAAAATTTTCGACTCCCAGCCTTCTTGCTAAAAAAATGAAGTAAAAAAATCCAATTACCCTCGCAACAAGCTGAGACGTAGAAAGGAAAAAAGTATTTTGGGCGATTTTCCACCTCATGGGGCTAATTTTACCGCTACCTTAACTTATTAACAAATTTCCATTTTCTATCTCTTTAAATTTTCAGTGAACAATTGCCCTACGCCAACTACTAAAAACATATAGGCCCAAATCGCCGCCTTCTCGGCAATTGGGTCTTTCTTGAAAATCAGCAAGAAAGGACACATCGCTAAAAAAAATAAAGCCACTCCAACTGAAACCCTGCCCTCAAGCCTGTATCGCCTAACCGACCACAACCATAAGCCGGTTAAAAAAAGAATCATCAGGTCCGAACTGAAATCAAAAACAAAGACATCCCCCAAAATCCCTAAAATCCCCAACACTAAAATTCCTTCTTTGGAAAAAAGAATTCGCGGGAGCTTTCCCCCCAATTCCCCCAGTTCCCCGAACACCCCCACCGCTACCGCCAGCGGCAGCACGGCCAGGCTGCCCGCTCTGCCACCCAGGATTCTTGGCGAAAAAGCAACAATTTTTGCCTGCGCGGCTTTTGTCTTGACAGAAAACTCTCTCTTTTGTCTAACGAAAAAACCTTTCAGAACTGGAAAAATGCTATCCCAATTTCTCCAGATTCCCCAAATCCCCCAAATTCCCCCAAGAAAAAGAACTACTCTAAAAAGTAAATGAAGATCAACCCCAAAACTAAATCCGAAAAATTGACCCGTCCGCAAAAGAAACCACAACAAAAAAACCGCCCCCAAAAACCGCTGGTATTTTTCCCACCATCTATTCATAATTTCTCAATTTCGGTCGCTTTGCGACCCAATTTCCCTGGATCTTCCACCTCATAAGACACTTTATTACTTTCCCTTCCATCGCTTCTAACCACATAAAGATCTACCTTGCCGAATTGATACGGTACGGGCTGCTCGGCGACAATCAATTCCTCGTTCCAGTCCAAAATAACCATCTCTTGGGCCCCCAAAATAACTTTTCCCCTCTTCCAAACGGGGAAGAAGTTAACTCCCCTTATGCTCACTATCTCTGCTTGGATTCCTTCTTTTGGAACAAAACTGTAGACCTTGGGCCAATATTCTCTTTCTAATTTAAAATGCCGCCAAAACCCATAAACCAGGAAACTAATCGCCAGTAAACTAACGAGTGACCAGCGCCATTCCTTCTTAGCGACTAAAATACTCCCTAAATTAACTAAACTAAACCATAACACCAAAGCCCCCAAAAACCCCAAACCCCCCCAGGAAGAAACTTTCGGGGTAATCAGCAAAATTTCCGTAGTAAGAAACTCGACCGGCAGAAAAACCAAACTGTAAATTGCCAGGGCCAAAATCGCCGCCAGACAAAGATTAGCAAGGCCCAAAATAACCGGGGAATCGCGAAAATACCAAACCGCTTCCAACAAACTCCAGATTAGGAGAAAGAATAAGGTTAGGCCTAAGGCCAAAAAAATCGCCCTAAAGAGAAAAAGACCGACAAAAAAAACCAGACAGGAAACAATAATCGCGGCATAACGCTTCATAAATGAAATTTCCCAATTTCCTTAATTTCCGTCCCGCTTAGCGGGACCAATCTCTAATTCTGCCAGAATCGGACCTCATCAACCAAAACCAGATTTCCCCCGGAGACGCTAAGACCCAAACCGCCGCTGACAAAGCTGTCGTCATCAACCTCCGCCAATTTAGTGAAGCTTTGGCCGTCGGTGGAAAAAGAAAACGCCAATCGCTTTTCTCTCATTTCTGCCCTTAGCCAATAAGACTTTTGCTTCTCTGTCTTAAAGTTGGCAATTTCTCCTTTGGCCAGTTCCCGGGTCTGGACTTTCTCTCCAAAAAGGCCATATTTGCTTATCAGCCAGGTGTTAGTATCCGCCCCGTTCAGTAAAAAGTAATAGCCGTAACCGGATTGACAATCGCCCCGGAGGAAAAGGCCGAAGCTGCCGTTTTTAAGAGGCGTAAGCTCCGCCTGAAAAGTCCCGTCTTTGGCCGACCCCTTTTTTAAAGTCGCCAGGCTACCAAAGGGACTGACTGCCAAAAGACTAACCTTGCCCTTATTTTCCTTAAGCGCTAAAAACTTCTCCCCGTTCACATTCCAGTCTTTCTGGTAATTCCCTTCTTTCTCCGCCCATAAAGAGTCCAGGTTAACCGTGCTTCTGGCCTTCGGCCGGGAGATTAGCTCAATTGCCACTTCTCCTATATCCTCGTCCGCTTGCTCTTCCCCATTCGTCTTGCCCAACCTAACCTCTTGAGAAAATTTCTCCTTGGGCAAAACCAACAAATTCCAGCCTCGATCAATATCCCTAATGGGGAATTTATAATTTACATTGTCGTTAGCAAAAATCAGATTAAACTCCTCAATCCCGGCCGGGTCGGTCGCCAAATGAACTAAAAACTTAAAATTCAAAACACCTTTAATGTCAAAATTTTTCTTCAGGCTGACGGTTGCTTTTTTGCCATCCAAACTTGTCACGAAAAGCGAGCTTTCTCCTTCATAAAAAACCGAGTAATCAAACTCACCCTCACCATACCAATTCTCGCCTTCTTCAAAATTGGCAATATCAAAACTGGAATTTAATTTATCTTGATAAGAAAGCCTGATTTCCTTCTCGCTAATCGGAAGCTGAACCGTAAAAGTTTCCTGGGTTTTTTCTTTTTCCTTCCGGGGCAAAAAACCAATCTCGCCTTTCTGGTAAAAATAATAGGTCGCGCTCAAAGCTGCCAAAAGCAAGCCTAGGGTAATTATTTTAGGTAGGAAATCCTTGTTCATATTTTATATAGGCAATTTTAATTCTCTCAAGGCAAAGTTGTCAAATGGTATAGAAATTTAGAAACTTGCTCCTTTCAGTCGCTGAAATTAGGAAATTTTATGGTTTTTAGCTTCATAAGTAGATTTAATAAACAAGTTTAACTTTACATGGAGATTTTCTATCTTCTTTCTCAAAGAAATAAATACTTCCTCGCCGATTAATCCCCTCACGTGTAATCGTTCTGTCCAATGGAGCGCCTCTAAAAGCGAACCGCGGGCATTATAGTAAAACTTAATCTTGTCCAGGTAGTGAAATCTTCCGTATCCCTCGGCTATATTTGCTCCAACCGAATCCAAAGAGGTAATGAATTGATCGCCTCCAACTTTCTTTGTTCGCCAATCAAAATTTTTGTAAACTTCCCATCCCGACCCACTTAGCTCACAAGCCAAGATATAAACTTCCAAATTCTCAAGCGTAATATATCTCTCCATAATTTCTTAATTTCTCAATTTCCGGTCGCTTTGCGACCCAATTTCAGTCCCGCCT
>Ga0194113_10006824_pt1 | contig 14430 bp, 9 predicted proteins | sample TA2MahC200mmetaG_FD_146193 | JGI IMG/M metagenome (GOLD analysis project Ga0194113, IMG submission 146193) | Freshwater microbial communities from Lake Tanganyika, Tanzania - TA2015017 Mahale Deep Cast 200m | ecosystem: Environmental > Aquatic > Freshwater > Lake | place: Tanzania: Lake...
AGCTCCCCGACGAACTCGCCGATCTCCCGCAGCGGAATCCCCCACAGGTGACGCGCGAGGTAGATGGCGACATCCCGCGCGTCGTTGCGTCTCTTGCTCTTGCAGCGCACGGACTTGGGGTCCGCGCCGTAGCTCCGGGCGACGGCTCGGAACAGCATTGTGAGACTCGGCTGCGGTCGGGCCACCTGCAGCCGCGAGACCTCCGGGTCGAAGTCCCGGTCCTTCAGCACCCGCCGAACGCGCTTCACGAAGGCGGGCGAGCCCAGGATGGCGCCGAAGGCGGCCTGTTTGACCGGGTCGTCCGGAAGGCCCGACCGAACGAACTCCCGGTAGCGCCTCACCTGCTCCGCACGCGTTGCGCCAAACCGGCTCAAGGTTGAGGTCACGTCCAGCCAGGCCGGCCGCTCCGCGAGGCCCACGTAGGCGCGGTAGCTGGACCACTCGTAGTCCTCCGGGCGCAGCACCAACCCCGCGCGCACCGGGTTCAGGTGGATGTAGCGAGTCAGCTCGTGGAGGTGCGAGTCCGCTTCGACCAGAATGCTCCGGAACCGCCCCTGGAACAGGTGTCCGGCGCGCCCGTGCACCCGGTTCATGCGCGTGGCGTGGCTTTGCATGACCCACTGCATGGCCCGGCTCAGCTCCCCGCGCAACGTCTTCAGTTCCAGGTGGATGTGGTTCGTCATCAGGCAGTACCCGTAGACGGCAACGTCCCAGCGCTTGTGGACCTCGGCCAGCTTCGACAGGAAGAACCGGCGGTCGTGGTCCGTGAGGAACACATCCTGGCCCTGCACGCCGCGGGCCGTGACGTGGTGGTACGCATTCGGGAAGTCGATCCGCAGGGGGCGCGCCACGATCCACACCTCACACGCGATCATGTTGACGACGGACGGTGGCGTCGGCACTCTACGCGGGCGAACCGGCGATGTCAAGATTAAAATTTAAAGACGTGACCCCGCTGGTGGTTATCGTGCAGGCGGCCGTCTTCCCCGGAGTGGGGTGGGAGAGGCGGGCGCCGGAGCGGGTGCAGATGGACGCGGCCAAGCTGGATGCGCTGCGGGAGGTCGTCGGCGGGCGAGGGTGCGTGATCCGGCATGGGTACACGGTCTACGCGTGGGGCGATCAGGCGCAGCGGGCGGATGTGGCCTCTGCGGCCAAGCCGTGGTACGGGCACTTCGTCCTGAAGGCGGTTGAGGACGGTAGGATCGGCAGCCTCGATGAGCCCGTGGCGCGTTTCGGGCCCCGACTGAACACTCTCAATGCGCCCCTCGGGTTCAAGGACCGCCAGATCACGTGGCGTCATCTGGCGAACCAGGTCGCCTGCTACGGCGTGAGGGAGAACCCGGGCACCGCCTTCGACTACAACGACTGGATGATGGCGCTGCTGTGGGATACGCTCTTCCTGAAGGTCTACGGCGCCACGTATGACAACGTGGACAGCGAGGTCCTGCACCCCCTACTGACCGACATCCTGCAGTGCGAGGATGATCCGACCTTCATGGCGTTTGGCGCCGAGGACCGGCCGGGGCGGCTTGCGGTCTCCGTGCGGGACTTCGCGCGCTTCGGGCTGCTGTATCTGCGCGCGGGGAACTGGCGCGGGCGTCAGGTGTTGGGTGAGCAGTTGGCCCGGGTGGCGGTCAGCAGCCCGGTCCCGAACTCGATCCCACGGACTGCGGGCGACGCCGCCGAGATGCTCCCCGGCCAGCGCACGCTAGGCTCCCAGCGGGTGCCGGACAACCAGTGCGACCACCTCGGGAGCTACAGCTTCCTGTGGTGGACGAACGGGATCGACCGCGAAGGCACGCGGCACTGGCCCGATGTACCCACGGACGCCTACGGAGCCTTCGGGCACGGAGGCCCGCGGGCGATGGTGGTGATCCCGAGCCTGGATGTGATCGTCAGTTGGAACGACGCCAGCGTCACCTCCCGTGAGGCTGAGAACGAGGCCCTGCGGCTGTTGACGCAGGCATGTCTTGACCGCGCGCAGGAGTAACCGACTGTCCGGCGAACGACCCGTCTCAGTGTGGCGCTGAGCCACTGGAAAGGATGGCGACGCAAGTGAGTCAGTCTTCAGAGCTTCAGGCACTTCAGGCCGCAATCAGCGCAGCGCAGGGCGGCGCCAACGCGGCCGTCGATCGGTTCAAAGCCGAGCTGGACCTCGCGGTTCGCATGATGCAGGCGCAGCCCGGGAACGCGGGCGCGTGGGAGCCGCTGCTCGTGAAGGCCGCCAAGCACGTGACCGACGGCCTCGCCTCCGGCGGTCAGAGCGCGGATGCTCTCGTGCGGGAGGCGGAGGCGATGCTCACCCCGGTGGGCGAGGCGGCGAAGGAGTACGAGATTCACTGCTGCGGGCACGCGCATATCGACATGAACTGGATGTGGTCCTGGCCGGAGACCGTGGCCGTCACGCACGACACGTTCGGCACGATGGACAAGCTGATGGACGAGTTCCCAGAGTACCGCTTCTCCCAGAGCCAGGTCTCCGTGTACGACCTCACGCAGAAGTACGCGCCTCACCTGTGGGAGCGCGTGAAGCAGCGCATCGCGGAGGGCCGCTGGGAGGTCACCGCCAGCCAGTGGGTGGAGGGCGACAAGAACCTGGCCTCCGGCGAGATTCTCGCCCGTCACCTCCTGTACACGCGGCGCTGGCTGAAGGAGCACCTCGGGATGCCCTACGACGCCGTGAAGATCGACTGGGAGTGCGACACCTTCGGGCACTGCTGGACGCTGCCCGGCATCCTGGCGCGGGGCGGGGTCAGCCGCTACTACCACCACCGCGCGAGCGGGCCGCGCCTGCAGGGGATGTCCTCCGGCGAGATGTCGCAGCTCTTCTGGTGGCAGGGCAAGGACGGGTCGCGGCTGCTGACCTTCGATGACTCGCCCAACGGATACAACTGCGAGATCGGCCCCCACATGACGCGCCTGCTGTTCGCGATGGAGAAGCACACGGGGCTGAAGCGGCTCCTGTGGATCTATGGCGTGGGCGATCACGGCGGCGGGCCGACGCGCCGGCACCTGCGCGCCGCGGCGGACATGGCGACGTGGCCGGTTTTCCCCCAGGTGAAGCTCAGCACGACGGACGCCTACTTCTCGGCCTGCGAGAAGGACATCGCCGAGAAGGGCCTGACGCTCCCGGTCCACGAGGACGAGCTGAACTACGTCTTCGAGGGCTGCTACACGAGCGAATCCCGAATCAAGTTCGCCAACCGCAAGGGCGAGAATGACCTGGTGGATACGGAGATCTGCGCGCTGGCGGGCAAGGCCTTCTGCGGTCTGCCGTATCCGCAGGAGAAGCTGACCGAGTGCTGGGAGCGGTCGATGTTCATCCAGTTCCACGACATCCTGCCCGGCTCCGGCGTGAAGGAGACGGTCGAGCACGCGATGGGCCTCTTCCAGGAGAACCTCGCGAACACGACGATCATCCGCTCGCAAGCCCTGCGTGCCTTCGCCGACCAGGTGAACACGAGGTCGCTGCTTGCGGCCGACCCGACCGGCGCCGACATGGGCTTGGGGGGCGGCGCCGGCAACGAGGCCTGGTGGGGTGGGGTCTCGACGCTGGGCCCCGGGCCGGCGGGCTGCGATCCGTTCGTCGTGTATAACCTCGCCCCGTTCGCGCGGGATGAGCTGGTGCGGGTGAAGATCTGGGACCGCGACTACCAGGACGGCAATGTCCGCGTGCGGGATGCGGCGGGCAACGTCGTCGCGGGGCAGATCGTCGAGCGCGGCGACTACTGGGGCCACCGTTTCGTGGTCGTCGCCTTCCCGAGCGCGGCGCTGCCGGGCATCGGCTTCCGGACGTTCGTGGTCGAGCCGGGCGCGGCGCCGCCGGTGACGGGCCAGGTACCCGTGACCGTTGAGCCGCTGGGCCGCCCGATCTACACGCTTGGGTACGTGGGGGCGCAGCTCCTCGATCCCGTGGCCCTCGAGAACGAGCACCTCAGGATCATCATCAGCGCCGAGGCGGGCGGAATCACAAGCTGCCAGATCAAGGGTACCGAGACCGATGTGTGCGGCGACGACGTACTCGGCGCCATCGTGCGGGAGCAGGAAGCGCCTCACGGCATGACGGCCTGGCAACTCGGCACGATCGTGAACCGCAAGTGGGTCTTGCGCGACTGCGTCATGCGCGTCCTGCAGGCCGGCCCACATGTCGCGACTGTGGAGCTGTTCGGGCGCGACGGGGAGAGTGAGTACCGGCTGCGGATCAGCCTCGCCGCGGGCGCGAAGCAAGTCGAGTTCGACCTCGACGTCAACTGGCTCGAACGCGGCGATCCCGCCACGGGCGTCCCGATGCTCCGCGCCTGGTTCCCGACCGACACCTGGGAAAGCCGGGCCACTCGCGAGATCGCGTGCGGCGCGATCGACTGGGAGCCCGACGGCGCGGAGGTCCCGGCCCTCAACTGGGTGGACCTCACGGGCTTCACCATCGGCGAGGAGGAAGAGGCGGGGGTCACGCTGCTGAACGACTGCAAGTACGGGCACAGTATCTCCGAGGAGTGCATCAAACTGACGCTCCTGCGGTCCAGCTACGACCCCGATCCGCTGCCGGAGATCGGGCGGCACAACATCCGCTTCGCGATCGTCCCGCACGCCGGGATGCTCGATCCGTCCGAGGCGACTCGCGCGGGCTACGCGTTCAACCACCCGCTCGTGTCCGTGGGCACGACGGTGCACGAGGGCGAAGCGCCGACCGAGAGCTCCATGCTCACGGTCGAGACCCCGAACGTGATGCTCTCCGGCGTCAAGAAGGCCGAGGACTCCGACGCGCTCATCGTCCGCCTCTACGAGATCGAGGGCCGCGACACGAAGGCCAAGGTCTGGATCTGCCCGGAGGTCGCGCCCGCTAACGCGCCGGTCGTCGAGACCGATCTGCTCGAGCAACCGCTCGCGAAGAGCAGCGCCAAGCGCGATGGGGAGACGCTGACCCTCAAGGTGCCGGCGTTCGGAATCGCCACGGTGAGGATCGGATAGGAACGGAACGAACGGGGAAGATTCGAAGATTCTAAGAACGACAGAAGACGGAGAGGCAAGGCATGAGCTTCCCACGCACCACGGTCGGCGGTGTATCGCTGTCCCGCATGATCATCGGCACCAACTGGTTCCTGGGCTGGAGCCATTGCACGGCGGCGAAGGACGCGTTCATCCAGGGCGAGATCGCGCACCCCAAGAGGCTGGCCGACACCATCGAGGTCTTCTTCAACGCGGGCGTCGATACGATCATGGGGCTGATCAATAGCCCCGTCCTGCCCGAGGCCATCCGCGAGGCGGAGGACCGCACGGGCGTGAAGGCCATCGTCATCAGCACCCCCAGCTTCCCGACGAGCAAGCGCACGCCACTAGACGGCTGGAACTGGGACGAGGTGAACCCGATCCTGGATGCGCAGAGGGAGCATGGCGCGACCTTCTGCCTGCCGCATACGAGCACGACCGACCTACTGGTGGACAAGTGCACGCGCGAGGTTCGGCAGATGGCCCCCCTGTGCGCCGCGATTCGCGAGCGGGGGATGATCCCCGGCCTGAGCACCCACGTGCCGGAGAGCATCATCTTCGCGGATGAAACCGGCCTCGATGTCGAGACCTACATCTCGATCTACAACCTGATGGGGTTCCTGATGCCGCTGGAGGTGGACTGGACGAACCGGATCATCCACGGCGCGAAGAAGCCCGTGATGACCATCAAGCCCTTCGCCGCCGGCCAGGTGCGCCCGTTCCAGGGCCTCGCGTTCTCGTGGACGACACTCCGGGATTGCGACATGGTCACCGTCGGCACGATGACCCCTCGCGAGGCCGCCGAGTTGATCGACATCTCTCTGGCGATTCTCTCCCGCCGCGCGACCGAAGTCGAGCTGCAGCGCACGCGCTCCAAGGCAACGGTCGAGGCGGCGAAGTAGACGGGAACGGCTGAACCACGAAGAGCACGAAGAAGGCACGAAGAGGCACAAAGACGACCCGCAGGCACAGCCAAGGGCCTGCCTGCCCTACCGCGCCGGTCTTTGTGTGTCTTCGAGCCTTCTTCGCGGTCTTCGTGGTGACGCCGTTACCCAGCGTCCACCCCTGAGACCCACCTCACTCCTGGCACGAGCGACAGCAGCCGTACGACTCCCCACGCCACGCCGATGGTAAGCGCGAGCGCGAAGACGCGGTAGGCGATCTCCAGCGGGAGGTTCAGACCCGCGAGCTGGATGAACACGTAGCTGGACAGCAGTTGCATGACCAGCACGTGCGAGAGGTAGATGCCGTACGAACCGCGCGCTAGCGCGGTCACGAGGCGCTTGGTCTTCTCGTTCACTCGTCGGTCGAACCACCCGCCGAACCCCACCATCACCAGGATCATTGGGAACGCGTAGACGGGCTTGAGGAGCGTATTGAGCGGCTCATCGAAGTGCGGCCCGCGATACGTCACGCCGTAGGTCACCATCAGCGCCAGCACCACGAAGGACGTCAGGGCGGAGGCGAAGACGAACCCTCGGCGTCCCGCGCGCAGGCGTTCCAGCGCCGCCTGCGGGCCATCAGAGCCGAGTCTCAGTGCCACGAGGCACCCGAATGCGAAGTAACCGATCCACGGCAGGACCGTCGCGCGCACCCAGTCGTACTGGTCTACCTGCACGGACGCCAGGTACGCGGCGCGCCACGCATGGGCGAGCACGCTCACGGCGACCGCGCTGAGCGCTGCCGTCGTCTGCACGTGGGGCGGCTGCCGCTGCAACCACGGCATCACCAGCCACCAGAGCGCGTACGCCTGCACGAGCGCGACGACGAAGTACATCTGATACGAGGCGGTGCCGAACGCGAGGCTGCGCAGGATGGCTACCACATCTGCCTGCCTCGCGACGAGGAGGCACAGCGCTGACCAGAGGACGTACGGCGGCAGGATCCGAACGCCTCGCTTTCGCAGCCACGCGAGGCGCTCCCCCCAGGTGGGGAAGTCGGGGCGTTGCGTGAGGAGCAGCCCGCTCAGGAAGAAGAAGCACGGCACCGCCCAGAGGCTCCCGGATACGAACAGGGCGAAGAAGGCGGCGTGCAGGGGGCCTCGCTCGGACGTGACCTCCGTGGACGGCCCCCATACGTGGATGAGCGCCACCGCGATGATCGCGACGGCGCGCATGATGTCGATCTGCGCTGAGCGGCTGGAGGGTTCTGGGGGACTGGTCACCGGCACTCCCCTTCGCCTGGGCACTCGCTACCCATACTCCAGGGCGTACATCCGAAGGGTCTCCAGCGGCTCCACAGTGACCTCGACGGAATCGGCCGAGTGGCACCAGTTGCATGGCCGCTCGTCGGGTAACTCGACGACACGCCGGATGGCCTTGCCCAGGCGCACGCGCACGCGGATGTCGTGCACGGGGAGGTTGGGCAGGTCCCTCTGGAAGTTCACGAGGCTCAGGAGGTAGCGTTGCCGGTCGGGCTGATGGAGGAGGGTGAACTCGACGCACTTTGGCGCGTCCGCCTCGAAGGTGAAGCGGTCACAGAGCGAGCGCAGCAGCGCCAGGAAGGCGGGGCGGTGTGCATCGAGGCGCTCCAGGTCGGTTGTCACGTAGATGCTGCGCCCCTCGCCGAAGCCGTTGAGCACGATGGCCGGATGTTCCGTGCGGACGCCGGGCGGGTTGTTGTGGATGGAGGCGAACCGGTGCGGGTCGGCGGGATCGGTGTAGGGCAGCGCGAGGCGGCCGAGCACCTCGGCTCCCTTGCGCATCTGCACGATGAGCTGCGGGCCGGGGATGCCCAGCGGATGGCTGACTGTGTAGCCCTCCAGGAGGTCCTCGTGGCCGGGCACGGGCTCGATGTAGGTGAATCGCTCGCGGGTCTCGCCGGCGAGGGAGGTGCCGAACACGTCGGCGAGCAGGAAGTCGGCCTGGCGCCGCCCATCGGTCGTCACGAGGGATGTTCCCGCGCTCGCGTACAGGCCGCCGCCCTGCCGCACGTACTCGCGGAAGGCCTCGGCTTCCTGTTCGTCCATCATCAGTACGTTCGGCAGGATGACGAGCCGATGGCGAGTCAGGTCGCCGAGGTTCGTACGCGTGATGACGCCGAAGGGGATGTGGGCCTCGATGAGCGCCTTGCACGCGCCAAGGGCCGCCTCGACGTGCGGCAGGGAACCGGACAGGCCCGGCCCGTCCACGTGCTTGCCGTTGTCGGCGAAGTCGCACTTCGACTCGGTGCTCAGATACACACCCACATCCTGGCACAACTCCCCGCCGAGGTGCTGCTCGAAGGGCTCGACCTCGGCGAAGACCTCGCCCATGCGCTCGTACACGGCGGGGTTGAGCGTGCCCGCGGGATCGATGCTGTCGATGAAGATGAAGGCACAGGCATCGCCCATCGCCGCGGCGGCCTTCGCGCGCAGCAGCTCCTTTGGCTTCAGCACGAGGTAGTTGGCGAGGTCCACGGAGATGCACGTCTCGAAGCCCGGCGGGCGGTTCGGCGAGAGGTTGTGGAAGAGCTTGCGCACGAACGAGCCCTGCAGCGCGTCGCCATAGAAGTCGCCCTGCAGGAAGTCGCACTGCTCGGCCAGCCGATGGGTGACCCCCAGCGTCCAGCCGGCCGCGTAGGTTGAGGCCTGGTGTTCCACGGAGAGGGCGGTATTGACGCTCTTCACCGTTGACGTGAGCAGCCGCGCGAAGTCCACCAGCCACTCCTCGCGCTTCCGCTGGAACGCGACCCACGCGGGGTCCTGCCAGTCGATGACGGTCGGCAGGTCCGCTCCGGTCTCGCAAGCGAAGCGCTCCCGGCAGTGGCGGCAGTAACACACGCGCGGCCAGAACGTCATGTCGAAGCGCACGCCCTCCACCCGATAGCCCGCGCACACCTCCCGGGCAAGGGTGGCGATGTACTCCCGGTACGGCGCGTTCGGGCAGCAGATGCCGTAGCGGCTGTTCGCCGACGCCTCATTGCCGTTCACGTCGATGATGCGCCAGTCAGCATTGGCCTGGTACGCGTGGGTATCGAAGATCGCACTGAGGTAGGCGACGACGGCGATGCCGCGTTCGTGGCAACGATCAACAAGCTCACCGAAGAGGTCTCGGCCCTGCAGCCCGCCATGCAGCTTCCCCGTCTTCGTGGGGAAGTAGCACAGCCCCACGTGGGAGTGCGCGTACACGACCGCCGACCCAACGCGCGCCTCGGCGAGCCGCGCCGCGTACTCCTCGGGACCGACCTGCGACAAGAAGCGCGGATCGTGATCGGTGATGTGCATGTCGATGACGCCGCGCCTGTAGACCCGTTCGTACCAGCGTCCCACCGTTCCCTCCTGCTACTTGCCGAACGCCTTGCGCGCGATCTCGAGCCAGCGGTTGATCCGCACGACGAACTCGCGGTTGTCCTTGTAGATCGGCGTGAGGCCCGAGGTGTTGAGGCAGAAGCGCCGCCCCTCGGTGTGCTCGGCGATGAAGCGGAGCTTCCGCTCCATCTGCAGCGGCGAGTCCACCAGCACGTCATTCGGATGCACCGCGATGACGAGGAACACGGAGTCCGGGATGTTTGCGACGGACTGCACGAGATCGGTCCACGGGCTGACCTCCAGCGCGCCGAGCGTCTTGATCTGCAGCAAGAAGCGCTGCAGCTGCGCCTGGTCGCCACACGAATGCAGCCCGCCGATGGTTCCGTGGTGCCGCTCGATGTCGAGGTACCGAGGCAGCACGAACTCCCCAAAGAAGCCGGGCGAGATGTACGGCACCGCCATCCAGTCGTCCGCAATCCACGTCGGCCCGACCTGTGTGCCCAGGTACGCGGCCTGCGCATCGTGCCAGCGGTTCCGCTGCTCAACCAGGAACTTCTGCAGGCCATGTACGAACTCCGGGCGCTCGAAGCTGTCCAGCATCAGCTGCTCGTAGCCGCGAAGCTGCATCGCGAGGTCAAGGCACGCGCGGTTCCAGCCCATGAAGCTGACCGACAGCCGACCGTCGGCCAGGTCGAGCAGCCGCTCGTACCACTCCCGCGCGCGGGGCATCCAACCCGAGGTCTCGAAGTCCACGGGCTGCAGCAGCGAGAGGTCCGGGGTCTTCGTGAGGGGATGGTCCTTGCGGATGCGCGGCACGCCCTTCTCGTTGACCTGCACGTCCATGTCGAAGAACGTGTACTCCGGGTAGTGCCCGAGCCACGCCGGGACGTGCAGGCCGATCGGCATGTCGTCCTCGACGTTCTCGAACTTCCAGAGCTTCTGGCGCAGGTTCTGCTCCAGGTAGAAGACGGGATCGGCGAAGTACCGCTCGGCCGGGAAGCCGAACAGCACCGTCCACGCGATCGGGTCCTCCATCTGCGCGTTGACTACCGGCGGCGGCGTCTGAGCGCGTGCCTGGTTGCGTTCGCTCTCGGAGGCGGCACGAACCTGGTCAATGAGATGGTCTAGCGTCGCGGTCTCCGGCATTCCGTGGTCGCCTCCGCGTCGTGGAGTGCCTCGCAGTTCGCCGTTCCTGTCTCCTGAGCCTCCGCCGCAAGCGCAACGGCACGGGTCGCCCCGTGCCGTCGCTGTTCCTATCACTCGTCACCTGTGACCTGTCACCTGCCGTCACACCAACGGCGTCCTCCCCGGAACCGCGACTTCGTCTACCGCCAGGTCACCGAAGTCGGCCAGATCGCGCGCGCGGCTGAGCAGGTCGAGCTTCGACTCGTTGAGGACCCAGTCCCAGGCCACCTTCTTGCCGGTATAGGCCGACATGCGCGCCATGATCGCGCAGAGCGTGCTCTCGGTGACCTGCTGCGTCTCGTTCAGCGGCGTACCGGCGCGAATGCTCTCAATGAGGTCCCTGTGTTCCTGCACGTACGCGTCCGGATCACCGTCGCCCTTGTGGCCGTAGTTCTCCTTGCCGCGGATCCAGCCGCCCGGCCCGGAGACGCCCTCGGCGCCGATGGCGTGCTCGCCGACGTTGTTCTCGCAGCCATCCACCTGCCGGCACATGCTCAGGACCTTCACGCCGTCGGGGTAGTTGAAGTCCGCGGCGAAGTGGTCGTAGATGTGCCCGAAGCGTGCGTCGGTGCGTGACTGCCGCCCGCCGAGGCACACGACGTCGGTCGGGTGGTTCTGCAGCACCCAGTTGGCCACGTCGAGGTTGTGGACGTGCTGCTCGACGATGTGGTCGCCCGAGACCCACGTGAAGTAGAGCCAGTTGCGGATCTGCCACTCCACGTCGCTCCAGTCCTTGTGGTCCTCGTGCGAGTGCGCCCAGAGCCCGCCCTGGTTCCAGTAGACCTGCATCGCCTGGATCTTGCCGATCGCGCCGCCGTGGAGGCGCTTGATTGTCTCCACGTAGCTGCGCTGGTGGCGACGCTGCGTGCCCGCAACGACACCCAGTTGCCTTTCCGTCGCCAGCTTGCCCGCCTCAAGCATCTGCCGGACTCCGGTCGGACAGACCGCGACGGGCTTCTCCATGAAGACGTGGGCGCCCGCCTCGATGGCGGCCTTGAAGTGGACCGGCCGGAAGCCCGGCGGCGTCGCCAGGATCACGTAGTTGACGCCTGTCTCAAGGACCTTCTGATAGGCGTCGAAGCCGGTGAAGCAGCGCTCGGGGGTGACGTTGAACTGGGCGCCCCTGCCCTTCAGGCTGTTGAAGGCGCCGTCCAACCTGTCCTTGAACAGGTCCCCCAGCGCGTAGACCTCCATCTGCTCGCCGCCCGCCTCGCACGCCTGGTGTGCCGTCCCATTCCCCCGGCCTCCGCAGCCGATCAGCCCAATCCGCAGCTTGTCATTGCCCTGCGCCGTGCCGAAGCTGCCACCCAGGAAGCTGCCCGCGACGGCCGCCGCTCCGAGGCCGGCAGTCGTCTTCAGGAAGTCCCTGCGCCCGATGGTGCCCTTGCCTTCCGAACCCATGGTAATCCCTCTCTTGGTTGGGGCCGTCCCGCTTGCGCCCGCCTGGGTGCCAACGAGGACTGCCCTTTGCTGGTGTCGCCCTCCTGAACAACCTGCCTGTGCGCTGTTGGCCAACTCACGTGAGACTCAGGGGTACGCGAGGCTGCTTCGCCGCAGTTGGGGCAGTCCCCTCGCACGGCGCTCCACGCATTCCGTTGGTTGAGTTGGTCCTCTTGGTCATCTTGCTCTACTCAACGGGGCTCCTTCTGGCAACTAGACCAACAGGACCAACTCAACCAACGTTCTGGTCAGCGCCAGCCTGGCCCTACTCCGCGCCGTCCGGCGGCGGCTCGTGCGCCTTCCGGCCGTACACCCGCTCGTAGGCCTGGCAGTGGGGGCAGAAGCGGCTCTCGACCTTGGTGACGAACCAGTAGACGAGACCGCCCTGCTTCCGCCGCGCATAGGCGCACACGGGGCACTGCAAGCAGCGGCGGGCCATCTCGTGGTCCTTGTCGGTGACCGGGTTAGCCTCAGCCATCGTGACCTCCCTCACCTGCGGTCCACCGGGGGTTTCCCGGCGAGCGCCGTCGAACCTCCCGGCCGTCCGCCGTGTCGGATACGGTGAACCCATGGGCACCCCGGACCGCGAACTGATGCGGCGAGTCCAGCAAGGCGATACGCACGCCTTCGAGGACTTCGTCCGCCGGCATGACCGGACCCTCAGCCTGCACTTGCGTCGCTACGTCGGGCCTGACGACGCGAGTGATCTGCGCCAGGAGGTCCTGCTGCGCGTCTGGGAGCGGGCGCACCAGTGGGAGGGCCGCGGCTCACCTCTGGCGTGGATGCTGCGGATCGCCACCAACCTCGCGCTCAACCACCTTCGCGCGCGTCGGGAGACCATGCCGCTGGAGGGGCCGGCGGACGACGAGGGCGAGCCCTCGGGAGAGTCCGGGGACACGATCCCGATTGGGTACGACCCAATCGGGTCATGTCCCCGAGTTCCCCGCGATGACTTCGAGCGCTGGGAGACGGCCTCGCGGCTGGCGGAGCTGATGGGCGAGATGCCCGAGGACAAGCGCGCTGTGCTCGGCATGGCCCGCCTGGAGGGCCTCCGGCTGCAGGAGATCGCCGACCAGCTCGAGGTGCCCCTGGGAACCGTCAAGTCGCGCCTGCACGCGGCGACGCAGTGGCTTGCAGACCGATGGGAGGAGGAGTGAGGCGACGAGTGGCACGGGCGGCTCGCCCGTGTAGCCCGTCGCCCGCCACAGCAGCACGAGCGGGCCGCTCGTGCCACGGGAGGAGGACCCATGACACCGCATCCGAATGTCCAGAGCTTCCGGCGGTTCGTCGAGGAGTGGCTGCCGCAGAGACTGGGCGAGGTCGTCAACCTGCTCGGTTACGAAGTGAAGCAGACGGAGGACGGCGCCTGCGGGATCAACCTGACGGTTCGCTGCAATGGTGATGTGCAGACGGTTGCTTTCGACGGCATCCCCTGGCCCGCCGACGAGGGGACGTTCACGGTGGGCGGCGTTGAGCGCGTCGTCGCAATGACGGCCGACCGCGCCAACCTGGAGCAGGCGGAGATCAGGTGCGTGGGGGAGCAGCTGCGCGATGAGATCGAACCGCGCCTCGTGGCCCTCCCCGACATGGCGGAGTGCACGGCCGAGATGGTCGCGGCGTGGTTGCCGCTCGACCGATGGATTCGCGACTTCCTACTTCACGCGCCGACGAGCCAGCCCATCGACGACACGAACTGGCTGGCGCGCCAGACGCACCTGCGCCGGCTGTACCTCCCCGAAGATGACGCGCAGTTTCACCCTTCACAGATCGGGCGGGTCTGCCCGCTGGAGACGCCCGAAGGCCCGAACGTTGGCCGCGTGCTGTACCTGTCGGTGGGAGCCGAGGTGCGAGAGGAGAGGATCGTGATCGTGGACGATTCGCCGCAGGCGGCCCTCGGGCTGAGCGCGAGCATGGTCCCCTTGCTGGAGCACAACGACCTCCCGCGCCAGTTGTTCGGCTGCAACATGAGGCGCCAGTGGCTGCCCCTCGGCGAGCACGAGCCGGCGCTGGTCCAGACCGGCACTGAGCCGCAGGGCGGCGAAGCATGGTGCGGGCGGAACCTGCTGACCGCCTTCATCTTCTGGAAGGGCATGAACTACGAGGACGGCATCGTAGTCAGCGAGTCAGCCGCCCGCAAGTTGGCTTCCCCCGAGCCGCTCGAAATCGGGGACAAGCTCTCCAACCGCCACGGGACGAAGGGCACCGTCGCCGCGATCCTGCCGGATGACGAGATGCCTCATCTTCCCGATGGCCGGCCCGTGGAGCTGCTCTTCGACATGTGTGGCCTCCACACGCGCGGCAACTTCGGCCAGGTCCGCGAGGCCGTCCTCGGCAACGTCGCCAACGCGAGGGGCGAGCCGATCCTCTGCCCACCGTTCGCGTCGCCGAGCTCGGACCAGATCCGCGAGATGCTCCGCGAGGTCGGCCTGCCTGATGACGGGCAGATGCAGCTGGTGGATGGCCCGGGCGGCGCCCCTCTGCAGCAGCCCTCGACCGCTGGCTACGTCTACTGGGGAAAGACCTACCACCGAGCGGCCGAGAAGCTCGCCGTTGCGCCGTTCTCCTCTCTCCGGAACGGAGAGGGGCCGGGG
>Ga0194113_10006836_pt1 | contig 14404 bp, 11 predicted proteins | sample TA2MahC200mmetaG_FD_146193 | JGI IMG/M metagenome (GOLD analysis project Ga0194113, IMG submission 146193) | Freshwater microbial communities from Lake Tanganyika, Tanzania - TA2015017 Mahale Deep Cast 200m | ecosystem: Environmental > Aquatic > Freshwater > Lake | place: Tanzania: Lake...
AATCCGATGCGGGATTATCTCTACCTCCGTGTCAGCCAGAAAGAGCCCTTCAATATCCTTTATTTCACCCCCGCAATCACAACGATCATGAACCTGAATGATCGAAGTTTTCAGATCTCCCCGGAGCTCCTGTATACCGGCTTCACGAATTGGGAATTGCGCTTGAAGGGGACTGCTCTGATCGGAGGAAAGGAGACCGACTTCGGCGAAAAACAGAATAATTACCGGATCGAATTAAGGGTAAGATATTATTTTTGATAACCCCCCTTGTTACCCCCGTAACCCCTCCCTACCTCCCCTTGCTTTAAGGGGAGGCAAGGTGGGGTTAAGATGGGATGAAGGGATGATATGGACTTTATTTTCTGATTAATGGACAAAGAGATACCAAGTGAAGACCTTATGGCCAGGATTGCCAAAGGCGACGAGGATTCCTTTCAGATCCTGGTTGACCGACACCAGACTTCCGTCTTGAACGTCATTTATCGTTTTATTGGGGACAGGACCCAGGCCAAAGACCTGGCCCAAGAAGTATTTCTACGGGTCTGGCAATCAGCCAAACATTATGAACCCAAAGCCAAATTTACGACCTGGCTCTACCGAATCACCGCAAACCTTTCTATCAATGAATTAAAATCTGCCCGTCGTCGAAGATGGCTTCCGTTTCACCGTTCTGAAGGCAGTGAGACTGCCATTGAGGAGACTTTCTCCAATGAGGCACTCTCTCCCGAAGACCTTCTTCTCCAAAAAGAACGTAACCGTCAAATCTCTGATGCCCTTCAGAGTCTGCCTGACAATCAGCGAATGGCACTTGTTCTGAAGCGATACGATGGCCTTTCTTACAACGAAATCGCAGAGATACTGGACTGCTCAGTCTCAGCCGTTGAATCCTTGATCGTCAGGGCAAAAAAAACCCTGCAAGAAAAATTAAAAAAAATTTGAATTTTGAAGATTTGACCCGCAAACCCGACCTTCGAAATCCATGGGAATCCTTAGTTGCCCTTGCCGCACGAGAATTTGAAATCCCTCATTAGGGCGGTCTCGTCCCTAAAAATGCCATTCTAACCCTAATTTGGACATCGCTGGTCTTTCCAGTCCTTCAATTTCTCTTGCGTGATCCGTTCCAGAGCTCGGAATATGGAACGACGACCAATCCTTCTTCTGCAAGTATCCGCCGCCGCTGGCGAAGGAACTCGGTTAGCTCGATTGATTCTGACAGCACCATGGCCAAATCATATCCATCGACCACAAAGAAGGTCGGCTGTTTTCCCCGAACTATAGACGTCTTCGCTTCATTACTGATTCCGGAAATTGAAACAAATAAACCCCGTGTATATGCAGATTTGCCCTCTATCTTTCCACGGAATGTGAGCAGATCGCCTTCTGGTAGGGGTTCTTTTTCCCATTTGGCTTCGATTAGGTAAGTCTCGTGGTCGAGTTCAAACGATCCGTCAATTTGTTCGCCGACGACTCGGAATGGGTCCCGGGGAGTCAGACCATGGAGGGCGAAGAGGCTGTTAAGCACTTTTTCTAATGCGAGACCGGCTTTTCGACGATCAGGCTCACCGCATAATTCAAAAAACTGATCTCTTAATTCGAGCGCTTGTTGGGAGTGTCTTAATTGGACTGATTCTTTTTGCTGTTTATCCTTGATAGCCTGAGAGACCAAATCCTGTGCCCTTTGAACCCCCTCTAATCTTAGAGAGTTCTTAAAATCTGGGTCCCAAAGGTCAGGAAACTTGAATCCAACCTGAAGGATGAGACCGTTAAGGGTATCTATATCTTCCGGCTTTAACGAACGGCCTTCCTTTTTCCGATAAATTATCCCGGCTCGAACTATCTCAAGAATCAATGGTTCAAACAGGTGCCGCCTACGTTCCAGAGTCCGCTGCAACAAAGATGTAAGCACGGGAAGTTTGCTTCCCACTTCCCAGAAGTCACCCACCCCAACTTTCTCAGCAACGGTTTTGAAAGACACATGTCCTTTCCATTGTGAATAGCCGCTTCCAGGAAGGAATTCACACAAAAATTGTGCCAAGTCTGTAGCTGCTTTTGACTCTTTAAGAGAGAGCATAATAGTTATTGAAGACGATTTCCGTTACGCTTTATGCCAGAAGGAGTAATAAAAAGTGTCAATTCTCGCCTGCGTCCTTCTGCTTCCGTCAAGACACCGTAGTCTCGTCATTTTCCTGTAAGTGTGAATATCTCTTTTATTAAACTTATCCGAGAGGCCTGGATACCCAAAAGGAAAGCACTTGCCAATAGTCCCCCCAAAGCTAACCATAAATGTATGGGGACATTGTTCAGTAACCACGGAATCGTCACTTTATCCGGTGTCTTAACTCCTTTTTTCTTTTTTATTTTTCCTTCTTCGTCCCAAAACTCCTTGATTTCATCGACGAAGGACCTCAATATAGATTCTGCATGTTCGAGACCCTCTTCATATTTACGTTGTAACCTCTTTTCTATTTCAATTTCAGGTGACGCAAAATCCAGAGATCCTTCATCGCCACCGTAGTTAACAGAGTTGAAATCATCAATGTGCTTCTGGTCTCCGTCGAAAACCTCTCTAATTACAACTTCAGTATCACGGTGCCATTTTGTGAAACTTGCACCGAACCGGCGTATAGCTCGCGGTATTCTGATATCATCAATCTGTCTTTGCAGTTTATCTATAGCCTGTTCTTTTTTCACTATGTTTACCCCCATATCTCTGAGAATAGAAGCCCAGTCACAACTATGAATTTACGTGCTTCTCACTTTTTGCGTCTTTCTTTTTCTATTCCACACCTGTTTCCACATCTCACGAGTATTGGCTTCAACTATCACCCCACAATCCCTCGCAGCCTGCTTTGCTTCAACCTCCTTAAATACGTGAAATGATCCAGCCGGTGTTCGGAAAACAAGGTATCTCCCTTCTTTACCTCTAAAAGTCCTCATATCTAACCCTACTCCACTCTTTTTTCTTTTTAGTGCCATTGTCCACCCCCTTGTGAATATGTATAAAGGTGTCCCCATTTTCCAATCAATCTTTCAAATCCTCGCATGCAGTCCCAGCAAACTGATCTGTAATCCGGCGCGGGATTGGCGGTCGGGGAGCCATTCAATAATTGCATTCTGAAGTGCGGCTTCTATTCCTTCCCTGGCATTCGAAAAGTCGACATGCCCCCGATTCCTTTTCTCGCCATTCACTCTTAGAGGCTCAAAACGCCTTAAGCTTTTTACATCTCTTGTCTCGGTGTTGTAAAGAAAATTGAACGTTCGCCCTTTCAAGTGGCCGTTACTATCCTTGTACTGGACGAGGTAATGGGCATAAATGTATTTAACCTCTCCTGCTCCACAAATGCCTCCTTGAAATCCCGGCTTTCTGACTTCCTTGATCAAGGCATCTACGAGAGGATGCCCCATACCTCCGATCTCGCAATTGCGTGTGCGCATGGCCAATTCCCGGTCAAAGCAGACCCTTTCATAGCGTGGTGCAAGATGGTACAATTGCCTCAGGGAATCCGGGGTTAGAAACGTCCAGAAATTCCCGTCGGGGATGGCAGCCCCTCCCAGCCTTAGAATGGCATCACAAACCCACTCACCCATCTCACGCAGAGAATAATGCCCTTCAAGATTTCTGAAGTGTTCGAGATTAAATCCACTCAAATCCTGCGTCAGGGCATTAATAGCCTCCTGTGCCCTGACAGCTTCCTGAATCATCCTTTGGATTTCCTTCTCAGTATGCTGATAATCCCTCTCAATTAAGGCCTTTTTATAAAGGTCCTGGTAATCGGGTCGGCTGCCAAGATATCCAAGGATGTCAGATCGAAAATCCTCCATAGGATATCCCGATTCATCCACTTTCCCGATGGATTGCGCTATCTCCTGAAGCTTCTGATCGAGAATGCCGTAAATGCGCTCCTCTACGGTATCTTCGGCCACCAGGTTATAGACCTGCACTGTCTCTTTCTGGCCGTACCGATGGACGCGTCCGATGCGCTGTTCAACGGCCATGGGGTTCCATGGGAGATCATAATTGAAAAGAATTCGTCCAATTTGAAGATTAATTCCCTCCCCGCCCGCCGAGGTGCTAATGAGGAAACGCGCTCCGTTTTCCTCCCAGAAGGCTTCCATGGCAGCAATCTTGTCATCGAGCGGGCCGCCCTTAATTGTGGCGATGCGGTTCGCACTGAAAATACTTCCTAATTCCTGGCGCAAAAACTCAAGAGTGTCCCTGTACTGAGTGAAGATGATAAACTTCTCCTTTGGATTTGACCGGGAAAGTTCACTGACAGCTCGAACCAGGGTATCAAAACGCCTGTCTCTTCCTTTCGGCACAAGAGTAATCAACTCCCGGACCTTCTCGATTTCGTTCGGGATATCGGCTTCGGCAAACACGCCGTCCTCTGCTTCTTCATCAGGGTCCAGAGACCAACTGGTCGTCTCATAACTTTCTTCAATCTTCTTCAGAATGCGACGTCGCACCCGCGCGACATAAGCCTCGGCATCGCTATTCAGACCATTGTGAACGCCAAGTATTTCAGAGGCAAGGCGAAGCATCTCATCCTGGATCTCCATGATTTCTTCGGCCACACGGGATCCTGTCCGCCGCCTGGTCTCAAGCTGGATCTGCTTTCTGGTAAGCAGAACAAGGAGCCTTCTTCGCAACGCCTGGAGGATTGCCCGGGGGCTCGAAGACATGATCTTCTGAAAAGTCGCCATTACAAAGCCTATGGCTCGCTGTTTCGACGTGGTTCGCTTCTGGAAGATTCCCGCGGCATCGTAACCTTCACGGAGGTAATCACTCAACTTTTCGTAAAAATTCCTTTCCCGTGGAGACAAGCTGAAAGCCTGTGTATAGACTTGCCTTCTGCAAAATATGGGGGCCCCCTTCGCATCGGTTACCTCCCGTTTGGTTCTTCGAACCATAACCCGAAATAGCAATTCTCTATGGCGAACCAGATCATCGGGCGAGGCAAAGAGCTGATCATTGAGAAGCTGAACGAGGGACCAGAACTGGTAAGCATTTCCCTGATGAGGAGTGGCTGTCAGGAAAAGAAAATCCCGCGTATGACCCCGAAGAGCCTCCGCCAGCCTGTAGTTCTGGGTTATGGTGGTCTTGTTGCCGCTCCGGGTCCGGGAAAGATGATGGGCTTCATCGAAGATAACAAGGTCCCAGGCCGGTGCATAGAGTAACCGCTGCACTCGTCTCGGGACTTTCAACGTATCGATAGAGGCAATCACCATCTGGTGTTTCTCCCATGTTGCTGAACCATGGTCTGAAAAATCGTGATTAAGAATTTCAAAGTGCAGACGAAAACAGTCCTCGAGTTCCTGATTCCAGTTTCTTGTCAATCCTGCAGGAGTAATGATTAAGACTCTTTCGGTTTCCCCGCGAGCGATCAACTCCCTGAGAAGCATTCCCGTCTCAATGGTCTTGCCCAGTCCCACCTCATCGGCAATAAGAAGTCGCCGGTCGTTTCGGCTGACCAGGTCATGAACCAGTAGAATTTGATGGGGCAGAAGATTCACACGGCTTGAAGTAAGTTCACCGCCATTATTGGAATAGGCCAGTTCTACGGCCATTTGTTTCAGGCGATAGTTTTCCGGGTCGTCAGAATCGCCTTTTGCGAGGCGTTCCCAGAGGTCGCCGGTCAAAGCAAGGAGCTCTACAGGAAGAGTTTCAAGCTTTCTGCCTTCCGGCAGAGTGAAGACTACATCTGCCTGATAGATCCCGGCTATGTCAGCCACCCGCAAGACCTCCCCCATTCCTAGCTCCGGTCTTGAAGGGACCTTCACTATGTCGTTGATCTTTATCGATGACAGACTTTCGTATTCTTCAGATCTTTCGCTCATGTTAGGTTAAATCCCACTTGATAGCATTCATTCCCGTTTCCATTTACGAAGGGAACAGGTGAACCAAAGATAGGTCTCAGTGTTATCTTTTGTCTGGCCCCAGGCTCGAACCAGAAGTCATCTGCCCGTTTAAGGGCATTTCGGAAGATAATCTGGACAGAACCCATATTCTTTTCCATTTCATTGGCACGGCTGGCTAAAATGTGCCGTACAAAAAGAGAGACTTCTAATAGGTTAGGGCCTGCCGCCAACAGCACTTCTTCTAACCCCACAATTCTCAGCTGGTGCTGGTCTCTTGTAAAAGGGAAGACCTCCTGCCTGAGTTCCCTCATGAAGTCGAGTATCCCCATTCTTAAGGGATTGGGGGGAAACCCCTGAGGCCGATATGGCTTAAGCATTTTCTCTTCAATGAGCAGATAACCCGGCATGGTATTTTCCTTTCCAGCTACACAGGCTGGAAGCCTGTGCTACTGACCTTATTTCTTACTGGGTGGCACAGGCCTCTGGCCTGTGGATTAGTCGTTTTTGACAAAAAAGGTTCCCTCCAATAGATTCAGAATTCTATCGATTGGGTCTTTCCAATCCTTTCGGCGGTCACGTGCGTGATGAAGGGCTGCTCTCACCTTTGGCCGCATGTGGGAATACCTCTCAAGCCAGGGTGCGACAGATTCCCCTGTCCACGCCAGACCGATGAGCAGGTGCACCAGGTCAACGAGGTTGACCGAATGCATGACCGGCCTGTTCATCTCGTCAAAGAGGACGAGCTGATCTTTTCTTGGTTTAAGCGATGGCTCCAGCTTCTCCTTCAACGGGTTGAGCCTTTCATCCGGTTGTTTCACCTTGAAGTATCTGCCCCGTCCGGTTCTTCCTTTTATAATCAGTCCCTCTTTCTTCAGATCCTCTACATTGACACGCATGGCCCGGAGTGATTTTGTGAGGTCATTGACGTTGATTTCCATCTTAGTGTCAAGCAGCACACGCAGCCAGGCGTAGGAGATGGGGTCCACATCCTCCAGTTCCGGCGGAAGAGGCTTTTCCTTTGTCACGAGTTGGTCAACAATCGTGCCGATGTCCTGCAATGCTTCATGGAGTCTGAATTCTTTTCCTTCGTGGTTTACGACCTTACCGTAATGGCGGCTGTATAGTTCAAGGCATTTGCCAATGCAGATAAGACGCACATCGTTCGCGCTTAAGGGCTCTTTTCCGTAGCGGCCACCCTCGATGGCCGCGAGCTCAGCTCGGGCCTTCTTTCTGACTTCCTGCCGGATGCCCGCCCAGGAACGGGTTTCAGGCACAGTTTTTCGCTTCCTGCACACATGAATCAGGTCATAGGAAATATTCTCTTTGTCCATTAGATGGAGGGATGATTCGGATTCGCCATGAATAGGATATACGGACACTATTTCAAAACCCGTGTCACATAAAGCCTGGAGCAGACCCTCCCAGACCAACCCTTCTTCATCGGTGTGGTGAAAAGTGAAAACCAGAAGACCTTCATCAGGAAGTGATTCGTGGATATTGTCAAAGGCAACTTCGAGATCGTTGAAAAAATCCTCCCTGCTTTTCCCTCTGGTCCTGTTTTCAACGATCTCTTCAGCTTTAGGCGTATATTCAGGGGCAAAGTGCAGATACCTATCTTTCAATACCAATCGAAGCCAGACATAGAAGAAATCAGAAAGCTCAGAATAATTCACGTTGCCGACATAGGGAGGGTCGGTAATGCAAAGCGATGGAACCCGCTCGCCTCGAAAGAAAGGCCCGCTTGTGCATTTTAAGGATGGTTGTATGTCGGGTAATTTATCGACAAAAATTTTCTCACGCTTCTCTGCGCCATCCGGTTCTATGAAATCCCAACATTTTGCTTTGTACTTTATACCTTCTTGGAGTAAGACAAATTTCGACTGAAAAGAACCCATTGCGATTTCAGAAATGCCGAAAGCATTATTTTCCGTAACGGTTACTTTTGGTTGAAAATCATGTCTTGCGAATACCCCTTGGACAGTTTGTCCGCCTGCGGTCTTTCGCTCAGCCATATACCGACAGAACTGATTATTCCACTCCAATGCCCCTGAAAACGAACAAAGCAACATTTCCTGCAATGTCTTGTCAGATTCAGCCATAATTCCTTTGAGCAAGATGGATAGTGCGAGGAGCTGCCGGGGGAAGAACATTTCGTGCCAGTAATTGTAATGATGTTCGAGCAATCGTCCGGTTTCTGCACCTAACGGTATTTTGCTTTTCGGATGGGGCAATCTGTTTTTGTGCTTCTCCCAGACAATCTCTGCCTGTTTTAACCTTGCCATGTCTGAAGCGGAAAATCGCTTGAAGAATTTACCATTTTTGGGGAGGAGCAGAGTCCTGGAAACCTTATTATTTTCCGTTTTCTTCTTTGTGGAGTTTGAGCGATTACCAAGCAGAGGTAGCGAAGGGTCTTCATCATTGTCTTCTTCCTCAGGATTAACAGGTGGTATGTAAGCCTGGATCGCATAGGGCCTTAGCGGGAGGCGCTGGTCCAGGGGAAGCCTGCGAATGCTCTCTATGATCTTGTCAACATTGCCGCACCTGCAAAGGAATTTTCCCTTGGCAGGGATATTCCCTTTTCGGGGATCATATTCATGGCGACACGCCGGGCATGTAACACTTTTCTCCGGGAGTTCTCCCCTCCACTGCCACACAGCCTCGCATTCAGGACAAAAAAGCACAGTGAGTGAAACCCGTTTTCTCCTCGGCTTTACATGTTTAAGCTCAGGCTGTCCGGTCTTCTGACAGCATGGGCAAACAACTCCTGCTTTTTCCTGCTCTCTTTCCGGCGGTGGGGCGTAGGCCCATACTTGCGTGGGTCTTCCTTCGCCGGCGCTACCTCTTGAGGCACTTACCATAATGGGTGGATCGGCGATAAGAGAGGCGACTTCGATCTCCCAGTCATAAACTTTTTTGCAGTGGGGGCAGGTTACATCATGGTGGTAGCGGACCGAGGGTGTTTTTCGGGCGATGATATAATCTTCAAAAAGAGGGACTTGTTGTTTGCAGTTTGGGTCTGTGCAGACCGCATGTTTCACCCAGAAGGTATAGATGACGTCAGCTTCTATACCGGGTTCTATCTCTGTTCGGTATAAACCAAGAAGCGTTTCTCTCAAGGGTTTATTTTCGTTCCAGTCCACCGGCCGCTCTGCCAGACGTTCAAAGGCGGATTGGAGCGATTCAAGATCCACTGGCTCAACCTCGGTCTTGACGATAAACCAGGCGACCGGATTGAGGTCTATTCCCACCACCTTGCATCCCAGCCTGAGGGCTTCAACGACCGTCGTTCCCCCTCCCATGAACGGGTCCAGAACCGTTTTTCCTGCCGTGTCGGGATCATTTGTATGGTCCTTGTAAAACTCCTCCATTAGGTCTGTGGGTGTTCCGTCCGGTTTGAAGGCAGGTTTCAGGGAGCCCAAAAGGATGGCCCGGAATACGCAGGAAGCACGGCGGGCAAACCATTTGTGCATCTGATAAATAGGCTTGAAGGAATTGCGCTCCGGCACGGCCAGCCGGTTAATCTCGACAATGGGGAAGCTTACTTCAATGGCGCGGGGGATGAGTTGGGTTTCATTCATGTTATCATTTCTCTCACAGGCCAGAGGCCTGTGCTACCAAGGCCTGTGCTACCCTTAATGGATATCCGAGGGCATAGCTACTTTGATCTCTGTCACCTTCTGAAAGGCGGTATCCGCACTGACCAATACGTCAGCTTTCAGCCTTAAGGCAATTGCAAGTATCACGGAATCATTGACCAACAGACCATGTTTTTCCTGTAGCTTCAGAGCCTTTTGAAAAAAATCTTCGCGTGTGCATGAGACGAACCCAATCCCCAGATCCACCAAAGCCAGAACCTTATCCCGGTAAAGCCCGAGGTTCTTGACCAGATCCGGCTGCCTTGCGAGCTTTCGGGAAGGATTAGGCCCGGAGACTTTACCAAGCATCATGGCCTCAGCCAGCATCAGCTTGTGAGCTAATTCATGCCAAACCGTCTGGGGCATAACACCGATCAGGTCTCCTTTCGAACACCGCCTCAGAAGCCTTTGAGCCTGGAGGGATGAACCCTGTTCCGCATACAAAAGCACATTGGTATCGATTACACACAAACTCCCGTTTGAGATATCATCGAGATTCATCTTTCCCAGACATCCGCCTCCAGGATTTCTTTGAACTGCTGTCTACTGATCCGAATCGGCTGTTCACAGAAGATCTGATAAGCCTTTTCCCTCTTCTTTGGATCAGAAGCCCTGTTGCTGAGATAATGGACAATAGAATCCTGGATGACATCGCTCAGGGGCCTGCCCTCTTCGAGCGCGCGATGTTTTGCAAGTTTAAGAACGTCTTCCTCCAGTAGAGTGCCAACCTTTTTTTTCATCGTCTACTCCATGGGTCCAAGGACCAGCCAGGGGGTTAAGACCTCCATCAGGCTTAAACCGCCGTGTCTATACAACGATTTGGATGGGGAAGGAGCCTGGGGCCGGTTATGGCAACGCCCTTGCAAAACTGCCGTGCGACGCTGCCGATCCATAAAAAGCCCTGAGGTCCCTTCCTCCGGAAAAGGTTCACTATCGAAAAATTGTTTAAAACGCTTACCTTGCAAAGGGCGGTCCGCATCCTTCAGATTAGTATCACTGAGGCCCGCTCCAAAGAAAACATAGCCGTGATCGCTCGTCACAAGCACAATGCGCTTGGCAGGTAGAGCTTGGACCGTGTTCTTCCAGACCATTCCCAGAGTATCCCAGACCCCATCATACATATCAGCACTCGAAGCCGTACTATCCATGAAGCGCAAGTCCGGGAACCGGTGCCAGAGAATCATTGCCCCGGCTTCATCTGAGATATGCTGAAATTCATTCGGTTTTTGAAAAAAATAGTAGCGTATGCCGTGATTCTTCAGCTCATGCCGCGATACCAGTTCGGACGGACCCATAACAGGCAGACCTAAACCAAGTCGGTCGTTTATAAAATGCTCGGTCGAACTGGGTATGGCAGACCGACCGCAAGTGCATTCGACAACTGGCCGTTGCGATGACTGTGCCAGTTCAAGAAGCCGGGGCAGTTCTCTGAGCGAACAACCATCGAGAATGACAACAGCGCTATTTGAACATCTGTCGAAAAATTCCAGGATTGTCTTTGCCGGAGCCTGTGAAGTTGCAAGCTCCTTGAAATAAGAGTCGGCTGCTGCCGTCAACAATGACTCTTTTTCGTTAACCATCTTTTCACCGGTCTTAAGATATTCCGCAGGAGCAGCGCCGCATTCCTTGAATCGCTCAATGGTCCACACCTCTTCGAGAAGCCATTTTTTTAGGCGTGGGAGCCGGGGCTCAGGCGTGGTCCACAAATCAAGAGATGTCCGGTCGAGCAAGGAAGTCATTCCGTTCCCTCCTCTTCCGGTTGGATCGTTTCCCGAAGAGTATTCTGGAAAATATGCATTCGTGCAAAATAATTGGCATTAGGAAAATGAGGCAGAGATTCACAACAATTCTCCGCCTGAACTTTATCCAGTGGACCCGGAAGATTGAGGTCAATTTGTACCAACAGGTCTCCATTCATGGTAAGGGCTCCCCGAATTGCACTTGGAAAGTCTGACAACGCAACATCTTGACATTGTGCATATATCTGGAAATGAATCTTCTGAATGGCGTTTCCTTCAATATCCGTGAGTTTTTCAGCCACTGCTTGGCGCAACTCGCCTCTTGTCCGGCAGTATGGAGTCGCCCTTTCTTCAATTTGAATGGACTGTATGGGTGTAGGCGCTGGTCTGGGAAACGGCGCAGGTTGAGCCTCTCCCTGCTTCTCACCCGGTGGAAGGGATGCGGATGCATCCACCGGAGGCCGAGGGATGGCAGGCCAGGGTTGAGCTAAGACGGCCTCCGGCAATTCTCCGGCTCCAAGAGTCACATTTTCCCCGCAAAATTCTTTCCGCTGATGCTTCAGGCCGAGAACTCGACTCCGGTCTTCCACCAGGGCGACAATAGCGTCAGTAATGTCGGAAACAATCGTTGGCACAGGGTAACCAAGGGTATTCTTGTAAATCTTTTCGACCTGGGCAATTGTCAGGCCATGAAACTTGTTCAAGTGTTCCCGCAGATGTTCAACCAAGAAAGGCCCGGGATAGAGCTGGGTGCGAAGGTAATCGATGAGCGCTTGTTTTTCGGCAGCTTGTCCGACGGATTCTGTCTCAAAGAGAGTATCTTCGGGTTTTTCTTCCCATCTCTCCACTCGTACATAAACAAGTCCAGCTGATTTTATGAAATCTTTGACGTTTTTCCTCTCCTGGCCGGCGATACGCTCATAACGGCTGCGCCGTTCTGCCGTGCCCGCTGTGGGGGCCAAGGTGGCAGCAGCAATCGATCTTTTTGCGGCAGATAGAATGTCGGGGTTAATTAAATGATTCGAAGTCTCGTCACGGGGCTCAAAGAGAAGAATCTGATTTCTCGTCTCGGATCCAAAGTAAATCGTATGGCGTTCAAACGTAGAGAGCCGTCGCGGCGAAAGCACAAATCGAGGAGCATTTTTCGACATTTGATCGAGACTATTTTTTGCTGCCTCCGGATCGGTGCAAATGACGGCCTGCTGCGTTTCGTGAAAAAGATCCTGTTTCCAGATCGCTTTTATTTCTTCCCGGGCCTTCTCATCTCCAAGGCGTATGGCCTCGATTTCCACCTTGGCGTTTTCATTCTCTTCGAGATCGAAGAAAAAACGACTTTCTCTTTCATGAAAATAGGAACCATAAGTTCGGAAAGCTTGGAGTGACGCCTCGAATTGGTTAGGATCGAAGCCTGGAAATGCGACGTGTCTGATCAATTCTTCACGGGTCAAACCCTTTACTCCGGGAGCAAGGCTTGCCAGTAAAACCGCTGATGCAAGCGCTTCGGCGTGGGGTTGTGCCTTTAGGTCCTGAAAGTTCCTCCGGGCGCAGTTGATGAGGTTTCCCGCCGGGTCGAGGTCTTGAAGCCGATCAGCGCAGGCCCTGTCGGTAAGATTGCAATGTCCTGCTGTGAGCAGGTAGGAACCGGAGGGGGACGAGTCGAGCATGGCGGCCAGAAGACCGAGAGCGCCACGGGTACCCTGGAAGCCGCCGCTTCCGCTGATTCGCTCGAAAATAAGCTCAATTAACTCCGGCAAAAATGGAAATGACTTCTTCAGTTTTGAAAGATAGTCATCAGAAGTCTGGATTCCAAGCCGGGTCCATGTATTGACATAAGATCGCATCAAAGCTTCTGCCGCTCCTAGATCATATGAATCTGCATTTGAGAAGAGACGATGTCTTACGATGGCGGCGCGATCATCGGACCTGCGAAAACGCAGCTCGATTCGAGGGACTCGTTTCAAGGTTGCCCCCGGTTCAACCGTTCCGTCATAGATAGCCGCAATAAGGGTAACCTGGTTATTGCGGTTGGCCTCCTCTGAAATCATCTGAAGAAAACTCAGATTCTGGCTCCTTCTTGCAGGATCACCAATATTGGAGATGCCCCTTTCAAGCTCGTCGAATACAAGGATAAGATACTTCCCAGAAAGAGCTGACCGGAGTTCATCAAGAGAGGGGGGATGGGTTGTGCTCCATCCTGCCTTAAGTTCCTGGTCAAGCACTGTCCACAGAGAATCAAACGGGAGATACTGGTCAGTAAACTTCTTGATGATAATGACAGGGTCCCTGGGGGGATTCCATGAATAACCAAGCGTTTCTATCCAGCTCTTTGCCTGTGCGGGATTTGCAAAAAGATGGTACGAGGTCAAAACAGCGTGAGATTTCCCCAGGCCTTTAACCGCTTCAGCCAATATCAACCCACTCCCTTCCATCTTTTCAGATGAAAAACGTCGGCTTAATGCCTGAACCATAGCCATCAGGTCCTCCGATGGATATGTCAGGCCAAGGAATAGAGCTGGGTCTCGTTCAATACACTTCGCAGGGCCCGACCTTAAACGTTCAAGGTCAATAACCCCATCCACCTGTTTCGCGGAGCGATAACGTTTCTTTAACATAATTCACGAATACTATAGTTTTCTTGAAATGTCAAGAAAATTATTTATTAAATTTGATTTTCAAAATCGTTTACGGTTTCGACAAAATAGATTGAAGATATGCTGGAGATCAATCGCTCCCACAATTCAAGGTCGTTTGGCGAGTTATGTGATGGGGAAAAGGACAGTAAGGATGAAACCCACCGAGCTTTGATTTCGGTTCAATAAATCCACTTTCTCTTCACATTACGGATACTTAAAACAAATAAGCCTGTGGCAAAACCAAGAAGGATCACAAAATTAAGCAGGAGGCCCAGGTGGCCGCTCTGGCTGATGGAGGACTTCAGGATGTCGGCTCCATAGGTAAGAGGGAGAATATAAGAGAGAGGTTGTAAAAAAAGGGGCAGCCCCTGCACCGGGATAAAAAGGCCGCAGAGAAAAATCATGGGAAACCGGAAGAAATTGGAGAAGGTCTGGGCCTCGAAGATCTCTTTGACCGAGACCGCGATAAAAAGGCCAAGCAGGGTCGAAGTCACAGCGATCAGGAAGATGGCCCCAAACAAGGGAATCCAGCGAATGC
>Ga0194113_10006837_pt1 | contig 14404 bp, 6 predicted proteins | sample TA2MahC200mmetaG_FD_146193 | JGI IMG/M metagenome (GOLD analysis project Ga0194113, IMG submission 146193) | Freshwater microbial communities from Lake Tanganyika, Tanzania - TA2015017 Mahale Deep Cast 200m | ecosystem: Environmental > Aquatic > Freshwater > Lake | place: Tanzania: Lake...
GCTGACCCCGCCAATCGGAACCTCGCTGGGCGTCAGATAGCGGCCTTTCAATCCCAGGATCTCCCTGCTTTCGCCGGCCGCCAGATCGACCGTGGAGCCGGTGTCCAGGACGCCGACCACGAAGTTTCTCTCCGCCGGGGGATTGAGCGGCCGCCCAACGTAGGCGCTCGTCAAGGCGTGTTCCCAGTCGAAGTCGTCGGTGCTCCGCCGGTCGGAGGTGACGATGGCCACCAGGGGCGAGAAGCCCGCCATAGGAGGCCGAGGCAGCGACCCGCTCTCGCCGGCAATCGAGAGGCGGCCGGACGGCCCGGGCGACTGGGCGGAAGGCGTTACGGAAGTGACCTTCAGGCCGTTGGCCAGCCGCAGGCCGCTCTGGCGTGGCACAACCGGCGTGCTTGCCGCGCCGGCCCCAACCGTTGCATAGAGCCCGATGACGCATGCCAAAACTGACAGTCGCCGGAACATACTCCGACCCTCCTGTATCAAAACTACCCCCTTCCCCTCCGCACGCACTATTATATCAGCATCCACCCGCTCCTGCAAAGAAACCGATCGGCCGGCCCTTTGGCCCCGAAGCCACGGCCTGCCGTTCTACAAGTCTGTGCCCCTTGCCGACCCATTTGTGACACATTTTTCCACGCTTCGCCGCAGAGGGGGCCGCGCATCTTGCTGCATTACGATGCCAGGGTTTCGCAGCGTCGCCACAGACACCCCGGGGGAGTCCGATAAGCTGCCACAAAGAACCCTTGCGGCGGACGAAAGAGACGAGATTTGCTCGATTTGGGACGACCGATCTGCTATACTGGTGACGTGAATTTCAGGAGGAGCAACTCGGTGATCGCATCAGGACTGTGGAACGGCTATCCCAGACCCGTGGCTTCCTGTCTGTGGGCCCTGGGGCTTTGTTTCTTGCTAACTTCGACGGGCCTCTCCCAGCCCGCGCTCGTCATCAACGAGGTCATGGCCTCCAACAGCAGGACCCTCGCCGATCCGCAGGGCGACTTCGATGACTGGATCGAGTTGTACAACGCTGGGGGCACCGCGGTGGACGTGACGGGCATGTACCTGACGGACGATCCAGCCGTGCCCAGGAAATGGCGGATTCCGAGCCCGACGGGCCAGCGCGGCGGGAACGTGCTTCGTCCCCAGGGGTATCTGCTCATCTGGGCCGACGGGGACGTCCACGATGCCGGCCTGCATGCCGGTTTTCGCCTCAGTGCCGACGGCGACGAAGTCCATTTGTTCGACACCGACGGCGTCACGCGGATCGACAGCCTGGTGTTCGCCGCACAAACGCCGGACGTCTCGTATGGCCGCTACCCGGATGGCGGCCAGACCCTGCGGTTCTTCGGAGTGCCCACCCCGGGGCAGGCGAACAATGAAGGGTATCTGGGCGAAGTGGCCCCGTTGCGCTTCAGTCACGAACGGGGCTTCTACGACAGTTCCTTTGACGTGACGATCCGGACGGCGACGGAGGACGCGCGGATTTTGTACACCCTGGAGGGGCACGCCCCGAACGAGGCACGGGCGACTGCGCCGCCGCCGGCGGCCCGGGGTCGCGGTGCTACCCAGCCCGCCGAGCCGGACACGGGGATCATCCCCTACAGCGGCCCGATCCGCATCAGCCGAACGACGTGCCTGCGCGTGATCGCCCAGAAGCCCGGCTGGAAGCCGACCCAGGTGTACACACACACGTACCTCTTCGACCCGCGGGCGGAGTTGAAGATCCTGCCCGTCGTCTCCCTCGTGGGCGACGCCGGCTCGGTCTTCTACGAGCCGAACGGCGTGATGGCGATCGTCGGCGGCGCCTACACCGACGGTGTGTGGGGTCCCAGCGGGGTGGGCAGCTATAACAACATCCTCGCCCGTGGCCTGGAGCGGCGCGTCTCGACCGAATGGATCTTCCAGGGCCACGACGAGGGATTCCAGGCCGACTGCGGCCTGCGCGTCCACGGCAGTCCCTGGATGCGCCCGCGCTACATCCGGCAGAACGGGTTCTGGTCGGGCAACGGCAAGATCAGTCTGCGGCTCTATTTCCGCGGTGAGTACGGGCAGAGCCGGCTCGCGTACCCGCTGATCCCGCACTCCGAGGTCGAGCAGTTCGCGACCGTGGTCCTGCGGGCCGGGCACAACGACCGCACCAATCCCTTCATCCAGGATGAGCTGCTCCGACGGCTGCACAAGGACATGGGCCAGGCGGCCTGTTCGGGCACCTTCGCCAATCTCTTCATCAACGGGGAGTACAAGGGCTACTACAACCCGACCGAGCACGTGAAGGAAGAGAGCTGCCAGCAGTGGTTCGAGAGCGACCAGCCTTGGGACGTCATAACCATGAACGGTGTTCGGGACGGCGACATGCTGTCATGGAATGCCATGCTCAGCTCGGCGCAAAGTCAGAACCTGGCCGACCCCGTCCGTTACGCCGAGTTCCAGAAGAAGGTCGATGTCGTCTCCTTCATCGACTACCTGATCGTCCGCCTGTGGCCCAACGACTGGGACTGGCCGCAGAACAACTGGTCCGCCGCCTGCGAGCGCTCGGCGACGGGCCGATGGAAGTTCTTCGTCTGGGACGCCGAAGGCACGTTTCGTCCCGGCGACCTGCAGGTGACTCGCCTGGTAGAACTCAATTCCCAGAACAACGCCAACGGCTATCTCTATCGGGCTCTCAAGGCGAACCCGGAGTTCCGGCGGCTCTTCGGCGACCGCCTCTACCGGCATTTCCACCATGGCGGGGCGCTGACCGAGGAGAACATCCGCCGGCGGTTCTCCGAACTGCGCGAGGAGGTCCGGAGCGTCATCCCCAACATGAACACGTATATCATCGACACGTGGACACCCAACCGCCAGAGCATCTTCTTGGAGGCCTGCGCACGGGAGGGCGTGTACACCTTCGCCGCTCCCGGATTTGCCGTCAATGGGGTGGCACGCAACGGAGGCCAGGTATTGCCCGGCGACCAGTTGTCCCTGACGGTCGCCGGTGGACGGGGGACGATCTACTATACGCTGGACGGGACCGACCCGGCCCAGTCCGACGCGCCGGGACCGATGGTCACGACGCTGGTGGCCGGGGGTTCGCCCAAGCGCATTCTGGTTCCCACGGGCCCGCTGGCCGGTGACTGGCGCAGCGCCCGGAGCTTCGACGACTCCTCCTGGCAGGTGTCCTCCGGACTGCCCGGCGGCGTCGGTTTCGGCCGCGGCTCCGGGTTCGAGTCCCACATCAGCGCCAACCTCAGCGCGGCGATGTACAACATCAACAGCTCCTGCTATCTCCGGTACCCGTTCCGGTTCGATGGGGACCCCGGCAAGCTCAGCACCCTGACCCTGGCGGTGCAATACGACGACGGCTTCGTGGCCTATCTCAACGGCTCCGAGGTCGCCCGACGGAATTTCACGGGCGATCCCGCCTGGAACTCCGCGGCCACGGTCAGCCGCGACAACGCCGCAGCGGTGGTTTTCGAGCCGATCGATCTTTCCGGCCACCTCGGCAAGCTGCGGCAGGGCGACAACGTGCTGGCCATCCACGCCCTCAATGCCGGCGTGACCAATAGTGACTTTCTCATCGCGGCCGAGCTCACGGCTCGCCAGGAGCCCGTCCACGACGATCCGGCCGGTCCGCAGCTCTACCTCAATCCAATCCCCCTGACGCGCACCACGCGGGTCAAGGCACGTCTCCGGAGCGGCACGGCCTGGAGCGCCCTGGCCGAGGCCACCTTTGCCGTCGGGCCGGTCAAAGACAGCCTGCGCATCAGCGAGATCATGTACCATCCCCTCGATACGGGTGTCCCCGGCGATCCCAACGCCGAGTACGTCGAGCTGACCAACATCGGCGCCGAGACCCTCGACCTCAGCTTGGTCAGGTTCACCCAGGGGATTCAGTTCACATTCCCGGACGTGCCATTGGCGCCGGGGGCGTTCTGCGTCGTCGTGCGGGACCGCGCCGCCTTCGAGGCTCGCTACGGTCCGGGGCTGCCGGTAGCGGGCCAGTATATGGGACGCCTCAGTGACGACAGCGAGCGGATCGAGCTGCAGGATGCCGCGGGGGCCGTCATCCATAGCTTCTGCTACCGTGACAACTGGTTCCGCAACACGGACGGTCTGGGTTTCTCTCTGACCGTCCGGTATCCGGCCTCCGCGCTGCTGAGTGCCTGGAACACTCCGGCGGCCTGGCGTCCCAGCGCAGCGCCGGGTGGCTCGCCGGGATGGGACGACAGCGGCGTGATCCCGGGCGACGGGGCCGTCGTCATCAACGAGCTGCTGGCCAATCCCCCCGGCGGCGGCGGCGACTGGGTGGAGCTGCACAACACGACCGGCCGGGCCGTTGACCTCGGCGGATGGTTCCTCAGCGACAATGCCGACAAGTTGACCAGATACGAGATCGCCGGAGGCACCAGCATTCCCCCGAACGGCTATCTCGTCCTCACGGAGGAGCGGCACTTCGGCAATCTCCGCGACCCCGGCTGTCGCGATCCTTTCGGATTGAGCCGAACCGGGGAAACCGTGTACCTCTGCTCCGGCGCCCAAGGCCGCGTTACCGGCTACAGGGAGCAGGCCAAATTCGGGGTCTCGGAGCCCGGCGTCACGTTGGGCCGGTACGTGGACAGCGCCGGAAGGGTGCATTACGTCCCCCTGCGCGGGGCGACCCCGGGTGCGGCCAATGCCGATCCGGTGGTTGGGCCCGTCGTCATCACGGAGATCATGTACCAGGCGCCGAGCCCCGGCGCTATCGAGTACGTCGAGCTGCAGAATGTCAGTGATACCCCGGTCGCGTTGTATGATTTCGTGCAGGGATCGCCGTGGCGCTTCGCCGGCGGCCGGGGCAAGACAGGTGTCGAGTTCTTGTTTCCGCAGGATCCGCCAATTGTTCTGGGAGCACGTGCCTATCTGCTGCTGGTCAAAGATCTTAAGCTTTTCGAGAGCCGATTCGGTACATTCTCTACGACACAGATTCTCGAATGGAAGATGGGTCGTTTGGAGGATACGGGTAGTCGCATCGAGCTGGGCCGGCCGGGGCGGCCCGAAAACGGCATCCGTTCCTGGATCACCGTGGATGTCGTGGAGTACAGTGATGGTGCCCACCCGGGCAACTTCCCCGGCGGCCTGGATCCCTGGCCGGTTCAGGCACGTGGACAGGGATCGGCGCTGACCCGCGTCAACTTGGACCGCTGGGGCGACGACCCCTGGAACTGGCAGGCGCTGGCCCCGTCGCCCGGCGCAGCCCGACAACGCCCGAACCGTTGAGGGGGCCGCACTTGGATTGTTTCTCCTTTGTCCTTCCAATTTCCTGTAACGGCAGTATACTCTTTGACCACCTATGTAGTACTGATGCCATGGGCTTTACCGGCGGTACGGATTGGAGCCGACAATTGAGTGCAATTTGCTGGAGTTGAGAGGCGTCTACCATGACGGGTGGCCCCGTGCCGGCGTGCAGAGGCGGTCCACGAATCGACCCTCGGTATACGCACCTTAGATGGAAGGGGCCTCGAACGCGAGAAATCGCGTTTGGGAACCCGGGACGCCTCGGGACCGGTGGAGGACCGATCCACCGGGCAGTCGGCACGATCGGCCACCTGTGGTACGTTCGATTTCAGTCCTATTCATAAGACGGGGTCATTCTGTGCAGGCAAGTCAACGAGTTTGCGGTACCGGCAGTTGTCTACGCATCGCTGTCGTTCTGTCGTTGTTCGGCGGCCTGGTCCTGACCGGCTGTCGAAGTTCCCAGCGGCATCGGGAAAAAGCTGACAGGGTCGCCGATAAAATCATCGCGCAAAAGCAGCAAGAGGCCCTGGGGACCACCGAGCCGCTGGACATCCAGCGCCCCAGCGACATTCTGCGGCGGCGGCTCATTGAAGAGCAGAACCTGCCCGTTTCCAGCACGGCCTCGCTGGGGACGGATCAGTTGAAGCCGATCCCCCATTGGCCCGACCCGGAGTATCCGCCCGAAGCGCGGTCGCGGGATGCGGGCATCACCGTGGACCCGAACCGGCCCCTGGAGCTTTCCCTGATCGAGGCGCTCCAGGTTGCGGCCCAGAACAGTCCCGAATACCAGTCGCGCAAGGAGGACGTCTTTCGCGCCGCCTTGAGCCTGGATCTGGCGCGCAATCGGTTCCGCAATATTTTCACCGCCGGCACCAATCACCGGATCGTTACGGATACGACCGGCCCGGCCACGGTCACGACGACGACCAATAGCGCCTCCGGCGGGGTGAGCCGCCTCCTGACCAGCGGCGCGGCATTGAGTGCCGCCCTGGCCCTCGACCTGACCAATCTCCTGACGCAGGGCGGCGCCTCGACTCTGGGGCTCACCGCCGACACGTCGGTGTCGATCCCCTTGCTCCGCGGCGCCGGCCGGCACATTATCACGGAGCCTCTGACCCAGGCCGAGCGGGATATGATTTACGCGATCTGGAATTTCGAGCGGTACAAGCGGACGTTCGCCGTCAGTATCGCCACGAACTACTTCAACGTCCTGCAACAGTGGGACTCGTTGCAGAACAACCTGAACAACTACCGGTCCGCGATTCTGTCGGCCCGGACCGCCCGCCGGCAGGGCGATGCCGGACGGCTCAAGCCGATCGAAGTGGACCAGGCGGTCCAGCGGGAGCTGCAGTCCCGCAGCGGCTGGATCTCCGCCGAGCAGCAGTTTGCCAACCGGATGGATTCGTTCAAGGTTCTTATCGGTCTGCCCGCGGATGCCTCGATCGAGTTGGATCCGAATGAGCTGGCGCCGTTGCGGGAGCGGGGCAACAAGTACGTGGCGATCGCGAAGGAGGCTTACAAGGCGGTGGCGGCCGTGACGGCCCCGCCGGCGGATGCTCCGGCGGTCCCGGTTCCGGCGAGCAAAGAGGATGCCGGACCGTACGAAATCGACGAAGCGCTGGCGATCCACCTGGCCCTGGAGAACCGGCTGGACCTGCGCGCGGCGAACGGGGCCGTCTATGATGCGCAGCGGCAAGTGGTCGTGGCGGCCGATGCCCTGCGGGCGGGACTGACCCTGACCGGCTCGGCGCGCTTCTCCGACGACGACCGCGACGGCAGTCTGGGCTTTCGCGGGGGACGGTATTCCGCCCTGCTCGGGCTCGATCTGCCGATCGAGAGGACCGCCCAACGCCGCACCTACCGCGAGAGCCTGATCTCGTTGGAGCGGTCCACGCGCAGCGTGCAGACCCTGGAAGACCAGATCAAGACGGTGATTCGCGGTGAATTGCGGACGCTGGTCGAGGCGCGGGAGAGCCTCAAGATCTCCGCCCAGTCGGTCGTGATTGCGGAGAACAGCGTGGCCAACCAGACCCTGTCGCTGGAAGCGGGCCGCGCCGTCATGCGTGACCTGCTGGAAGCCCAGGATGCCCGGCTGGCCGCCCAGAACAATCTGACGGCCGCCATCATCCGATACCGAACCGCGGAGTTGCAGCTCCAACGTGATATGGAGCTGCTCACGATAACGAAAGAAGGGTTGTTGCAGGAATTCTCGCCAGAGGAGCTCAGAGATGACATCTAACCACGCAAACCGGAGCAATGGTGGCCGCACGAAGAAGCCCTACAAAATGATCGGCGTCGCCGTGGTCGTCGTGGCGATTGGCCTGGCCGTCGTCTGGCTCAAGGTCGTTCGCGGCGGCGAGGACCCGAAGAGCAACCTGGCGACCTTTGCCGCCAAGCGCGGGCCGCTGACGATCAGCGTGCTCGAGGCCGGCGCCCTGAAAGCCAAGGACCCCGAGATCATCCGCAACAATCTCGAAGGTCGCGCGACGATCATCTCGATCATTCCCGAAGGCACCCGCGTCCACGAGGGAGACCTGCTGGTCGAGATCGACGTGAGCACGCTGGCGGACCGGCGGGTGGACCAGGTCATTCGCGTCAAGAACACCGAGGCCTCCTGGATCAATGCCCGCGAGAGCCTGGCGATCACCGAGAGCCAGGCGGCCAGCGACGTGGATCTGGCCCAGCTCAGGTATGACTTCGCCCTGCTGGATCTGAAGAAGTACGAAGGGGAGGGCGGGCAGCTTGCCACGGATATGGCGGAGGCGCAGGGCCGGATCAAGCTCAACGAAGAAGAAGTCAAGAAGAACGAGGATTACTACACGTGGTCCCAGCGACTGTACGAGGAAAAGTATCTGTCCCTGACGCAACTGCAGACGGATCAACTGGCGCTGGAGAAGTCGAAACTCAATCTGCAGGTGGCCCAGAACAACTTCAAGTTGTTGGAGGAGTACAACTCGAAACGGCAGCGTGCCCAGCTTGCCAGCGACGTCAACCAGGCCGCGATGGCGCTGGAGCGGGCGCGGGCCAAGGCCCGGGCGAACATCGCCCAGGCGAAAGCCGAGTTGGCGGCCAAGGAACAGGAATATGGGCGCGAGCAGGACAAGCTGGCCAAGATCGACGACCAGATCACCAAGGGCAAGATTCATGCGCCGACCGACGGCATGGTCGTCTATGCCACCAGCCAGCGGGGCGGCGGCTTCCGCGACGATCGCCGGCCGCTGGCCGACGGCGTCGAGGTCTGGGAGCGACAGGAGCTGATCTATCTGCCCCGGTCCACCTCGACGATCGCCGAGGTGGACGTGCACGAGGCGAGCTTGCAGAAGGTACGCGTGGGGTTGCCGGCCCTCGTGACGGTCGATGCGCTGCCGGGCAAGAGGCTCATGGGCACCGTTACGCGGATTGCCCCGTTGCCCGACTCCCAGAGTATGTGGATGAACCCGGATCTGAAGGTCTACAAGACCGAGATCGCGCTGGAAAGCGACGATCCGTCGCTACGGAGCGGCATGAACTGCAAGGCGGAGATCATCGTCGAGCAGCACGCGGATACCGTCTATGTTCCCGTCCAGAGTGTCCTGCGCGTGGGTGGACAGCCCACGGCCTATGTGCTGGACGCGACCGGGATCACGCAGGAGCGCAAAGTCGAGATCGGCCTGGACGACAACAGCATGGTCCGCATCATCAGCGGTTTGAACGAAGGCGAACCGGTCCTGCTGACCCCGCCTTTGAAAGCCGGGGCCGTGGATCCCGGGTCCAAGCTGGCCGGTATCCGCGGGGCGGATGCCAACGATATGGCCCAGCAGATCAATGAAAAGCTCAAAGCGGCCAATGAAGCCCCGGCGCCGGTACAGCGCCAGAGAATGGGCGGTCCCGGTCAGGGAGCGGAGACCCCAGGGGGGGAAGCGGGACAGCGGCGGGGCGGTCGCGGTGGGTTCCAGATGTCGGCCGAAGACCTGGAGAAGTTCAAGAGCATGTCGCAGGAAGAGAAGAACAGGCTGTTTGAGGACCGTATGAAGAACCTGACTCCCGAGGAGCGGGAGCAGATGCGTCAGCGCCGGATCCAGGGCGGCTCGAGCGATTCCTCCGGTCCGGGCGGCGAGCGCAGCTCGGGCGGCAGCCGCGGCCCGGGTGGTGGTCCGGGCGGTGGCCCGGGCGGCGGTCCGGGTGGTGGTTCGGGCCGGGGCCCCCGGTAGGCGTCACGAAAGCAATGACTTCGACGAGGATTTGGTTGTGGTGAAGACAGCAAGGGTCTTTCCGTGGGGTGGCCGGACATGACCTCCCATGATCCCAGAGATGACCGCGGCGCCCTCGCCAGACGAAAACCCTATCACATGCTGGGTACGGCCGTGCTGGTGGTGGCCATCGGCTTGGTCGTGATCTGGCTCAAGGTTGTCCGGGGCGGCGAGAATCCCGCCCTTTTCGTCGAGACGTTCGCCGCCCGGCGCGGGCCGCTGACGATCCGGGTCCTCGAGGCCGGCTCGCTCAGTGCCAAAGACCCGGCGATCATCCGCAGCGCTCTGCCGCGGCGGGCCCGCATCATCTGGATCGTGCCCGAGGGGACTCATGTCCACGAGGGTGACCTCATGGTCGAGTTGGATGTGGCCGAATTGGTCGACCACATCGTCGACCACGAGATCATGGTCAAGAATGCCGAGGCCTCCTGGATCAGTGCCCGGGAGAACTTGACGATCACCAGGAGCCAGGCGCAGAGTTCCGTCGAGCTCGCCCAACTGAGGTATGACTTCGCCGTGCTGGATCTGGAGAAGTACCAGGGAGAGGGCGGGCAGTTCGCCACTGACCTGGCGGAGGCCCGGGGCCGGATCAAGCTCAACGAAGAAGAAGTCAAGAAGAACGAAGACTACTACGCCTGGTCCCAGCGCCTGTACGACGAGAAGTACCTCTCCTCGACGCAGCTCCAGACGGATCAACTGGCACTGGAGAAGTCGAAGCTCAATTTGCAGGTGGCGGCCAATAATCTCAAGCTGCTGCAGGAGTACAACTCCAAACGGCAGTTGGCGCAGCTTATCAGCGATGTCAATCAGGCCGCCATGGCCCTGGAACGCGCCCAGGCCAAGGCCCGGGCAACCATCGCCCAAGGGGAAGCCTATCTGGCGGCCCGGGAGCAGGAGTACGAGAATCAGATCGAGCGGCTCCAGAGGCACCGGGACGAGGTCGCGCAAAGCAAGCTCTACGCCCCGTCGGACGGTATGGTGATCTACGCCACCAGCAGCGAGAGCAGCCAACGGGAGGGACGCCGTCCGCTGGCGGACGGCGTCGAGGTCTGGGAGCGGCAGGAGCTGATCTATCTGCCCCGCTCGACCTCCACCATCGCGGCGGTGTCGCTGCATGAGGCGAACCTGCAGAAGGTGCGCGCGGGTCTGCCGGTTATCGTGACGGTCGATGCGCTGCCGGGCAAGAGGCTCATGGGCACCGTCACGCGGATCGCGCCGCTGCCCGACCCCCAGAGCATGTACATGAATCCGGATCTGAAGGTCTACAAGACCGATATTGCGCTGGAGACTGACGATCCGGCGCTGCGCAGCGGCATGAACTGCAAGGCGGAGATCATCGTCGAGCAGCACGCCGACACCGTGTACGTTCCTATCCAGACGGTCCGGCGGATAGGGGGAAAGCCCGCCGTCTTCGTGCTCACCGGCAGCGGGAGCGTGGAAGAACGCACGGTCGAGATCGGCTTGGACGACAACCGCATGATCCGAATCGTCCGCGGTCTGGAGGAGGGCGAGTTGGTGCTGCTGACCCCGCCGAAGACCGGGGCCGCGGCGTCCGGCTCGAGGCTCGCCGCGACCCGAAGCGAAGAGGCCGAAGACATGGCCCGGCAGATCACCGAAAAGCTCAAAGCGGCCGGCGAATTCGTACCGTGGTCCCGCGCGGCGGAACGTCGGCCCACCGAATCGCAGACAACGACATCGCCCGCCCCCGGCGCCGCTGGACCGTCGTCCGGGAATGAGCAGGACAAGAGAGGACCCGATCGATGAGTGCAGTGACCTCGCCCAAGAACGGACGCGAGATCGTCCGGCTGGAAAACGCCTGGAAGGTCTACCAGATGGGGACCGAAGACGTCAAAGCGCTGCAGGGCGTCAATGTCATGTTTGAGAAGGGCGAGTTCTGGGCGATCATGGGACCCAGCGGCTCGGGCAAGAGCACGATGATGAACGTCCTCGGCTGTCTCGACCGCCTGTCCTCCGGCGCGTATTACCTGGACGGCAAGGACGTCAGCCAGTTGGATGATGATGCTCTCAGCGACCTGCGCTTGCGCTACCTCGGGTTCATCTTTCAGAGTTTCAACCTGATCCCGCAATTGACGGTGCAACGGAACATCGAGTTGCCTCTGTACTATCTGGGCTGGGACGCGGTACGGAGCGGCCAGCGCGCCACGGAGCTGGCCGAGCAGGTGGGACTCGGCGACCGGTTGGGGCACCGGCCCGCCGAGCTGTCCGGCGGGCAGATGCAGCGGGTGGCGATCGCCCGCGCCCTGACCAACGACCCCCAGATCATTTTTGCCGACGAGCCCACGGGCAACCTCGATTCGGCGACGGGCATCCAGATCATGGATGTGCTCAAGAAGCTCAACGAGCAGGGCAAGACCATCATCACGGTCACCCATGAGCCGGACATCGCCGCCTACGCGCAGAAACGTCTGCACATGATCGACGGCAACATCGATCGGATCGAAGAGGAGGCACGCGGGATGGGCGCCGCCCATGGCCCGGGCTTCCACACCCTGCGCGACGCCGCCAAGGGGACCCTGAGCAAAGCCGAGGGGACCGCTCTGCCGCGCGGGGACGCCAAACGCAGCGCCTGACGAAACGCCGAGAGCTCTATGGGACAAGCCAGAATTACGAGAAACATTTGGCTGGGGATGGAGAACCTCCTGCTCCATAAGCTGCGCTCGTTCCTGACGATGCTCGGCGTGGTCTTCGGCGTCGGCAGCGTGGTGGCGATGCTCTCCGTCGGCGAGGGCGCCAGCAAGGAGGCGCTGGAGCAGATCCGCAAACTGGGCAGCAACAATATCATCATTACCGCGATGAAACCGGTGGAGGAGGAACAGGCCAGCCGGCAGCGGTCGCAGATGAGCATCTATGGTCTGACCTACGAGGACTACCGGCGGCTGGCTTCCAGTTTTTCCAACATCCAGCAGACCGCGCCGGCCAAGCTGATGCGCAAGGAGTCCCGCCTGCATGAGCGGGCGATGGAGCTGCGCGTGGTGGGGGCCACGCCCGCGTGGTTCGATCTGGTGCCGCGGCCCCTGATCGCGGGCCGGGTCATTCTCCCGGCCGACCAGGAGAAGCGGGCGCCCGTCGCCGTGCTGACGGAGTTCGGCGCCCGCAAACTGCTGGCGACCGAGAATACGATCGGCCAGACCCTGCGGATCGGGGGCAACCAGTTCGAGGTGATCGGCATCATCCAGAGTGAGAGCGGACAGGCGGGCAATATCCAGATTCCCGACCAGGATATCGACGTCTATATTCCCCTGGACGTGGCCCAGCGGTACTTCGGCGACATCAGCACGAAGCAGACCGCCGGTGCGTTTGAGCGGGAGAAGGTGGAGCTGCACCAGATCATCGTGCAGGTGGACGACCCCAAGAACGCGGAAGCCGTCGGCTTGGGCATCGAAAGGATGCTGGAGCTGAACCATAGGAAGAAGGACTACGTCGTGAGCGTCCCGCTGGCGCTGCTCAAGCAGGCCGAGGCGACCAAGCGGACGTTCAATATCGTCCTGGGCTCCATCGCGGGCATCAGCCTGCTCGTCGGCGGCATCGGGATCATGAACATCATGCTGGCCTCCGTCACCGAGCGGACGCGCGAGATCGGCATCCGCCGGGCCATCGGGGCCAAGCGCAAGCAGATCGTCGTTCAGTTCCTGATCGAGACCGTGGTCCTGTCAACCACGGGCGGACTGATCGGATTGGGCATCGGGATCCTGATTCCGTCCCTGATCCGATACTTCTCCGGCATGCCGACCGTGCTGACCATGAATGGGGTACTCCTGCCCCTGTTCGTGAGCATGGCCATCGGGATCGTCTTCGGGCTCTATCCCGCGATGAACGCGGCCAAGGTGGACCCGATCATCGCGCTGAGGCATGAGTAGCCGCCGGGGGCGGAAATCCGAAATTCGAAATGCAAAATCCGAAACAAATGCAAATGACCGAAATGCAAATGACCCAAGCGCTGACGCCGGGCGAGAGCCGTTTCGAAGTTCCTTCCGTTTTGAGCCTTCGGATTTGTTTCGGATTTCGCCTTTCGAATTTCGAGTTTTCAATGTCGTGGCGGGGGCTCTGGGCATGAGACAAGCCAAGATCGTTCGAAATGTCTGGTTGGGCATCGAAAACCTGCTGCTGCACAAGCTGCGCTCCTTCCTGACGATGCTGGGGGTGGTCTTCGGGGTCGGCAGCGTCGTCGCGATGCTCTCCGTCGGTGAGGGGGCCAGCAAAGAGGCCCTGTCCCAGATTCGACGGTTGGGCAGCAACAACATCATCATCTCGTCCCTCAAACCCGTCGATGAGCAGGCGACGAACACGATGCGCAGCATGCTGAGCGTCTATGGGCTGACGTACGAGGACCATCGCCGGATCGCCGAGAGTTTCAAAGACGTGCGGCAGACGGCCCCGATCAAGCTGATCCGCAAGCAGTCGCGTCTGCGCGAGCGCGCGATGGAACTCCGCGTCGTGGGCACGACGCCGGAGTGGTTCGATCTGGTCCCCCGCGAGATCCTGGCCGGACGCATCCTGATGCGCGCCGACGAGGAGAAGAAGGCCCCGGTGGCGGTGCTGACCGAGTTCGGGGCCCGCCGACTGCTCGCCACGGAAAACACGATCGGCCAGACGCTGCGCATCGGCGGCAACGAGTTCGAGGTCATCGGCATCATCCGCAGCGAGAGCGGGCAGGGGGCGGGCAACATCCAGCTCCCGGATCAGGATTCCGATGTCTACATCTCCCTGGAGGTGGCGCGGCGCTACTACGGCGATATCTCGGTGCGCATGACCAGCGGTTCCTACGAGCGGGAGCGCGTGCAATTGCACCAGATCATCGTCCAGGCCCAGGACCCGAAGCGCGTGGAAGCCATCGCCGCGGGCATCGAGACCATGCTGAAGAGGTTCCATAAGAAGAAGGACTTCGTGGTGAGTGTCCC
>Ga0194113_10006838_pt1 | contig 14404 bp, 6 predicted proteins | sample TA2MahC200mmetaG_FD_146193 | JGI IMG/M metagenome (GOLD analysis project Ga0194113, IMG submission 146193) | Freshwater microbial communities from Lake Tanganyika, Tanzania - TA2015017 Mahale Deep Cast 200m | ecosystem: Environmental > Aquatic > Freshwater > Lake | place: Tanzania: Lake...
AGGATTTCCTCCGAGAGAGCGAGTACCTGTATTCCGGAGGGTTCTTTCGCGGGACCATTGGACGTGCCTATTACGCCATGTTCCATGCCGCCACGGCCCTTCTGCTGCACAAAGGGATTGAGAGGAGTTCCCATCACGCGATCATCTCCGCCTTCGGTGAGTACCTCGCCCAACCCAGAGTCGTTGATCCGAAGTTCCACAAGTACTTCATCGAGGCGTTCACTCTGCGAAACGATTGCGATTACCTGGCGCCTTTCGCACCCGAGGAAGCACAGGCCCGGACAACACTCCAGCGGGCCAGGGAATTCGTAGCCACCTGCCGGGAGTTGTGCCTTTGAGCTGAGGCGCTGGGGCACAGCGTTGCCGGGACCGGGACGGCACGGTACAATCCCGGCCATGAAGAGATTGTACTGGACGCAGCCGGATGTGTGTGAGACCGACGTGGAGGTGGTGACGGTCGGGGAGAACCAAGTCACGACCGATCCGATTCTGTTTCATCCGGAGGAAGGCGGGCAGCCGGCGGATCAAGGTTTCGTCGGCGACGCGGTTGTCAAGGAGGTTCGGGTCGTGGAGGGCAGGATCGTCCTGACGCTGGATCGACCGCTGGTGGATGGGAGATACATCGCTCGGCTTGATAGGGAGCGCAGGCTCCACACCGCGACTCAGCATACGGCGCAGCATGTGCTCTCGGGGATCGCCGCGGCGCAGTTCGGCCTGGAGACGGTGGGCGTGCATATCGGCCTGGAAGGCTGCACCGTGGACTTCGACAAGAAGGTCGAGTGGGACGTGGCGGAGGAGTTGGAGCGGCGGGCCATACGCGTCGTCATGCTCGATCTCCCCGTCGAGACCACGTTCAACGAGCAGGAGATGCCAGCCAGAGGCCGCCGTGGCGAGGGCGTCCCACCCGTGTTGACCGAGTCCGACGAAGAGAAGAACAAGGGCAGGATGCCCTCGCCACGAGAGGTCCTCCGCCTCGTGAAGATCGGCGAGGTCGACACCTCCGCCTGCTGCGGGGCGCATGTCGCCTCCACCGGGCGGATCGGGGTCATTCGTGTTTTCGATCTGGAAACCAGGAAGCAGGGAACGCGGGTTTCGTTCCTCGCGGGGGCGCGGGCCTTGGAGCGATCTCAAGTTGAGACCGCTGTTCTGCGGGAGTTGCGCAAGCTCGCCGGCTGCGCGACCGCGGATCTGCCGGCCCTGTTCCAGAAGGGCCAGGAGCGGGTGAAAGAACTCGGCAAGGAGCTGGAGCGGATCTGGTCGCTGCGGCTGGCCGATCTGGCGAAGGCCGCCGAAGTGGTCCCGGTGGGGGCGTCCTCGGTCAGCGTCTACGTGGGCGAGTTGCCGCGCGAGCTGATGTCCGTTCTCGCGGGCATGATGGCGGAGGCGGCCAACGGGGCCGGGGTGGTCGTCAGCGAGGTCAACATCGCCATCAGCTCCCGGACACTCGACGCTGGCGGTCTGCTCAAGAAGATCCAAAACGCCGTTGGCGGCAAGGGGGGCGGCTCGCCCAAGTCGGCCAATGGCCGGCTCGACCGGCCGGTGACGGCGGATGAGTTGGGAGACATCCTGAGGAGAGAGTAGCAACCTGATGAGTTTTGACGAACAAAACCGGCAATCACAGATCCCCCATGGCCGGGTGCCATGTCTACGCCTCGTAGACATGCTCGACTCGGTCAGCAGAACATGCCTACGCAAAGCCGTAGGCATGGCACCCAGTCGTTACCGGACTTGTTCGTCAGAACTCATTAGCGGGTGTGTGAGAAGCCACCCTTTTCACACACCCTCTGAGGCGATGGAGGTCATGATGCAGCACGTGAGAGCAATTCGTGCCGCGGCGGCTGTTTGCCTGCTGGGCGTTCTGGGCGGTCTTCCGGCGCGAGCCGTGAGTGAGTCTCCTTCCGCCCGCGGCCGCACTTATCCCGGCACAACGTGGGAAACCCGCGCGCCGGAGCAGGTCGGTCTCGATCCGGAGAAGCTGGAGGCCATCGCCGTGGCCCTCGGGGGCCGGGGCTGTATCGTGCGGCACGGCTACGTCGTGCACACCTGGGGCGATCAGGCCCAAAGAGGCGACTGGATGTCTTCGAGCAAGCCGCTGCTCAGCACGCTGCTGTTCTTCGCCATCCAGGAGGGCAAGGTCCCGAGCGTGGATGCCCGCATCAAATCCTACGGCTGGGATCTGGGCGTCAAAGACGAGAGCATGACCTTCCACCATCTGGCCAACATGATCAGCGGCTACGCCCGCCCGGAGGAGCCGGGAGCGGCGTGGGCGTACAACGATTACGCCATCAATCTCTATCGGCTCACCCTCTTCGACCGGGTCTTCCAGCAAGGACCGACCGAGGTGGCGAACGCGCCCGAGCGGCTGGGGAGTCTGCAATTCGAGGACGGCCTGTCGTTCAACGACAGGGCCCGCCTGATCGCCTCAGTCCGCGACTTCGCCCGGCTCTGCTGGTTCTGGCGGAACAAAGGCCAGTGGCGGGGAGAGAGCCTCCTGCCCGTCGCGTTCTTCGACAACTACTGCAAGCCCCAGGTCTGCAAGGACCTGCCTCATACAACGAAAGCACCCACCGACGACTCTCTCAAGATCGGCACCTACGGCGGGGACTCCGACCACTTCACCAGGTACGGGCCGGGGATCTACGGTTACAACTTCTGGTTCAACGCCACCGGACGAGACCACCCCGACCAGTTGACTTGGCCGGAGGCGCCCCGCGATGCCTTCATGACCGTCGGCGCGGGCGGCAACTCGGCCGCCATTCTCCCGAGTCTGGACCTGGTGATCGTCGCGGCCAGGGCCAACTGGGGCAATCCCAAACCGGGAGACGAGACGTCCACCATGAACCAGGTGATGAAGCTGGCCGTTGCGGCAGCCGCGGGACCGCCCGAAGGGCAAGCCGGCACTGCCAGTAAGGCGTACACGATCGCGGGCGAACGGCGGAAGTGGCACACCGTCACGCTCGATTTTGGCGGCCCCGAGACCCATGAGACCGCCACCGATCCGAATCCCTTCCTGGACTACCGCCTTCAGGTCCGTTTCACCGGTCCCGGCGGGCAGACGTACAACGTGCCCGGCTTCTTCGCGGGCGATGGGAAGGGAAACGGTCAAGGCGGCGTCTGGCGCGTCCACTTCACGCCGGACGCGGCAGGCGAATGGTCGTTTGCCGCTTCGTTCCGCCGGGGTCCGTCGGTCGCCGTCAGTCTGGAGGCCCAGGCGGGCGAACCCGTCGCCTTCGACGGCCGCCGCGGCTCGTTCCGTGTCGCCGAGCGCGACGACCAGGCCCCCGGATTCCTCCGGTGGGGCCGGCTGGAGTACGCCGGGAACCATTACCTCAAATTCCGCGACGGTCCCTACTGGATCAAGGGCGGGACCGACAGTCCGGAGGATCTGCTCGCCTACGAAGGCTTCGCCAATACGCGCTCGGGCAGCCGGTTCAAAGTGAAGACCTACGCCGAGCATGTTCAGGATTGGCGCGAAGGCGACCCGGACTGGGACAACGGCAAGGGGAAAGGCTTCATCGGCGCGCTCAACTACCTTGCGTCGCAGCAGGTGAACCTCATCTACTTCCTGCCTATGAACATCGGCGGCGACGGCATGAACGTCTGGCCGTTTGCCGGCTCCATCGATCCCGCCGGGGACGAGGCGAACGACAACCTGCACTATGACACGCGCAAGCTCCACCAGTGGGAGATCGTCTTCGGGCATGCCCAGCGGAAAGGCATTGTGCTGCACTTCGTGCTCAACGAGGCGGAAAAAGAGAACAAACTCGAGATCGGCGCCACCCTGACGACCGAACGCATGCTGTTCTATCGGGAGATGGTCGCCCGCTTCGGCCATCACAACGCGGTCCTGTGGAACCTCTGCGAGGAATACAACATCGGCGGTCTCAACCTGGGGCCGGAGAACGTCAAGGCGTTTGCCGGTTACCTCAAGGACGTAGACCCGTACGGCCACCCCATCACCGTCCACCACGCGGGCGACGCGGTCAAGACCTGGGGGCCGTTCCTGGGCGACGAGCGGTTCAGCATCACCTCGCTGCAAATCGGCAACAAGGACATCGAGCCGGTGGTCGAGACCTTCCGTAAGCTGTCGCGCGAGGCAGGCCGGCCCCTGCCGGTCGCCATCGACGAGTTCACCGTCACGACGCACGACAAGCCGTGGCTGCCCGAGGACGACCTCGAGACCCTGCGCCGGGAGAAGCTCTGGCCCGCCTATCTCTCCGGCGGGCAGGTGGAGTTCATCCTGGGCGAACTCCTCGACACGCAGAACTTCCGCAAGTACGAGGACCTGTGGCGCTACACCTGGTACGCCCGCCGGTTCCTGGAGGAGAATCTGCCGTTCTGGGAGATGGAGCCCGCCGACGATCTGTTGGAGGGCGAGTCGATCTTCCAGGGCAAGACCTCCACGCACGACGGCCAGGTCTTCGCCAAAGCCGGGGACTGCTACGCCCTGTACTTCCCGACCGCCGTGGAAACCGGCACGCTGGACCTGACGGACGCCCCCGGCCGATTCGTGAAACGATGGTACAACCCGCGCTCCGGCCAATTCGCCGGACCGCGCGGGACGATCTCCGGCGGCGGCAAGGTCCAACTCGGCCCGCCGCCGGCCGACCCCCAGGAAGACTGGGCCCTGCTGATAACCAGAGAATCACGATAGTCGGTTTGTAGTGTGCTCGTAAGAGCATAGTAGCATGGGCGTCCCGCCCATGAGTAGCACGGGCGTCCTGCCCATGAGTAGCACGGGCGTCCCGCCCGTGAGTAGCATGGGCCGAACGCCGATGAGTAGCAGGGCCATCCTGGCCCTGCTTTCACGGGCGAGACGCCCGTGGATACTCATGGGCGCTCGCGCCCATGTTACGGAAACGCCTGACGGCGTCACTACGAACGAGTCATGTGGACCGTGGAGAGAATAGGAGATGCCGATGAATCGACTCACGCGTGCAACTGTCGTTCGTCTCATCGCACCACTCGTCTGCCTGTGCCCGTGCCTCGCCGGCCCGGCCGGCAGCGCGACGGGGGAGATAGACATCATCCCTCAGCCCGTCTCTATCGAACGACGCGACGGGTCCTTCCTCCTCACGCCCGCGACGCCGGTGGTCGCCCCAGGCGCCGCCGCGACGGAGGCGGCCAAGCTCATTGACGCCCTGGCGCCCGCGCTGGGCTATCGACTCAAGCTGACTGAGAGCACCGCGGCAACCACGGGTGGCATCCAACTGAAGATCGAGCCGGCCCTGCGGGAGCGGCTCGGCGAAGAAGGGTACGAGCTGGAGGCGACGACAGAGGCCGTGGTCATCCGCGCCGGAGCGCCGGCCGGCCTGTTCTACGGTATCCATACTCTGCGGCAACTGTTGCCGCCGGCCACTTGCGGCGCGCAGAAGGTTGACGGCGTCCCGTGGACGGTGCCCTGTGTACGGATCACAGATTATCCGCGCTTCCAGTGGCGCGGGCTGCTCATCGATCCGGCGCGGCATTTCATCCCCGTCGAGGACGTCAAGCGTTTCCTCGACCTCATGGCGCTGCACAAGTTCAATCGTCTGCAGATACACCTGAACGACGACCAGGGCTGGCGGATCGAAATCAAGAAATACCCCCGGCTGACCGAGGTTGGCGCCTGGCGCGACGAGACGCTCATCGGGCACGGGCGCCGGCATCCGTACGAGTATGACGGCCGTCGCCACGGCGGTTTCTACACGCAGAATGACATCCGCGACCTGGTCCGCCATGCGGCCGAGCGACACATTACGATCGTGCCGGAGATCTCCATGCCCGGCCACTCGCAGGCGGCCATTGCCGCCTACCCGGAGCTGGGCGTCTTTCCCGAGAAGCAGCAGGGGCTGCGGCTCTGGACCCGGTGGGGCATCAGCGAGCATATCCTCGCGCCGCGCCCGCGGACCATCGCGTTCTGCCGGGACGTTCTGACGGAAGTGATGGACCTGTTCCCGAGCCGCCACATCCACATCGGGGGCGACGAGGCGGTCAAGACCCAGTGGAAGGCCAGCGCGGAAATGCAGGCGTTGATCCGCGCCCACGGGCTGGAGAACGAGGAGCAACTGCAGGCCTGGTTCACCAAGCAGATCGACGCCTTCCTGACCGAACATGGCCGGCGCCTGGTCGGCTGGGATGAGATCCTCGAAGGGGGACTGGCCCCCGGCGCCGTCGTGATGAGCTGGCGGGGCGAGAAGGGCGGCATCACCGCCGCGCAGGCCGGCCACGACGTGATCATGGCGCCCACCTCGCACACCTACTTCGACTACTACCAGGGCCCACACGAAGCGGAACCGCTGGCTATCGGCGGCTTTCTGCCGCTGGAACGGGTGTATGAGTACGAGCCGGTGCCGGCGGCCTTGACGCCCGCGCAGGCGCCGCGCGTCCTGGGCGCGCAGGCGCAGTTGTGGGGCGAGTACATCAAGGATGCCCGATATCGGGATTACATGGCCTATCCGCGTGCGTGCGCGATGGCGGAGGTGCTCTGGTCGCCGCGCGCAGGCCGCGATTACGACGGGTTCCTGGGCCGCCTGAACAGCCACCTCGTCCGGCTCAAGGCCCTGGAGGTGAACTATCGTCCCCTGGACCAGGGGCCGATGTCGCGCGTCGGCCGGATAGACCCGCAGGCCCCCGCGGCGGCGCGGGCCCTGGCCGCGCGGCTGCTGCCCCGGCACGCCGACCGCTTCGTCTTCGAAGCGATCAGGCCCATCACCGGCCGGGATGTCTTCGAGCTCGAGAGTCGCGACGGCAAAGTGGTCATTCGCGGTAATACCGCGGTGTCCATGGCCATGGGCCTGAACTGGTACCTCAAGCATTACTGCCACTGTCACATCTCCTGGCGCGGCCGCCAACTCGACCTGCCGGAGCCGCTGCCCGCAGTCACGTCCAAGGTGCAGCAGATCAGTTGGGCCCGGTACCGTTATTTCCTGAACTACTGCGCCTTCGGCTACTCGCTGCCCTGGTGGGACTGGGGCCAGTGGGAGTGTTTGATCGACTGGATGGCCTTGAACGGCGTCAACATGCCGCTGGCGGTGACAGGCCAGGAGGCCGTCTGGCAGGCGGTCTGCGGGCAGTTGGGCATGACCGACGAGCAGATCCGCGAATTCCTGGCCGGACCGCCCTACCTGCCGTTCCAATGGATGGGCTGCCTGGATGGTTGGGGCGGGCCGCTGCCCCAGAGCTGGATCGACCGGCACGAGGAGTTGGGCAAGAAGATCCTCGCCCGCCAGCGGGAGTTGGGCATGACGCCGGTCGTGCAGGGCTTCACCGGCCACGTGCCGCCGGACCTCGCGCGACGATTCCCCGGGGCGAAGCTCCATCGTATCCGCTGGATCGAGTGGGAAACCGTGCTGCTCGATCCGCTCGATCCGTTGTTCGCGAAGGTCGCGCGCCTGTACCTGGAGGAACAGACCCGGCGGTTCGGCACGGACCATCTTTACGCCGCCGATACCTTCATCGAGATGGAGCCGCCCAGCAACGATCCGAAGTACCTGGCGGACCTGGCCCGCGCCGTCTACGCGGGCATGACGGCCAGTGACCCTCGGGCCGTCTGGGTCCTGCAGGGCTGGATCTTCACCTACAAACCCAAGTTCTGGCAGCCGCCGCAGACCAAGGCGCTGCTCGGGGCCGTACCGCAGGACCGTCTGCTCGTGCTCGACCTGATGTGCGAGCAGAACCCGGGGTGGAGCAAGACTGAGGCCTTCTACGGCAAGCCCTGGCTCTGGTGCAACGTCCAGTGTTTCGGTGACACCGTTCACCTCAGCGGCGCGTTGAACAAGATTGCCCAGGACCTGCCGGCCCTGCGCCACCAGCCGGAGTCCGGCAAGCTTGTCGGCTTGGGCTTCGTCAACGAAGGGCTCGGATACAACCCGGTCGTTGACGACCTGATGTTCGAGATGGCGTGGCGCGATCGGCCCGTGGACGTCCAGGCGTGGCTCGGGGACTACACACGGCACCGCTACGGCCGGACCGATGCACATGCCCGCCAAGCCTGGCGGATCCTCGCGGACACCGTCTACAACGGATCCTACCGCACGCGCTCGGTCATCGATCAGGTGCCGCACGTGCGAGCCGCCCCCAAGCTCCCGTATGACAGGCGGAAGCTGGTCGGCGCCTGGGAGGCCTTGCACACCGCCGCCGAGGCGCTGGGCGAAGTCGATACCTTCCGCTTCGATCTGGTCAACGTGGCGCGGCAGGTACTGTCCAACCACGCGGCCGTCCTGCACGGCGCGATCGTCCAAGCCTGGCAGGCCAAAGATGCGCCCGCCTTGCGCGAGGCGTCCGGGCGGTTCCTCGAATTGATCCGCGACCTGGACAGGCTGCTTGCGACCCGCGAGGAGTTCCTCCTGGGCCGCTGGCTGGAAGACGCGAAGCGCTGGGGCGCGACCGACGCCGAGCGGGCCCGGTTCGAGTGGAACGCCCGCCGCGTCCTGACGATGTGGGGCGGGACTTCGGCACTCGATGACTACGCCCGCAAGGAGTGGTCGGGTATGCTCGACGGGTACTATCTGAGCCGCTGGGAATCGTTCCTGGGCGAACTGAGTGTTTCGCTCGACCGCGATACACCCTTTGAGGAGAAGGAGTTTCAGAGTAAACTTCGCCGCTGGATGACCGACTGGTCGGACCGTCGGGAGGCCTATCCGACGCAGCCGCAGGGTGACAGCGTCCAAGTGGCGCGGACGCTCTGGGCCAAGTACAAAGAGCTTGTAGTGACGCCGTAAGGCGTCCCGCCCATGTCGTCTCACGGGCGTCCCGCCCGTGGAGGCAGGGCCAAGGTGGCCCTGCAATTCATGGGCAAGATGCCCGTGCTACGAAGGGCACTCCGCCCGGCCACATGACGAACTGAAGGATTTGCATGAAGCCAACATTGTTAGTTCTGGCCGCCGGTTTGGGCACGCGTTACGGCGGCCTCAAGCAGATCGATGCGATCGGTCCCTATGACCAGACCATTATCGATTACGCGATTTATGACGGCCTGCGGGCCGGCTTCGGCAAAGTGGTCTTCGTGATCCAGCACTATTTCGAGGACGCCTTTCGGGAGAAGGTCAGCCGCAAGTTCGAGGGCTTCGTGGAGATGGCGTTTGCCTATCAGGAGTTGAATGCCTGCCTGGGAGATTTCGTCCGGCCGGCGGACCGCGACAAGCCCTGGGGCACGGGCCATGCCATTCTCGTCAGCCACGGGATCATCGACGAGCCGTTCGCGGTGGTCAATGCGGATGACTACTACGGCCGCGATTCGCTTGGGGCCATGGTGGGCTTTCTGACAGGGGGGACCGGGCCGACCGACTATGCGATGGTCGGATACACGCTGAAGAACACCTTGAGCGAGCATGGGAGCGTGGCGCGGGGCGTGGCCGAGTGCGACGACCGCCTGTTCCTCAAGCGGATCGTGGAACGCAAGGGGATCGAGAAGACCGCGAACGGCGCGCGGTACCGCGATTCCGACGGCACGCCGCACCCGCTGACCGGCGACGAGCCTGTTTCGATGAACCTTTGGGGCTTTCAGCCGTCGATCTTCGGTTTCCTCGAGGCGCAGTTCGCCGGGTTCCTCGCGGAACACGGCCGCGAGAAAAACGCCGAGCTGTACATCCCCACCGTCGTGGACAAGCTGGTGACCGGCGGGGTCGCCACCGTGAAGGTCCTGCCCTCGAACGCGCCCTGGTTCGGCGTCACGTACCGGGCGGACAAGGCCCTCGCCACCGCGAGCATGCGCCAACTGATTGAGGCCGGTGTCTATCCGGAAAGGCTTTGGGACCTCTGATGGGACACGACCTCCAGTTCATTGCGCGACAGTTTCGCACGCGGGGCGAGCCGGTGGAAATCGCCCCCGTCCCGGTCGGACACATCAATGACACGTATGTCGTCACGACATGGAGCCCAGCCGCCCCCGGCTGGGGAACTCCAGGAACCACCCCCGAGGGCGGGGGTGCCACACGGTACATCCTCCAGCGGATCAATCAGATCGTCTTCACGAAGCCCGTCGCGGTGATGGCGAATGTCGTCCGCATCACCGAGCACATCCGCGCGAAGCTGAAAACAGAATGTCCCCTTTTCCTGCGGCAACTGGTCGTCATCGCGGCGAAAGACGGTCAAGCGTACTACGAGGATGCCGCCGGCAACGTCTGGCGGATGTACAACTTCATTGAGAATGCCCTCACGTACGATTCGCTCCAGGACGCGGCACTGGCCCGCGAGGCGGCGCGGATGTTCGGCTGGTTCCAGAAGCTGCTGACCGATCTGCCCGGCCCGCCTTTGCACGAGACGATTCGGGGTTTTCACGACACGCCGGCGCGCTTCGTACGGTTTCAGGAGGTTTTCCAGGCGGATGCTGTCAACCGTGCGAAGACCGCGCAGGCGGAGATCGACTTCGTATTCGAGAACGCGGCCCTCTGCCACGTCCTTTCCGATCTGGTGGCCCGGGGCGAGATTCCCGTCCGCATCGCCCACAACGACGCCAAGATCAATAACGTCATGTTCGACACGAGCACCTGTGCCGGCGTTTGCGTAATCGACCTGGACACGGTGATGCCGGGCCTGGCGGCTTACGATTTCGGCGACCTCGTCCGCACCGCCACCTGCCCCGCGGCGGAGGACGAGCGCGACCTCTCGAAAGTCGCGGTCGATATCACCCTGTTCGACGCCCTGGCGCAAGGTTTCGTCGCGGAGACCGGCCCCTTCCTGACGCCGGCGGAACGACAACACCTGGTCTTCGGCGGCCAGCTCATCACGTTCGAGCAGATGATCCGCTTTCTCACGGATTACCTCGCGGGCGACGTCTACTACAAGGTCCACCGCGCAGGCCACAACCTCGACCGCACCCGCACGCAGATGAAGCTGGTGCAGTCGATCCTGGAGCAGGAAGAACAGATGAACCGGCTCGTGGAACGAGCTTTGGGGCCGGAAGGCCCTGGCTCGTAGTGTGCTCGTAAGAGCATATCATGATAACGCCTCACGGCGTCACTACGAACGACGGGTGGCAGCGGCAAGCGGAGTCTTCGGAGCTTGCCGATGGTGTCTCGCATGTCCCGTGAGCCATCGGCAAGCGTCATTCCCGCCAAGGCAGGAATGACGTTTGCCGCTGCCACCCATTGCAGGTCTCAAATGGGAAATGGAACCGGCGGTGCGTGATACGCACCCTACCGAAAGGAGCGGCCCATGGCAGAAAGAAGCTGGAAACACGATGGGGTCTGTTGGACAGTCTTGGTCACACTGTTGGCGATCGGCGCCGTGAAGGCCCAAGGTCCCGTCGAGTACCCCGGGCCCGCGCCGGGAGCAGCGAAGGCCTCCATATCCGGCAATAGAATCATGCTGGCGAACAACGCTCTCGAATGCACATGGTTCATGGAGAACGGACACCTCCGCCTCTCGGTTTTCACAAACAAGGAGAAGCGCGTCCCCTCCACGCCGGATAGCGAGTGCTTTCGACTGCTCCTGGTGGATGGGCAGACCCTGAAGGCTTCCGACCTTAAGAACGTGAGCGTACCGGAAATCGATAACCTGCAGGCGGACCCGAAGGCCCGGCGTCTTAGTGCGAGAGTGGCCGGCAAGCAGATCCGTATGATTCTGGCCACGCCGGATGACAATCTCACGGTCCAATGGCGGGTCGAGCTGCGCGACGGCTCGAACTATGTCCGCCAGTTCATATCCCTCACGCTGACAAAGACCGACGTGGACGTTCGCGAGGTTGTTCTGGTGCAGACGCTAGGAAAATCGGCCGGCACACTGGACGGCGCTCCTCTCACAGTAATCGACAGGTACTTCTTCGCCTTCGAGCACCCGCTGGCTAAGACTCGGACAGTTAACTCGAGGCTTCCGCTGAACTCAGTACTTCAAAGCAGCCTGCCGCGCAGCACACCACTCAAGGTGGGCGAAGAGCAAACCTTGAGCTCCGTCATGGGTGTAGCTCCCGAGGGCCAGCTTCGGCGGGCGTTTCTGTATTACCTCGAGCGGGAGCGGGTGCAGCCGTATCGGCCTTTTCTGCACTACAATAGCTGGTATGACATCGGCTATGGGTCGGAGAAGATCCTGGAGCCGGAGGCGCTGAAGGTGATCGACCTGTTCGGCCAAGAGCTGATCGAGAAGCGCAAGGTCGCGCTGGCCTCCTTCGTGCCGGACGACGGCTGGGACGACCCGGCGACCTTGTGGCGTTTCCACGAGGGTTTTCCCCGCGGTTTCGCCACGCTGCAAGAGCGGGCCGAACGGTACAATTCCAGCATCGGCGTGTGGCTGTCGCCCTGGGGCGGGTACGGCGAGGCCAAGAAGCAGCGGATGAAGTACGGCCTGGAGCAGGGCTTCGAGACGAACAAGAACGGCTTTTCGCTGGCCGGGCCGAAGTACTACGAGCGGTTCCGGGACGCGTGCCTGGGGATGGTGCGGGACTACCGCGTAAACTACTTCAAGTTCGACGGCATCAGCTCCGGCGGAGTCCCCACCGGCGCGCCGCCCGAATCGGCGGCGGATGTCGAGGCCCTGTTACGCCTGATCGGCGACCTGCGCCGGGCCAAGCCCGATCTCTTCATCAACGTCACGACCGGCACGTGGTCCTCGCCTTACTGGCTGTGGTACGCGGATTCGACCTGGCGCTCCGGCCGCGACTGGGGCACCTGCGGCTGGGGCTCCAAGCGGCAACAGCAGGTCACCTACCGCGACGCGCAGACGTATCAGAACGTCGTACGCCGGGCGCCGCTGTACCCGATCAACTCGCTGATGACCCAGGGCGTCATGTTCGCCAATCACGGGCTGCCCGACGATACGGATCGCATCGTCGAGGATATCCGCGCCTTCTTCGCCGGCGGCACCAATTGCCAGGAGTTGTACCTCACCCCTTCGCTATTGGACGCCAAAACGTGGGACGCGCTGGCCGAGGCGGCGCTCTGGTCCCGCGCCAACGCCGACGTGCTCGTGGACACCCACTGGCTCGGCGGCGATCCGGCCCAGGGCGACATCTACGGCTGGGCCTCCTGGTCCCGGCGCAAAGGCATTCTCGCCCTCCGCAATCCCAAAGACGGGCCCGGCAAGATCGCCCTCGACATCGGCCAAGCCTTCGAGCTGCCGGAAGGAGCTGCCAAGCAGTACTCGCTCAAGAGCCCCTGGAAGGAGGACGCCGCCAAGCCCGCGCGCACCCTGTCGGCCGGCGCAGAACACACGTTCGAGTTGAAGCCCTTCGAAGTCCTCGTTTTCGATGCGCTGCCGTAGCATGGGCGTCCCGCCCATGAGTATCCACGGCCTCAACCATCGTCAAAGGCGGAGCCTTTGGCGATGCCACCCTCTACAACAAGGGAACGATGTGTGCAACCGTGGGGCGTGAGCGCCTCGGCGGGTGGCATCGCCAAGGCCTCCGGCCTTGACGATGGCTTTCGCGCGTGCGGTCGGGGCATCGTCGAGCGCCTCAACCATCGTCAAAGGCGGAGCCTTTGGCGATGCCACCCTCTGCAACAAGGGAAAGATGGGACAGGGAAAAGGGGACATTCTACTTTTCTAATCCTCGATCCGGGTGAGATCGACGGCCGGCTTGGGGTACTTTTTCTGCGCGATGTACGCCTTGGTGTCATCCACCATCTGCCGGGTGATCGTGTAGTGGTACTTGCGGTAGTCGTTCACGGTAAGCTCGCCCACCCAGAAGAAGCCCCATTTCTCGAAGAAGTCCGTCAGGTCCAGCTCGGCCACGTCGCAGCAGATCTTGACGAACTCGAACTGGTTGCGGATCGACTCGTCTCTCACACCGGCGTCGGGACGGCCGCGCATCTGCTCCATCACGTCGGCATAGAAGTCCGGCCGGCCGTGACGCCGGAAGAACAGGTGAAGCTGCCAGAACGGGACCAGCCGGTCGAAGACGTTCGGCGCCGCCAGGAACGACTTCTTCGGCTCGGCCTCGATGATCTCCTGGCGGGCGGAGGCATAGTTCTTCTGGGCCTCGATCCGGCTGGGGTTGCCCATCCGGCCGACGGTATAGAGCGAGAAGATGTTGTTGCTCACCTCCGTCATGCCGCCCCAGGTCATCTGCGGGCGCATCTGCAGGACGTGGCCCACCTCGTGGCAGAAGCCCCAGCAGGGGTCGCCGGTAATGACGACGTTCGGATCGGCCACCTTGCGCATGGTGCTCTTGTCGCCCAGGTACGCCACGCCGTCGCCGTCGCGGAACATGTAGTAGTTGAAGTTGACGCGGGCCAGGATGCGGTTCCTGGGCACCTTGTCGTACTTCACCAGGCCCATCAGCGTGTAATGATGGTTCAGCATGGCATCGTAGTTGCGGATCAACTCCGCGCCCTTGCCGCGGGTGTAGACGTTGAACCACTCGACCGGATAGGCCACCTGGACGTGCCGGCCGCGGGCATCCAGGATGGGACTGACCGCATTGTCCAACAGGCGGTCCCAATCCGCGTTCGTGTGCTTCGACGCATCGAAGAAGCCGTTGACCTTGCCC
>Ga0194113_10006839_pt1 | contig 14402 bp, 7 predicted proteins | sample TA2MahC200mmetaG_FD_146193 | JGI IMG/M metagenome (GOLD analysis project Ga0194113, IMG submission 146193) | Freshwater microbial communities from Lake Tanganyika, Tanzania - TA2015017 Mahale Deep Cast 200m | ecosystem: Environmental > Aquatic > Freshwater > Lake | place: Tanzania: Lake...
CGCCCCGTGGACTGGAAGACGCGCGACGGCGAGCATCTGCTCTATCCGAGGCACTTCGGCAACGGCCTGGACATCGGGCGTTTCGATTCCCGCGGCCTTTCCCTCATCATCCCCCCAGAGGGGGCTCGTCAGGTGGAGAAGAGCGAGGACGTGGCCCACTCGCCCGCCCGACCCGTCAACCCCGACTACCGCGACGCCCAGGCCGGCACCGTTCACCCCCACATCACCGACCCGATGACGCTGCCGCTCGAACGCTACCACCACGACGCCCAGCCCCGCTGGCTCCCGCCGCAAGTCGAGGGCGACCGCGTGACGTTCCACTACTGGCAGCCCATGACGATGATGGGCTACCGAGCCTGGATATTCGTGCGCGTGTGGGAGACCTGGTGGCCCATCGAGCGCGAGCGCCACGGCACCCGCTACCACGGGCTCGCACGCCTCGTCGAGGTCGAGGTGCCCAGCGTCTGGAAGTGGGGCTACCAGGTGATGCTCAACAACGGCTTCGGCCCGGGCGGCTCACGCAAGGGCGTCGTCAGCTACGACACGGGCTTCCGCGAGCCGGGCCGCGAAATCGTGGACTTCTCAGCCGACCGCAACCGCGTGGTCTACTTCCAGGGCCCCAAGCCGCCGCGCCGCGCCGGCGGCTATCACCCAAGCCAGGACTGCCTTCAGTCCCAGCCCCTCATCTTCTACGAGTGGCCCGCAGGCTCCCTCACCATCGCGGCCCGCAGCCTCTACTACCACGCCTCCCAGAACTCCGCGAGCTACCCCGAGCAGGGCGCCGACGGCGTGTGGCCGAGCCTCGCCTGGGACATCGGCCAGGCGGGCAAGCGCATTGCCGTGGACACCATCGAGTACCTCTACACCTCCGACAAGAGCCAGCCCCTGCCCCAGCGCTACCTGAACGCCCGTGCGGAGGCCCTCGCCGCCGTCTCCGAGCGAATGGGCGTCCAAGACACGCTGGCCGCTACGAACGTGACCGGCACCCACTGGGGCGCCAAGGGCGACGGCGGCCCCGCGCCCCACGCCGACAAGTGGGTCGCCAAGCTCAAGGACACGCCCTGCGATGGCTTCTTCAACTACCACGAGTTCTGGCATGCCGTGCCCATCACGGTGCACGACGCCTATCGCCTCGACGCGACACACGACTGCAATCCCCAGATGAAGGCGATGTGCGACAAGCTGCTCGCCGCGGGGCTGAGCCCCGGCTTCTGGTTCCGCCCGGAGTTCGTCAAGACCGCCGTGCCCACCGCCCTCAGCGACCGCATCCCAACCTCCCGCGCCTACTACGGCTACGACTGCTGCTACTACCCCAACGTGGCAGCCCTCCTCGCCGAACGCGGCATCCCCCTCTTCCGCGAGAACACGAACTGGGTCCGCCGCCAGCGCGACGGCGCCTGGCCCGTCGGCACCCCCTACCAGTGGACGCCCATGAGCCTGGCCACGGGCTGGTGGGACCGCATCATGTGGCCGACCCTGTGGATGAGCCGCAAGCTCGGCTTCGGGTGGCTCCTCATGGACGGCGGCTTCGGCGGCCTGTCGGGCGTGGACTACGCTCCCATGCTCAACGGCGAGGCCGACTGCGCCGTCCCCTGCCAGCCCTTCTGGTGGCGCATGTTCCGCACCATGCACCACATCGGCCTCAAGAACTTCGGCGAGTGCACCCTCGGCTGGAAGGCCGGCTTCACCAATCTGGTCGGCGAGACCGACGAGCATTTCCTCTGGATGTTCAACCTCTCGAGCATCTGGGGCTCCATCCCGTGGGGCGCCGAGCAAGTCCACAAGCTCTACCAACTCTACAACGGCCTCCCCATGCCGAATCCCGGCGACAAGAAGGCAGCCGAGACTGAGCGCGTGCGCCGCTTCGCCCGCGACTTCTATCGCCAGCACCGCCCGCCCGACTGGATTGAGCTGCGCGACTTGCGCCAGGACGAATCCCTGGCCATCCGCCCCTGGACCTGGTCCGACGCGATCTGGCACTACGCCGACGGCACCTCGGTCACCTACCCTGCCTTCAATAGGCTCCCCGCCCTGAGCCCCTTGGCCCCCTCCAGGTAGGGCCAGCCCCCTCGGAGCCAACTCAGTCCCGGATCTGGGCAACACGCCCGCCAAAGCGGGACATGGCCCGAAGGGTGCACTAATGGTTAGGGGCCGTCTGCAAGAGAGGCTACTTCGCCGGTGCGGCCGCCGGCGCGGGAGGGCCGGGGACGACCTCGAAGGGGACGGCTGGGAGGAGGCCGAGTGGGGTGCGGACCGGGGCGCGTCTGGGCTGGCCCTCCTTGGCCTCGGGCGTGACCTCGCGGATGGCGTGGAGGATGAGGTTGCCCTTGAGACCAGGCTTGGCTTCCTTGGCGTCGAGGGCGAGGACGAGGGCGACGGCGTCGGCCTCGGCCAGCACCTCCTTGATGGTGATGCCCTTAGGCGGGTCGTCCAGCTCAAAGCGCAGCTCATTGGGCGGAAACGCCTTGGGGAGCGAGAAGAGGACGCGTCCCGTGCCGCCCGAGGCGAGCTTGGCCGGCCCGCTTCCTGCGAACTTGACGGGCGGCGCTCCGCGTCCGCCGCCGCCCATGGTGATGAACCAGTCCTTCGTGGGGACGAGGTGGTAGTAGGCGAATGCCTGCATCATGTATTCTGCGGGGGTGGCGGTGCGGCGGACCTCGGCGCCGCGGATGGCCGCGCATCCCTCGATGGAGAGCTTGGGGGCCGTGCCCTGCGGGGTGATGGGGAAGGTGAGCGTGACGCGCACCTGGTCCTGGCCGTCGGGGACCCAGCCGCTGTTGAGCTCGAAGCCCTTCGGGGCGTCCTTGAGGGAGAGTGCAATTTCGCCGGCGAAGCCGTCCTTGCGGAGGGCGTGGACGGCGATGGGGACGATGGCGCCTGGGCCGGCCTGGATGCTGGAGGGGACGACGCGGAGTTCGTAGTCGGGCTGTGCGGGGCTGATGCGGAGGCGGTAGGCGTGTGCGGGACCGCCCTGGCGCTGGGTGTCGCCGAGGTGGACGCGGTAGAGGCCGTCGGCTGGGAGCTTGAGGCAGAGGAAGGAGTCGGCGTGGTGGGTGGTGAGGCCGGCGCCCTTGTCCTCGTGGTCGTCGTTGACGGCGAGGGTCTTGCCGGCGGGATCGGTGATCTTGAGCAGGGAGTCGAGGGGGGAGCGAAGGCGGCGTGCGTGGACTTCGGCGACCAACTCGTCGCCGGCGCGGCCCTGGAAGGCAAAGACATCCCAGTCGCCCGGCGTGTCCACGCGGCCGTTGATGATGATGGGCAGCTTCACCGCCTGGGCTTTGGGCGGCTCGTTGTTCGGCTCGGCCTCGAGGCACTCGGGCAGGTCGTCGAGGGCGAACGGGACTCGGTTGGAGACCCGTTGGTTCCTGGTGACTGAGACGGGGATGGTGCCGGTCTGCTTGCCCTGGGCATCGAGGGTGAGGGTAGGGGCCGGGAGGTTCCAGCCCTTGAGTTCGAGGGTCGTCTTGGCCCCGATGCGTCCGCCGAGGGGGAAGATGCTGGTGATGAAAGGCAGCTCGCCGACGGCGATGCGGTAGACGAAGTCCTCGCGCCCGCGGTAGATGGAGTCGTGGATTTCGAACGTGTACTCGCCGTCTTCGGGGATTTCGTAGTAGATGACGGGGTCGGGGTCGAAGCGGAAGTCGTCGGAGTAGGCGAGCTCCCTCCCCTTCGGGTCGTAGAGCGCGAGGGTGGCCTGGAACCAGCCGGGCACCGCGTCGGCCAGGTAGGGGACGAGTGAGCGGGCGCTGACGGCGGCGACGAGTCGGGTGCCCTTGCGCACGCGGAAGCGGAAGCGGTCAACGTCCCCTGGCATGATCTGGCCGTTGAGGATGATGGGCAGGTCCTCCGCGTCGGGCAGGTCTATGCCCTCGAGGCGATAGGCGAGCGCCCCTGTGTCGGGCGTGATGTCGTTCGGCTCCTTCTCGCGGTATTCGCGGCACTGGCCGACGTGGAAGTAGAGGGGGTTGGTGATGCCGGCGGCGGCCTTGAGGCGCAGCTCGCGCTGGCCGGGCGGGGCGTTGGACGCGACGGTGAGGCGAACCGTCACCCAGTCGGCGAGCTGGGCGTTTGGCTGGCGCTTTGGGTTGGAGATCATTCTGCGGAACTCGGCGAAGCCGCTGGGGCTGGGGTCGTCAACGCCGAGCTTGGCGACGGCCATCTCGACCTCCTCGGAGGCCTGTGCCGCGAGCAGGGCGAGGGTGGTGGCGTGGTCCGCCTTGCCCTTCTCCGTGGCCGTCCGCTGGCGCATGTGGAAGTCGGAGACCATGCGCATCTTGTTTTCGACCATGTCGAGCGCCTGGGCCGAGAGGGGCCTGGCGAAACGGATGACGGAGGCGGACAGGCCGCTGCCGGTGAGGAGGACTTCATTGGTCCCGGCCAGGTTCTGGCCACCGACGGTGATCTCGAGTGTGGCGCCCTGCTGGGCGCCTGCGGGGTAGATGAATGAAATCTCGGCCTCCTGCCGCGCCGTGCCCGCGCGGGCCGCGCCGGGCGCGGCCGCCACGGCGGCCACCAGCCCCGCGGCCACGGCCCATCGGATTCGTCTGCTCATCTCGCGCTCTCCAACGTCAATGCCCCCCTGCCTCTCGAGGAGGGGGCAGGACCTCAGGGGCTGCGGTCACTCCTCACATGATCTCATACAGTCGGCCGGCGACCTTGTAGCCCTCCTCGGCGGTGGGGGTGACGCGGACCGTGTTGCCCTGGGGGTGCGGCAGGGTGCCGCTGGGGTCAATGCCCATCAGCTCGTAGATGCTGCCGATGAGGTCGGGCGGGTAGACGGGCCGGTCCTTGACCTGCTCGCCCTTGGCATCGGATGAGCCGACCACGTGGCCGCCCTTGAAGCCGCCGCCGGCGACGAGCACGGAGAACACGGGGCCGAAGTGGTGGCGCCCGCCGTTCCACGTCCCGCCCCAGTCCACCTTCGGCGTCCTGCCGAACTCGCCGCAGGCCCAGACGATCGTGCTGTCGAGCAGCCCGCGCTCGCTGAGGTCGAGGAGGAGCGTGGACATCGCTCTATCGAACTCCGGGAGCTTGCGGCGCATGGCCTGGAAGTGCTCTTTGTGGGTGTCCCACCCGCCGTGGTTGATCGTGATGTAGGGGATTCCGCGCTCGACGAGTCGGCGGGCGGCGAGGCAGGACTGGCCGAATGTGGTGCGGCCGTAGAGGGTGCGCAGGTCGTCCGGCTCGTCCGAGAGGTCGAACACCTTTCCGGCCTCGCCGAGGATGAGGTCGTAGGCTTTTTCCTCGCTCTTCTTGAGCGCGGTGAGCTGCGGGTTGCCCTCCATCGCCTTACCGAGGGCATCGAGGTCGTGCAGGAGGTCGCGGCGCGACTTCTGGCGCTCGCGTGAGACGCCTGGGAGGGCGATGCCCTCGACGACGAAGACGGGCCTGGCCGGGTCGCCGCCGGTGGCGAAGGGCTTGTAGCGTGAGCCGAGGAAGCCGGCCTCGGAGAAGCGGCCCTGGGGCTGGGTGAGGACGATGTAGGGGGGGATGAGCCCATCGGACCCCGGGACGGAGCCCTTGAAAAGCGCGACGACGGCGCCGACGCTGGGGAAGACATCCTTGCCGCCCGGCTCGCGCCCGGTCTGGACCATGTAGGCAGCGGTCTCGTGACCGTTGTTGCCGTGGGTCATGCTGCGGATGAGCGAATACTTGTCCGCGTGCTGCGCCAACAGGGGCAGCAGCTCGCCGATGACGATCCCGTCCACATTCGTCCGCGCCACGCCAGTGAGCGGCCCGGTGTAGTCCGAGCCGGCGTCGGGCTTGGGGTCGAACGTGTCGGTGTGAGGCGGGCCGCCCCACATCCAGACCTGGATGACCGACTTGGCGGTCGCCTTTCGTGGCGCCGCGGGCGCCTGCGTGGGCGCTGCCGCAGCCATGCTGCCGCCAAGCAGTATGCCCGCCGCGCCGGCCACGCCGCCCCGCAAGGCGTCGCGCCGCGAAACCCGCCCGTCGCCCCAACCTTGCTCCGTGCCCATGTCGTCTCCTTTCCCCGTCGGTTGTCCGGCCGCGTCTCTAGTGTCGGTACAGGAACTCCGTGCTGTTGACCAACGCCCAGGCCAGGTCGAGCAGGGCATTGGGTCCTTTGGTCTCCTCGCCTTTGCTGTATGCCTCCACGGTCGCAAGCTCTTCGTCGGTGGGGAAGCGCGAGACGATGGTCAGGTAGAGCTCGGTCGCCGCGCTCCGCAGGTCGCGCCGCGTGTCCGAGAACAGGGGTCGGAGCTTGGCGCTCCGCTCGAGCTTCTGGTGGACGTGGCTGGAGTTGAGGAGGTGCAGGCGCTGCGGGGGCGTGGGGTCGTTGGTCCGCTCGGACTCGAGGCCCGTGTCGCGGGGGGGCCGGCCGAAGAGCTCGAGGAACGAGCTTGTGATGCTGCCGTCGGCCAGCGCGATCGAGCGGTTGTGCTCGGGGATGAAGGTGAAGGGCTCGGGGATGGCGCTCGAGTACTCCTCCGTCGTGCCCGTGATCTGGCACAAGGCGTCGGCCAGCACCTCGGCCTCGAGCCGCCGCACGGGGTGGCAGGCGAACTGGGCCAGGGCGTCGGGGTGAACGCTGCGGGGCACGGAGGAGAGCTGGTAGGTGGCCGAGGTGAGGATGAGCCGGAAGAGGTGCTTCAGGTCGTACTTTGCGGCGACGAGCTCCTTCTGAAGCACGTCGAGCAGTTCGGGGTTGGCAGGCGGGTTGTCGGGCCGGATGTCGTCAGGCTCGTGGATGATTCCGCGGCCGAGGAACCATGACCAGACGCGGTTGGCGATGTTGCGCGTGAACCACGGGTTCTGCGGGGTGATCAGCCAGTCGGCGAAGACCTCGCGCGGGTCCTTGTCGGGCGAGAGCTTTGCCGGCGCGCCGTCGGGGAAGGCCGCTGTCTTGAAGGCACCGGCCTCGGCGTCCTTGGCCGCCTTGACGGTGTCGAAGAAGACGATCTCCTCCTTCCATTCGAGGGTCTTCTTGTAGCCGACGCAGGAGAAGAAGGCGGCCATGCTGTCGAGGCGGGCCTTGTCCCACTTCTCGACGCGCTCGCCCAGGAAGAGGAGGGCGACGGCCTTGGCGAGGGCCTGCGGCTCCTTGGTCTGGACGGCGCGGTAGAAGTTCACCGGCCCCACGCGGAAGTTGCTGCCGCTGGACGTGAGGAGTTCGCGGGCGAACCGGTCGTAGGGCAGGCTGTCCTTGATGCTCGTGCGTATCCAGCGGTGGTAGGCCTGGACGGCGTTGGGCCAGAGGTTGATGGGGAACTCGGCCTTGACGCGCAGCAGATCCCCCCACTTCATTGCCCAGTAATCGGCGAACTCCTCGCGAGCGAGAAGCCGCTCCACCAGGGCGCGGCGCTTGTCCGCCGACTTGTCGCCCAGGAACCGCCGGACCTCTTGGGCCGTGGGGATCGTGCCGATGAGGTCGAGGTAGGCCCGTCGCAGGAACACGTGGTCGCTGCACGGGGCCGCCGGCTGGATCCCCAGCGCCTTCCAGCGGCGGAACACCGCGTCGTCTATCCGGCCCTGGGGAGCCAACTCGGCCCGGGAGTCGAAGACGCTCCCTTGTCCACTTCCCGGAGCAGCATAGGCTGGGATGGCGAGAAGGAGAAGTGCGGCGAACGCGAAATGCTTCACGGGCGTCCTCGGGACATACTCTCCCCGGGATACCCCAGCCCGACGCTGGCCGGCAGATGCGCCGGCGTATCAACCCTATATTTTACACTATTCCGCCGTGCTGTCCACCCCAATTGCAAAAATCTGCGGGCAGGTGGCCGGACGGGGTGAGTCGGGACCGGTGGCCGCCCCTCCCGAATGCCAAAAAGGGCTTGCTCATGAGGCCCCGAAAATGGTATAATCCAGCGCTGCCGGCGAGGTCGGGGTGCCTGCCTTCGGCTGCCTCTCCGCCCTCCTGGATGCGGCGGCGTAACTCTATGTGAGAGCGATAGTTAGGGCCTCCCCCTAGAGATAGACTCCTGCATGGACCAGCCCGGCGAGCGCATCCGCGACATCAATATCGAAGAGGACATGCGGGACGCTTATCTGCGCTACGCGATGAGCGTCATCATCGCCCGCGCGCTGCCCGACGTGCGCGACGGCCTCAAGCCCTCACAGCGTCGCATCCTCGTGGCCATGCACGACCTGAATCTCGGGCCGCGCGCGCAACACCGCAAGTGCGCCAAAATCTGCGGCGACACCTCCGGCAACTACCACCCCCACGGCCAAGAGGTCGTCTATCCCACTCTCGTCCGCATGGGTCAGGAGTTCACCTCCCGCTACCCGCTGGTGGACGCGCAGGGGAACTTCGGCTCGCTCGACGGCGATCCCCCCGCCGCCATGCGCTACACCGAGGCGCGCCTCAGCGGCTTGGCGATGGAGATGCTGGCCGACATCGAGTACAACACGGTGGACTACGTGCCGAACTACGACGAGACGCGCACGGAGCCGACCGTTCTGCCCGGCAAGTTCCCCAACCTGTTGTGCAACGGCGGCACCGGCATCGCCGTGGGCATGGCCACCAGCATCCCGCCACACAACCTGGGCGAGATCGTGGACGCCCTGGTCCTCCTGATTGACGACCCTGACGTGGCCATCGGCGAGCTGATCAGGCGCGTGCCCGGCCCTGACTTCCCGACCGGCGGCACCATCTGCGGTCGCGAGGGCATCCTCAGCGGCTACCGCACCGGCCGCGGCATCATCCAGGTCCGCGCCAAGGCATTCACCGAGATCATCAAGGGCGGGAAGAAGAACATCGTCGTCACCGAAATCCCCTACCAGGTCACGCGCCTCCAGATCAAGGAGAAGGTCTCCGAGGCCGTCAACGCCGGCGCCATCGAGGGCGTGGCCGACATGCGCGACGAGAGCGGCGCCGCCGGCCAGCGACTGGTCATCGAACTCAAACGCGACGCCGACGAGCAGGTGGTCCTCAACCAGCTCTACGAGCACACCCCGCTCCAGTCCTCCTTCTCCATCATCATGCTCGCGCTGGTGGACAACCGGCCCCGCACGCTCAACCTCAAACAGCTCCTCGAGTGCTTCATCGCCCACCGCATCGAGGTCACACGCCGCCGAACCCAGTTCCTCCTCGACCGCGCGCAGGCCCGCGCCCACATCATCGAGGGCCTCCGCATCGCCCTGGCCCACATAGACGAGATCATCGAGCTGATCAAGAAGGCGCCCGACGTCGAGACCGCCCACCGCCAACTCGTCCAGCGCTTCGACCTCTCGGACCGCCAGGCCCAGGCCATCCTCGACATGCGCCTCCAGCGCCTCACCGGCCTCGAACGCCACAAGCTCGAAGAAGAATACCGCCAGCTCCTCGAACAGATGGCCGAATACGAGAGCATCCTCGCCTCCGAACTCCTCGTCCGCAACATCATCAAGGAGGAGCTGCTCGACCTCAAGAAGCGCTACGGCGACGAGCGCCACACCCAGATAAGCGGCGAAGCCGTCGCCTTCGACCGCGAAGACCTCATCGCCGAGGAAATGGTCGCCGTCACCCTCAGCCACGAGGGCTACATCAAGCGCCTCCCCCTCACCACCTACCGCAGCCAGGGCCGCGGCGGAAAGGGCATCAAGGGCGCCGAGACGAAAGAAGGCGACTTCCTCGAACACCTCTTCATCGCCTCCACCCACGACTACCTGCTCTTCTTCACCAACCGCGGCAAGGTCTACTGGCAGAAGGTCTACGACCTGCCCTCGCTCGGCCGCACCTCAAAGGGCCGAGCCATCGCCAACGTGCTCTCCCTGGAGGCCGACGAGACGGTGGCCTCCTGCCTCGCCGTCCGCGAGTTCGACAGCCGCTTCGTCGTCTTCGCCACGGAGAGGGGCACGGTGAAGAAGACCCCGCTCGAGGCCTTCAGCCGCCCGCTCTCGCGCGGCATCATCGCCATCGGCCTCGACCCCGGCGACCGCCTCATCCGCGCCTGCCTCGCCAGCGCCGACCAGCACGTCCTCCTGGCCACCCGCAACGGCATGGCCATCCGCTTCCCCGAGGCCGATCTTCGCCAGTTGAGCCGCGGCGCAGCGGGCGTCAAGGGCGTCACCCTCCGCAAGGGCGACAGGGTGGTCGGCATGGCCGTCCTCGACGGCGATGGCACGCTCCTCACCGTCTGCGAAAACGGCTACGGCAAGCGCACACCCTTCTCCGAATACCGCGTCCAGAGCCGCGGCGGAATCGGCGTCATCAACATCAAGACCTCCGAGCGCAACGGCAAAGTCGTCGGACTCCTCACCGTCACCGACGACGACGAGGTGATGATGATCACCGCCCAGGGCAAGGTCATACGCACCGCCGTCCGCCAAATGCGCGCCATCGGACGCGCCACTCAGGGCGTCCGTGTCATCAACTGCGACGAGGGCGACCGCCTCGTCGCCATCGGCCGCGTCGTCGAAAAAGAAGAGGACGACGGGGCCGCCGTCGGCCCCGCACCGGCCCCAACAACTACCGCCGCCGACGACCTCGTGAACGACGAAGAGGAGACCGCCATCGAGAACATCGAGGCGGAAGAGCCCGAGGACTCTGAGGAGGGCTAACCGATGGCCAACGGGTTGAGCCCACAGGCCCGCCAGCGGCTGCTCGAGATCGCCCGCGCGAGCGTCGAGGCCGCAGTCCGCCGCAAGCCCGCGCCCCCCGCGCACAGCGACGACCCCGAGCTCCAGGCCCAGCGCGGCTGCTTCGTCACCCTCACCACGCGGGGGCGCCTCCGCGGCTGCCTCGGCTGCTTCACCACCACCCGGCCCCTCTGGAAGGCCGTCGCCGAAATGGCACGCGCCTCGGCCACCGAGGACATGCGCTTCTTCGGCAACCAGCTCGCCCCCAGGGACCTCCCCGACCTCCGAATCGAGATTTCCGTCCTGTCGCCGATGACGAAGATCGCCAATCCCCTCGACATCGAGCTCGGCGTCCACGGCATCTACGTCGTCGGCAGGGACGGCGCCGGCACCTACCTGCCCCAGGTAGCCACCGAGCACCACATGTCGAAGGAGGAGTTCCTCTCCTCCTGCTGCGCCCACAAGGCCGGCCTCCCCGCCGACGCCTGGCGCACCGGCGAAGCCGAGGTCCTCACCTACACCGCCGAGGTCTTCGGCGAGGGAGGACCGAACACGGACTGACACGGACGCACACGGACAGGCCCCGGCAACTTGCCCCCTGTCCGTGTTCGTCCGTGTCACGCCGCGGGCGGCGGCCAGCGCGGGCACAGGGCTTCCCCCCTCGCCTAGCCACCCTAGCTTCCCGGCTCCGCGGGTGGTCGGCGCCCGCCCCCTACAGGCTGTGCGCCCACGAGGGCCGGCCACAAAATGTCCGACTCGACCGACCCAACCGACTCGGCAGCTTTTCTGGGGAGGGGCGAGCAGGGGCAGACCTGTCTTACCGTTTCCCTGCCGTCTTACTCTTTCCCAGCCGCCTTACCAATCTCCTCCCCGCTCAGGGCGCGGGTCCAAGTCTTCACCTCCTCAATCGCGCCGACGAAGTAGCCGGGGATGCCGGCGTCCTTGCTGTGGCCCGCGAGACCGAGCCGCCCGCCGGGCCGAGGCCAGGCTTCACAAGAAACCGCAAGAGTTCTTGACAAACGGAAAGGAGACGCCTATCATCCACCCGGCCGGTGAAACGCACGCGCGCAGTCCTGAGCCCATGGAAGGGTGCAGTGCAACCCGCTGGGGAGCGCCGGCCGGGGTGTGGCTGAAGGGCGGGAGCACGGGTGACCATTCGGGACTGCCTCCACCCCGTCTTGAGCCCTTCGCCCCATCCCCTGATGCCGCTGAAAACTGCGACTGGCAGGGTCTCTTGTCCACGAGTGCCGTTTGTTCAGTTCGCGGTGAAGGAGTGCAAGACGAAGGAGAGGATCCCTCATGAGAACACTCGTGTTCGCTCTGGCGCTCGTCGCGCTCGCGCTCTCGGCCTACTGGCTTGCGCTCACGCTCACACGGCAAGGCGGGGAGTCGGACGCGCGACTGGCGCTCGACAAGGCCCGGGAGCGATTGGGCTCCCGCGTGAGCGCGGTTACTGAACCGCTCGACTCTCTACCCTCCCAGCTAGTGTCGGTCGCCTCGCTGCCAAGGGCCAGCGGGACAGTGGAGCAGATCGCAAGGCGGTTCGAGGCAATCGAGAAAGAGGTGCGCCGAGCGGATTCCGCGCTCCGTGCCGCCGCCGGCGCGGCGGCACCCGACCACCGCCGCACATGACCGGACGCGCTCGTGGCGGGCGTTGAACCAGTTGACGTAGGGCGCTCCGAGCCAGTGCCCGGTGCGCGAAGGGTTGGCAAGCGAGAGGAGGCTGCGATGCGAAACGGTCCGCTTCGGTCGACCGCGAGTGTTGCGGCGATGGCGTTGGCCTGCGCTGCCACGGGCGCGGCGGAGGGCCGGCCGTTCGAGGGGCTGCGCGCGCTGGTCGTCGAGCCGGAGAACTACTGGGGCTGGGACGCCGCGGTCTTCGGGGCGCTCCAGGAGCGCGGCTTCGAGGTCACGTATGCGTCCATCCTCGGGGCCGATACCCCCTTCCTGTCGCAGTTCGACCTCATCGCGACGAACATCAAGCGGAGCTTCGTGCGCGTCCGCGCGGCGAAGCTGAAGGAGTTCGTCGCGGCGGGCGGGGCGCTCTACGGCACCTGGGGCGGGCCGATGGGCAACGGCGAGCTGCTCCGCGACGTGTGCCGCGTGGCCTCGACCCGCAGCGTGCGCATCGCCGGGATGAGCCTGCTGCCCGACACGCCGCTCTCCACGGGCATCGCCGACCTCGAGGTTGCCTTCGCCACCCTGATCGGCCACACGGCGAGCAAGGCCTGGGAGATCGTGGTGGTGACGCCGCTCGAAGGCGGCATCCCTGTGGCGAAGGACGCGGCGGGCAATGTGCTGGGCGTCCTCGCCCAGCACGGCAAGGGGCGGACCGCCATCCTCGGCTTCGGGCCGGAGAAGGAGAAGCAATTCGTCCGCCGCGAACTCGGCCCCGCCATGATGGACAATCTTCTCGCCTGGCTCCTCGAGGAGCGGCTGAAGCAGGGGCCAAGGCGCTGGTCGGGCGCGGTCGAGGTTGCTCTGCCCGTGCGTGCCGAGGTGCTGGAAGTGCGGCTCAATGGCAAGCCGGCTGCCAAGCCCGAGGCGGCAGAAGTCGGCTCGCTCAAGAAGATCAAGGTGGACGTGAGCGGCATCCGCGACGGCGAGGAGGCCACAGTCAAGGTGAGCTACAAGCCGCTGGCGGCGGGGCGGAACGTGGAGACCCTCATCCACTTGCCCTGGGCCTCGCTGCCGCGGGGCGGGCCGCCCGCCAAGCTCGCCGAGTGGCTCAAGAGCGTCAACGCCACGATAGTCCAGCCCCTTCTCCGCGAGCCGAACGGCCACGCGTACTACAAGGGCATGCCCGAGGACACGCCCGACCCCGTGTCGGTGACGCAGTATCAGGGGAACTTCCTGGGCGACTTCATCGAGGAGTGCCACAAGCGGGGCATCAAGGTCATCGGAGGCGTCTACTTCGAGAGCCGCACGACCCTCAAACGCCACCCCGACGCCGCCTTGGCCGACAGGGAGGGCAAGAGGAGCACGACCCATGCCTGCTTCAACAACCCCGACGGCCAGGATTACAACCTGGCGACGATCAAGCACCTGCTCGACAACTACAAGCTCGACGGGCTGATCCTCGACGACAACTACGAACTCCAGAACTACGTTTGCGACTGCCCGGTCTGCGAGAAGGGTCTTAAGGACTACTGTGTCCGTCGGGGCATCACCTCGGTGGAAGCAGTGCGGCCAGGGTGGGGGGCTGCCCAGCACTGGCTGGCGTATCGGCAGGAGGCCAGTCGCGCGCTGGCCGCGAAGGTGGCCGAGATAGCCCACGCCCACAAGATACCCGCTGGCGGGTGGGTTGGGGCCAGCAAAGGCTCGGCACATCTCGGCGAAGTCTTTGACTTGCTCGGCGGCATGGTCTACACCGAGCCGCCGAGGTCGGCACGCCTCATGCTCTCGTTGCTCGGAAAGTGCCGCTTCTTCACGCTCCTCTGGGCGCCGGGCGAGCGGCCCGAGCGAATGGAGGAGGAGTTCCGCCAGGCCATCCACGCAGGAAGCGCCATTGCCGGCTTCTGGGTCTTTCCCCCCGGCCACGAGGGTGCGGGGGCGATGAAGATGCTCCCCGGCAGCCACGAGGCGATTGGCCGGGCCTTCGCCAAGGCCGAAGAAGAATGGCTCCGCTTCTACCGCGACAATCTGCTCACCGGCGCCCCGCGCTTCGTAGTCCTCGACGGGAAGGTCGGCAGGCAAGAAATGCAGCTCCGCGTGAAGAACACCGGCAGAAAGGCAGCGGAGCGAATCCAAGGCCAAGTCAACCTGGAAGCGGTGCTCAGAGCCCAACCATAGTGTGCCGGGGGGGGTCCGAGAGGAGAGGCAATGGAGCGTGGCGCGGTCCTCAGGCGACGAATCCGGGTGCTCGTCGCGCTTGTCATCGCCGG
>Ga0194113_10006845_pt1 | contig 14391 bp, 13 predicted proteins | sample TA2MahC200mmetaG_FD_146193 | JGI IMG/M metagenome (GOLD analysis project Ga0194113, IMG submission 146193) | Freshwater microbial communities from Lake Tanganyika, Tanzania - TA2015017 Mahale Deep Cast 200m | ecosystem: Environmental > Aquatic > Freshwater > Lake | place: Tanzania: Lake...
CTCTCCTGCGTCTTCAGCAGATTTGAAATGCTGTGGTATGGATTCCTTTTTATTTTTTTTCATAGAGTTTTTTCTCCTTTTTGGTCATATCCCTTGCGCTTACTATTAGTATACTCCCATTTTGTTTTAATATAAAAAACACTATCAAATATCTACCATCTCTTGTCTGTCCCATAGCAGCATACATGTCTTCCCTTTTTACATCTCCTTCCTCAATAAACCTGACCTTTGGAGAAGAATTGAGCACGTCTTCTACCTCTTCAGTTTTTACGTGATGCTTCCTCCATATTTTATCTACAAAGACATCTATCCAGATTATATCCCTTATTTCCATCCATCATCCTGAATATTACAAATGCTACGATACATCTTTCAAATTGAAAACTTGAAACCGTTTTTACGGATTTAACTGATTTTTATCCCTTCTTTTAATATACCAACCAGACCCAACAACTGCAAGCAGGCTTATTGGAAGATATGGATATTTTATGCCATACACTATAGGTGCGAGGGCAAAGCGTGTAACAATTCTCAATGCTGTTGCTTTATAAAATCAGCAATTGGCGGAGAGACTTTATAGTAGAATGCTACAAATGCTTTTCCGGGAATGTTTGGTATCTCAATTTTGAATTTTGCAATTTGCAATTTAAAATTTACAATGAGTACTCTGTCACGAAACTCCCTTAATACCTGCACATGCGGATCAAGGTATGAGCCATATGCAGCAGTGGCATTTATTCAATAATTAAATCTTCGGACTTCAGGTATTTAAGTATATCTCTGCTTCCATGTATGACAGCTACAATATAACAATCTGATTCATGAATTTTATAGATAATACGATATGACCCATATATCAATTCGCGGATTGTGTTGTCATTGAATTCTGGAACTACTCGACCACTATAAGGAAATTCTCTTAACCTCCTTGGAGCTTGAACGACTTTAAGTCCAAATCGTTCTGCGTAAAATTGGGAATCTCTTGCTATATACTCAATAATTTTAAGGAGGTCAGTTAAGGCTGGCTCTGTCCAGATGACTTTAGCCATTCCTGAACCTTTTTTTCTGCTTCTTCTTGTGAAACTACACGCCCTTCGTGAATAGCCTGTATGCCACGTTCAATTTTCTCACGAACATACAGGTGATAATGAATATCCTCCAAAGTTGAATCATCAGGAAGAGCCTTAATTAATTCGATAATTTGTTCTTTAACAAAACCCATACCTGTTCTCCTCTCATAAAGTTTGCTTTATTTTAGCACATTTCTTGTTTATTCAATTTCCATTCTGAACAGCTTATGGTTTCTTTCTCCTGAGCGATATGAAGATACCTATCAATAAAATAAGTCCTAAGCTCAATGGATACTTTATTCCATAAACCACCGGCGTCAATGCCCATCTTGTAACAGTCCTCAATGTCTCATGCTCCCTTATATAATCCGCTATTGGTGGAGAGACTTTATAGTAAATTGCTACAAAAGATTTTCCTAAATAATTCGGGATTTCTAACTTGAAACTATTAATGAGCCATTTGTCCCTGAACTCCCTCAGAACCTGCACATGCGGATCAAGATATGAGCCATAGGCAGCAGTGGCAATAAAACAAAAATTGCGAGGATTTCATTCTTTTCCCCCAAACACTTTAAGACTATAGAAACAGAGATGCTTTAAACCCTTTTTTAGCATTTTCACTTTATATAAATGTCAGGGGTTTGTCAAGGTACTTTTCACCATATGCCACCGTAACATAACCCTTCAGTGGTAGCCGCAACCTTCAGGTTGCGACATTAACGCAGGCTAAAGCCTGCGGCTACAAATTTCCATCCGACACTGAATGGTTAATTCGTTTTAGCCTCATAGGCTCTGTCACAACGCGAATCCTATTATTCTTGACATATATATCGTCATTTGTCATTCTATATGACGATATATATGTCATATAGAACAGATACAGAATCTAAACCTTATATTGAGAGAACCCTGGATATTTCTGCACTTCTCAGGAAAAAATCGTATTTTCTTTTTGGTCCCCGCCAGACAGGTAAAACCTTTCTCATAAGGCACACGATGAAGAATGTAAGAATCTATGATTTACTCGATACATCAATCTATCTGGCACTTAGTCAAAACCCGGGCCGAATTGCACAGGAATTGACATCCCGGGATCGCATTGTCGTGATAGATGAAATTCAGCGTCTCCCTGTTTTGTTGAATGAGGTGCACCGTCTTATTGAAGAACTCAATATCCGTTTCCTGCTCACAGGATCGAGTGCGCGTAAGCTCCGCAGAGGGGGTGTTAATCTTCTGGGAGGACGTGCACGAACAAAATACCTGCATCCGCTCACTTACAAGGAATTGAAAGGTCATTTTGACCTTAACAGGGTAATGAAGCGAGGCCTGTTGCCATCGATCTATTTTTCAGATGATCCCCGTGCTGACCTTCATGCTTACACCGGGTCATATTTTCAGCAGGAGATTGTTGCTGAGGGGGTGATTAGAAATATTCCGGCCTTCAGCCGCTTTCTCAGGGTAGCAGCCCTATGTAACAGCACGATTGTAAATTTTACCAGCATTTCCAATGATGCACAGGTTGCACGTACTACTGTTTATGAATATTTCGAGATTCTCAAGGACACATTGGTTCTCCATGAGCTTTCATCATGGCGCAAGACAAGCAAAAGGAAGCCCATTGCCTCTTCCAAGTTTTATTTTTTTGACATTGGGGTTGTTTCGATACTTCAGGGCAGGGAGTTCAGGCAGGGCACACCGGAGTCTGGTGAGGCATTCGAGACATATCTCATGCATGAACTCGTCAGTTACTGTGACTACCTTTCTGGCGAACCTTTGAGTTACTGGCGTTCAACATCTGGTTACGAGGTGGACTTTATCCTCGGTGATCACACAGCGATAGAAGCTAAAGCCAAAGAAAATATATCTATACAAGATATCAAATCACTTAAGGCTCTTGCCGAGGAAAAGTCACTGAAGCGGTTTCTCTGCGTAAGCCTTGAGCCGAGGATGAGGAAGATAGATGGAATTGTTGTTCTGCCATACAGAGAATTCCTTGAAGCGCTCTGGACAGGAGAGTATTCATAATCTGCAAAATTTACTCTCATCCCTCATTAATATATTAGGCAATTCACTTCGTTTTTGCTATATAAACCCCGTCCCATTGAGGGTCTGGAGGGTTATCTATATATTCAGTGCACCGGTCAGCAAAGACACTTGAAGGCTCATCACTGTAATCCTTAATAAGGCTTTGGAATATTTCCTTTGCATCCTTAAACTGCTGTTTCCTGTAAAGACTTAATGCCTCTTCAAACTTTTTTATTATTTCCACATCGATACCCTGTGATAATTCATATATAATTAACGGCTTATCCTTGCCTTTCACCTTTATCAGATCAAGTTTTCTGAATTGTAATAAGCCGGGCGCTGAATGCTGAACGCTGAATGCATTGAGATGTTTGACTGTAAATTCGCTGATTATGATGTTTGTTTTATAAATCTTGTTTAATCCTTCAATCCTTGATGCAAGGTTGACGGTATCGCCAATTGCTGTGTAATCAAACCTCACATCTGTCCCCATGTTCCCAACAATTACGTCTCCTGTGTTTATGCCAATTCCAATATCAATTTCTATAAGGCCCTTTTGTTTGAAATTCGTATTTAACTCTTTCAATTTTTCTACCATCTCAAGAGCAGTTTTACATGCCAGGACAGAATGATTCGCAATCTTTAGCGGTGCATTATAGAGTGCCATTATTGCATCGCCTATGTATTTATCGAGAGTACCCCGGTGTTTGAGGACTATCTGAGTCATGGGGCTTAGATATTGATTGAGCAACAACACGAGGTTTTCTGGAGAAAGCCTTTCAGAAATAGATGTAAAGTCCCTTACATCAGAAAACAGGATAGTTATTTCTCTTCGTTCCCCACCGAGTTTAAGTGCATCGGGATTCTTCATAATCTCGCTAACGAGGTCATGCGAGACATAGCTGGTGAAAGCCTTTTTAAGAAATCTACTCTGTTTTTCCTCTATCAGGTTCCTGTATGCCTCTGAGACGAGATATGTCATGCCTATAGAGATAACGGGAAAGATAATCCCTGTATTCAAAAAATAATGGGCGAACTGGAAATAATTGATTGAAAAATATATAACCAAAACCCCTACATAGGATATGAGGGCAACGAATGTCCTGTGGATTAAACTTAAAATGATGGATAGCAGAATGGGAAAGAGTATAACAAAGGCTATCTCTAATGATATGACCCATCCATTCCTGATTATGAATCTGTTCTGGAGCACATTTGACGCCACTGTGGCGTGAATCTCAACTCCAGGCAGAACAGGGTCTACAGGAGTTGCCCTCACATCAGAGATGCCTATCTCCGTAGCACCTATAAAGGCAAGGGTATCTTTCAGTGCATCATGATGAAGGCGATTATTTATTACATCTGTAGCGGAGATTGTTTGAAAAGTTCCCTGCTTGCCATAATAATTGAGTGTGAGCCTGCCTGATTCATCAACAGGGATTCGTCTATCTCTCAACAAAAGACCATCTACTCCATACGAAGCAACGTCGAGGATAATCTCATTCCCAAGGTAATGACGGAGTGCTGAGAGAGGTAGTGAAGGATACATTTCTCCCCCATAGAGCATCGCGAGGTTTGATGTCCTCATTATTCCATCCTTATCAGGTATAATATTAAAGAAACCTGAATTTATAGATGCCTTTGAGATAGGGGGTATATTTGTTTCAACATAAGGATATGTTACAACAGGCACCTGAGTAACATTTCCACGCATCCTTATAATCTTTATTCTTGATGGTTCAAGCAGTTCTAAAGATGCAGATTGTTGACTCTCCTCTTCAGATCTAAAAAAGTAACCGGCAATCACATTGCCGCTTTTTTGTATAGCATCTGAAAGTGCAGTATCAGAATCAGGATTTGATGGCTCTGAAAAGACAATATCAAGTGCAACGGTTTTCGCACCGTATGATTTCAGATTTTCTATGAGCCTGGCAATAACCTTTCTATCCCATGGCCACCTGCCAAGTTCATTAATGCTTTTTGCATCTATGGCAACAATAACTATTCTACTGTCTGGTTTTACCTCTCCCCTTGTCCTGAATCCCGCATCTTTAAGCTTGAGGTCAAGGGAAGTGAAAAAATCTATCTTCTGCAAGTAGAAAAGGATCGTGAGGACAGATGCTGCGATGGCTATAATGAGAAATATCGTGAGTCTGTGAAATTTCATTTCTCCAATATGTTCAATATTGTCTCTACGTTGCCGTTATATCTTCCTGATGGGTATTCCTTTTTATACTGGAGCATTCTTTCCTTTGCCTGATTATTGAATCTTAGCTCATAAAGAGTCATCCCTGTTAGGTAAAGGGCGTTTTCTCTCTGAGGTGCCTTGGGATATTCTTCGAGGATGAGGAGATATTCAGCAAGTGCTGCCTCCGGGTTCCTAAGAAATCTTGAATATACTGCCCCTCTTTCGAGTCTTGCGTCGCTCCTTATCTCCTGCATTGTTGTAAGGTCAAGGGCTATCTGGAATACATACATTGCCTCGTCATATTTTCCTGAATCCGCTAAATAGTGGCCATAGTTTATATTCCATCTAGCGATTATGTGGGGGAGATTATTTGATAGCTCCCAATCCTTTGGAGGTTCTGCCGCAGTTATCTTCTCAAAGTCCTTTTTTGCAGTATGAAGTGGGGTATCGGGCATAACCTCCACAGGGTCTATTGGAGTATATCCCCTCGTATTCTGAACCATGGTGTCAACACTTAATGGTTTTGTCGTGATTGTATCTCCAGATATCTCAGCTACCCCTTCATTGCCAAAAAAGACATTGGCTTGTCCCTGGCTCATCATCAAGAACTCAGTCCCCTTTATGCCTGCAACAGCCGTTGGACTCTTCACCCTGTAATCTACCAGTTCGCCGGCAAGTCGGGTAACTGAGGCCCTGAGTTTTCCCTGTGTAACGCTGAATATACCATCTTTTTTGTTTTTGCCAATAACAAATTCTGTTATCTCAAGCTCTGTATTATTTGACAGGGTTAGTTTGCTTCCGTCAGACAGTGACAATACTGCCCACCCATCAGTACCTGTCTTTATCCAGTAGCCTTTTTCAACTGCGGTTCCCTTTTTAGCAGTCTGGTAGGGAATATTATTTTTCTCCCTGTAAGATACATTTCCGCTCATTTCATGAATCTTGCCCACGGCACCCGCACTGTATGAGGGTATGGCGTAAATCAATAGAAGTATGAAAATGAAAAGAAATACCATTCCGTTTATGTTTTTATCTCGCATAGACATCTTTGTGCCCTCCTTTGAAAAAAATTAAACTCCTGTGTCCAAGTGCTATTTTACCATTCCCTTCAGTTTTTATTGGTATTGTGCTTCTCATCCCTGTATTTCCTGTAGAGGATATCCCAGAAAGCCCCTCTGTATCTTTCAGAGGATATTGCATGTGATAAAACATCATTTGCATTATAGTTGTAATTTTTTTCAGGATGTTCTCTGGAATTAAAGAAAAAGATTTCATCTCCCTCTACCATCTCGCAGATAAATCCATCGATATCTTTTGATAGCTCAGGATTGATATAGAAGAAAGGCATAATGAGATTCAGAGGTATTTGATATCCTGACCTGTTCAGAAAATAATAAAATTCTGTTTCAGGGTATACCCTGATGCCATATGAAACTCCTACCCGCGTAGGATTAAGTGATTTCATGTCCTCAAATACTCCCTGCAGGGTTTCCATGTTTTCCTGAGGAGAACCTAAAAGGAGGTCAAGCATTACCCTTATGCCAGCCTTTCTGCAGGCATTCACTGCCTCTCTTATATCTTGAAGCCTATGTCTTCTTCTGTAAAATCTTAGGATTTCATCGGCTGTATGGTCAATACCGAAATTGATTCCCTCACACCCGGCCTTTTTCATGAGTTCTGCGAGGGGTTCGTCAAAGCCGTCGACAACACCGTAAGCATACCAATGGACCCTCTTGCCGATGCCCTGTTCAATTATTTTTCTGCATATAGCAACCACATGCTCTCTGATAAGGTTGAATTCACAATCACAGGTGTGAAAATGGTCTATCCCCATATCGAGGAGCTGTTCTAATTCGTGTACCACAGATTCAGGGTTTCTCAACCTGATCTTTTTCCCCTTTGCGATCGGGTCTGCACAATAGATGCACTCCCTGTTGCATCCCCTTGATGTCTCAATCCCTGCCATCCCACCGTTGTTGAAGTAAAACCTGTTATCAATAGAACCCCTGTGAGGAAAGAAATCTTCAAGAGAAAGGTAACCCGGTTTGCCTGTCTTATTACCGGTGATAATATTAGGCACATTATCAAGTGTGCATCTTCCTTCGGTATAGAGGGCAAGGTTGAGCATCCCTTCTTCACCATCACCATAAATTCCTATTTCTGCCCTGGTATATGCGAGGATATCAGACGGCATGAGAGAGAATCCTACACCTCCGAGCACAACCATTGTTTTCGGAGATGCACGTTTTATCCGGGAAACCAGTTCTCTTATCCTTTCCAAAAATGATTCCTGTGTGACAAAACAACTATCGTCGATATTTCTCAGAGAAATGCCTGCTATGTCAGGTCTGTAGGTTTGCAAAGTTTCGGACAATGTATGTTCACTATGGATATTCATATCGAATATCTCTACTGCAATGCCTTTCTCCCGCAGGAATGAAGAGAGGTATTCTATGCCCAGTGGAGCAACAGGCGGTTGTATGGTATTGGGATTTATCAGTAAAATCTTCGGCATTCGTTTTGTTAAAGAGTAACCCTTCAGTCACAGGTGGTAGCCGCACCCTTTAGGTTGCGCCATTAACGCAGGCTAAAGCCTGCGGCTACCAAACTCCGCCCGTCATTGAAAGGTTACGTTAAAGAATTCAAATTATTTTATAAGATACTGTTTATTATTGTAAAATAAACCTTATGCCAAAACCGATTGTTGTTATAGTTGGAAGACCGAATGTGGGCAAGTCTACTCTGTTTAACAGAATGACAGGGTCTCATTTTGCAATTGTTGAGGCTATGCCTGGTGTTACGAGGGATAGAAATTATCGAGATGCAGAATGGGAAGGAAAGGCATTCATTGTGGTTGATACGGGAGGCTTTTATCCAGAACCTTCAGAAGATATATTTTTGCAGATCAAGGAACAGGCTCTCTTTGCTATTGAAGAAGCAGATATTATCATACATCTCCTCGATGGAAAGGAAGGTCTAAATCCGTCGGACATGGAACTTGCAAGACTGCTCAGGGCATCAGGGAAAAAAGTGATCTGGGTGGTAAACAAGATTGACGGACCTACGCGTGAAGAGAGAATTCATGATTTTCATCCGATAGGTACTGATGAATTGTGGCCTGTTTCTGCTGCAACCGGATATGGATATGATGATTTTATGGAGAGGTTAACCTCGCTCCTCCCTTTATATGTTGAAGAAGAGATTGACTATCCAAAGATTGCAGTAGTTGGAAGACCAAATGTCGGGAAGTCAACCTTCATAAATACCCTCCTTGGAAAGAAGCGCATGATCGTAAGCCCTGTTCCGGGTACAACAAGGGATTCCATAGACAGCGTATGCACTTATTATGGCAGGAAGTATCTCATTATTGATACAGCAGGGATGAGGAAAAAGGGGAGGGTAGGGTACTCTATTGAAAGGTTTGCGATGGTCAGGGCAATCAGGAGTATAGAAAGATGTGATATTGCCCTCATCGTGATGGATGCAGGCGAAGGCATTGTGGAACAGGATCAGAAGATAGCAGGGATTGTTGAAGAATATGGCAAAGGCGCGATTTTCCTTCTGAATAAGTGGGACATTGTTGAGAAACCTGAAGAGACATATGGAAGATTATGCAATGAACTGAACAGGAAGATGTGGTTTACGCAGTATGCACCGGTTCTGACAATATCAGCATTAGGGGGAAAGCGTATTACAAAGGTATTTCCCATAATAGACGAAGTAATACGAGAGCGGAAAAAGAGGATACCAACAGCAGAGCTCAACAGGTTTTTTCGTGAAGTGTTAACTGATATGTCTTTACCTGTGTACAGAGGAAAGGCGGTAAAATTTTACTATATAACACAGGCGAAAACAGAACCGCCTGTGTTCGTGATCTTCGCCAACTATCCTTCTGCTGTAAAGGATGCTCATGTACGGTTTATAGAAAAAAGCTTAAGGAGCAGGTTCTTATTCAAAGGGACTCCTATCAGGATTTTTGTGAGAGCCAGAGAAAAGGGATAGAAAATTGTTTGAGCGTCATTCCCGCTTGTCGGGAATCATTCTGAAAAGGGGAATTAGAAAAGAAGGATTCCGAACAAGTCGGAATGACAAACAAGGAAGGGTTTCGGATTGATTTACAATTGAGGTGGAACCAGAAACAAAATGACAAGGAAAAAGTAGAAATTTTCAGATGAAATATCTCAAAATCATCATAAAGAGTTTTGCGGATTTTTTCAAAGATGGGGGGATCATGCTTGCAGGTTCCCTCTCTTATTTTACTATGATGGCACTCGTGCCATTCTGCCTTTTCCTGATAACCATATTCGGCTATCTTCTTGGACATTATCACGTGTTTTATCAGTTTTTCCTCAATAAATTGGGAGACTTTTCCCCTGATATAACGTCAGGGATTACAAAAGAACTGGGAAAGCTTATTACATTCAAAGGCATAGGTACATTCAGCATTGTGCTCTATGGAATTTTGTCATATCAGGTCTTCGCTTCCCTTGAGAATGCTTTGCATGTGATATTCAAGGTGGGTAAGAAGAGGGCATTTTTACTGTCTCTATTTCTTTCATCCATTATTGTGACGCTTATCATTATCATGCTCCTTGTTTCTTTTCTTGCCACATCAGTAATCCCGCTTCTGAAAACATTAAAACCTGTTTTCCCTGAATTAAGAATTGGTATGATAACAGCGTTCCTCCTGAGGTATATTATTCCATTTTTTATGATATTTCTGACTGCTACCATACTTTATATCTTTCTTCCCAAGACCAAGGTCAGGTTGTCCCATGCATATGTTGGTGCATTGTTTACAACAGTCTTCCTTGAGGTGGCAAAGCATCTATTTACATGGTATGTAGGGACTATTACAAAATTCGGAACAATATACGGCTCACTTACTGCATTTGTTGTATTTTTGCTCTGGGTATTTTATTCTTCATGTATCTTCCTGATTGGAGCTGAGGTGGTGCACAATCAGGGAAGCTATAAGAATAAGAAATAAGAGGGTAACATGATAGAGTTAATCGGGAAGATTGTTGAGGTAGAGACAGGTGAGGCGACGTATACTGGTAAACTTATCGAGATTGGAGAGGAAGAGGTCCACCTCGAATCAGAAGTCGGCTGGATTGTCATACCTGTTGACAGGATTGCGACTATAAAAGAGAAAGAGGAGTAGTAAAATTATTCACAAACGTATGCAGGCAGGACAAAGTATTTTCGCTCATTCTCGGTCGTATCGACCTCCGAGGGCTTTTGCCTCTTGATTTTTACTCAGGGGACAGTCCCGATTCTACGACTCTACTTAGTTTCGTCCGTAAATCTGGGACAGTCCCCTCATGACTATCGGCAAAAGAATCCGCTCTAATACCATGTCCTGCCTGTCTCTTCTGAATTTACGATAACGCAGGTTAGCCCATATCCCCTAACAAGAACTGCAATAGTGTCACTGCCGATATTGCTGCAGTTTCAGCCCTGAGAATCCTTTTGCCGAGAGAGGTGACGATGAGCCCTTTTCCTTTTGCGAGATTAACCTCTTCTTTTGTAAAACCACCTTCAGGCCCGATGATTACAAAAACATTCGGGGACAGTCCCGATTCTACCCCTTCACTTCGTTCAGGCGGTAAATCTGGGACAGTCCCCTTCTCGCCCCCCTTTACTATAATCCCCCTCTGTCCCCCTTTACTAAAGGGGGATGAAGGGGGATTAATAAGTGGCGAAGGACGAGTGATGAAAGACGAGATAGCTTCTGAGAGTTTCATGCCACCTTCTTCATAAAAGATAAATCCGTTTAAAGACAGTGACGTGTAACGAGTGACGAGTGACAAGAGACAATCGTTAAAATTGATTGGTTCATGAACAATTGGAACTGCGCTTCTTCCGGATTGTCTTGATGCCTCTTCAGCAATCTTTTTCCAGCGAGCTACCTTTCTTGTTTCTCTCAACTGGCTCCTCTCAGTAATTGCAGGTAGTATCTCTTTTACTCCGAGTTCTGTGGTCTTCTGGACAACCATATCCATTTTTTCACCCTTTAAGAGACCTTGAACAAGGATGATATGTAAAGAGGACTCGGTATTGCATGGGAACTTCTCTATGATTTCAGCATTTACTTCTCTTCTGTCAGCCTTTACTATCACTGTCCTGAAACAGTTGCCCTCTCCATCAAAGATTATTAAGTCTTCTCCTTTTTTGCATCTAAGAACAGAGGTCAGATAGTGTGCCTTGTCATCAGTAATTAATATTTGATTATTTTTTAGGTGAATAATTGGCAGGTATAGTCTGAGCATCGTTAAAAAATCTTTTCATTATATCTATGAAATTATATCATACAGTCTGATGCCTTTGATGGATTTAGAAGAAACTGCATTGCTATTATCTGCTCTTTTCTATTGTATTTTGCCCACCACCATCGTGCACAAGTTCAAATACGGTTACTTCAGGTGGGGAGAGAAAACGGATTGGAGGACCCCAGGTGCCTGAGCCCCGGCTGACATACAGATAACAATTATCAACGGGATTGAGGCAGCCCGCATGTTTAGGATAATAGAGCCATGTAACAATAGTAAATGGAAAGATTTGCCCCTTGTGTGTATGTCCTGAGATCTGCAGGTCAAAATATCCATGTGCATTTTTATCAATAATGGGTCTATGTTTGAGGAGTAGAGTGAATTTGTCACGTGGCAGTTTTGAAAGCATCTCCTTTTCAGATATTGACGTGTTCCCCTCAGAGTAACTGTTTATCGGATCATCAACGCCGGCAATATTGATGAGACCCTCAATCGTTACCCCTTGATTCCGTAAAATTGTAAACCCTGATTTTTCTATAAAACTCAAGGCCTGTTTAAGTCCTGCATAATATTCATGGTTTCCTGTTATGGCGAATTTGCCGTATCTTGGTTTGATCTCGCTGAGCATCTCCGAGAGGCCTGATAGATTATCTATCTGCCCATCAACGAGGTCTCCTGTTGATACAAGGATATCAGGGTTCTCTTTTCTGACAATATTCAGAATTCTGTTTAATTGGTTTTGCCTGACAATGAGACCGAGATGGACATCCGAGATCTGGACAATCTTCAGTCTGATAGTCTCTTTTGGCAACCCGGGTGTTTTTATGATGAACCGTTCTGTCCTGATATTCTGAGCCTCAAAATAACCATAGAAAGATATAATCAGTGAGAGGACAAGGGGAAGAAAAAATGAAATCTGAGGGGTTATGGACATGAAACCCGATTCCTTTTTAAGGATATATTTGACTGCAAACATACAGAGACGGTAAAAATCAACTGACAGAGCAAATGAGATGAACAGAAAGAGCAATCCCAGCCAGACATATCCAGCATAGGACATAATTTGGGCAAGAAAGACCTGACCTGCCTTTTCAAACATACGGACAAGGATCGGGGCGAGTATCATAAGAATCATGAAAATGACAAGCGGAACTCCTGCTTTTAGCCCGAAGGAAAGTGCTGCCTTTGCCTTGAGGAAGACATAAAGATGCATAAGGCTATAAAGGGTAAAAAAGGTCAGGATAAAAGCTACCATATCAAGCTACTAATTCTAGACTGCGGTCTCTGCCGCAGGGAGGTTCATTTCAGGTTCGTATGATGAAAGAACTGCTTGGAAATACATATTTTAATGGTAGGATAGCTTATGTTTTAAAGTCAAGTATGAGAGGGCCGATTAGAGGGTCGATGTGATTCGAGGACTGATGACGTACACTAATGGTGAAAGTTGATATAAAATAGAAACATGAAATGGTCTATCAAAAGAAGAGTTGTTGCAGGGTTTGGGCTGTTGTTAATTATTCTGGTTATCATAGGAGTAGCCTCTTATAAAAACTTGTTTCAGCTCATCGAGAATAATCGTCTGGCGACAAAAAACCGTGTGATTCTCAAAAAACTCGAGGTTGTACTTACCAAAATAACTGATGCCGAGACAGGACAACGTGGTTATATCATTACAGGAGATGAGCATTATCTGGAACCATATCATGCTGCTCTTATAACCATTAACCAAGAAATGAAAGAGCTTAGAAAATTGACCATTGATAATCCTGACTATCAAAGCAGACTTGATAATCTTGAGCCTTTCATTATAGAAAAATTAAGTGGACTCAAGGAAAGAATTGCGTTACGAAAGAACAAAGGGTTTGAGGCAGCAGCACAGGAGGTTCGGTCTGGCAAGGGAAGGACGGTTATGGACAATATACGGAAGATTATCAGTGACATGGAGGACAACGAGAGAAATTTGTTGGAACAGAGGGCGGCAGAAGCTGAAACAATCGCCAATCGCACAATTTTTATCATTATATTTGGAAGCTCTCTGGCTTTTGTGATCGTCGGAATAGCAAGCTTTACTACTTATAGAGAGCTCACCGAGCATAAGCGGGCGGAAGAAGCGATGCAAGAAAGCGAAAAGCGATTTAGGGCTATTTTCGATACGGCTCAAGATTCTGTTTTCATTAAGGATTGCTATCTCAGATACCTGCTGGTAAATCCTGCAATGGAGCGACTTTTCAATCTACCAGCAGCAGAACTGACAGGAAAAAGAGACGAAGAGCTCTTTGGAGAAGAAGCGGGAAAACACATAAAGGAGATCGATTTTCGGGTTCTTAAAGGGGAGATTATCGAAGAGGAAGACACTAAACCAGTAAAAGGTGTTTTAAAAACTTTCCATATAATAAAAGTGCCAATGCAGGACAATTCTGGTAAAGTTACCGGCCTTTGTGGGATCGCACGTGATGTCACCGAGCGCAAACGAGCAGAAGAGGAACTGCAAAAGGCATACGATGAATTGGAACAGAGAGTCGAAGAGCGTACCGCAGAGTTGCGCGAGATCAATGAATCTCTACAGAGAGAAATCACCGAGCGCAAAGAGATAGAGGAAAAATTAAGAACCGCATCGAATGAATGGCGGACAACCTTTGATTCAACATCTGACTTAATCATACTTTTTGACAGGGAAATGAATATTATTAAAGCCAATCTTGCTACCGCAAAATTCTTCAACAAACCTATTAATGAAATACTTGGTGAAAAGTTCTTTTGGCTTTTTCTCGTAACAGATAGACCCATAGCTGAATGCCCTCTGAAAAAAGTGGAAAAGACTAAGAAACGTGAAGAA
>Ga0194113_10006847_pt1 | contig 14390 bp, 11 predicted proteins | sample TA2MahC200mmetaG_FD_146193 | JGI IMG/M metagenome (GOLD analysis project Ga0194113, IMG submission 146193) | Freshwater microbial communities from Lake Tanganyika, Tanzania - TA2015017 Mahale Deep Cast 200m | ecosystem: Environmental > Aquatic > Freshwater > Lake | place: Tanzania: Lake...
TTGCAGTAAAAGCTTCAAAAAGGTTTGGAGAAATTATATATCCGGGAAAAAGCAATTTGATTATGGATAATACTTTTACAAATAATCCAGGCAATATAAATGATTTCCTGGATTATTTTACCGCAAGCCATATTTCTAAAAACAGTTCAGGGAAATATTATGTTAATGATAATATTTGCTTAAACAGCACAGAGGAAAATAATGTTAAAAAAATTATTTTTAGTGATAAACCCCATGTTTTTTTAAAAAATGTTTTAAAAATCTGCAATTATAAGGAAAACGCAAAATACTATTATGAAAATGGAAAGCTTACATCTTCAGCCCGTTCCCTGATTAAAAGCAGTTTGCCGGACTTTACCGGAGGGCTTGCCGGTTTTATATCTTATGATTATAAAAATTATCTTGAAAAACTGCCAAAGACAGCAAAGGATGACCAGGAATTACCTGTTTTTTATTTCCTGCACTTTTGCCGTTTTCTTGCGTTCAGCCACCAATTAAATAAATGGTTTATTATAAAAAACTATAATATTAATGCAGATTTTTATAATAGAAAAAACAGCATTTATAAAGCCCGCACAAAAATCCTGGAGCCAGGAATTGAAAAATGCATATCGGGTGATATGGAAGAAACAATGGAGCGTATTAAAAATATTATCAACAGCAAAAATTTTTTAAGTAAAGATAAAATATTTAAGCATATTGCCAGAAAATATGGCTGTCAAAAAACAGCAAAACTTGATCTAAGGTCAAATCTTAATAAAGATGAGTATAAAAAAGCTGTCAACATAGCAAAAAAATACATACATGAGGGAGATATTTACCAGGTAAATATGACACAGAGGTTTAAATGCAGCCTGGAAGTTGAGCCCTATGACCTGTATTTTATTTTACGCACAAGAAATGCGGCCCCGTTTTCTGCATATCTTTCTTTTCCAGATGTTAAGATTGGCAGTTCTTCACCTGAAAGGTTTTTATTCTTAAAGAAAGATAAAATACATACAAGGCCGATAAAGGGCACAAGGCCCAGGGGCAAAAATGCAACGCAAGATGCATTTTTAAAAAATGAACTTAAAAACAGCATAAAGGACCATGCAGAACTTAATATGATTGTTGATCTTGAGCGCAATGACCTGGGCAAGTTCTGCAAATACGGGACTGTAAAAGTAAAAGAGCATGCGGTTGTTGAAAAGTACGCAAAAGTTTTTCATCTTGTCTCAACAGTGACAGGAAAAGTCCAGCATGGATATGATATTGCGGATATTTTAAAGGCAACATTCCCTGGGGGCTCTATAACAGGAGCGCCGAAGATAAGGGCAATGGAGATAATAGATGAACTTGAAAATATTACCCGTGGTGTTTATACAGGGGCAATAGGATATATAGGTATTGACGGTACAATGGATTTAAATATAGTTATCAGGACTTTTGTAATAAAAAATAAAATCTTTTATTATAATGTCGGAGGGGGCATAGTTGAGGACTCATCTGCAGAAGAGGAGTACCAGGAAACACTGGATAAAGGGCTTGCGCTTAAAGAGACACTGGAGTATTTTACAGGCAGCAGTTAATGTTTGATGGTTTGCAGCAATAATTAATAAAAATGCAGATTTTTTATTATCCAACACCGTTTTTAATAACCCTTATAAAAAATAAAGAATATTTTTGATGAAATATAAAAAATAATATATATAATATGAAAATGATTCAAAGACATGATTGCGTTAATATTTACTGTTTTAAATAATTGTATGGGGGTAAAAAATGAATGATGTAAAAAAATATACTATTGCTGTACTTGGCGGGGACGGTACTGGCCCTGAAGTAGTAAATGAAGGCAAAAAAGTACTGGCTGCAGCAGGCAAAAAGCATAATATTGGATTTGATTTTGAAGAATTTGATTTTGGAGGAGAAAGATATATTAAAACAGGGGAAACTCTTCCGGAAGGAGCAGTTGAAAAGCTTAAGGAATTTAAAGCAATTTACCTTGGGGCAATAGGCCATCCTGATGTTGCTCCAGGGATACTTGAACTTGGAATACTTCTTAATCTTCGATTTGCTCTTGACCAGTATATTAATTTAAGGCCTGTAAAACTTTATCCGGGAGTCGACTGTCCTTTAAAAGATAAAAAACCTGAAGATATCGATTTTATAGTTGTGAGGGAAAATACCGGGGATTTGTATGCGGGCCACGGTGGGGTTACAAGAAAGGGAAGTGCGCATGAGGTTGCAACACAGGTGATGGTTTACGACAGGCAGATGATTGACAGGTGCCTTGAATATTCTTTCAAACTTGCAGTTGAGAGGAAAAAGGAAGGAAAGCCGGGAAAGCTCACTCTTGTCCATAAAACGAATGTTTTAACTTTTGTGGGTGATTTATGGTTCAGGGCGTTTATGGAAATGTCTGAAAAATATCCTGAAGTGCAAACTGATTATAATCATGTTGATGCAGCATGCATGTGGATGGTAAAAAATCCTGAGTGGTACGATGTTATTGTTACCGGCAATATGTTTGGGGATATTATAACTGACCTGGGCGCAATGGTACAGGGCGGCATGGGAATAGCAGCAGGCGGGAATATAAATCCTGAAGGTACTTCAATGTTTGAACCCATCGGGGGGTCAGCGCCCAAATATACGGGTATGAATATAATTAATCCTCTTGCGGCAATTGAGGCGGCGCGCATGATGCTCAAGCATCTTGGCGAGGCTCAAGCAGCAAAAGCAATTGAGAAAGCAGTATCATTTGCATGCACAAAAATAAATAGCTTAAGTGCGGGTAAAATGGGTTTCTCTACTTCAGAAATAGGTGATATGATAGCAGGGCATATTTTGGATAATTAAAAATACCGTCCGTTTTAATAACTGCCGCTTTTTTATGATATAATTTATTTATGCCAGATTCAGTATTTATAAATGGAAAATATATATGTGCAAAAGGGGCAGCCTTAAGCATTTTTAGCCCGGGTTTTTTGTATGGCGACGGTGTTTTTGAAACCCTGAAAAGCTGCAGCAAAGAGATTATATTTTTTGATGAGCATATTGACAGGCTTTTTTCATCGCTTAGAGAACTGAAATACAGTTATTCATTTGACAGGGAGCATATAAAATCTGCAATACTGAAGCTTATTGCAAAAAACAGGCTAAATAATTGTAATGCAGCAATAAAGATAATAGTATCAAGAAGAAATTATATTGATAAATTCAGGATTGATTTCTGGGCAGAGCCGGATCTAATAATCACTGCAAAAAAAATTGCAAATTATCAGAAGGATATTTATAAAAAAGGTTTAATAATTATCAGCTCATCTATAAGGAGGAATCCCTGCAGTAATTTTCTTTACAAGCATAAGCTTTTAAACTATTTTGAAAACATTTATGCAAAGAATGAAGCATATGCAGCAGGCGCAGATGAGGCCCTTTTTATAACCAGGGACAAGACAGTTCTTGAATGCGCCTCATCAAATATTTTTTTGGTAAAAAACGGCAGTATTATCACTCCTGCCCTTACTCAAAATATACTTCCCGGCATTACAAGGCAAAATGTTATAAATATATGCAAAAAAAATAATATTAATATCATCCAGAAAAAAGTTCATTATTTCGAGATAATGGAAGCGGATGAAATCTTTATAACAAATTCTATATCGGATATAATGCCGGTAAAAATGGTTGACTCTCACACAATTGCAAAATGCAACATACCCGGTAAAGCTACAGAGCTGGTGTCAGTTCTTTACAGGCAAGCGTGTCTATAATTTTTTATTTGAATTTGACAGCTGTTTTTTTTTATAATATTTTATATAAAGAAATAATTGTTCACTATTATTCCTGTTTTAAAACTATAATGCCTTGAGTGTTAAATAAACTATTGTAATCAACTGGAAAAACTTGTCTATTTGTAATTTTGGCTTGTTTTGTTAAGGAGTATTGAATATGAGAAAATACCACAATATTATGGAAATAATAACGCACAGAAGAAGCATAAGGTCCTATGATTCAAAAGAAATTGAAGCTGAAAAAATGGATTATGTCTTGAATGCTTTCAGGAAGGCTCCTTCTGCCAAAAACCTCCAGCCCTGGAAACTTATAGTCATAAAAGACAGGCACAAAAAAAACGACCTTGCTATTGCCTGCAATAACCAGGGTTTTATAGCCGAAGCCCCGGTACTGCTGGCGGCATGCGCCAAAGAAGAGGAGGCTTACGGAGTAATGGGCGGCTATATGAGCAGTTATCCAATTGACATAGCAATTGCGCTTGAGCACCTTATACTTGCAGCAGCAGAACAGGGTTTAGGAACATGCTGGATTGGGGCTTTTAAGGAAAAACTTGTAAAAGATATACTTGGAGTGCCTGAAAATGTGAGGATTGTTGCATTAACCCCGCTCGGCTACCCGGGAGCAGGAGCAGAAACGCCAAAAAGGGGAAGAAAATCCATATCTGAAATAGTTTGCTATGAAAAATACTGCGACTGAGCGTCATGAAAATAATAGCGACCCATGTTAGCTCTGATTTTGATTCTTTTGCAGGAATGGTTGCTGCAAAAAAGCTTTATCCTGATGCTAAAATTATTCTTCCAGGTTCAATTAACCAAAATGTCAGGAAATTTATTTCAATATATGAAGATGAACTGCCCCAGTCATTTGAACCTGCAGATATAGATATTTTTGCTGTTAAAAAGATAATAATAATAGATACAAGCATTGCTTCTAGACTTGGCGACCTTAAAAGCATTGCAGAAAAAAAAGGCACAGAAATAATAATATACGATCATCACTGCAAGTCCCCGTATGACATTTTAAATGCTGATAAAATTATTAAAGACACAGGCGCTACCACATCAATACTTGTCAGTATTTTAAAGAAACAGGATATAATAATAAATTCTTTTGAGGCGACGCTTTTTGCTCTGGGTATTTATGAAGACACTGGTTCTTTTTCTTACCCTAATACAAGGCCGCTGGATTTTGAAGCCTGTTCATTTTTGCTAAAAATGGGAGCAAGCCTTTCTGTGGTTGCAAAATTCCTCAATCCGCCTATGGACCAGATTCAGCATAAACTTCTGGAGAAACTTATATCTGCTTCAAAAAAAATAAATATTAATGAAAAAAAAATAATATTATCAAGTACCGAGACTGAGAAGTTTACCGAAGGCCTTTCAATTATCACCAGGAAATTGGGCCAGATCGAAGATGTTGATATTGTTTTTTGCTGGGTCAAAATGAAAGATAAAACATATCTGGTTGCAAGAAGCGACGACCCGTCAGTGGATGTATCCGGGATTATCAAAGTACTGGGCGGGGGAGGACATGCCCAGGCTGCTTCTGCAGTTTTGAAAGATGCCGGAATAAAAGATATAGAAAACAGGCTTATAGCTTCACTTTATAAAAACATCAAAAAACCCATGGTCGCCAGGGATATAATGTCTTATCCGATAAGGACTGTTAGTGAGGATGCAAGTATTGAAAAAGTTAATGACTTTCTGAAAAAATACGGGCACACGGGCATACCAATTGTTGACAGCAGTAATGGCATAGTAGGAATAATTACAAGAAAAGACGTTGACAGGGCTCTAAAGCATGGGCTTTCCCATGCTCCGGTAAAGGGATTTAAATCCCGGGGGCTTGTAACAACAGGGCCAAATACCACTGTTGAAGAAATACAGAGAATGATGATAGAAAACGGTATCGGTAGAATTCCGGTTGTTGTAAGGGGTGAAGCCGTGGGTATTGTTACCAGGAAAGATATTTTACGTTACCTTCATGGAAAAATAAAAACCGGTGCAGGCAAAAGCGCTGCGGGCACAAATCAAGAAAAATTTTATCCTTCACCTGAAGTTGTAAAAGAAAGGCTAATGTTTTACCTTCCGGAAAGTATTTTTTCAGTACTTAAAAAGGCTTCTTTTACTGCAAAGAAGCTTAAAGTAAAGGTTTACCTGGTCGGGGGCCTGGTCAGGGATTTGCTGCTGGGTATGCCAAACCTTGATGTTGATATTGTTGTAGAAGGCGATGGCATAGCTCTTGCAGAAAAACTTGCCCATGAATCCGGCGCAAGGGTGGAAAGTTATCAAAAGTTTAAAACGGCTGTTATTATTTTTGAGAATTACCGGCATATTGATATTGCTTCTTCAAGAATAGAGCACTATAAGGAGCCGGCTGCACTTCCGGATATAGAACCTGGCAGCATAACCCAGGACCTTGCAAGAAGGGATTTTTCAATAAATACCCTTGCCATCTCTTTAAATGAAGATGATTTTGGCAGGATAATTGATTTTTTCGGGGGAAGGAAAGATCTCGGGGAAAAGAAAATCAGGGTACTACATAAACTTAGCTTTGTGGAAGACCCGACAAGAATATTAAGGGCTGTAAGATTTGAACAGAGGCTTGGGTTCAAAATGGATATGCAGACTGAAAAATTGGCCATTCTTTCTATAAAAATGAATATTCTAAAGGGATTAAATGGTATCAGGATAAGGGATGAACTTGAATCAATATTAAATGGGAAAAAACCGGAAAGAGCAGTCAGGAGGCTTTTTTTGCTAGAGGCCCTGGACAGTATTGGAATAAACCCCGAATCAATTGGAAGGCTTACAACCCATATTGAAAATGCTGTCAAAAAGTATGAAAAAATTGCTGAATTTAAAGAAATGAATATTTTAATGTGGAGGGTGCTTGTTTCATTAATGCTGCTTTACTCAAAAAATGCAGATACCGGAAATTTTTGTTCCAGAATGAAAATAAAAAAGAAGGACTGTGCCATAATCACTGAAATAATAAATGATTATGCATATCTGAAAAAGACACTTGGAAAAAAAATCAGTAAGAATTCTTTGCTTTACAGTATTATTTCAGGAAAGTCAGGTGAGATGCTTCTTATTGTAAGTGCGGCAGGAAAAACTCAATGTGCTAATATTTCAAAATTTGTATCAGGGCTCTCAGTAATTAAGCCGGAAATTACAGGCAAAGACCTGAAATATTTAAATATAGAACCTTCAAAAAAATACAAGTTCATACTTGATGAAATACTTAAATTAAAACTTGATAAAAAAATAAAAACAAGACAGGATGAGCTGGAAACAGCGGTAAAAATTATTGAAAAGTTAAAATAATAATTATCAGTAAATGCATTAATATATAAAGAGCTAATAATATTTCTATAATCCCTCTATATTTAAAAAAAACATTTCACTAAAAGCTCCTGCAGTTTTTAAGAAAAAATTTTATGCCCGCCGCATAAGGAAGCATTTAAAATTTTGTGCCAGCAGTAAACTGGTATTTTTAATGCTAATGCCGCATAATATTGTATTGCATAATATTTATATTTTTTGTATAATATGCAAAATATTTTAAGCAACAATTTGAAAAATCATAACGGGAAAAAAATGATGGAAAGCAGCAATAAACAAAAAGAAGATATTAATTATGAAATTATTCCTGAAGGCACAATTACTTCAGTTCCTGGAGTACTCTGTTGTTCATGCCACTGCGGAATACGTAAACGCAAAGATGATATAAGTGTAATATTAATACCCGGCAGTACGGCCTGCAGCGGGGTTTTTACAAAAAACACGTTTGCAGCCGCACCTGTGATTATTTGCCGGGAGCAGCTTGCCAGTAATAGAAACATAAATGCCATAATAATAAACAGCGGCATTGCAAATGCCTGTACAGGATCTGAGGGTTTAAAAAATGCCAAAAAAACAATTGAAATTGCATCAGTATACCTCAATCTGCAAAAGGATAATATACTTGTATCTTCCACGGGAAGGATTGGCAGGCAGCTTCCTCTTGAAAAAATTGAGAAAGGCATTGCATGCTGCAGCAAAAACCTGAGTGCAGGCAATGGGCACAATACAGCAAAAGCAATACTTACAATAGACAGGCATCCAAAAGAATTTGCCCTTCAGTTTTTATATGATAATAAAGAGATTATTACAGGCGGAATTGCCAAGGGCTCTGTAATGGTTGAACCCGATATGGCAACAACTCTTTCTTTTATTGCAACAAATATATCCATATCACCCGGAATTCTTGATGGCATACTTTCTGAATGCGTTGATGATACTTTTAATTGTATTTCCACTGATGGATGCCAGAGTACGAACGATATGGTAATAGTTATTGCAAATGGCTGCAGCGGCGCTGTACTAAATGATAAAAACAGCCCTTTATACGGATATTTTAAAAAAGCTTTGCACATCACCCTTGAAAACCTCTCAAGAAAAGTTGTAGAGGATGGTGAGGGGGCAACAAAAGTAATTGAAATTGAAATAAAAAAAGCTTATGACAAAAATGAAGCAAGGTCAGTGGGCAAAAAAATTGCCAATTCAGTCCTTTTCAAATCTGCCATGTATGGCGAGGACATAAACTGGGGCAGGATTGCAGCAGCAATTGGCTCTGTGGATAATATTGACAGCAGTAATGTCGATATATATCTTTCCGGCATGCTGATAATGGAAAAAGGCATGGCAAAAGATTATGACGAGGCAGCAGCATCAGCGCTGCTTAAGGAAAGAAATATTAAATTTATAATTGATTTAAATAAAGGCAATGCTACAACAAAAATACTTACAAATGATATATCCTATGAATATATAAAAATCAATGCCCTTTACAAAAAGCAGAAGTGATAAATTAATGGGGCGTTTCCTTTTTTATAAAAGAAAAAGCCATATGGCTATTTATAATCGGCGGATTTAGCCGGCAAGGATTGCTGCGCCAAGAGCCCCGGTTATCTGGGGTTCAGATGGCACATATATTTTCACTTCCAGTTTTTCGCTGAGCGCTTCAACAACAGCCATATTTTTTGCAACTCCGCCCGTCATGCACACAGGCTCTTCAAGGCCTATTCTTTCAACCATTGAAATAATCCTGTTTGTTATAGAATAAACAAGGCCTTTAATAATTTTGTTTTTATCTGCACCATGGCCAATCAGGGATACTATCTCCGATTCGGCAAATACAGTGCAGGTCGATGATATATCAACTTTATCTTTTGTTTTTTTAAATATTTCTGAAAAATTTTCAAGATTAATATCCAGGGCCTTTGACATTACCTCAAGAAATCTGCCGGTGCCAGCGGCGCATTTGTCATTCATTAAAAAATCAAGTGGGTTTCCGCCGGCATCAAGCTTGATTACTTTGCTGTCCTGGCCGCCAATGTCTATGACTGTCCTGGTTTGCGGGAAAAAGTCCACGACTCCTCTTGCGTGGCATGTAATTTCAGTTATATTTTTATTGGCAAAAGGAATATTCTGCCTTCCATATCCAGTAGCCACAACAGATTCTATTTGCTGCTGCTGCAGGCCCGCTTTTTTTAAAGCGCTGTTAAAAACAGACAATGCTGCTTCCTTGCTGTCTCCACCTGTTGGCGCAATAATATAAGCGCATATCTTTTTTTTATCATTATTTTTATCAAGAATTACAGCCTCTGCAGACACAGAGCCCACATCAATTCCGCATGTAAACATTTTTGTAGCCATTCCTTCCGCTTCATATCAGGGCGCAAAACATTAAAAAAAAAGAGAATTGCCTCCCCGATAGACTTAATTTAAATTTAATAAATATGTATTCAAGAGTTTCTTATTTATAAGATGAGTTAATAATTTCAATAAAACCCTGGAGCCTGGTCAGCATCTGGCCTTCAGATGAATTATTTTTATTAAGACAGTCGCCATCAAGAATCAGAAGGGGAACTCCGGATTTATTTAAACTGTCTTTAATTATCCTTGCGCCGCCATTGCTGTGCCGGCAGCCCCAGTGTGAAAATAGAATTGCCCCGTCTATATTATAATCTTTGACCATATTCTGTATTGCGCAAATCCTGTTATCAATGCTTCCGTTTAACGGATGTGAAAGCATTTTAACAGCAAGGCTTTCAAAGGGCCTGGCAGTATCAAGCTCAGGCCAGTAAACGTAGTTTATTTCTTCAAATCCAAGAATATAATTATTTTCTTCAAGAACATTAAAAATCCTGTTTTTGTAATAAGGTTTTAAGTGAAGCCACAGTAATCTTTTTTTGGATTTATTTTTCGGGGCAGCATCCTGTACTTCAAGCAGTTTTTTAAATTCAAAATACATGCTCCTGTAGACCTTAACCGCATCTTCTGTTCCCGCAAGACCGTGAAAGGGCAGTATAAAATTAAGCCCGTTAAAATTTTCAGGATAATTATATAGTTTCTTTCTTATGCTGTTTAATTTAATTGCCCAGTGCCTGAATTGATTGGAAAGACTGATTGTTTTGCTGAATTTATCCATATCCAGTTTTTTACCGGTTTTTTTTGCTATGTCTTCACATATATTTTGAATCTGGTTTGCAAGATATTCTATGCCTGTTTTATCTTTTGTAAAAGGAACTTCCAACAGATAATAATTATCTTTAATATTGTATTTTACTGCATCTATATAAAATGTTTTCTGGGCAGCGTCACAAGCAAGGTTTGCGCATAAAAGGAAATTTGGTTTGGGAAATATTTCCAGCTCAACTGCACCTGCTGCGCTTCTGTGGAATGTGCACAAATCAGGGGTGTACCATTTTGAAGCTGCTTCTTTCAGCGTCTTATCAGTAATTCCCAGCCCGCCAGTAAATCCTGCCATCACCTCCGGCAAAAATGGTGCAAGACCAAGGGCATGAATCATTTCATAGGGCAAAAAAAGGGAGCCATAAGCTACAGGGTACCTGCCGCTGTAGGCATTCTTTAAACTTTTTATGCTGGCAATATTAAGGATTTTATCTGATTCAGAAGCAAATGTTGAACCATATGCAGAAAGTATCGGCCTGGTTCCAAGAATTTTCAAAACTCTTGTTATATATGCCCTGTCAAGATTTCTCTGTATTTTATTTTTTAAGTCATCTTTAATTTTTTCAGAAATACCCATATTTAAATATGCCCGGCTCATGAGGCTTTTTATAATATTTCAAGAAAAGCCTGAATTCTTGTTTTTACTTGTCCTGCAGATAAATTATTGTGTTCAATTTCCAAAAAAAGGCTAGGAATTTTTAATATGTTTAAATCCTGCCGCAGCAAAGGATAAAAAAGAAGGGTATTATCACAGAATTTCTGGCTTATAAAAATAATCCCCTTTATTTTATATTTATCAATGTTTTTATTTATTTCTTCAATTTTTTTGCTTAAATCAGCCATTCTCATGCACTGCGGTTTATATAATTGCCTTATTGCAATATCCGTTAAAATTTTTTCAGTAATAGGCCCGGTACTGCCGGTTTCTGCAAGAGCATAATTATCATATAAATGTTTACAGTCCTTCTTTAAGCCGGTAATGTTTTTAAAATATCTTACGGCACTGCAGGTATCTGCATAAGCAATAAAACAGTCAAGTTCGTCAAATATTTCCCATAATTTGTTTTCCTGGATAAAGTTGCCAACTATCATAACGGGAGGGCTGTTTTCTTTAGAAATATATTTATTTGCAGCTGCGTGCCGTCCCGGACGGCTTTGCCGGGGGCAATACATAGCTTTGCCGGCATTTTTAATGTACTCAAGATACTTTTTTAAATTGGCTGTAAAAACACCAGGCTCTTCCGTCATCGCATAATCCATTATTTTAAAATAATTTGCTGCAGTAAAGCCTATATGGCTTATAAATGTACTTTCAATTTCGCTTAGAATTGCCCTTTTCTTATTATGGAGGCATGCAGCATCTTCAAGCAAATCAATCCGGATATTTTTTTTACTGATATCTTCCAAAAAAGAAAGCATATTTTTAATATTATTAATGAACTGCCTGACTGCAAGCGCGCTTCTGTTTCTGGGAACATCCAGCATGAATGCAGGCATGCCTGAAAGGTAGTTTCGCGCCACATCATAAAACCTGCGCATACAGTCACATGAATTTGTAAATATAAGCCCAGAAAAACTTTCATTTTTAGCGGTATTTTCAAGAAGATCTTCCATCATGGATTTAACAAAAGGGCAGAAATTTATTGGAAAATATCCTTCAGCTTTTTTTGTTTTATTTATGCCGGCAATCCTGTAAGGGATAAAGCCTGATGCTGTTATTATTTCTTCAGGAGTGTAACTGCAGAACCAGCCTATTTTTTGCCCCTTTTTAACGGTTCTTTCTTTAAAAGCAGTACATGTGCCTTCATTAATAAATTGTTCAAATGTAAGAATGCTGCTGTTTTCTGCCATAAAAATGGATAATCAGTATTTCCTGTTTATATTTTTGACTTAAATGGTTTAAATTAGTTTTTAATAAGCATATCTTCATTGCGCTCAAAATCTTCATAAATGCCCACGTGGCCCCAGAAATCTTCTATATATAATCCTTCAATCTCGCCCTGCCGTTTTCCTTCCACAGTTATGCGGACTTTAGTGATTTCATCAAATTCTGTAAGTGTATCCACAATTGAAAAAATTGCAAGAATTTCTGTGGCAGAACTGTGCGGAATTTCAGAAATATCAGTAATGATTTCTTTTGAAAAATCTGCAATTGCAAGATCTTCTTCCAGCTTTACAGAATTTACTTTGACCATTGAAGGAAGCACAGGATAGAGCTGTTCACTTTTTGGCCCCGATATTAGTTCTTCCAGCACTGTTCTATAAAAATTATCATCCTTTTTTATTTTTCTTAATTCGGGAACAAGATACATAGAGTTGTCTTCATATTTTGCAAAATAAAGTTTTACCTCAGCCACGCGTGTGCATCCGCCGGATACTAATGCCAAAGAAATTATGAGTACAAGAAGTATAATGAATGCCGGAATGCTTTTCAAAAGATAACTTCTTTGACTGCCCGGCCTACAGCAAAAAAGTGATAGCAGGGTAAAATTTTTGTTTCTGCCTATATTCATTTTTTATCACTCCTGTCTTAAAAATGCCAAAAATTTATAATTGCTTATTAAAAAAACAGCCACCAAAAACAAAATGCACAAACGGCATGTGTTTATTCATAACATTGAAACTTTTTATAGTATTGATTTTACCACTAAGCTAATATGTTGTTAATATGCATTAATTTTTTAAATTTAATAAAATTTGACAATAATTTCAATAATGGCATATAATAAACTTTCTCTTTAGTGTAATGATATTTTAATTAAGAGTTTGTTTGTTGCTTGCAGTTTCCTCTTGAAAAGAAATATTATGAAACCAAGGGAATATCATAATTAAAAGGAGGTAAGTGTATGCAGGGCAGCAAACTGTACGTCGGCAATCTGACGTATTCTGTAACTGAGGACCAGCTCACAGAACTGTTTTCTTCTCATGGAGAAGTTAAGCAGGTAACATTAATAGGAAACAAGGGTTTCGGGTTTATTGAAATGTCCAGTCCCGAAGAAGCTGAAAAAGCCAAAGAAGCTCTTGACGGTACTTCATTTGAAGGCAGGAATCTTAAAATTGATGAGGCAAGGCCGCAAAGGGAAAGACCCGCAAACAGGGGTTACAGAAGATACTAAATGTAAATGCTTAAATTAAAATGGCTGCAGACAGTGAAAAATTAGTATATGCAGAGTTTTAGTTATATCCCGGTACAAATCAAATAGAGATATGAAGTAAATTCTTATTTTCAGGAATAGTCCGGGATTAAAAAAAATAATTTAAGTTATTAAAGTGATTTGCTGTATGGAAGAAAAGCTGTCCAGTAAATCACTTTATTTTGTAGGGTATTTTTTTTCAGGGGAATATTAAATGGGAGTTAAACTTTTTTTAATAAGGCATGGCCAGACTGATGGAAATGCGCAGGGCCGATACCAGGGTTCCATGGATACAGAGCTTACTGAAACTGGTGTTTTCCAGGCAAAACAGGCAAAACAATATCTTTCAAATGTTAAATTATCAGCTATTTATTCAAGCCCGTTAAAAAGAACAGTAAAAACGGCAGAAATTATAGCAGATGGGACCGGGCTGGATATAAAAATACATAAAAATTTAAGGGAACTCAATTTTGGCAAATGGGAAGGCCTTAAATTTGAGGAAATCAATACAAAATACAGGCAGGATTACCAGGACTGGCTTTCAGACCCATACAGAAACCCACCGACCGGCGGCGAGAGCTTCGGTGTTCTTATAAACAGGGCAAAAGAAGCTGTCAAAAAAATAGTTGCAGAAAATCCTGACGGCAGCAGTGCTGCAGTCGTTACCCACGGAGGAGTAATACTTGCCCTGATAGTTGACTGGTTAAGCATTCCGCCGCAATGCTGGAGATCGCTTATACAGAGGCAGGGCGCAATAAATATTGTGGTAATTGACAGGGATTTTCCCTATATATCTGCAATTAATTACACAGGGCATATAAATCCTGTGTATGATGATAGTGAAGACAGGGTAATTGAAATTTATTCTAAAATAAAAGAAGTAAAAAAATAACTCTTTAATATTGATAAAAAAATATAATTGTTATATTATCCTCAAGGAATACTTTATAGTTACAAT
>Ga0194113_10006849_pt1 | contig 14388 bp, 10 predicted proteins | sample TA2MahC200mmetaG_FD_146193 | JGI IMG/M metagenome (GOLD analysis project Ga0194113, IMG submission 146193) | Freshwater microbial communities from Lake Tanganyika, Tanzania - TA2015017 Mahale Deep Cast 200m | ecosystem: Environmental > Aquatic > Freshwater > Lake | place: Tanzania: Lake...
GAAGCGATCTCCTTTCACGCGGGTCGAGCCCCCCACCGCCTGCAAGGGGATTCCCGGTCCGGCATCCACGGCCGCGGGGAGACTCGCGTAGGGCGCAAGCTGGTCCACCCAACCGCCCTCCCGCAGGCTTTCGTTCCTGTGAAAGCGCTCGTCGAGCCCGATGTGACGGAACACGTCACCCCAGGTGGCGTGGGAACCGAACTGCCTGACCAGGTCGCTCTTCATGGGCTGTTGATCGAGTTCGGGGTGGTCCTTGACGAACTGCGCGTATTCGTGCTCGGCATGGTCCTCGAACATCGCGTTGAACAGGAATGCGCCCTTCAAATTGAAGGTCGCCAGCAGCCTCGCGAAGAGGGCATAGCCCAGCGCCATCACCCTCGGCATGAACTGAAACCAGAAGCCGCTCTCCTTGATGCCGTCCTCGCGGATCTTCTCGACGGCAATGATCAGGTGCCAGAACTCGTTGTCCTGCGAGAGCCGCCCGAGCTTGACCAGATCAAGGCCCTCCCGGCGGATCTTCTCGTCGTGGTATCCGAAGGTAAGCCGCCAATAGGCCTTGATCTCCCACGCGTGATAGGGAATCCGCGCCAGGATCTCGATCAGCTTGATCTTCGGCATCGTAAGCTGCTTGCCGTAGATGAAGTCCATGGACTCGAAGAAGAACCGCGCCATCGGCGTGTACTTCATCCGTGGACGGTCCAGCGTGGCCTGCTGCTCGACACGTAAATCGACCGTCGGGGGATGCAACGTACGACCATCCACATTCGACATGCTCATGACCCGACTCCTGTTCCGTTGCTGCCCCGCCCACGCGGCGGCCCTGCAGCGGTACTTCGACAACACCCAAGCTTCACGACTTCGAAACCTGCGCCTTCCGGAACGCCCGGCCTCTCCACCCACGAGTCAGGTCGCAAACCTGAAAGAACTCCCGCCGGGCCTACCACCACACTCCCCTGCTCTGGCTTCGACGAACCCGCTTCCCTTAACAAGAAGACCGCGGCCCCGGAGGGCCGCGGCCTCCCTTCGGCGATCAACATCACGGATCAGGACACAGGGGGAAGGATCACCTGGTCGATCACGTGGATGACGCCGTTGCTGGCTTCCACATCGGCCTTCACCACCGTGGCTTCGTTGATCTTCACCGAGCCCTCTTTGGCCTCGATGCGGATGTTCGAGCCTTGGACGGTCGCCGCCGAGGTCAGCTTCGACGCTTGCTCAGCCGTGACCTTGCCCGCCACGACGTGGTACTTCAGGATGCCCTGAAGCTTCGCGAGGTTCTCGGGCTTCAGCAGGCTCTCGACCGTTCCCGCCGGCAGCTTCCCGAACGCCTCGTCCGTCGGGGCGAACACGGTGAACGGACCCGCGCCCTTCAGCGTGTCCGCCAGACCGGCCGCCTTGACGGCCGCCACCAGGGTGTTGAACGAACCCGCCGCGACCGCCGTGTCGACCACGTCCTGCTTCGCCGACTTCTTCGCCGCGCTCGAACTGCAGCTGCCGCAGGAACCGGCCTGAACCGCACCGGCCAACACAACCGAACCCGCCACCACCGCCACTGCAAGCATGGACTTCTTCATGACTTTGCTCCGTTTCTTTCTCACCTTCGGGCCGCCCGATCATCGGACCACCCTACGTGTGCCTGACCTCACCCTACAGCATGTCTATGTATTGTCCAGTTATGCAGGCCGACTATTTTTCCGTGATTGGATCGCTCCTTGCCAGGCCGCACCGTGACTTCGTACCGGGCCGCCGCGGAGGCGTGGGGGCTCGCATGGGATCGGGTTGTGAAACTCGATATCCTGCGAAGCCCTCGCGGAGGCCTCCGCCGGCCAGACCCGTCGATGCGGTGCGGAACGCCGCGTTGCATTGCACAGGACACAGGCGGCACGATTCAGAATGCGCTTGTCGAGGGCGCCCTTGGCCGCGCTTGCAGCGGCACGCGAGGAGCGTCGCAATCCGTCTTTGTTCGTCCTTGCCTTCCCCCAGGCACTCTGACAGCGTTTCGAGCATGAAACGGCGGCTTCATGCCGGTCCCCCTGGCGCGCCTGCCCAGCGGAGCCCGCGTGGGAAGTCAGGATGGCCGTACCGCCCAAGAGACGATTATCAGGCCGAAGTAGCGCATGAACTCCCCGGCGAAAGGAGAGGCGCAATGCAGGATTACCACCCTGGAACGCGTCGTCCCCGCCATCGGATAACCGGAAAGCGCCGGTTACCGTTCGGGCGATCGCTCGCCGCGCTGCTGATGGCCGCGTCTCTTGCCGCGGCCGACGATGCGTTGCCGGAACAGGCGGCCAAGACGTTGCGGCGAGCGGTGGATTTCTACAGTCAGCACGTTGCGTCGCACGGCGGGTACGTGTACCGCTACAGCGCCGATCTGGCCAAACGCGAGGGTGAAGGCAAGACGGGCCCCGACACGGTGTGGGTCCAGCCGCCCGGTACGCCGTCGGTCGGCATGGCCTATCTGGACGCCTATGAGCATACGGCGGAGCCCTGTCTGCTGGCTGCCGCGAAGGTTGCCGGCGAGTGCCTGGTCCAAGGCCAGCTGCGCAGCGGCGCTTGGACGGCTCACATCGACTTTGCCCCGGAGTTGCGCAAGAAGTCGGCGTACCGCGTCGATCCGCCGCCGAAGAAGAGGGCCTTCAATTGGTCCACGTTCGACGACGACAAGTCGCAGTCGGCGATCCGCTTCCTGAGCCGGCTGGACAGAGCGCTGGATTTCAAAGACCCGCGCATCCACGAAGCCATCACATTTTCCCTCGAGGCGGTGCTGAAGGCGCAGTTCCCCAACGGCGCCTGGCCTCAGGCGTTCCAGGAGTTTCCTGATCCGGGCAAGTACCCGGTCCTGCGTGCCAGCCATCCGGAATCCTGGCCGCGCAAGCATCCCGGCGGCGACTACTGGGTGTACTACACGTTCAACGACAACGCGATCGGTGACACGATCGATTCACTGCTGCTGGCCGCCGAGGTGTATCGGGAACCCCGTTATCGCGAAGCCGCATTGCGGGCCGGCGAGTTCATTCTGCTGGCCCGGATGCCGGAGCCGCAGCCAGCCTGGGCTCAACAGTACGACTTCGAGATGCATCCCGTCTGGGCCCGAAAGTTCGAGCCGCCGGCCATCTCCGGCAGCGAATCGCAGGGGATCCTGCGGTCGCTGATGCGGCTGTATATCGAGACCGGCGACCGCAAGTTCCTCGAGCCGGTGCCCCCGGCGATTGCGTACTTTCGGCGTTCCGCGCTGACCGACGGCCGGTTGGCACGCTTCTACGAGTTAAGAACGAACAAGCCGCTGTACTTCACCCGCCAGTACGAGCTGACGTACGACGACAGCGACATGCCGACGCACTACGGGTTCAAGATCGAGAACGACTTGGACCGCCTGGCTCAGCAGTATGAGCGGGTGGCGCAACTCACCGGCGAGCAACTGGCTGCGGTTCGCCATACCAAGGACAGGCCCACGATCACATCCACGCTGGAGGCCCAAGTCCGCGGGACGATCACCGCCTTGGACGAGCGTGGCGCGTGGGTGGAAGAGGGCCGCCTGAGGTACCACGGCGATGCCGACGACACGCGGCGGATCATCGACAGCGCGACATTCATCAAGAACCTCGGCATCGTGAGCCGGTATCTGGGCGCCCACAAGCGTTGAGTCGCGGGGAGCCGGGCGGGCAGCCCGGCCGCTGGCCGGCGCCCCCTCCGGCCGTCCGGTATTGCGAGCCGCGGGATGCGGGGCCCTCGCCTGTAGTTCTTGTTTTCCCGCAGATCCTCGGGCAGCCTCTCAACCATGATGTCGGTGCTTCATGCCGGTCCCGACGGGCGCGCCCGCCCTGCGATGCCCGCAGGGCGAAGAAGGGTGCCCCCACCGCCCCGCCCCGCTGTGGTTCGACGAGATCGACATGAAGACCGCCTTGCAGGCAGAGGATCTGTACCGGACCATCCGCCGCCTGCGGCCGGAATGCGCCATCAACAGCCGGATCCGGGACTGCCGCTTTCCGGAAGAGATCCCGCCGCCGCACGGCCACTACATCACGATGAACACATGAACCATCGCTCCCCCACCCTGGCACTCCTCTCTCTCACGGCAGCCTTGCTGGTTGCACCTCCGGCGACACCGGCCGCGGAGGACAAGGTCGCGGTCGCGCCAGCGCCAGCGATCGAGCTCGGCCTGCCCTTCCGGGACAATGCTGTCCTGCAGCGCGACGTGGAGATCCCGGTCTGGGGATGGAGCAAGCCGGGCACGAAGATCACCGTGGAGTTCACCCCTCGACCCGGCTCGGGGCAGGTGGGCCAGAAGGTTTCGACCGTGGCCGGCGCGGACGGCCTGTGGAAGCTGACGCTCAAGCCGCTCAAGGCCGGCGACCAGCCGGCCGAGATGATCATCAGCGACAGCGCGGGCGCGAAGGTTGTGCTGAAGAACCTGCTGGTGGGCGAGGTCTGGCACGCCTCCGGCCAGTCCAACATGGAGTGGTTCGCCGCCAAGTCGATGTGCGCCGCGCTGGCAAAGGAACTCGCAAGCTCCGCGGACGAGGCCCCGATCCGCGAGCTGCGGACCGACACCGTTTCCGCGCTCTACCCGCAGCGTCGCGGCACCTCGGAGGCGGGCTGGAAGACCAGCCGCCAGGCCGGCGATTTCTCGGCCCTCGCCCTCGCCTTCGCCCACGAGCTGCACAAGGAGCTGAAGGTGCCGGTCGGAATCCTGCTGACCTCCCACAGCAATACGCGCATCGAGGCGTTCACGCAGCGCCAGGCGATCGAGGCCCATGCCGGGCTCACGATCGACGCCGACCTCATCCGCGACGGCGACGCCGGCACGGACCAGGGCCGCGCCGCGTTCCAGAAGTACTACGCGGATCTCGCGGCCTGGCAGAAGGCGTCGGCGGCGCTGGGCTTTCCCAGCACCCGACCGCTGAAGCGGCCGGACCTGCCCGGCATCGCCGGCCAGTGGCGCGGCCCCTCGCAGTTCTTCAACGGCAAGATCGCGCCGGTCGTGCCGTACCCCGTCCGCGGGTCGCTCTGGTGCCAGGGCGAATCGAATGCCGAGGACGGTCGCCTCTACGCCGCGCGGATGGAAGCGCTCGTGCAGGGCTGGCGTCAGGCGTGGGGCCAGCCCGACATGCCCTTCTACTTCACGCAGATGCAGGCGTATGGCTCGCAGAGCCCGGACGAGGTCGGCATGGCCGACGTGCGCCAGGCCCAGCACCTCTTCTTCATGAACAACCGCCGCCACGTCGGGATGGTGGTGCAGACGGACCTCAACCCCGCGTCGCCGGGCGCGATCCACTACCAGAACAAGCTCCATCCCGGCATGCGGCTCGCGCGCTGGGCGCTGGCGAAGGAGTACGGGCGCGACATCGCGCACACCGGGCCGATCTACGAGAAGTACGCGATCGACGGGAACAAGGCGGTCGTTTCGTTCGAGAAGGGCAGCCTGTTCGGCGGGCTGATGGTCGGCAGCAAGGGGCTCGAGAAGGACATGAAAGAGCCCGGCAAGTTCGTCGAGCCGGCGCAGCCGACGCCGGGCGCGAAGCTCAGCCACTTCCGCCTCTGCGGCAAGGACCGCAAGTGGCAGGCCGCGGAGGCCGAGATCGTCGGCGACACCGTGGTTGTGACCTCGAAGGACGTGCCCGAGCCGGTCGGCGTGCAGTACGCCTACTGCGCGGCGCCGCAGAACGCGAACCTCTACAACCGGGCCGGCCTGCCCGCGACGCCCTTTGCCGCGGTCGACGGCAAACTCATCTTCGAAGAGGATGACCTGGCGAAGGCCGAGGCGAAGAAGGCGAAGTATGCGCAGTTCACCGACCGCGATCATCCCGTGTTCACGGTGGCGGCCCACTTCCGCAACGGCGCAATCCTCCAGCGCGATCAGCCGATTCCCGTCTGGGGCTGCGCGAACAAGGGCGTCGAGGTGACCGTGACCCTCGGCGATCAGACCCAGACCGCCGTGGCCGATGACCGGCAGCTGTGGTCCGTCTCCTTCCCGGCGCGTAAGGCTTCCGCCACGCCGGTTTCTCTGACGGCGAAGTCGAGCACCGGCAACAGCAGGGCCGTCGAGAACATCCTCGTCGGCGACGTCTGGTTCCTCACGGGCAGCACGCTGCTGACCAGCGAGCCGGCTTACGATTCGCGCGACAAGAAGGCCACCCTTCCGGAAGCCCTGCCGCTGGTGCGCGAGTTCAGGCGGCGAACCGCGGCCAGTTCGAGCCCCACGCCGAGGAAGCGCGGCTTCGAGACCGGCGCCGACCGCAAGTACCAGTCGTTCTGGCAGACCGCCGAGTTCGCGGCCGCCGGCGACTGCGTGACGATGTTCGCATACGAATTTGCGAAGGCGCTGAACCGCCCCGGCATCCCGCAGGGCTTTGTGACCATGTCCTCGGGGAGCCGCGACCAGATGGCTTCGCCGCTTTCGTGGACCGCGTTCGCCGGCTTCAAGGATGCGGGGCGGCCGTCCTTCCGCGCCCGGTTGGATTCGCTGCTGCTGCAGGACCCGAACTCCGACGTCTCCCGCAACGCCATCGCCGCACACATCGAGGCCGTGAAGGCGGAGGTCGCGATGATCGCCGACCGGGCGAAGAAGGGCGGGGACCTGTCCGCGGCGCCGCTGCAGATGCCGGCGTTTCCGGAGCCCGGGCGGGATGGCGGGGTCAAGCCCGACACGGTTCCCATGCTGGCCTACAACTGGTGCGTCAGCCCGCTGACGCCGATGGGCGTGTCCGGCGTGATCTGGGTGCCGGGCGAAGCCAACCTCGGCTACGCGCCCGCGGACTACTCCGCCGAGCTGGAGCTGTACGCGCGCAGCCTGCCGGCGACCTACGGCCAGAAACAAGTGCCCTTCCTCTACGCCCAGCCCTCGCCCGCGCTGGTCAAGGAGATCGCCGCGCCCGCGATCCCGGGCGGCAAGGCCGTGACGTTCGACACGTGGCCCAAGAGCCTCAAGGCCATCGCGGCCGAGATGGCGAAAGCGGCACCATGAGCGGACCGGCCGGCGCGTTGGCCCTGAAATACGAGATGCTGCTCGCGCTGACGTCCATGATCTGGGGTTCGGCCTTCGCCGCACAGCAGATCGCCATGAAGAAGGGGCTTGGCCCGATGATCTTCACGGGCCTCCGCTTCGCCCTTGGCGGCCTCGTGTTGATCCCGCTGATCGCGTGGCGCAGGAAGCACGCCGTCGCGTCGGACCCGCAGGCCCGGCTGCCGATCGGAGCAACGATCGGCGCCGGGATCTTCCTGTTCGCCGCGGCGGCCCTTCAGCAGATCGGCCTGCAGTCTACATCCAGCGCCAACTCCGGCTTCATCACCGCTTTCTATATCCTCTTCGTTCCACTGCTGGGCCTGTTTCTTGGGCACAAGGCCCCGAAGGTCCTGTGGACGGGCATACTCATCTGCCTCGCCGGCTTCTACCTTCTGAGTGTGACCGGCACGCTCGAGGTCTCGAAAGGCGACGGGCTGACCCTGGTCTGCGCGGTCTTCTGGGCATGCCAGATTCTGGTTGTCGACCGTGCCGCAGGCAAAGGCGACCCGTACCGGATTGCCGCACTTGAATTCGCGACCTGCGCCGTCCTGAGCACCGTGGCGGGGCTGCTCTTCGAGCGCCGCACCTTCGATCAGATCCCGGCGGCCGCCGGCGCCATCGCCTATACCGGCGTGATGTCGGTCGGGGTGGGCTTCACGCTGCAGGTGGTCTGTCAGAAGCACTGTCCACCCGCGCCCGCCGCCATCATCATGAGCATGGAATCGGTCTTCGCCGCGGTCTTCGGGTACCTCGTGCTCAAGCAAACACTCACCGGACGGGCCGTCCTCGGTTGTGGCCTGATTCTGGCCGGTGTGCTGCTGGTGCAGCTGGTGCCCATGATGAGCGGGAAGAAGCGGGCTTCCGCACCCCCGGGCGCGACCTTGGTCCCATGAATACGCACGAGAAACAACGGACCTACCGGGAGGCCCATCGGCAGATCCGGGCCCTGACTTCCGGAGCGGATGACGAGATCGCCGTGCCTGGGCAAGAACGTGATGGCCGCCGCGAACGCGCCCTCCTGCGCGAACATGGCGCTGTCCGGCTACGAACAGCTGATCCCGCTCGACGAGGTGATCGAGACGACCAGGCGCGTGGCGGAGCGGATGCCGCGCGAACATCGCTGCACCGCGCTGGGCGGGCTGTCGGTGACGCCCGCTTCCCTGCGCATCGAGAAACGTCTCGCGGAGCGGAAGGCCGCCGGCGGGTGCGCGGGTTGTGGCGGCGTTCGCGGCTCGAAACCGGCGGCGCCGGGGTGCTCCTGACGCAGCCGCGCGATCCGGCGTGGCGTACTGGCGAAACAAGACCGCGTGAGCCCTCTCGGGGGCGGGGTCGTCTTTTCGGAGTTGGCGTCTTGTTCTGTTTACAAAGATATACATTAATGATATCTATCGTCTATGAGACTTGGCACCTTGCAGCGTCTGACAGCAGGGTTGGCCTGTTTCGACTTGGCCTTGCTGGTGCAGGCGGGTGAGGACCGGCGTGAGGCGCTTCGTATGCAGCTATCGCGCTGGATGAAACAGGGGAAGGTGATCGGGCTCCGGCGGGGCATGTACACGCTGTCCGATACGTACCGCCGCGCGCCGATCGTTCCCGCCGCCCTGGCCAATCCGCTGTACCGGCCTTCGTACTTGAGCGGCCTGTGGGCGCTGGCATGTTACGATCTGATTCCGGAACGGGTGGTCTGGTTCACCAGCGTGACCACGCGCGTGCCGCGCCGGTTCGAGAATCCGTTCGGCACGTTCGACTACCGGAACCTCAAGCAGGACTTCTTCTTCGGGCAGCAAGTCGTCGATTGGGGCGGACATCCGGTCGCGCTGGCGGAACCGGAGAAGGCGTTGCTGGATCACTGGCATCTGTCCGACGGGCCATGGACGCCCGAGCGGCTCGATGAAATGCGCTACCAGCACATGGAGCGTGTTTCCGCCGACCGCCTCCTCGATTACGCCGGCCGCTTCCGGAGTCCCCGTTTGGAACGGGCGGCGAAACGCTGGCTGGACCTTGCCGCCCGAGCCGGGGCAGGATCGGTTACGTTGTGAAGGAACAAGCCATCGCCCTCGCGCGCGGGGCCACGGACCCCGGGCAGTCGCTCAATCTGCTGCGCGAATACCTCCAGGCGTTCGTCCTGCGCTCGCTGCACGAGTCCGAGGCCTTCCGCCCGCTCGCCTTCGTCGGCGGCACGTCGCTCCGCTTCCTGCATAACTTGCCGCGTTTCTCCGAGGACCTCGACTTCTCCCTGGTCTCCGCGGAGGGCTACGCGGGCAAGGCGTGGATGGAGAAAGTAAAGCGGGACCTCACCTTCGCAGGCTTCGTCCCGGACGTGACCTGGAACGACCGCAAGACCGTACACACGGGTTGGGTCCGGGTGGCGTGTATCCTGCGGGACGCGGGGCTTTCCCCCATGGCGGACGAGAAACTGGCCATCAAGGTCGAGATCGACACCCGGCCCCCGGCCGGCGCCCGTTGCGAGCGCCGCCTGGTGACCCGTCATCTGACGTTCTTCCTTCAGCATCACGACCTGCCATCCCTGCTGGCGGGGAAGCTGCATGCCGCCATCACGCGAAAGTATGCCAAGGGGCGCGACTGGTACGACCTGCTCTGGTACCTGTCGCACCGTCCACCGGTGGCGCCGAATCTCGAATTGCTGCAGCATGCGCTCGACCAGACCCAGGGCACCGGCCAGATGGACGCGAGCCGGTGGCCGTCCCTGGCGCGTGAGCGTCTCCTGGCCCTGGACATGCGCGCCCTGACGGACGAGATTCGCCCGTTCCTCGAACGCGAACGCGATATCCAGTTTGTGAACGCGGAAACCCTGAATCAACTGCTGCAGGACGCCGGGGCGACGGGGGTCGGCGCTCGAGACCGAAAAGCTGTTGGCCGCAAACGGGTCACATAACTGCCGGAGGTACCCATGAAGATCCGCTCATCCGTTCGCATCGCGCTCGCCCTCGCCGCCGGACTGACGCTCACCGCACCGGCGCAGGCCAAACCGCTCAAGGTGTTCATCCTGGCCGGGCAATCGAACATGGAGGGCCACGCGAAGATCGAGACCTTCGACTACATCGGCGACGACCCGGCCACCGCGCCGCTGCTCAAGATGATGCGCGGTGCGGATGGCAAGCCGACGGTCTGTGCGGGCGCGTGGATTTCGTACTTCACCGGCGGAGGCGACGCGAACGGCGAGGGCTTCGGCCCGCTGACGGCGGGCTATGGCGCGCGGCGAAACCCGGCGGAGGATGGCGGCAAGATCGGGCCGGAGTTCACCTTCGGCCTCACCATGGACGCGGCGTTCGAGGAGCCTGTGCTGCTCATCAAGACCGCGTGGGGCGGCAAGAGCCTGCACACCGACTACCGCCCGCCCAGCGCGGGGCCGTATCAGATCAATGAGTACCAGAAGAAGCTCTACTATGGTCCGCCGGGCCACGGGGTGCCCAAGGACATGGACCAGTGGCTGGCCGACAAGAAGAAGGCGACCGGGCATTACTACCGGCTCATGGTCGAGCACGTGAAGAAGGTGCTGGCCGATCCCAAGCGGGTCTGTCCCGACTACGATCCCGCGCAGGGCTACGAACTCGCGGGCTTCGTCTGGCTCCAGGGGTTCAATGACATGGTGGATGGCCACGCCTATCCGGGCCGCGACCAGCCGGACCGCTTCGCGCTCTACTCGGAGCTGCTCGCCCACTTCATTCGCGATGTGCGCAAGGAACTGGACGCGCCGAAGATGCCGTTCGTCATCGGCGTCATGGGCGTGGGCGGGCTGAAGGATCAGTCCGCCGGCATGACGGCCTTCCGCGCGGCCATGGCGGCGCCCGCGGAGCTGCCCGAGTTCAAGGGCAATGTCGTCGCCGTGCAGACCGCGCCGTTCTGGTCCGACGAACTCGGCGCCATCGATGAGAAGCGCGGGAAGGTCCGCCAGATGCGCCACTTCCTCGACTCCAAACACAAGGATCACCCGAACGCCGACGGACAGATGACGCCGGAGCAGAAGAACGAATACGTGAAGAAGTTCGAGGCCGGGCTCATCACGCCGGCCGAAGAGGCGATGTGGCAGCGCGGGGCGTCGAATGCCGGCTACCACTATCTCGGCTGCGCCAAGACGTTCGCGCGGATGGGGCGGGCGTTCGCCGAGGCGAATCTCAACATGATGGCCGAACGCCCACGGCCATGACGAAGCCCGGACAGCTCCCGCCCGGCTGCGCCGTGGGGTTCGGTTTCGCGGGGCGTTTGCCCTGTCCCGCCGAACCACCGCGTGGGGCCCGGCTCCCGGGAGATGCATGTCGGAGAGCGAAGCCATGAATTATGCGTCCATGATCGCCTTCCTCCTCGTTCCCTGCTGCGCTGCGCTGGCTGCCGATGCGCCGAAAGCCGGCGACGACGCATCGGTGCCCGCGCTCGTCGAACGAGCCGGCCAGGGCGACAGGCATGCGCAACTGGCGCTGGCGCTGAGATACCGCGACGGCAAAGGCGTGAAGACAGACCCCACGGAGGCGATTCGCTGGGCGCGCCTGGCCGCCGATTCGGGCGATGCGGCGGCGATGGACTTCGTCGGGTGGATGTTCTTCCGCGGCCTGGGGGTGAAGCGCAACGCGGAGATCGCCGTCGGCTACTTCAAGGCCGCCGCGGACGAGTGCGCCCAGGCCGGATGGAATCTCGGCCAGTGCTACTTCGGCGCGCAAGGCGTCGAGCAGGATGTCCCCCGGGCTCTGGAGATCTGGAAGAAGGCGGCGGGCATGGGCCACGGGCGCGCGGCCGCGGCGGCGGCGATGGCCTATCTCTCGGGCGAAGGCGTCGCGCCCGATGCGGCGCATGCGCGCCGTCTCGCGGAACGCGCGGTAGAGCTGAACGATCCCTCGGGCCTCGTCGTGCTGGGCGAACTGCACTTCCAGGCCGGCGAGTTGGCCAAGGCGCGCGAGCTTTGGACGCGGGTGGCGGGGATGAATCCCACACGGCCCACCAGCAACCCCGAGCAACCCTCGGGCGAGCTCGCCTCGCAGCAGGGTGCGGACCTGCTCCGGCTGATGGAGACCCGCCGCCGCAAGGCCGAGCCCGACCGATTCGCGCTGGTGCCCATGCCGCACATCCACCAGGGATGGAACAACTGCGGCGCGACGACGTGCGCCATGTTCGCCCGCGCGCAGGGCAAGGATGTCGGCGGCTGGGACTACAAGAAGCTCTGCCCTTCGCCGCTCGGCACCGGCACGGACTGGGGCGACCTGCTCAAGGCCTCGGAGCGACTCGGCCTGCGCTGGCGTCTCGTCACCTTCACGCCTGACGACGGCGGCTTCGCGAAGGCGACCGCGTTCGTGCGCGGCGAGTTGGACGCCGGTCGCCCGGTTGTCATCGATTTCAAGTACATCGGTCCGAAGTACCCCAACGGCGAGGCCGGCCATACGCTGGCCATCGCCGGCTACCTCGCGGAGGAGAACCTCTACATCCTGTGCAACCCCGCCCTCCCGACCCCCGGCCTGCAGCTCATCACCGCCGCGGATCTGAAGCACTACTGGCGTTCCGATCACTACGGCGCGCTTTCGCACGGCGTCCTTTCGCGCCCGGCCATCGTCATCGACCGTTCCTGAAGGAGAGGAACCGAACATGAGTACGAGCATTCAGGCGGTGTTCTCGCGGGGCGGCCCGTGGCGGGCCGGGTTCGCGATCCGTGCCGGCGCCGCGTGGATCCTCTTCGCGTTCGCCGGTATCGCTCCGTTGCGCGCCGCCGATACCGCCCCCCTGCCCTCCCCGCATCCGATCGACTGGCCGGCCTTCATGCGCCGGCACGACATGGCCTTCGACACGTTGCCGCGCGGGTGGCGGGAGGCGCCGCATTTCGGCAATGCCATGGTCGGGTCGATGCTCTACCAGGCGGATGACACCATCCGCCTCCAGGTCTTCCGCGCCGATGTCCAGGACCATCGCGACGACACGTGGGGCTGGACCGCCTACAGCCGGCCCCGCCTGATGATCGGCCATTTCTCCCTCCATCCGGTCGGCAAACTTGCCGGCTGCAACTGGCGGGTGGACCTGTGGAACGCGGAGCTGACCGGCACGATCACGACCGACCGGGGCGAGATCCGCATCCGCCATTTCGTCCATGCCGAGGACATGGCGATCGTCACGGAACTGGAGCCGTCCGCGGGCGAGCGGGAATGCCGCTGGACCTGGCACCCGGCGCCGGCGAAGACGACGCGGCCGGGCTATCCAGCCAACGAATCCGACATCGAGGGTTTCGCCAGGCGCTACGGCACGCACCTCAAGGACACGGTGAAGGTTTACCAACCCAATCCCCCCGGGCGACTGGAGGAACGAAGCGGCGTGTCGGTATGGACGCAGGATCTTCTGGCCGGCGGGCAGTATGCCACGGCATGGAGCGAGGAAACGCGCGGCGACGCGCGCACCCATGTGGTCAGCATCGCCAACAGCTTCCCGGAGGCGACCGCGGCCGAGACCGCGCTCGCAGACGTGGGCCGGTTCCTGAAACTCGACCGGACCGCGTGGCGGGAGGCCCATCGCGCGTGGTGGCACGCCTATTACCCCCGAAGCTACATCGAACTACCCGACAAGGGCCTCGCGTCGCTGTACTGGCAGACCATCTACCGGTTCGGTTGCACGAGCCGGACGGGTCGCTCCCTGGTGGACACGTCCGGCATCTGGTTTCAAGGCGGTCCATGGGCGTACATCACCACCGACTGGAACATCCAGAGCGCGCACTGGCCCGTGTACGCGGCCAATCGGCTCGAACAGGGCCAGGAACTGGTGAACCGGCTTCACGACGGACGCGACGCGCTGGTCAAGGCGGTGCGCCCAACCGATTGGCAGGAGGATTCCGCCTACCTGGCGCTTGCCGTGGCCCCGGACATGCGAGGAACCCGCGACGGGGACATGCGCTACTACGACCTCGTCGGCAACCTGCCGTGGACGCTGCACAACGCGTGGATGCAGTATCGGCATTCGATGGACGACGGGATGCTGCGCGAGAAGATCTATCCGCTGCTCCGCCGCTCCATGAACCTGTATCTTCACATGGTCCAGGAGGGTGCGGATGGCAAGCTCCATCTGCCGCCGACCTACTCGCCGGAGACGAGTACCGGGAAGGACTGCAACTTCGACCTCGCGCTCCTCAAGTGGGGCTGCCTCACGCTGCTCAAGGCCAGTCAGCGCCTGGGGATCGACGACCCGCTGATTCCGCGCTGGAAGCAGGTCGCGGCGAAGCTCGTCGAGTTTCCCGCCGACGAGCACGGCTTCCGCCTCGGGGCCGACCAGGCGTCCCCGTCCGAACACAGGCACTTCTCGCACCTGCTGATGATCTACCCGCTTCACCTGGTGAACATCGAGCAGGAAGGCGCGCGGGGAGTGCTCCAGGCCTCCTACGAGCGCGCCCGCGCGGTCAGCGG
>Ga0194113_10006851_pt1 | contig 14388 bp, 14 predicted proteins | sample TA2MahC200mmetaG_FD_146193 | JGI IMG/M metagenome (GOLD analysis project Ga0194113, IMG submission 146193) | Freshwater microbial communities from Lake Tanganyika, Tanzania - TA2015017 Mahale Deep Cast 200m | ecosystem: Environmental > Aquatic > Freshwater > Lake | place: Tanzania: Lake...
ATGTTGTTGACAGCATCAAGTATCTTTACAGGGAAGGTTACGAGCAGTTTAAGAGTCTGAAAGGCTCTGGAGACTTTTTCAAGGTCGTCCACTGCACTGGAGAAGTTAACGAAAGAGGGTGCAGCAGCAGTCCGGACAAGAAGAGGATTTACATGGATTTGAACGACAACACGGTTTACAGCGTCAACACGCAGTACGCCGGGAACACCGTCGCTTTCAAAAAGCTTTCACTGAGGTTGGCTATAAGCAAGGCGTCTAAGGAAGGCTGGCTTGCAGAGCACATGCTGGTGATGGGAGTTAAAGGTCCTGGAGGAAGGAAGACTTATTTCCTGGGGGCTTTCCCAAGCTTCTGCGGGAAGACTTCAACTGCGATGATTCCTGGAGAGAGCATACTGGGAGACGATTTAGCTTACTTGAAAGTTGTCGGTGGAAGGGTCATGGCTGCTAATGTTGAGAAAGGAATCTTCGGTGTCATAAAGGATGTTAATCCGAATGATGACCCGTTGATTTGGAAATTGCTGACTGAAGAAGGTGACGTGATATTTTCAAACGTGGCTGTTGACGCGCAAAATCTGCCGCGCTGGCTTGGAGACAAAAGGCCTTTGCCTGCAAAAGCTTCAAACCATTTGGGCGCGTGGACTCCGGAAGACACTGACGCTGAAGGAAAGAAAAGGCCTATCTGCCATCAGAATGCACGCTATACTGTTGAACTACACCGTTTGGGCAACGTGGATTCAGAGCTTGAGAACCCCAACGGCGTTGAACCAAAAGTGATTCTTTACGGAGGAAGGGATGAGGACACTACCGTGCCTGTGGAGCAGGCTTTCGATTGGGCTCATGGAGTCGCCACAAAAGGGGCTATAGTGGAGTCTGTAACCACTGCAGCCATTGTAGGGCAGGCTGGAGTCAGAGTCATGGACCCTTTCGCAAACAAGGATTTCATATCGATTCCCATCGGCAGGTATGTCGGCAATCACCTGAAGTTTGTGAAAGGTGTTGCAAAGCCGCCTCAGATTTTTTCAGTGAACTATTTCCTTAAAAGCAGGGGCGGAGAGGATTTGACTGACAAGACTGACAAAAAAGTCTGGCTTAAGTGGGCTGAACTGAGGGTTCACGGAGACGTTGGAGCTTTGGAAACTCCGACCGGATGCATTCCAAAGTATGAGGACTTGAAAAGATTGTTCAAGGAGAATTTAGGCAAGGATTTCTCGAAAGAGAAATATGACGAATTGTTCACAGTCAGGATTCCGGAACTATTGGCCAAGCTTGACAGGGGCGTTAAGATGTTCAAAGAACTGCCTGAAACCCCGAAAGAATTTTTTGAGCTACTGGAAGAACAGAGGCAGAAGCTGGAGAGACTTAAAGCCAAGAAGGGCGATTATGTTATACCGGACGAGTTGCACAGCGCAGACTGGAAGCAGTGACTGTAGAAACCTGTGGAACATATATTTTTATACCAGGAACTCACAGTATTTACTGCAAGATGGATTCTTGTTTTTACAGCACGGTGTCGTTTGACAGAAGACTTCTCTTAGGGAATCCTACCCCCTTGGGGTACCTACCGGGTCTAGAGTTGCTATTGCTGCTTTTGGGACTGCGAGAGTGAACTCTTAATTAAGATTCATGTCTCGCGATTGGAGTAAAAAAGCTTAAATTAAATTTTCAATAATTAAAAAAAAAATTAAAGGTGCGTTAAAATGATCGGATTTGAATTCAACAAAAAGATAAAATACGAGGGAAAGCCAGGGAAGGTTAAGATTTTCGACACCACTCTGAGAGATGGAGAGCAGACTCCGGGAGTGGGCATGACCAGGCAGGACAAGGTCGAAATAGCTACGGCTCTTTCAAAACTTGGAGTGGACGTGATTGAAGCAGGATTCCCTGTTTCAAGCCAGGGCGAATTCGAAGCTGTGAAGGCGGTTGCTGAAGCAGGGTTGAAAAGCAGGGTTTGCGCTCTCGCCAGGTGCGTTGAAAAAGACATGGACGCGGCGATGGACTGTAATGTGGATTTAGTGCACATTTTCATCGGCACGAGTCCGATACACAGGAAGTATAAACTGAAGATGAATGAGGAGGAAATTCTGAAGAAAGCGGAACAGTGCATCCAGTATGTCAAAGACAGGGGTTTTAAAGTGCACTTCAGCCCGGAGGACGCCTGCAGGACTGAACTTCCTTACCTGAAGAAAGTGTGCAAGCTTGCGAATGACATGAAAGTCAGTGAAATAAACATTCCGGACACTGTTGGAGTTATGACTCCGCAGGCGATGCACTGGCTGATTAAAGAATTAAAGAGTGTGATTAAAGTGCCGATTGCGGTGCACTGTCATAATGACTTCGGGCTTGCAGTCAGTAATACACTTGCAGCAGTAGCTGCCGGAGCTGTCATGCCCCATGTGACCGTGAACGGCCTTGGAGAAAGAGCGGGGAATGCAGACTTTGAGCAGGTTGTGCTGGGATGCAAGATTCTTTACGGGATAGACACTGGAATAAAGCTGAAGGACATTTACAGCGCAAGCAAGATTGTGGAGAGAGTGTCTGGAATAAAGGTGATGCCGAACTTTCCGATTGTCGGGGACAATGCTTTCGCCCACCAGAGCGGAGTGCACGTTCATGGAGTCTTGGCTAAAGCTGCAACCTATGAGCCTATTGCTCCGGAAATGGTCGGCGCTAAGAGAAGGATGGTTCTTGGAAAACTGATTGGCGCTCACGGGATTAAAGACAAACTTGAACAGTTCAGCATTAAAGTCAATGAGGAACAGCTTCAGGAAATCACTTCAAAAGTGAAGGAGCTCGGCGCCAAAGGAAAGAAATTGGTTGAAGAAGACTTGATTGCAATAGCAGAAGATGTGCTGGGAGCCACTGCAAAGAAGGAGAGGATTGTGGAGCTCTTGGACATGAAACTACACTCCGAATTGCACAAAAAACCGGTGGCGACAGTAAAAGTTACTGTGAACGGAAAACCGAAAACCGCAACCAAAGAAGGAGTCGGACCGGTGGATGCGACATTGAATGCAATCAAAAAAGCGGTTGGAGACGAGAGCATAAGGCTGGACGAATACCATCTGGACGCGATTACTGGCGGAAGCGACGCGCTCGCTGAAGTGACAATCAGAGTAAGCAGGAACGGAAACTCCACAATAGCCCGGGGAGTGAATGAAGACGTGGTGATGGCTTCAGTGATAGCGTTCATCAACGGGTTGAACAGGATACTCAAAAAATAGTTTTCCCAGGTTTTTTGACCCGAGCTTGCGCGAGGGTCAAAAAAGCTGATGGCCTCAGTAATAGCGTTCATCAACGGGTTGAACAGGATACTCAAAAAATAATTTATCTTTCAGGAAGGACGCTGGCTCCTTTCAGTATTCTAACCACTTCCGGTAGCGGGATTTGTTTCACATCCTCGTCTCGAGCGCGGGTTAACGCAATTGTAAGAAGGGCATCATTTACTTTTTTGTCCGGCACTAGCGCCCTGGACTCTCTTGTGAGTCTCGCATCTTCATCCACGGAAGTAGGTCTTGTAAGCTCCCTGACAAAAGTGTACTCAGGCTCCCCTTCTTTCGAGACTTCAAACCCGGCGTGGCCTGGCTCCAGCCGAGTGTAGAAAATGAAGTATGAATTTCCATCTGAAACCTTTATGAAATGCCTCTGGTGAAGTCCAGACTGAACAAAAACTTCAACTCCGGGGCCGCCTTGCCAGGCTGCGTTGAGAATGGTCTGGTAGACTCGCTGTCTTTGCGTTTGCGTTTCTTTGGGAGCGCCAGGGCCGCCGGATTCCGGCTGCTGCATGGGAGGCTTTCCGCCTGGAGGCAGTATTATTTCAGGCATGATATTCAAGTATACACATTTTCACTATTAAAGTATATCGCCTAATATTGTAAGTCGAAATGAAGTCAGATACTGTAAAGAAGGGTATGGCAAGGGCTCCGAACCGAGCTTTGCTTTACGCAACGGGGGTTAGAAGAGAGAATCTTGGGAAGCCGTTTATTGGTATTGCCAGCTCTTTCACGGACTTGGTTCCAGGGCATGTTGGAATGCGCGATTTGGAGAGGTTTGTTGAAAGAGGAGTTTGTTCTGCAGGAGGAGTTCCGTTCATATTCGGCGTTCCAGCCATCTGCGATGGGATAGCGATGGGTCATCGGGGAATGCATTATTCATTGCCTTCAAGAGAGTTGATTGCAGACGAAGTTGAAAGCGTTGCTAAAGCCCATTGCCTTGACGGGCTGATACTGCTCACAAACTGCGACAAGATTACTCCAGGAATGCTTATGGCAGCCGGAAGACTGGACATTCCAGCGGTTGCCGTTACTGCAGGCCCTATGCTTTCAGGCAGGCATAAAGGGGAAAGAACAACGTTGATTAGAGGAACTTTTGAAGCGGTTGGAAGGTATCAGGCAGGGAAGATAACTGGGAAAGAACTTTTGGAATTGGAGTGCGCAGCCTGCCCCGGCGTTGGAAGCTGCCAGGGAATGTACACTGCAAACACGATGGCCTGTCTGACAGAAGCCATGGGAATGAGCTTGCCTTACTGCGGAACCGCATTGGCTGCTTCAGCAGAGAAAAAATGGATTGCGGAAGAAAGCGGAATAAGAATTGTTGAGCTCGTTAAGAGAGGCATTACCGCAAGGAAGATTATTAACAGGAATTCCATCACCAACGCGATTATCGCAGACAACGCGCTTGGAGGTTCAACGAACACGGTATTGCACATTCCGGCCATAGCGCATGAAGCAGGGGTTGAAGTAAAGATTGAACTGTTTGACGAGATTTCAAGGAAGACTCCGCACATATGCAACATGGATCCTAGCGGAGAACACATGATGGAAGACTTGCACTGGGCGGGAGGCATTCCAGGAGTCTTGCATGTTCTGAAAGAAATGCTGAAAGACAATCCAACGGTTTCAGGAAGAAAAATCAGGGAGATTGCTTCAGCAGGAATTGTAGTGGACGGCAACGTCATCAGGCCTTTAAGCAAGGCTTACCACAGGGAAGGCGGAATAGCGATACTGAAGGGGAATATTGCTCCAGACGGCTGCGTCGTCAAACAGAGCGCAGTCTCTGAAAAGGCATTGAAGTTCACTGGAAAAGCTTTGGTTTACAACAGCGAGGAAGAGGCGATGAAAGCAATTCTTGCCGGAAAAGCAAGGCCGGGACATGTTGTCGTCGTCAGGTATGAAGGCCCCAAGGGAGGCCCGGGAATGAGAGAAATGCTTTCGCCTACTTCGGCCATAGCCGGCATGGGATTAAGCGAAAGCGTTGCGTTAATCACTGACGGCAGGTTTTCAGGAGGCACCAGAGGACCTTGCATAGGCCACATAAGTCCTGAAGCAGCAGCCTGCGGCCCGATAGCAGCGTTGAAAGACGGCGATACAATAGAAATCGATATACCTGAAAGGAGGATTAATGTCAAACTTTCAGCGCAGGAGATGGAAGAAAGGATGAAAACCTGCAGGATAATGAAGAAGAAGCTGACTGGATACTTAAGCAGGTATGCTAGAATGGTTTCTTCAGCAGACAAAGGAGCCATACTGGAATGACGATTAGGATTTCTTCTTTGGCCCTAGTTTTTTTATAGCGCCATCTATTTCTTCGGCAAAAGGAGACTGATAGCCACGTTGCCTTTTCCCCATCTTCCTTGACCTGATGTTGTCTAGTCTTTTAGCTTCCATGAGGGCAGGCAAATCAAACTCATCGCCAAGCCTGCCAAGCACATGGGCCGCAGTCGCTCTAACACTAGAGCCGCCGGTTGTAATCAGCTCTCTGGCCCTCTCCAGGGCCAGCTCTGGGTTAGAGTTGACCAAGGAGGTTAGTTCGGTCCTAACGTCAGCTGGAACTCGGTAAGGTTGAGACTTCAATGCCATAAGTAATACTGTACAAGAGAGTTATTTAAATTTAAAGCAACGTAATCCTATTTTTAAAAAATGGGTTTCCTGGATTTTCTTAAAGGCGGCAAGAAGGCTGAAACGCAGAAGGAGGAAGTTAGCAAGCACTTTCAGACTTTTCTCGAGCAAGGCAGGATAGAGCTTGAAAGCAAAAGCTTTGAAAAGGCGGTTGAATACTTTGAAAAGGCGATAGCTGAAAGCGAGAAAATCAAAAGCAACCCGGCTGAAAAGGCGTTGGTTTATAAAGCCAGGGCTTTAGACGGCTTAGGCAGGTTCAATGAATCTGAAGCCATATACGACAAAGCCTTTGAACTGAAGCCTGAAGAACCTTGGATTTGGCACATGAGAGGATTGTCTTACATGGACCAGGGCCTGAACGAGAAGGCGATGAAATACTTTGACAAAGCCTTCGAATTGAATCCCATGTTTGAAGAGCCCATGATGGTTAAAGCCAGTTTGTGCGGAAAAAATGGGAGAGAAGACGTTCAGATTGAATGCTACCAGAGGATACTGCAGGCTAATCCAAGCAACGAGAGCGCAAAACAGAAGATTCAGAAAATGCTTGAAGACAACAAGATGCACAAAAACAGGCAGTGGCTTGGAGGCATAACGAAAGGCATGAAGCTGAGGGAAGGTTTAAGCGAGGAAGCTGAAAAATGAAAACAATACTCGTAATATGCGACGGCTTGGGAGACAGGCCAATAAAGGAATTGGGAAACAAAACTCCGCTTGAAGCAGCTAAGACTCCTAACTTGGACAAACTTGCAAGAGAAGGCATATGCGGAGTCATGCACACTCTTGGCTTTGGCTTGAGACCAGGAAGCGACACAGCGCATCTGTCGATATTCGGCTATGACCCGAAGGAATACTACCATGGGAGAGGGCCTTTTGAAGCTGCTGGAATTGGAATAGACTTAAGGCCGGGAGACATCGCCTTCAGAGGCAATATGGGCACTGTGGACGAAAACCTGGTTGTGAAAGACAGGCGCGCTGGAAGAATTAGGGACACGACGCCCTACGCCAAAGCGTTGGACGGCATTGAGATAGACGGAGTCAAGTTCATAGTAAAGCCTGGAACAGGATACCGCGTTGGAGTGGTCATGAGAGGACCTGGCTTGAGCAGCAGGATAAGCGATCCTGACCCGCATGAGCTTGACGTTAAAGTTCATGAAGCCAAAGCCTTGGACAATTCCAAAGAAGCTAGGTTCACTGCAAACGTGCTGAACAAGTTTCTTGTAAAAGCACATGGGATACTGAAAAACCTTGAGGCCAATAAACAGCGCATTAAGGAAGGAAACCCGCCTGGAAACTACCTGCTGGTGAGGGGAGCAGGATATGTTGCAGACACTCCATCGTTTGAAAAACGCTATGGACTGAAAGCCGCGTGCATAGCAGGCGCAGGACTGTACAAAGGAGTTGCGAGAATACTTGGCATGGACGGAATCAAAGCAGAAGGCGCCACAGGACTGCCAGACACAAACATAGAGTCAAAATTCAAAACAGCAGTAAAGGCGCTGAACCAATATGACTTCATTTTCATACACGTCAAAGCCGCAGACTCGCTGGCAGAAGACGGAAACTACAAAGGCAAAAAAGAGTTCATAGAAAAAATAGACAAAGCGGCCAAGCAGCTGGTCGGACTGAAAGACACGCTGATAGTAATTACTGCAGACCACACCACTCCCTGCGCATTGAAGACACATTCAGGAGACCCAGTGCCACTGCTGATGAACGGCCCAGGCGTCAGAGTTGACGACATAAAAGAATTCGGAGAAAGAAACTGCGCCAAAGGCGGCTTAGGCCACATAAAAGGACTGGAACTGATGCCAGAAATACTGAACATAATCGGAAAAGCACCCTTAGTTGGAGCATAAATCGGTTTCCGCGGTTTTCCCGAGGTTTTCACGGTTTTTCTGTTTTCCCCCTATCGGGGATTCATGCCATAGGCATGAACAGTTATCAGTTTTCAATTTCTATTTTCTGAAAACTTCTCCAAGACTTAAAACCAAGACTGCAAGCAAGCCTGCAGACACAAAAAACAAGGCATGCGAGTATTCATAGTACTTGTAGAGCACCAGAACCAACACAACCCGGTCCACAAGAAAGTCAAGCCAAGCCCCAGACTTGGATTCAATGCCTGCAATACGAGCAAGCATGCCGTCTCCGACGTCAAACAAAAACCACAGCACAAGAAAAACGAAAGAATAAAACCAGTTTACATTAAAGTAAAAGGCTCCCAAAAGGCCAAACAAAAAAGAAAGCAAGGTCAAATGCACTGGCCTGAAACCAATTTTGTGGAGAAAAAGAAAGAGCGGCCTGAAGAAGTTATCTAAGAGAAACTTAACCCTCTTCAAAAAAGCATACATAATCAATAATTAAACAACAGCCTAAATTACCTACTCCCCGCTGGTGTCAGGCCTTAAGACGCAGGTGCCGTTGATACAGGTTTCAGTGTTCAGACAAGCGGCCTTTGGAGTTCTAGAAGACGTCCAAATACAACAGCCACTACTGCAAGCGGGAGTGTAAGTCATCTCCCACACGTCATAGTCAACGCCGCCGGACTCACCGGCCTTACATATCGACTCAGAGTAAGCTGCTCCACAGCTTGAAGCGCTGGTACAGTGTATGCACAAAGTGGTCGGAGGTGAAGTAGTGGGCCTTGTAATGCAATCGCAGACCAGAGGACACCTAGTCGTGACTGGACAGGAAACCGAGGTAACAGCAGTAGAAACAGAAGAAACAAGGGTTGAAACCTTGGGACAATCGCTAAGCTGGGAAACAACCTTGCCGTCAAAACACTGGTATTTTATAACAGTACTTGGCTGGGTTCCGCCGCCACCCCCCTCTTCGCCGCCGGAAAGTATCATAAGAACTCCAACACCCAAACCAAGGAGGATAAGCAGTATCACAATGCCTACAACCATAAGCAGAATATGGTCCAACTTCATCTTGCGCTAATAATTAAGACAAGTTGTTTATAAATCAAAGAAAAGCTTTGGGCTCGCTTGGATTTTCCACCCTTCGGGTACTTCGTCCAGGGAACCTGGACTCAGCCCTCGGGGATTTCGTCCCTCTCCCCTATGGGGATCGGGACTCAAGAACCCTACGCTCATTTGATAATCTAGACGGGCTCGCTGGGATTCGAACCCAGGTCTCAGGGTTTCTTGGAGCTTTTATCACCTCGCGTTCAAAGATACTTTTTTCTTTCTTTGAACCCGAGGGCCTTTCTTTCTTTAGAAAAGAAAGAAAGGGGCTCTCCGAAGCCCCGCAGGATATCCGAGCTACCCCACGAGCCCTTTTTTGTACCTCGTTTTGTTTTTGCTTGTTTTTGGTTTATGTCTTTTATCGTTGATTTGAGCTTGTAGAGCGCTATCGAGCGATTCCCCGTAGGGAGGAGCGAAGATAGCGCAAAGCGCCAGCCGATTTTGCGGCTGCTGAGCTACCCCACGAGCCCTTAGTGTTATAGAATTAGGCAGATTCTGGATTAAAGAGTTGGCTTTGCATGCTAAAAAGCAGAATCCGTTGGTATTACACGCTTTTTCCTGCAATGCTGCTTGCTATTTGGCTTATGGCGCTGCTTACCGCGCTGCTTACCATGCTGCTCCTAAGGCTGCTTGTCTGCGTGTTTACGGTTGTGGTGGTTTTGGCTGCTGAGGTTGTAGTGGTGGTGATTACTGTGCCTGCAGTCATTATCAGCCTGCTGTTGCAGCCGTCGTACCATCCTCCGTCTTTGTATACTACACTACAGTGGGTGCAGCTTGCCTCCTTAACCAGTTCTTTGGTGCAGTAGTTGAACCATCCTTTCAGCGAGGGGCTTTTCTTGATGCACACTGGCCCGCAAGCTGGGAGTGTTGTGGTGGTGGTTGAAGCTTTTGTGGTGGTGATTAAGGTGGTTGCTTTGGTTGTAGACAGTAGGGTTTCAGCCGGCTTTTGCGGGTTCAACACGGTTTGATTGCAGTTTGTGAAAACCAGTGGAAGTCCGGTGCATGAGTCGTACCATCCTTCAAAGGAGTTCAAAGCGTTCATGCAAGCTGGCGAGCAATACCTACATTCCGCGTATTTTATCAGACTTTTGTTGCGGGGGTAATACCACCCCTCGGTATTGGAGTTCTTGTTCAAACAGACTGGCCTGCAGTCGGTAATACTCGGGGCGACATAGTTTCTCGTAGTCTGGGATAGTATTTGTATTGCAAAAGCATTGGTTGTTAAAAACAAAAGCACTAGCAGGGTTAAAGCAGTGAAGGTTGGTTTCATGGTTACCATATTGAGCAAAAACAAGTATTTAAAATACGATTTCCATGGTTTTCCCCCACCCTTCGGGTATTTCACCTTTCAGGTATTTCACCTTTCAGGTATTTCCTTCTCCCCTTCGGGGATCAGTCAACCTTCTCCCCTTCGGGGATCAGTCAACCCTCACTTCGCTCGGTCAACTTACGGGGATCCCCCGAGGGGACACGGGTTTCCAAGTTTCCATGGTTTTCACGGGTTTTCGGTTTTCGGTTTTCGCGGTTTTCACGGTTTCCAGTTTCTTCTGGCTAAAAGGCCTTTTTTCACACATCCTAAGTCTATTGCGTTTTTTAAGTGTTTCACTATGTAGAGGCCATCCGGCTTTTTCACGGCAACTGGCAGAGCTTTTATGAAATCCAAAGATTCTTTCCTGTCTAGCAGTATTGTATTTTCTGTTGTTTGGTTGTAGAACATTTGGACTGCGTTTACTGTGAGCTCAATCTGTTTGTTTTTTCTGGCAAACAGCATTCCAACTGATTCTACTGTGAAACCGCTGAAGTCCTGCATCAAACATTGTTTGCATGCAACCCAGATTTCATCTTTGCTTTCCAGGAAGACAAGGTCTTTGAATTGTTTTCCTTCAACCCTGGATCTCTCAGCCAGCTCTTCCAGCAGAGCTTCCTTCTCCCTTGTGTTCAGTATCTTCAATTGCCGCATTTTCTGATTCTTGCAATGAAAAAGCCTTCGGTGTCGTTGTCCTGCGGATAGATTCTGGCGCAGTTTTTGACTTCAGGAGAGTATTTTTTTCCACCCCACTCTGCAACTCCACTTCTGTATTTGAATGCTTGCTTGCCTAACGGCTCTATTTTTATGTTGCCGTGTTTGCTCAAAATATGGTCTATTACCTCCTCATTTTCCTCTGGAGCGAGAGTGCAGGTCGAGTAGATTAAAACCCCCTTTGTGTCCAATAGTTCTATGGCATTTGTAATCAACTTCTTCTGCAAGCCAGAATGCCTTAGTATCTTGTTTAAGCTCCATTGTTCCAGTGCTTTCGGATTCTTCCTGAACTGGCCTTCGCAGGAGCACGGCGCGTCTAACAGTATTTTGCTGAACTTTGTTTTGCATTCTATTTTGCCTGCAAAATCCATCGAAGTTATTGCAACGTTCAAAACCCCATATTTGCTGAGGTTGAACCTCAATGCGGCCCTCCTCTTGAAGTCTATTTCGTTTGCCAGAATGCAGCCTTGGTTTTCCATCAAAGCAGAAAGGTGTGTTGTCTTGCCTCCAGGAGCAGCGCAGACATCCAAGACAACATCCTGGCTCGTTGGCCTTAGAATTTCAGGCGGAATCAAGGACGAAGCTTCTTGGATGTAGTAGTGGCCGAGAAAATACTCCAATGTTTCGCTCAAGCCTTTGCCTTCAACCCAGAAACCAGCTTCACTCCATGGAACCTGCGTTAAGGCGAAATTCTGCCCCCTCAGGCCTGCAGCAAGCTCATCTTTAGTTGTCTTCAGAGCATTCACCCTGATTGACTTTCTGAGAGGCCTTCGGGAGTATTCAAAAAACCTTTCGGAGTCCTCAGCCAAAGCTTGGAACCTTTCTTCCAGGAGAGACAGACTATTTTTCTTCATGCTTGTATAAGGTCTTCAAATTGAATTTTCTCCTGTCTGTGAACGGGAGCTCTCTCGCCCCGGAAGACTCGAACTTCCTGCTTGCGCACAATTCTTCAAGCCGTTTTCTGACTGAATCTCGTATTGCAATATTTTTGCTGGAGAGATATTCCTGATACAACAGACTCAACTGCCTCAAGTCCAAGTCTTTACTATACCTGCTCGAGAATTTTTCTATCAAGTTGCCTTCAACGCCGCTGTCAAAGCCCTTCAGTATGTCTTCCAGCACGTGAAAGCTCGCATTCATGGCAAAGGATTTACCGCCTGGATTGTTTGAACAACCTCTCTCCGGCATCAAAACGCGCAAAGCGGTCCAAGTTCTTTTTCTTCAAAACTCCGGCTATCTGGCCGTCATCATCCAATAGGGCAATCCTGCTTGCGCCGGTTTTCTTGAACTTGTCCATAACCTCATCTATGCTGGTATTCATGCTTGCCATGACCAAGGACTCAAGCTTCAGGTCGCCCACCTTCAGGTTGCAGACGTCCATATAGCTTGAAATTGCGTTGAATATCACAATGTCGGTTATCATTCCAACGTGCTTTCCTTCACGGTTGTCGACAATCATCGAGCCGATGTTTTCTTCCACCAGACGTCTTGCCACCTCCCTCACCGGCTCGTCAAGCCAGCAGTAGACAACCTTCTTCCTCGCATAGTCATAGGGTGTTAAAACCATCATTTCAATCAACCTCTCTTGCTTTTAACCATCTTGAGGCGGTAGAAGCGCTCCCTCTCAAGCTCGCCCAGCCGCATCTCAATATACTTTCTTGTGTTCCTTAGTTTTGGTATAATATTGTATTCTAAGGCATTAACCCTTCTTTTAGTCCTCTTGGTTTCCTCTGAAAGAGCTTTGAGCATTGTTTCAACCTCAAGCAACTCCAAAACCCTGCCTGCAGCAATCTCATACTCGCTTGAAACCTCATCTACAAGCGGGTTTACCAAAGCAAGGCTGTAGTTCCTTTCATCCAGCTTTCTCTCGAACACAAACTTTGAAATCCTTGGCAGGGAGACGCCCATGACATTCTTGTAGGACACTTGGACCTCAACCCCTCTTTCTGAAGTAAGGGAGAGGGACTTCATTTCAGAAGGGCCTGCAACAGCGTTGGCCATTGTTATGAATTCCCTGGCCTTCAGAATCTGTGAGACAGTATTTTCAGCAGTTTCCTCGGCCTCTTTGGCAGCTGACATGAACTCAAGCATCAGTGCATCGCGCTTTTCCTTCAGCAATCTATGGCCTTTTTCCGCAAGCTGCATCCTATGCTTTATGTTCAAAAGCTCCATCCTTGTGGGGCTAATCCCCTCAACCATTTCAGCCATCTTTCTTCACATAAAACTTTTCCATCAATTCCGGAGGAATTCTCTTCAACTCCAATTCGGGCAGTATTGAAATCAAATCCCAACCCAGATTTAAAGTCTCTTCTATTGAACGCTCTTCGTCTTTTTTCTGCGACAGGAACTCACCCTCAAAGCGTTCCGCAAACTCAAGATATTTCTTGTCTCTGGAGCTTAAAGCCTCCTCTCCGACAACGGCGACCATATCCCTCAAGTCGCGCCCTTCGGCATAGGCCACGTAAAGCTGGTTTGAAACACAATCATGGTCTTCCCTAGTTCTCCCAGCGCCTATGCCGCTGTGCATCAGTCTGGAAAGGGAAGGTAGGACATCTACTGGAGGGTAAACGCCCTTCTTGTGCAAGCTTCTGGACAGGACAAACTGTCCTTCAGTGATGTAGCCAGTCAAATCTGGGATAGGATGCGTTATGTCGTCATCTGGCATCGTCAGTATTGGAATCTGCGTTATGGAGCCTTTTCTATCCTTGATTCTTCCAGCTCGTTCATAGATGGAAGCTAAGTCAGTATACAAATAGCCTGGATACCCCCTCCTCCCAGGAACCTCCTCTCTTGCAGAGCTAACCTGCCTCAAAGCCTCGCAATAGTTTGTCATATCTGTCAGCAATACGAGAATATGGTAATCACACTGGAATGCCAGATATTCTGCAACAGTCAAAGCCATCCTAGGAGTGATGAGCCTCTCAACGGCCGGGTCATTGGCGAGATTCAAAAAAGAAACAATTTTCTCTGAAGCCCCGGTTTTCTCGAAACTCCTTTTAAAGAACGCTGCTTCATCGCTCGTTATGCCAATAGCTGCGAAGACCACCGCAAACTCCTCTTCCCTTCCAAGGACCTTCGCCTGTCTTGAAATCTGCGCTGCAAGCTCGTTGTGCGGAAGCCCGGCAGCGCTGAAGATTGGCAGCTTCTGGCCGCGAACAAGAGTGTTCATGCCGTCTATCGCAGAAATCCCAGTCTGGATGAAGTCCCTCGGATGCTCCCTCGCCTGCGGGTTAATCGGCCAACCGTTTATGTCAACCCTCTGCTCTGCTATGACCTCAACGCCGTTATCTATTGGCCTGCCGATGCCGTTGAAAGTCCTCCCAAGCATGCTTTCAGAGACGCCTATCTTCAGAGACTCGCCCAAAAACTTTACAGCTACGTTGATGTCAAGGCCAAAGGTGCCTTCAAAAACCTGGACCACTGCTTTGTCTAAAGTCACGTCCAAAACCTGGCCAGTCCTCGTTCTACCAAACTTGTCCCTTATTCTAGCCACTTCTCCATAACTCAC
>Ga0194113_10006859_pt1 | contig 14366 bp, 12 predicted proteins | sample TA2MahC200mmetaG_FD_146193 | JGI IMG/M metagenome (GOLD analysis project Ga0194113, IMG submission 146193) | Freshwater microbial communities from Lake Tanganyika, Tanzania - TA2015017 Mahale Deep Cast 200m | ecosystem: Environmental > Aquatic > Freshwater > Lake | place: Tanzania: Lake...
TATGGGGTATACCCATAGGATTGCATGTAAGCTGGTTTTTGATTTTTGGCTTGGTGACATGGTCGTTGGCATCTGCGTATTTTCCTGACACGTATCCCATGTTGTCGGGAGGTGCACACTTGTTGTTGGGTGTGATCACCAGCCTGTTATTCTTTGGCTCGGTGCTGGCACATGAACTGGGACACTCCTTTGTAGCGCTACGGGAAAAAATTCCGGTAAACAGTATAACCCTGTTTATTTTTGGCGGTGTTGCCCGCATTGGTCAGGAGCCGCGCTCGCCTGGGGCTGAATTCCGGATAGCCATAGCAGGACCGCTGGTCAGCCTGGCGCTGGCAGGATTATTTGGTGTCCTATGGCTTGTGGATCGGTCTTCACCATTCCTGGCAGCTCCCAGTGAATACTTGATGCGAATTAATTTTATCCTGGCGGTATTCAATATGATTCCAGGTTTTCCCCTGGATGGTGGTCGTGTGCTGCGCGCCCTGGTGTGGGGTGTTACCAAAAATTTCCAACGTGCTACCCAGGTGGCTGCATCTAGCGGTCAACTGGTTGCTTTCGGTTTCATTGCATTGGGTGTTTTTACCATTTTCCAGGGACGCTTCATGAATGGCTTGTGGCTGGCTTTTATCGGCTGGTTTTTGCAGAATGCTGCGGCTTCGTCTTACGCTCAATCCAGTATGCAGAACGCCCTGCGGGGTGTAAAGGTTTCTCAAGTCATGTCGCGGGATTGCAGCCGCGTCCCGAGCCTGGTGACGTTGAACCAATTGGTGGAAGAAAAAGTACTTACAGGAGGGCAGCGTTGTTTCTTTGTTGCGGATAACGGCAGCCTGGAAGGGTTGTTGACACTGAAAGATATCTCAGCAATCCCGCAGCAGAAATGGCGTTTTACCACCACCGGTCAAGACATGGTGCCATTGAGCCGCCTGGCTCATGTCACGCCAAATACAGAACTGATGTCGGCTTTACAGATGATGGATAACCACAATGTTGCCCAGGTGCCGGTCATTCAAGAAGGTGAATTGCATGGAATGTTGACTCGCGACCAGGTTTTACATTACCTGCGAGTACGGGCAGAACTTGGTATCTGATCTTGTTAGGTATGCTGGTTACCGGGCAAGGCAAAGTAGCGATTGACATGGAGCTGGGATTTCGGGTGAGCCTTCATACATAATTGGCTCACCCAACCCCAGTCAATCACAATTATTTTCCGTAACACAAGCATGGGACTTGACATTAATTGAATCACTTTCATAAAAGCAGCGGGGAGGTGTTTTTGTTTCCATGTAGTGTGGTAAAGTTAAGCACAGATAGTACCCCGGATATCCTGGTATGAGTCCATTTTTGCAGCTTGCGCTGTCTCTGGTCATCATTATTTTTGCCGCGAAAATTGGCGGTTTAATCAGTTACCGGTTAAAACAACCCTCCGTATTAGGAGAGTTGATTATCGGCATTCTGTTAGGACCGACACTTATCGACCTGATTCATTGGTCTTATTTCACCGACGACCATTTACTGGAGACCATTCACCAGCTTGCTGAAGTTGGCGTGCTGTTGTTGATGTTTCTGGCGGGTTTGGATCTGCACCTATCGGAACTGGCACGCTCGGGAAAAATTGCTTTTATGGCAGGTTTGTTTGGGGTATTGCTGCCTTTTTCTATGGGCGCTGGTGTAGGCCTGACTTTTGGGATGGATAACTTGCATGCGATTTTTTTGGGTTTGATTCTTTCCGCCACCAGTGTAAGCATTTCCGCGCAAACTTTAATGGAATTGGGTGTGCTGCGCAGCAAAGTTGGAGTCGTACTTTTGGGAGCAGCGGTCTTTGATGATATTCTGGTCGTATTAGGATTATCCATCTTTGTGGCATTAAGCCAGTCCGGATCCACCGGCGCCACAGATGTTCTGTGGTTACTCCTGCGCATGGGTTTGTTTTTGAGCCTGTCGGTATTCCTTGGTTTATTGTTCTTACCCAGGTTAAGTGTTTTCATCGATAAATTGCCAGTTAGCCGGGGGGTAGTCACCTTCGCGTTTGGCATGGTTCTGCTCTATGCCTGGATGGCTGAATCGCTGGGTAGTATGGCTGCCATTACCGGCGCTTTCCTGGCAGGTTTGATCCTCTCGCGTAGCAAAGTAAAAGAACGGATAGAATCGGGTATATCCACCATTGCTTACGGCGTCTTTGTGCCAATATTCTTCATTAACATTGGTTTATCTGCTGATGCACACAATTTACGACTGGAATCATTGGGCATTTTGGCAGTTCTGGTACTGGTGGCTGTGGTTGGCAAAGTGCTTGGATCCGGTGCTGGTGCCTATCTGGCAGGCTTACCCCGGTTGGAGGCGCTTCAAGTAGGTGCCGGGATGATCTCTCGGGGTGAAGTGGGATTGATTGTCGCTGCTGTTGGGGTCAATGAAGGCTGGCTGCTACCCGAAATATTTGCTGCTGTAATAGGCGTGGTGATTGCTACCACCTTGATCACCCCACCAGCGTTACGCTCTTTGTTCCCAAAGAAAGAAAAGCATCCTCCTGTACTGCAAAAAAATTCACAAGGAGACAAACCATGACCCAACTGGTAGTTTTGATCGTAGATAATCCGGATGATTGTGCTCCGATCTTGGACGCCTGGGAGGCAATTGGTGTTCCGGGGGTAACTATTTTTGAAAGCAGCGGATTAGGGCGATTGAGGAAGGCGGGCTTCAGAGAAGATTTACCCTTGCTGCCCAGCCTGTCTGACTTCTTTGAGAGTGATGAAATCCGTCATCGTACCCTTTTTTCAGTGGTGGACGATGAGATCAAGGTCGAAGCCATGATCTCCGCAGTACACCAAATTATTGGCGACCTGGATAAAGAGTCAACTGGATTTTTATTCACTGTACCGGTTTTAAAGGCTTATGGGTTGGGTAGAAAAAGAACCCGGGATTGATTCTGTCATAATCGATAAGGTTGCAATCTTCCTGAAAATGGGATGAATGTCTGGAGGCTTGATGATGTTTATCTTTGCGCTTCCTTTCCAATTCTGTGTACAATGGAAGAGACATTCATTAAAGTTTGAATAGCCAGTTGATGATTCTTAATTGATTGTGGGTGGGTGTGTCTAATGGATAAAGGCGCAGCCTTACGAGTTTTTTTGCTCTCCCCCTGTACGGCGTTTTTCAAAACAATACCAACAGGATCGTTTTCCACGTGAGTTTGTCACGTCACGCGCGCCGCATCTGGCATTCAATCGGTGGATAGTGTGAGTTATTCATCTCCCAGGAGGCTCATTATGACAAATGGAACACAAGAATTTAGTGTGGAGCAACTGTTAGCCAAAGCCAAGAAGCCAGCACAAGACGCCATGGTGCTTCATCCCTTTTACCGGGGAAAAATTGAAATGGTGTTGAAATGCTGTGTGAGAAGTTTAGATGACTTTGCTATCTGGTACACTCCAGGTGTGGCAGATCCGTGCCGCGCCATTGAAAAAAATCCCGATTTAGTTTATGAATATACCAATAAGTGGAATACCGTTGCAGTGGTCAGCGATGGCACTCGTGTATTGGGACTTGGAGATATTGGTCCCAAAGCAGGTTTACCGGTAATGGAAGGCAAAGCCCTGCTGTATAAATACCTCGGTGGCGTTGATGGTGTACCGCTGATGATGGATACCAAAGACCCAGATGCCATCATCAATGCCGTGTTGATGTTGCAACCAGGCATTGGTGGAGTGAATCTGGAAGATATTTCCCAGCCCAAATGTTTTTACATCCTGGATACGCTGCGAGAGAAAGCGGAGATTCCCATCTGGCACGATGACCAGCAGGGCACCGCTACCGTTACACTGGCAGGTTTGATTAACGCTTTGCGCATCGTGGGCAAGAAGATGAGCGAGGTGAGCATTGCTTTCATAGGTAGTGGCGCCTCCAATGTTGCCTGTTCCAGGTTGATCTTTGGGTGGGGCGCCGATCCTGGGCGCTGTTTTTTGGTGGATAGCAAAGGGATTTTAGGCAAGCACCGCAAAGATCTGGAGTTGCGCAAAGCGGAGTATGTCGACAAATGGCGCCTGTGCCAGATTACCAATGCCGAAGGGCGCGAAGGGAATATCCCAGATGCGATACGTGGAGCAGATGTGGTGATAGGGCTTTCTCGTCCGGGTCCAGGTGTGATTCTACCAGAGTGGATATCCACGATGACCAAAGATGCTATCGTTTTTGCCTGCGCCAATCCGGTGCCAGAAATTTGGCCCTGGGAAGCCAAAGCCGCCGGAGCGCGCATAGTTGCCACCGGCCGCTCCGACTTCCCCAACCAGGTGAATAACTCTTTGGGTTTCCCCGGTATATTCCGTGGCGGTTTGGATGTACGAGCGCGCACCATTACCGATGAAATGTGCTTTGCCGCCGCCCAGGCGCTGGCAGACCATATTGGCGATCGGTTGGATGAAGAGCATATCCTGCCCGATATGGAAGACTGGGAGGTATTTCCACGTGAAGCAGCCGCTGTGGCGATGAAAGCCCAAGAGCAAGGAGTTGCTCGCATAACCATGAGTTATGACGAAGCCTATGATCATGCGCGCAAGATGATTAAGCGCTCTCGTGATTTGACTCAGTTGATGATGAATGACGGTTACATTCCTGAGGCGCCTGTTTAGAAAAACTTAATTACTGGAGAGGTGAAGCATGTACGATCTAATCATAATTGGCGGTGGTCCTGCCGGTTTGACGGCAATGATTTATGCAATTCGCAAGCGCATTAATGCTCTGCTGGTCTCGCGAGACTTGGGCGGTAAGACAATGTATCGTCTGGAACTACCCTGGTACGAGGATTACCAGGTAATCCGTGGTCTGGAACTGGTTAATAAATTCAAAACTGAGTTGGAATACCTGAATTTTGTCCGCCGCATGGAAACGGTGGAAAAGGTTGAAAAGAGCCAGGATGGATTCCGGGTGCGCTTGAAGGATGGAGATACCCTGGAAGCTAAAGCTGTTCTGGTTGCCAGCGGTGTGCGCCAAAAACGCCTTGAGGTACCGGGTGAAAAAGAATTTATCATGCGTGGCTTGTGTTACTCAGCCTTGAGCTATGCACCCTTGTTTATCGATCGCAAGACGGTGGTGGTGGGTGATGGCGACCTGGCGCTACGTTCTGCCGGCGAACTTGCCACAGTTGCCCGTCATGTCACCCTGTTGGGCATTCGCCTGGAAGCGTTGGATAATCCGCTAGGCAAAAAACTGCAGGCTTCCTCCAATGTAACCTTAATGCCAGGATACCAGGTTTTGGAAGTGAAGGGCAGCCGGTACGCAGAACGCCTGGTGGTGAAAAGTCCTCAAAGTTCCGTGGAAGAGTTGGAAGCTGAAGGCACTTTCATTGAATTGGGTTTGGTACCGAATTCACAAATGGTTGATGGTTTGGTCAAGCTAAATCCACAGGGACGGATCATTGTGGATTGCCACGCAAATACCACTGTACCGGGCATCTTTGCTGCCGGTGATGTGACCAATACCTTTGCTGAGCAAGTGTTGGTGGCAATCGGTGATGGCGCCAAGGCGTCGTTGAGTGCCTACGAATACCTGTTACCCCATCTATAAATAAGGCGGAGGAGTAGCAAACCGGGCGAGGGGAGGTATTCTCCTCGCCCGAATGAAATTAGGGGAAACAGTATCAGCATGGGCTTGTTTTGGGGATGATAGTATTTAAATAGGTTAATTCAGGATGGCTTGAAGGTTTTTATTATCATTACCTGGCCAGGAGATGATGGTCATTATACTATATCAAGTATCCCGCTACTTTAATCACGAACATCGATGAGCTTTATAAGAAAATTATCAGCATTTGAATCGGGTCTTGCCAAGCTATCCCCGCTGCGCTATAATCATCGTTTGTTAAGTCTCGAAATTGTTTGAAACCATTGAGGTGTTGTATGCCTGTTTATACATACCGGTGTGATAATTGCGGTATCCAATTTGACCAGCGACTGAGTTTCGACGACCCTCCGCTGACTCGTTGCCCAGAATGCAATAAAAAGACGCTACATAAAGTGTACTCGCCAGTGGGTATTGTCTTTAAAGGCTCTGGTTTCTATGCTACCGACCACCGCTCTCCTTCTGGCGTTACTCACGCAACACCTGAAAAAGATAAAGAGAAACCAGCGGATAAACCAGTGGAAAAAACCAAAGCAGTGAAGAAGGAAAGTGATTCCTCCAGCACCGCCACCCCCAGCAAAGAGAAAAAGGATTAAACCATGGATACTCAAACACTTTTATCAAGAGTCAAGGAAGAAGGGGTAAAGTTCATCTCGTTGCAATTCACGGATGTCACGGGAGCAGTAAAAAGCGTCGATATTCCCGTCGAGCGTTTTCATGGAGCGCTGGAAGAGGGCATCTGGTTCGATGGCTCCTCGGTGGAGGGCTTTGCCCGCATCCAGGAAAGTGATATGCAATTGGTCATCGATCCCAATACCTTTGCTGTTCTACCCTGGACAAAAGCGGAATTTCGCCGGGCGCGGGTTTTTTGTGATATCTACCAGACAGAGAGTGTACCCTTTTCGGGTGACCCACGCGGGGTGCTCAAACGGATGCTGGCGATTATAGAACAGCGCGGCTGGGTCTTTAACGTGGGTCCCGAACCGGAATTTTTCCTGTTCAAGCGTAACGGGCTGGATGCGATCCATCCGGTGCCGCATGATGTTGGTGGCTACTTTGATTTTTCAGCCCATGATGAGGCAGTGACCGTACGAACGGAATTAATGGAAGCGCTGCGTGGTATGGGTCTTGAGGTGGAAATGGGCCACCATGAGGTCGCCCTGGGTCAACATGAGATTGATTTCCAGTACGGCGAAGCTTTACAAGCAGCCGATAACATCCTTACATTAAAGTATACCGTCAAAGCGATTGCTGCAAAATACGGTTTGGTGGCTTCCTTTATGCCCAAGCCTATCTACGGGATCAATGGCTCTGGCATGCACTGTCACCAGTCATTATTCAGCAAGGATGGGAAAAATTTGTTCTTTGATGCTCAGGATGAACATATGTTGTCTGAGTTGGCGCATGGCTTTATTGCCGGGCAGTTGAAACATGCCCGCGCTTTGTCTGCGGTGGTGGCGCCCACGGTAAACTCCTACAAACGGCTGGTTCCAGGCTACGAGGCGCCGGTTTACGTTGGTTGGGCGCAGATCAATCGTTCCGCATTGATTCGCATCCCGCGCTATATCAACGGGCGTGAGAAATCCATCCGCGCTGAGTTGCGTTGCCCCGATCCTTCCGCCAACCCATACCTGGCGCTGGCGGTGATGCTGGCTGCCGCCATCGATGGCATCGATCATCGCCTGGATTGCCCGAAACCACTCAACAACGTCAACGTCTACCACCTGACACCGGAAGAGCGCCAGGCGATGAACATCACCGAGCTTCCCGGTTCACTGGCAGAAGCGCTGCGTGAACTGGAGGGTGATCAGGTATTGAAAGATGCCCTGGGAACGGTGGCTTACGAGGCTTTCCAACGTGCCAAGTGGGCTGAGGTGGAAGCATCGCGTATGCATGTCACCGACTGGGAGCTTGAGCAATACCTGGAGAAAGCATAAGGAATATAGTTTCAGGTGTGATATTGCCAATGATTTAGCCGCCATGTGATGTATGGGACCCCGTATTCTTTGATGAGGAAACGGGGTTCTGTGTTTAACGTTGGGGAGTAGGCGCCAGGTAGATCCAGGGCAGGCTGACCAGGGTCAAGGCATACTTAATCAGCAGGTTGAACAGGAATATCTGCCAGACAACCGCCCAAGGGAGCGCCCAGCCAAATGCCCCAATAGAAAAAACCAGGTTATCCAGCGGTATGCTGACCGAATTGCTTAGGAAAACCCGTAGCCATTGGAAACGAGTGGTGACACGCGTCACAAACCAGTGGTAGATTTCGGTATCCACCAGTTCCGAGAGTACTTCGGCGGCAATCGAGGCGATCACAATGCGCCATACGGGCGCCAGTACAGCCATGAATTCCTGACCAAGCCCCCAGGAAGGATCGCTGGGCACCGAGGCTGTCCACATCAGGTATCCAGCCATCAATAAATTGATCGCACCGGCTGCCAGGATGAGCGTTTGAGCATTTTTCTTGCCCAATACTTTGTGAACGATATCCCGCAGGGTAAAGGTGAAGGGGTAAATGAATGTTCCCATATCCACCGCCATACCCCAGATCACCCCAATTTTCAGGCTGGCAATATCGGCAAGCATTTGAGCGGCAATATACGCGGATACGACCACTACCGCCAGGGAGGAGATCCCGGCTGGGATGCTGACCGGTGAGTGCGACTGCTGCGATTCTTCTGGACGTGGTAAAGATTGGTTGTGATTCACGGGCTATCCTGTTTGGCGCCCACCAGGCGGCAAAACGTGCACAGTTCTGGCACGGTGGTTGGCTGTCCACAACCTGGACAGGTGAACAGGGCTTCGCCGCCGGCACCTGTATTTTCTTCTTCTGTGGCAACAGCAAACAACCCATTTTCTCTCGCCTGTAAAAAAGAAAGGAAAAAGGACAGTTTGGCACCGGGGCGGTCTGCTTCGATTTGATTTAAAAGCTCTTTGTAATAAATGGATTTAGATCCTGCTACAAATGGGCATTCTTCATAGATGTATTCGATGCCACGCACCAGGGCGTAAGCAGTCATTTCTCGTTCATAAATGCGAAACAGCGGTTTAGCTTTGCGCACCAATCCGGCATGACGCGCTGGCAGGACGGGGTCTTGCCGTTGCAAATAGCCAGCATTCCAGGTGAGCGTGTTGCCAAACAGGGTGGCAGCTTCGTCATCCAGGTTATGACCGGTGACCAGCACGGTGTAACCACCCTGCCGGGCTGCCTGGTTCATAATGTGACGTTTGACCAGCCCGCATACCGAGCAGGGTTTACCGCGTCCGCGTAAGGTGCGCTGCGCCATTTCGGGAATACCCTCGCCATATGTCTCCGGCACATCGGCAATCTGCAGGGTTAATCCGCGTGCCTGTGAAAATTGCTCGGTCCGGCGTTTCGATTCCAGTGAGTACCCAAAACCCCCATCGATCCCCAGCGAGATATAAAGTCCATCTGCCTGGTACCCCAATTGCCACAGAATATCCCATAACGAAAGCGAATCTTTACCACCGGATACTGCCACCAGCACCTTGTCCTGCACGGTAAACATGTGGTAGCGTTCGATGGTTTTTTTGGTTTGGGCAACGATCCATTCGGGATAATGTTCTTTGCACAATGCCAGTTTGTGCTGGCGCATGTTGATGATTGCTTTTTGGGTACATTTCCGGCATTTCATCTTACACACCTCCCGAAATAGCCGCTACCAGCCGGATTTCATCGCCCTCTTCGAGCTGTTCGTCATCGGTGATGATCTCCCCCTGGCGAATGGCGATGACCGCTTCACGGTTGATGCCGATCTTTTCGAGTGCGTGGCGTAGAGTCATTCCTGCCCGAACCTCATATTCTTCTTTACGGATGCGAATTTTAACCATTGTTGTTCCCTATCGTGAAAGGCTGGCATTCTAACTTGTCCTGGTGGCTGTGTCAACCGTATTGGCGACAGTTCAGCGCCAACGTTGCGGATGGTTCTCAGGGGAAACGGTTAGCTTTAATAAATGTACTAAGTGCCAGCACACGTGATTATTGATTGTGCTTCTATTCTGGTATAGGCTCTTTCTGCAACTGGTTGAGAAACTCAAGCACCAGTTGGTTCACCAGATCCGGTTGCCCGATGTGTGGCTGGTGACCGATGCGCGGGATAGGCGCGCCATGCGCTCGAGGGAGCGTCGAGACCAGGCGTGGAAAGGATTCCGGTGCAAGGGTGTGGTCCTGTTCACCCCAAATCACCAGGGTGGGGGTATCCAGTTTTGGCAGATGCGGCGCCAGGTCGGGAATATGGCGGGTGATGTAAACAATTTGCGGCGCGGCGCGTTTGTAGTCGTTGGCAATACGTTGGCGCTCGGTGGGTGTGTATTCTGTAGCAGAGATGGGATCCCAACCCATCAGGGCATTAATCAGCCATTCCGGCGTCCAATGCAGCGCCCGGGCGCCTAACGCTGGACGGCGGCGCAGCAATCTCAGGATGGGAGAAATCTGGCGTATGGTGAAAAAAGGATCGATCAACACAATCGCACGCACCTGGGCAGGCTGTTGAATGGCATGCTTCAGGCTCAGGTAACCGCCCAACGAATGCCCCACCAATACCGGTGGTTTTTGCAGAGCAAGGCTTTGCAGCCAGCGTGTGAAATGTTCATACAAGACATCGATGTGATACGCCTGCACGTTGGTGGGTTTGGGGCTTTCCCCATGCCCCAGCAGATCCAGGGCATAGCCACGGTAGCCGTTACCTGCCAGTGCGGGAAGTAAACGCTGCCAATCGTACAGCGAAGCGGCAATGCCATGCACACAGATCACTGCTGGTCCATCACCTAGTACCATTGTATTGGCGTTCGGGGGAATAGAGTATGACACCATACCGCGTATATTCTAACTTAATTCTGATTTGTGCGCTCTTCTGGCGATTGCTCAAAATAGCGCGCCAGCTCACGACGCAGCACTTTCCCGATAAAAGTGCGGGGAAAATCATCCACGAAGATCACCAGCCTTGGCACCAGTTCAGGCGGCAGCCGGCGCTTGCAGTAGGCAAGCAGCGCCTCGGCGCTGGGGCGTTGTTCCCGCGCGATCACAAATGCCAGCGGCTGCCCGGCAATCGCTACCACTGCGGCTTCCTTGACCTGCGGCACTTCGAACAACACTTCTTCAACGTCTCGTGGGAAGGCCGGTTCACCCGGGCGGCTGGGATACCACATGTCCGCTTTGCGGGCAATAATGCGGAAGTACCCATCCTGATCCATTTGCGCTACATCTCCGGTGAGCAACCAGCCATCAGCAGAAAGCACCTTGCGGGTGGCTGCAGGATTGTGCCAGTACCCCAGCATCACCTGCGGACCGCGAATCGCCAGCTCACCGATTTGCCCCACCGGCACCTCCGACTTGCCGCGCTTTAGATCCACCACGCGCGCCTCGGTGGAGGGAAAAGGAATGCCGATGCTGCCGATCTTGCGCAGCCCGATCAGCGGGTTGCCGTGGGTGACGGGCGAGGCTTCGGTTAAACCATACCCCTCCACCAGGCGACCACGGGTTAATTTTTCGAACGCCTCTTGCACCTCTACCGGCAGGGGAGCTGCACCGCTGATGCAGGCTTTGATGGAAGAAACGCGGTATTTGCGTACCCCCGGATAATCTTTGATTGCCACGTACATTTGCGGCACACCGGGGAAGATAGTCGGTTGCCGGCGTTTGATGGTCGTTAATAGATCCTGTACTTGAAAGCGCGGTTTCAGGATCAGGGTAGCCCCCAGGGCGATGGGCACGTTGAGCGCGGTGGTCAGCCCATAGCTGTGCGAGAAGGGTAATGCGCACAGGAAAATCTCTTTGCCCTCCCGGGCATCTGGGATCCAGTGGCGGGTCTGGATGGCGTTTGCCAGCAGGTTGCGGTGCGAGAGCATCACCCCCTTGGGCAGGTCGGTGGTGCCGCCGGTGAAGATTATCGCCGCCAGGTCGTTGGGCTGCAGCTCGATCTCGGGCGCCTGGCTGCTGTGGCTGTAGAGTACGCGATTCCAAACATGCATGCTGGCATCCAGCGGGATATCCAGTGCATGGCGCTTACGCCAGGCGGGAGTAAAGGACAAAGCCAGCCGTTTGTGCCAGGGCAAGTAATCGCCAGCATGGGTATAAAGGATGTGTTTAAGGGGAGAATCTCTGGCAGGTTCCAGTTGGGTTTTCAATTGCTGGATCAATTCAACATTACGCGTCAGTGTGACCAGGATTTTCGCGCTGCATTCGCGCACCTGGCGAACCAGTTCCTCAGGATGGGTGGTGGGCAGAGTGAACACTGCTACACCGCCCGCCTTGAGCACGCCAAAGAAAGCAATCACCATCTGGGGGAGATTGGGCAGCACCAGCATCACGCGGTCGCCTTTTTCCAATCCCAAAGCATTCAGGGTGTTGGCAAAACGATTCACTTCCTTGTTCAGGCGGCGATAGGTGAGCTGGTTGCCTTCGAATTCCAGTGCAGTATGCAGTGGGAATCGCCGCACAGCCGAACGCAACAGGTGGTGCAGGGGAACACGCGGAATAGCAACGGTATAGGGGACGCGCTCATCATAGTGACGCAACCAGGGGCGTTCTGTGGTCAGGTCGGATTGGGGTAAATCACCCAGCGTTCTGACGGGTTGGCGCCAGCTACCACGATCCGATTTGATGAAGCGCTCGATTGCTCGGTTGACGGCCTGGCGGCGTTCGAGCATCACCATGTGTCCCGAAGCGCCAACATCCACCTCCTCGGCAGCCGGGATGGCTCGCGCCACCTCCTCATAGGTGGGTTTTTCGAAGATGATGTCATTTTGACCGCGAATCACCAGCGTTGGGGTGGTCAGGTCGCGAAACAGGCTCCAGCCATTCCAGGTGGTAAGCGTTTGCTGGTACAGCGATTTGAGCACATGAGGCGGGGCGCTCAGCCAGCCGCGCACGAAGGGGGCAAAGCTTTGCAGGATGCTATACGGCAGCCGCAGCAACAGCCGGTAAAGCGCATTCAAGCGAAATTCGCCCGGTGTAGCGATCAATACCAGTTGCTGGACACGCTCGGGATTAGCGTGGGCAAATTGTGCGGCAATGGCGCCGCCAAACGAATGACCCACCAGGATGATTTTTTGATTGACTCCCAAGACATCCAGCGCATTGCGCAGGTCATCCTGGATTTGCTCCATCGAGAAATTGCCGCGCGGTTTGTCAGACCGCCCGTGACCGCGTAAATCTAACCCGATGACGCGGTTCTCATTGGAAAAAGCACGCAGTTGGAATTGCCACTGCAGCGCCTGCCCGGCAAAACCATGCAGAAAAACCAGGATGTGTTGAAAGCGGTGCGGGGAAATGTCGATCACCGAGAGACGAACGGGGATCTGGCTGGGCAGCCGTACTTCACGACGGTACAACTCCAGGTCGATTTCCATAGAAATAGTCTACAACAATAGTCCGTAATAGTAAAGATGTTTCTTATGAACAGAATGATATACGGTGTAATTGAACCTGGAAGTTGCTTGGCGGGTACAATCATTAATTTGGGCTATCCCCCAGCAAAAAACCAGCCACCATGCAGCCTGTTTTGGAACAGCTTCAAGCGCGGGTTGGTGATCAAGCCTGCGTGGATATTCGACCAGGTAGCCTGCACGATTTACCCGATGTCTACTACCAGGCAGGCCGCAAACGCTTCCAGGAATCTGGTTCCCTGGAGGAATACCTGGCGTTGAAAAAAGAGGCTTTTGTCCAGGAACTGGAAATCTACCAGAAAGAAAATCGACCGTTCTTCGCTTCAGGCTGATGCGCTAAAAACATTCGTGTCATTCGTCCCTCCGCGTCATTCCTGTTGACAGATTTTGGAGTCACCCAAAAGATGAAAGTTTCCAACGCGAATGGCGCGAATACGCACCGCAGACTGCCGCAGAATTATGCAGATTACCGCTGAACCCCTCCCGTTAGCGCAGATCAACCCAGCGAGCAAAGCGGGCTTGCTTGTGTGTGTCATGGCATGCGCAGGCACGACTGCGCTCAAGATCGGCAACCTATCGCCGCAATCCATAACCGCCCTGCTGGATTGCCCGATACCGGTTCGCACCACCCCGTACTAAAGTGATATACTTTGTTCGCTGTACTCGCAGTGACAGGGGGCGGGCGACCTGCAACCAGCCAGGGACTTGCGATGAGCGTACCATACCCAAAGAGTGATGTATAATTGCAGGAAACCTTATGCTACCTGAACTCTCCCGTGAAGAAATACTGCGCTACTCGCGCCACTTGCTGATCCCGGATGTGGGTTTGGAGGGACAGCGCAAGCTAAAAGCCGCTTCGATCCTGGTGATCGGTACCGGCGGGTTGGGTTCACCGGTGTCGCTGTACCTGGCAGCCGCCGGGGTTGGTCGCATTGGGATCGTTGATTTCGATGTGGTCGAACCCTCCAACTTGCAGCGCCAGGTGATCCACGGCACAGCCACGGTGAACCGGCTCAAAGTGGATTCCGCCCGCCAACGCATGCTGGATATCAACCCGGGTATCCAGGTGGATGCCATCAACGAGCCATTTACCTCGCAAAACGCCATGCGCATTGCCGGTGAGTTCGATGTGATCATCGATGGATCGGACAACTTCCCCACCCGCTACCTGAGCAATGATGTCTGCGTGTTGTTGGGCAAACCCAACGTGTACGGCTCGATCTTTCGTTTTGAGGGGCAGGCAAGTGTATTCGACGCTCGGCAGGGACCCTGCTACCGCTGCCTGTTCCCGCAGCCACCTCCGCCCGGCTTGGTTCCCACCTGCGCCGAGGGGGGTGTACTGGGTGTGC
>Ga0194113_10006872_pt1 | contig 14348 bp, 11 predicted proteins | sample TA2MahC200mmetaG_FD_146193 | JGI IMG/M metagenome (GOLD analysis project Ga0194113, IMG submission 146193) | Freshwater microbial communities from Lake Tanganyika, Tanzania - TA2015017 Mahale Deep Cast 200m | ecosystem: Environmental > Aquatic > Freshwater > Lake | place: Tanzania: Lake...
CTTTGTTTAATACTCTTTCCCGTTCTCAAAAAGAAATTATTTTAGTGGGCAGAATAAAGTCTCTGAGGGGACACGGCGGTTCTTTATTTTTGGATATTGAGGACGGAACTGCCAAAATTCAGGCTTTTTTAAAAAAGGACGGAGTAGGCGAAAAACGATATAAGTTTTTTACCGACAGCTTTGATATTGGCGATTTTATTGAACTAAGGGGGATTTTGTTTAAGACTAAAAAAGGGGAAAAAACTATTGAGATAAGCGATTTTAAAATGCTGGCTAAGAGCTTGTTGCCTTTGCCTGAAAAATGGCACGGGCTTCAGGACGTGGAAGAAAGATTCAGGAAAAGATACTTGGATTTGGTTTTTAACCCTGATGTTAAAAAGAAATTTGAATTGCGTTCTCTGATTATCAGAGAGATCAGGCAGTTTATGGAGAAAGAAGGATTTCTGGAAGTGGAAACTCCTATTTTGCAGACAATTTACGGAGGAGCGACTGCCAAGCCTTTTAAGACTTTCTTGAATGCTTTGGATTTGCCTTTGTTTTTGAGAATTGCTCCGGAGCTTTATTTGAAGCGTCTTCTGGTCGCAGGATTTGAAAAAGTTTACGAGATAGGAAGAGTATTTAGGAATGAAGGCATGGACAGGTTCCATAATCCTGACTACACTATTTTTGAGTTTTATTGGGCATATGCCGATTATAAAATGGCCATGAAATTGACAGAACAAATGCTTGAAACCGTTGTTAAAAACATATTCGGCAAATCGCAGGTTGAATACGAAGGCAAGAAAATTGATTTTAAAGCTCCCTGGCCAAGAGTCGAATTCAACAGCCTGTTTAAAAAATATACTAAGATTAATTTTGAAGAGATAAACGAAAAAGCTCTTAAAGAGAAAACTAAGAAGCTGGGAATTAAGCTTGAGAAAGGGGAAGGCAAGCCTCAAGTGGCTGACAAGATTTTCAAGAAGTTTTGCCAGCCGAAAATATGGAATCCCGTGTTTGTTATCCATTACCCTTCGTCTTTAAAGCCTTTAGCCAAGGCCCTGGAAGATGATTCTAAAACATCTGCCAATTTCCATTTAATTATGGCTGGCTGGGAGGTGATTAATGCTTATTCTGAGCAAAACAATCCTTTGGAACAGCTCCAGCGGTTCAGAGAACAGGAAAAGTCTTTCAAAGAAGGGCTGGAGGAGGCTCAGAGACTGGATACAGATTTTATTGAGGCTTTGGAATACGGCATGCCTCCAGCTGCCGGATTCGGCATGGGAATCGACAGACTGGTTGCTTTGCTTACTGACTCTTATTCTTTGAGAGAAGTGATATTGTTTCCAACTATGAAACCTAAAAAATAATATGTTAGATATTAAATTTATCAGAGACAATCCGGAGAAAGTGAGAAAAGCCTGTGAACAAAAGCGCGTTAAAGCTGATATAGACGAGCTTTTGGACATTGACAGGAGAAGGCGGGAAGCTTTGCAGGGGATAGAAGACATGAGGGCTAAGAAGAATAAAGCCAATCAGGCTATTAAAGAAGCTGCTGATGGAAGAGAAAGGGGTAAAATTATTCTGGAAATGCAGGAGTTGGATAAAGGCAGCGACAGATTGGATAAAAATCTGAAAGAATTAGAGGATAAATTCCATAGGCTAATGTGCAAGATTCCCAATATCTGCCTGAAAGGAGTTCCTGTCGGCGGAGAAAAAGACAGCAAGGTTTTGAAAAAGTTTGGCAAAGTTCCCAAGTTTGATTTCAAGCCGAAAGATTACATGGAGATAGGCGAGGAACTGGATGTGATCGACGTAAAAAGAGCGGCCAAGATAGCCGGGACAAGATTCGGTTTCTTAAAGGGCAAAGCTGCCTTACTGGAACTTGCTTTGGTAAACTTTGCTTTTGATATTTTAGTTAAAAAAGGGTTTATGCCGGTCATACCTCCTGTCATGATAAAGTCTGAAATGGCTAGGGGCATGGGATTTATCCAGCAGACTGATGACGAAGAAGCTTATTATCTTCCGAAAGACGATCTTTTTCTGATCGCTACCTCAGAGCAGGCTTTAGGATCTATGCATTCAGGAGAAGTTTTTGAAGAAAAAGATTTGATTAAAAGATATGCTGGCTTTTCAACCTGCTTCAGGAGAGAAGCTGGTTCTTACGGCAAGGATACCAAAGGCATTCTTAGAGTCCATCAATTCGACAAGGTGGAAATGTTCAGTTTTGCCAAGCCAGAAGATTCTGAGAAAGAGCACAAGTTCTTATTGGAAATTCAGAAAGAGCTGATGGATGAATTAAAGCTGCCTTACCAGGTCGTTAATATCGCTTCCGGGGACTTAGGTCTGCCAGCTGCTGCCAAATATGACATTGAAACCTGGATTCCTTCTGAAAATCGCTATAGGGAAACTCATTCCACTTCCAATTGCACTGATTTCCAGGCAAGACGATTAAATATAAGATACAGGGACAAAAAAGGTGTTCTTTGTTTTGTCCATACTTTAAACGGCACTGCTTTTGCTGTAGGCCGAATGATTATCGCCATTTTGGAGAATTATCAGCAAAAAGACGGAAGCATTAAAATCCCTGAAGTTTTGCAAAAATATCTAAATTTCAAAGAGATTAAATGAAAGAAGAAAGAGTTTTAATTAACGGTCTTGAGACAAACTACAAAATTGCAGGTTCAGGCCCTGCGATTTTGCTTTTGCACGGCTGGGGAGGGTCCTCTAGCTCCTGGGTAAAAATTCAAGAGATTCTGGGAAAAAAGGGATATCAGGTAATTGTTCCTGATTTCCCTGGATTCGGAAAAAGCGCTGATCCTTTTGATCCTTGGGGGGTGAAAGAATATGTTGAGTTTGTTTTCCAATTTGTTAAGGAGTTAAAGCTAAACAGCTTTTTTCTTTTAGGACATTCTTTCGGTGGAAGAATAGCTATTAAGTTTTCTGCTTTATACCCTGAAAAAGTTTTAAGGCTTGTCTTGGTGGATTCAGCAGGCGTTGAGAGGGAAAAGAATTTAAGTTTAAAGCAGAAAATCATGTTAACTTGGTCAAGAAGATTGGGCTATTTTATAGTTACCATGCCTGTTTTAAAAAAACTTTATCCTCTTTTTAGGAGAATAGCCTATATTCTTGTCGGAACTAGAGATTATTATTTGATAAAAAGTCCGGTAATGAAAGAAACCTTTAAGAAAATTATTGAGGAGGATTTGACTGATTATCTGCCGATGATTAAGGTAAAAACCCTGATTATCTGGGGAGAAAAAGACAGATTGACGCCAATAAGCATTGCCCATCTTTTAAAAGAGAAAATAACTGGTTCAGAGCTGGAAGTTATGCCCGGTATCGGGCACAATCCTCATTTGCAAAGCCCAAAGCAGCTATCGGAAATAATCTTAAAGTTTTTTAAATAGGTATGTTTTATTTTTTAGCTATTCTTTGGTTGGTCAGAAGCACAAAAGCGAGCTTGTTCTGGTTTTACCTTTGGCAACTGAAAGAATATCATATTGGTCGTTTTCTTGACCATTTCAATACTTACAAAGGGAAGAAACTGGTCTTTAATACTTTGAATATTGTTAAAGTGGTTTTGCTTTTGATTTTTATTCCCTATCCTGTTTTAGTTTTCTTTCTGGCTATTTTCATATATATTTTTGAAGCTTTAAAAACCGGTTGGGATATTTTCAGGCGAAAACTTAAAAAACCGATTTTAACCAAAAAGACAGCTTTTCTGGTAGCTGCTGATTTGTTGGTTGAATTTTCGATACTTGTTCTGCTTTTGATATATGTAGACAATATCCGTTGGTTTGCTTTCTGGCTGCTGCTTTTTGACGTTTTGATGCCGGTTATTGTTTCTTTAGTCGTTTTGATTTTCCAGCCAGCAGCTGTTTTCCTGAGAAACAGGATTATCCAGAAAGCTAAAGCCAAAAGGAAAAGATTCGCTAATCTGTTGGTTATTGGCGTTACTGGCAGTTACGGCAAAACTTCGACCAAGGATTTTTTAGCTGGTATTTTGTCCGCTAAATACAAGGTTCTAAAGACAAAAGAGCATCAGAATTCAGAGGTGGGTGTTTCCCAGTGCATTCTGAATGATTTGACCGAAGATCATGAGGTATTTGTCTGCGAAATGGGAGCCTATAATGTTGGCGGTATCAAGCTGTTGTGCGATATTACTTTGCCCAAGATCGGAGTTCTGACCGGGATCAACGAACAGCACATGGCTACTTTCGGTTCCCAGGAGAATATCATTAAAGCGAAATATGAGCTGATTGAAAGTTTGCCTCCGGACGGTCTGGCTTTTTTCAATGCCAAGAATGCATATTGCGTCTGGTTGTATAAGAAAACCAAAGTTAAGAAGTTTTTATACGGCCAGGAAGCTGAATTTTTAGGGCAAGAAAATATTCTTGGGGCTGCAGCTGTGGCTCGTGAGCTGGGAGTTGCTGGAGATATTATTTCTGGGTTTCTGGAAAAATCTGACAAGATGCCCGGCATTAAAATAAGAAATGGGATAAATGGTTTAGTTGTGCTTGATTCAACTTATTCTGCCAATCCAGACGGCGTATTAGCCAACCTTGAGTATTTGAAAAGTTTTCCCGGCAAGAAAATTATTATTATGCCTTGTCTGATTGAACTGGGCCAAGCTTCAGAAGCAGTCCATCTGACTATCGGCCAGAAAATAGCTGAAGTTTGCGATTTGGCTATAATCATTACCGGAGACAGATTCAGGGAAATAAAGGAGGGGGCAGGGAAGAAAGCTCTATTTTTAGAGAAAAGCTTAGATATATTTGAGAGGATTCAGAACTTTTGTGATAAAGGAGATGTTATCCTTCTGCAAAGCAGAGTGCCAAAAGAATTGATGAAATTATTAATTAGATGAAGCCTATTTCCATATCATTATCACCGAACGTTGAGAAAGATGACGCTTCCCTGGCTTTTAAATTGCTTTTTCAGCCCTGGCGATGGAATGCCGGCGATTCAATAAAGAAATTGGAGGATGAGTTTAAGAAATATTTCGGAGTAAAATACGCTTTTTCTTTTAACAGCGGCAGGTCAGCCTTAATGGCTCTTCTTGAATCTTTGAAGCTGGAAAAGAATGACGAAGTTTTACTTCAAGCTTTTACCTGCAACGCAGCTTCCAATCCCGTTATCTGGTCCGGTCTAAAGCCTGTTTACGTGGATTGCGATGAAAAGACTTTTAATATTGATACAGCTGATTTGGAGAGAAAAATTAATTTGAAAAGCAAAGCGGTGATGGTCCAGCATACTTTTGGCTTGCCTTCGGATATGGATGAGGTTTTGAAGATTTGCCGGGAGAACAATTTGATCCTGATTGAGGATTGCGCCCATGCTTTGGGGGCAAGTTATAAAGGGAAGAAGATCGGAACTTTCGGCAAAGCAGCTTTTTTCAGTTTTTCCAGGGATAAAATTATTTCTTCTGTCTATGGCGGCATAGCCCTGACTGACGATAAGAAATTATCTGAAAAGCTAGAGAAATTTCAGAAGAAATCAGGTTTTCCTTGTTGTTGCTGGGTTCTCCAGCAATTACTGCATCCTGTATTGATGAATTGGCTGATTCTGCCAACCTACAAGATTTTCGGCAAGTATCTGCTGGTTTTATTCCAGTGGCTTCATATTTTGTCAAAAGCTGTCCATTGGAAGGAGAAAAGAGGCAAAAAACCTTCTTATTTTCCCAAAAGAATGCCTAATGCTTTGGCTGAACTTGCTTTAAATCAATTTGGGAAATTAGATAAGTTTAACAATCATCGCCGCAAAATTGCTGATTTTTATTATAAAGAATTAAAAGATGCTGGTTTTGAATTGCCTTTGAATTTTTCCGATATTAAACAGACCTATTTAAGGTTTGCGATAAAAAATAAGAAGGCTCATGAAATTATTAAATCTTGCTGGAAGAACAATATTTTAATAGGGGATTGGTATACAACTCCTATTGCCCCTCATGATACTAAACCGAAGAAAGTAGGATATGTTCCGGGTTCTTGCCTAAAAGCTGAGAAATTGTCTGAAATTGTTTTAAATCTGCCAACCCACATTAATATATCCGAAAGAGAGGCTAAGACAGTTTCAGATTTCATCAAGCTTTACGAGGATAAGGAAATACAGGATAAAAGAATCTGGGAAAACTTCCTTTTGCCGTTTGATGATAAAACGTTTTTGCAATCCTGGAATTGGGGCGATTTCAATATGGCAATGGGAAATAAAGTTTGGCGGTTCGGCGTTTACGAAGAGGATGAGCTGGTCGGTACGGCTTTAGTTTCAAAAGTTGTTGCTAAAAGAGGGACTTTCCTGCTGGTTCAGCACGGGCCTAACGTGAAAGACAGAAGCAAGAATTTTAAGGCTTTAATCGCTCTTTTATCAGAACTTAAAAAACTGGGCAAGGACGAGGGTATAGCTTTTATCCGTTTGAATCCTTTATGGGAAAACAGCAAGGAAAACCAGAATGTTTTTAAAAAGCTCGGATTTAAACAAGCTCAAATGCATGCCAGCGCTTACGATGCTACCTGGAAGCTTAATATTGATAAGCCAGAACAGGAGCTTTTGTCTGGCATGAGAAAAACCACCCGCTATCTTATCCGTTCTGCCCAAAATAATCCTGATATTGAAGTATTAAGGAGCAATAATCCAGAAGACGTTCAGCTTTACGACAAGCTTAATAAAGAAGTTGCCCGATTTCAGAGATTCGTTCCTTTTTCTTTTGATTTTGCTAAAAAAGAGTTTGATGCTTTTTTGAAGGATAACGAGGCATTGCTGTTTTTCAGCAAGTATAAAGGGGAAATTGTTGCTTCAGCCCTGGTTGTTTTCTGGTCTGGCATTGCTTTTTACCACCAGGCAGCTTTATCTCCGAAATACCATAAAATCCCTGTTGCTTATCTTTTGCAGTGGGAAGCGATAAAAGAGGCAAAGAAGAGGGGATGCAGATTGTACGATTTTTGGGGGTTTGTTGACCCCAAGGAAAATCCCAATCATCCCTGGGCAGGGCCAACGCTTTTTAAAATGGGCTTTTCAGGGCAGCGCTATCAATACCTTAAGACCCAGGACTTTCCTTTATCCTGGAGATACTGGCTGGTTTTCCTTTTTGAAAAGCTTAGAAAAATTAAAAGAAGCCTTTAAATGAAGCATTACAGGAAATCTCACAGGTACAAGAGGAGAAAGCCGATTTATCGCAGTCGTTTTTTTTGGTTTTCCCTTTTGTTTTTTATTATTGCTTTTGGTCTTTGCTATTTTATTTTTTTTACTCCTGCTTTTAAAATCAAAGAAATTAAAGTTAGCGGGAACGAGAAAATATCTGCTAAAGACATTGAAAGCATGGCTCAAGAAGAGGTTGAGGCAAAAGGGAGCTTATTCTTCAGGATCAATGCTAATAGGATAAGGGAGAAAATTCTGACGGAATATCCCGAGATAGATTCAGCTTATGTGAAAATGAGGCTGCCGGATAAACTGTCCATTGAAATACAAGAGAGGCAGACGGTTGCCCTTTGGTGTGCAGATGAGCAGAATTGTTTTAAAGTGGACGAAAACGGAATAGCCTTCAAAAAGATTGAAGAGATTTCTGTTGGAGAAATAATAATCAATGATTCTGTTTTTTCAGGAGAGAAGAAAACAGGGGAGCTGGCAATTGCCAAAGAGGATTTGGCTAAGATTTTTAAGATTAATTCTGATCTGGAGAAAGGTTTGAATATCCGGGCATCGGGCTTTTTCGTTTCTTCTACAGACAAGTTGGCAGTAGCTGTCAAAGACGGTTGGGAAATATATTTTAATCTTCAGAATGATGTAGACTGGCAATTAATGAAACTGAAAGCGCTTTTAGACGAGAGAATTTCTTTTGAAGAGAGGCAGGATTTGGAATATATTGAGCTGAGATTCGGCAATTTTGCCAATCCCAAGTTTAAGACCGTTAGCACTCCTTGACAGCGACTGCTAACTTGGTTATTATGGAGGTATATGGAGTTAACCGACAGGCAGACAAGGATATTGAACAATATCATCAAAAACTACGTAAGATCGGTTGAACCGGTCAGCTCTGAATTTCTGGAAAAGAAGTATGATTTTGGCGTTTGCTCTGCCACTATCAGGAACGAAATGCAGAAGCTGACTGATGAAGGCTTTCTTTCCCAGCCGCATACTTCAGCCGGCCGAGTGCCGACAGACAAAGGCTACCGCTTTTTCGTTGATAGTTTATTAAAAGAGCATTCTTTAAAAAATATTGTTCTTGAAGACTGGTTTGATGGAGAGATTAACAATACAGTAAAGTTTTTGCAGTCTGTAACCAAGAATCTGGCCTTAGTTTCCTCGAGTTTGTCTTTGGGATATTTGCAGGACAAAGAAATATTGTGGAAAGAGGGCTGGGAAGAAATAATTAAAGAGCCGGAGTTTAGAGAAAGAAAGCTGATAGATGATTTTATTTCTATGGTTAAGAGTTTTGAAGAAGAAATAGCCAATTTTGATTTGGATGCTGATATTAAGGTTTACATCGGCAAAGAAAATCCTTTGCCTAAGGCCAGAGAATTCAGCGCCATAGTCACCAAGTGCCATTTTCCGAAGAACGAACAGGGCCTTTTGGCCATATTCGGCCCGAAAAGAATGGATTACGACAAAAGCATCTGCTCTTTGAATTCTTTAATCCGTTTATTGGATAAAGTTTAATGTATGGTTGAAAAACAAGATGAAAATTTAAAGAAAAAGCTGGAAGAATGTTCAAAGCAGAAAGACGAATATTTGGCTGGCTGGCAGAGAGCCAGAGCTGATTTTTTGAATTACAAGAAAGAAGAAATGGAAAGGATTTCAGCTTTGCTCGTTTATTCTGGCGAGGAGCTTATCCTGAAGATTTTGCCCATTCTTGATAACTTTGAGCTGATTGAAAAGAAAATGCCGGAAGAATTGAAGAAAGACGAAAACGTAAAAGGAATTTTACAGATTAAAAGTCAGATTCTGGATTTCTTGAAAAACCAGGGAGTGGAAGAGATAAAGAGTGTTGGTGAGAAGTTTGATCCTAATTTGCACGAGGCGATTGAAACTCAAGAAGGCGGTGAATCAGGAATTATATTAGAAGAAGTTCAAAAAGGTTATGTTATTAACGGCAGGTTGTTAAGGCCTGCAAAAGTAAAAGTCGTTAAATAAATTTTAATTTATATAATAAAACTATGAGCAAAATATTAGGTATTGATTTGGGAACCACTTTCTCTGCCATGGCAGCAATGGAAGGCGGTGAACCTAAAATAATCGAGAACAAAGAAGGAGCGAGAACCACTCCTTCTGTCATTGCCTTAACCAAAACAGGAGAGAGATTGGTCGGTGTTTTAGCTAAAAGGCAGCAGGTAACCAATCCTCAAAACACTGTTTTCTCAGCTAAAAGACTGATCGGCCGCCGCTTTTCCGATCCAGAAGTGCAGAAAGACAAGAAACTCATGCCTTATGAAATCAGGGAAGCTTCAGACGGAGGAGTGGAAGTGAAAATGGGAGATAAATGGCTAAAGCCAGCTGAAATATCAGCTATGCTTTTGCAGAAACTGAAAGCTGATGCTGAAGCCAAACTTGGAGAAAAGATAGACGAGGCGATTATCACCTGTCCTGCTTACTTTGACGACAGTCAGAGAAAAGCAACCAAGGTAGCAGGAGAAATAGCCGGTTTCAACGTAAAAAGGGTGATTAACGAGCCGACAGCTGCTGCTTTAGCTTACGGTTTGAATAAGAAAAAAGGTGAGCAGATTATTGTTTATGATTTTGGCGGAGGCACTTTTGACATCTCAGTTCTTGATGTGTCGGAAGACACTATAGAAGTCAAAGCCACAGGCGGAGACACTCATTTGGGAGGGGATGATTTTGACCAGAAGATTATGGACTGGCTGGTAAATGAGTTTAAAAAGAGCGATGGGATTGATTTGTCAAAAGACCCTTTGGCTTTGCAGAGGATTAAGGAAGCAGCTGAAAAAGCAAAGATCGAATTATCTTCTGTCATGGAAGCCGAGATTAATCTGCCTTTCATTTCAGCTGATTCTTCCGGCCCCAAGCATTTTTATTTTAAACTGAGCAGAGCTAAGTTGGAAGAATTAGTCGGCGATTTTATTTCAAAGTCCATTGATTTAGTGAAACAGACTTTGAAAGAAGCTAAGTTAGAACCGAAAGATATCGAGGAGATAGTTTTGGTCGGAGGCCAGACAAGAATGCCGAAGATCCAGGAAGAGTTAAAGAAGATATTCGGCAAAGAAGCTAACCGTTCAATCAATCCTGACGAAGTGGTGGCTGTCGGAGCTGCTATTCAGGCTGGCATTATGCAGGGAGACGTAAAAGACGTATTGCTGTTGGATGTAACTCCGCTTTCTTTGGGCATTGAAACTTTAGGAAGCGTCAGCACTCCTTTAATTGCTAAAAATACAACTGTTCCTACTTCTAAAAGCCAGGTTTTCTCAACAGCTGCTGACAGCCAGACATCTGTCGAAATACATGTTTTACAGGGCGAAAGGCCAATGGCAAACGACAATAAAAGTTTAGGCCGCTTTATGCTGGACGGTATCCCCCCAGCTCCCAGGGGCGTTCCCCAGATAGAAGTCACTTTTGACATTGATGCCAATGGTATATTGAATGTCACTGCCAAGGATAAGGCAACCAATAAGACCCAGTCAATCAGGATTGAAGGGTCTACCGGCATTTCCAAGGAAGAAGTGGAAAAAATGAAAAAGGAAGCTGAATCTCACGCCCAAGAAGACAAGAAAAAGCAGGAAGCCATAGAAATTAAGAACGCAGCTGATAATGTTGTTTATATGACTGAAAAAACCTTAAGGGAATCAGGAGATAAAATATCTGCGGAAGCCAAAAAAGAGATAGAAGACAAAGTTAATGAATTGAAGAAAGTGAAAGATGGTGATAATATTGAGGAAATTAAGCAGAAAACTTCTGATTTGTCTCAGAGCGTTCAGAAAGTGGGAGCTGAACTTTATCAGCAAGCCCAGAAACAGGAAAAACCGGAACAAGAGAAAAAACCGGAAGAGGGAGAGTACAAGGAAGAAAAATAATTTATGAAAGACTACTATCAAATCCTAGGCCTTTCTCGCGATGCTTCCCAGGATGAAATCAAAAAAGCCTATTACAAGCTGGCTCATAAATATCATCCTGACAAAGGCGGAGACGAGAAAAAGTTCAAAGAGATAAGCGAAGCTTACCAGACTCTGTCGAATAGAGATAAAAGAAGCCAATATGATCAATTCGGCAGGGTGTTTGAAGAAGGGGCTGGTTTTGACCCGGGCGGGTTTGATTTCAGTTCTTTTTCCGGCAGGCCGAATGTTGATTTTGAGTTCGATCTTGGAGATTTAGGTGATTTGATGGAAGACTTTTTAGGTTTTGGCGGCAGAAGGAAAAAGGATTCAAAAAGAGGCAAAGATATTGAAGTGGAAATGGAAATTCCTTTGGAAGACGTGCTTTCTAACAAAGAAAAAGAGATTATTTTGGAAAAGTTCGTGGTTTGTTCCAGATGCCAGGGAAAGGGAGGGGAACCGGGGACCAAGGTTAAGGAATGCTTTTCTTGCCGCGGTACGGGCTGGGTCCAGCAGATAAGAAGGACTCCTTTGGGTTCTTTTACACAGAGCACCACTTGTCCTGAATGCGGAGGTGAGGGTTTTAAGCCGGAAAAGCCTTGCAATGTTTGCCATGGAGAGGGAAGGATAAAGCAGCAGGAGAAAATCAAGGTTTTCATTCCAGCTGGCGTAGATTCTAACCAGATAATCAAGATTGAAGGAAAGGGGGAAGTTGGCAGGCGTTCTGGAAAGGATGGCAATTTATATGTTAGGATATTCGTTAAGAAGCACCCTGTTTTCAAAAGAAAAGGGGATGACTTGTATATTCAAGTTCCGATTTCTTTCAGCCAGGCAGCTTTGGGAGACGAAGTAGAAGTGTCAACCTTGCCAGGGAAGAAGATTTTGCTTACAATACCATCTGGAACAGAATCTGGGAAAATATTGAAGATTTCGGGAAAGGGAGTTCCGCATTTTTCAGGTTTTGGCGCAGGCGATATGTATGTTGAATTGATTGTTAGGACTCCGAAGAAATTGACCAAAAAACAAAAAGAGCTGTTGGAAGAATTGCAGAAAGAAGGTATTTAACTTCTTAAATAATTTGCCCCCATAACTCAACGGTAGAGTAGCTGCCTTTTAAGCAGCCTGTGGAGGTTCGATTCCTCCTGGGGGCATATTTTTATGTACAAGATAAATCCTTTGTTAATTGATAAATGTAAGATTTTAACAGGGAAATACAAGGCATAGAAAAAGAATTAAAATAATATTATTAAAAGCGTTTTTAGTGTGGCGCTTTTTAATTTAAATAATCTATGATAAGATAATATTTAGTTATGATGGATAAATTAGCAAAGTTTTCTATTTTCCTTGTTGTTATAGCTATGGTAGCTGCTGCTTTTGGTGTTGGCTTTTGGTACGGTCAGTCTAGGGTTGTTTGCCAAGTTTGCCCTCCGGAAGACCTTGATTTCTCTCTTTTCTGGGAAACCTGGAAGACCATACAAGATAAGTACGTAGATAAAGACAAGATAAACGTGCAGGACCTGATTTATGGGGCGATTTCCGGCATGGTTGATTCTTTGAACGATTCGTATACTGTTTTTCTGAAGCCGGGCGATGCCAAAAGATTTATTGAAAACGTCAAAGGAATGTTTGAGGGAGTGGGGATGGAAGTGGACATCAGGGACGGACAGCTCCAGGTAGTTGCTCCTTTGGAAGGAATGCCGGCTCAAAAAGCAGGAATGAGAGCCGGCGACAAGATTATGAATATCGACGGAAAATCAACTCTTGATATCACAGTGGAAGAAGCAGTTAGTTTGATTCGCGGGCCAAAAGGGACTGAAGTGGTTTTAACGGTTTTTCGCGAAGAATGGGGGGAGAACAGAGACGTTAAAATAATAAGGGGAGTGATTGACATTCCTTCCTTGAAACTGGAAATCAGGGATGATAATATTGCTTATTTGAAGCTTTATCAGTTTTCCGAAGTGGCTTCATACGATTTTAACGATGCGGCAGCTAAAATATTAAACAGCGATGCTGACAGGATAATTATTGATTTAAGGAACAATCCCGGAGGATATTTGGACGTTGCCCAGGATATTGCCGGCTGGTTTTTGGAAAAAAGGCAAACAGTGGTTATCGAAGACTTTGGCGAAGGCCAAGAACCTTATTCTTATTTGGCCCAGGGCAATTCAAAGCTTTTAAGCTATCCTGTAGTTATTTTAATGAATCAGGGTTCAGCTTCTGGCTCTGAGATTCTAGCCGGCGCTTTAAGGGATAATAGGGGGATCAAGCTAATCGGCGAAACTTCTTTCGGCAAAGGCTCTGTTCAGGAATTAGCTGACTTGAGCGGCGGCTCTTCCTTAAAAGTGACTGTTGCCAAGTGGCTGACGCCAAATGGCGAGCTTATTACTGACAAGGGGCTGGAACCTGATATAATGGTAGAGATGACGGACGAGGATTACAATGAAGGCAGAGACCCCCAGCTTGATAAAGCAGTTGAAATAATTAAAGGAATGAATTAAAATAATATAATATGAAAGTTATCTTGTTAAAAGACGTTGAAAAGGTGGGAAAGCAGTTTGAGGTCAAGGAAGTCAAGGAAGGCTATGCCAGAAATTTTTTGATTTCCAAAGGTCTGGCAAAACCTGCGACAGACGAAGCTTTAAAATGGCTGGAAGTCCAGAAAGAAATAAGAGAAAAGAAAGCTGAAGACGAATTGAAAAAAGCCCAGGAATTGGCTTCAAAGATGGATGATATGGAGCTTAACATGCCGGTAAAAGTCGGAGAAGAAGACCAGCTGTTCGAATCTATAAATTCTCAAAAGATTTCCGATAAACTAAAGGAAATGGGTTTTGAAATCAAGAAAACCCAGATCGAGCTGGCAGAGCCTATCAAAGAATTGGGAGAGTTTCCAATTAAAATAAAACTTGAGCACAATTTAGAGGTCGAAATAAGAATTATTGTCAGCAAGCTGGAAGAGTAGGCTTATGGCCAGATTCATTTTCATTGCAGGCGGAGTAATGTCTGGCATAGGAAAAGGCGTGGCCACAGCCTCTATCGGAAAAATATTGCAGGGGAAAGGATTCAAGGTGACGGCAGTCAAAATAGATCCTTACATCAATGTTGATGCAGGCACCATGAATCCTGTGGAGCACGGAGAAGTTTTCGTGACCAAAGACGGAGTGGAGTGCGACCAGGATGTCGGCAATTACGAAAGGTTTTTGGACGAAGAACTGACAACTGAAAACTACATTACCACAGGCCGTGTTTACGAAACGGTTATTAGAAAAGAAAGGAATTTGGAATACGGGGGCAAATGCGTTGAAGTAGTGCCTCATATTCCGAACGAAGTGATTT
>Ga0194113_10006875_pt1 | contig 14344 bp, 8 predicted proteins | sample TA2MahC200mmetaG_FD_146193 | JGI IMG/M metagenome (GOLD analysis project Ga0194113, IMG submission 146193) | Freshwater microbial communities from Lake Tanganyika, Tanzania - TA2015017 Mahale Deep Cast 200m | ecosystem: Environmental > Aquatic > Freshwater > Lake | place: Tanzania: Lake...
ATGACCTTCATCTCTTCGTCCAGCAGGACCAGGTTCAGGCTGACCGAGCCGATATCGATGCCCAGGTGCACGCGAATCTCCCGTCATTGCTTGCGCTGGTATTCAGGGAAACGGATTATAGCCGCCGCGGCGGCGGGCCGTCAACGGCGGTTTCGCATTGACTCTCCGGCCGCCGCAGGCCATAGTCTCATATCATGGCCGACGCATCGCACGAAACGCACCTCCGGGACCTCCTGGACAAGGGCATGGCGACCCCGGATGAGGTGGCTGAGGCCCGCCGCCTCCTCCAGGAGGCCGCCCGCCACAGTCGGGACCTTTCCGTCTCCGAGGCCCTGATACAGGCCGCGGCGCGGGCCGCCCACGAGCACCGCGTGGTCGAGGAGGCCCCGCTGGACGTGGCCGCCGCGGAAGAGACGGCGGCGGCAGAGATTCGGTCGTCCGACCTCCAGGTTCTTGAGAAAATCGGCCGCGGCAGCCAGGCCGTCGTCTTCAAGTGCCGCCAGATTTCGATGGACCGCACCGTCGCGGTCAAAATACTGTCTGCCGGCGCCGCCCGCGACCCGGAGGCCCGCCGCCGCTTTATCCAGGAGGCCCGCCACGCCGCCCAACTGATGCACCCGAACATCGTCACCATCCACCAGATCGGGACGATGAAACTGCGAGGGTCGAGGTTCGAGGGCCAGGGGTCGAGCGACGAGGAGTCCGGCCGCGACGCTAACAACGTCACGGCCGCGCCTGCCCCGCGCCAGACGCCCGCCCCCGCCGAGGACGTCGGCGGCCTTGCGGCTGCGGACCGACACGGCGATGCCTCGTCGGCCCTTGCGCCGGGCGAGACGATCTACATCGTCATGGAGTACGTTGACGGCGGCTCCGTGGCCGACATGCTCGCCGCACGCAAGCGCTTCGACCCCGAGGAGGCCGTGTGCATCATCCGCGACGCCGCCGAGGGCCTCACCTATGCCCACAAGCGCGGCCTGGTTCACCGCGACATTAAGCCCGCCAACATCCTGCTGACGCAGGCCGGCGTGGTCAAGATCGCCGACCTGGGCCTGGCGCTCAACGTGACCGCCGGGGCCGGCGATGACCAGGCGGGCAAGGCCTACGGCACGCCCTACTACATCTCGCCCGAGCAGGTCAGGGGCGACCCCGACGTAGATTTCCGCACCGACATTTACTCCGTCGGTGCAACACTCTACCACATGGTCGCCGGCGTGCCGCCCTTCACGGGCGCCCCTCAGGAAGTCATGCGCAAGCACCTGTCGGAGCCGGTGCCCGACCCGCGCCAGTACGTGCCGGAGTTGCCGGCGGCGCTCTGCTGGCTGCTTGCCCGCGCATTGGCCAAGGAACGTCAGCACCGCTACCAGGGCGTGGAGGAGTTCGTCGCGGCCCTGAACGAGTTATATCCGCTGGCCGAGGCCGCCGCGGGCACGGCCGAAGGAAGGCCCGCGTCGTCGCCGGGCGAAGACGCTGCCGGGCCTGCCGTGCCCGCGCCGCAGGCGCTCGCCCAGCAGATGGCTGCCATCCCGGAGTCGGAGCGCCGCCGCGCCGGCCGCGTGGAGGGTCTCACCGAGAAGGCCCTGAAGGCGGCGGAGGCGCGGCCGGCGGCAGGCGCTTCGCGCGGCCCGGCCCGCCTGCCGGCCGGCGGGCGGGCCGCCGCGGGGCCGACGGCCGCCGCTCGCGGGGTTGCCCACCCGCCAAGAGGCGGGCCCGGCCGCAGGCAACGCATCATCGTGCTGGTTTTCGCGGGGCTGGTTCTGGCAGCCCTGGTCGGCGGGGGGATCGTCGTAGCGGTGTTCGCTTGGAAGCCGTCGGGCACAGGCGGCACCGCTGGGCCGCGTTCGCCGGTGGAGTTCGTGCCTGCGCGGCCGTCCGCCTCGGCGCCGGGCGACTCTCGGCCCGACCACGCGGCTGCGACGCGACCGCCTGTGGTTCCTGCGCCGGTGGTCGGCCCGCCGCCGGGGCGCCCCCCCGATGCCCCGCCCGCGCCTGCGGTGCCGCTCCCCCAGGAGGGTGCGAAGGAGGAACAACCGGAGCCGCGCGCGCCGCCTGCGTCTTTCCCGCCGGGGCCCCCCGCCGGGGCCCCGTCCGAACCGCCGGGCAAAGAGGCTGATGCCCCGCCTTCTCCGCCCGCGCCTCCTCCTCCGTCTCCTCCGCCCCCGCCCGAACCCGTCGCTGTCACGGGCAGGGCCGCCGATGCCCGCATCCACGGCTCCAACGCGCGGTACGAAGTCGGGCCGGAGCGGGACAACATCGGGTTCTGGAGCAACGTTGACACCTCGGTCAGTTGGGACGTGGACGTCCAGGCCGCCACCTACGAGGTGCAGGTGACCTACGCGCTGGACCCGAAGGCGGGCGGGGGCGAGTTCGCGGTCGAGGTTGCCGGACGGACTTTCAAACACAAGCCCGCCGGCACGGGAGGGTGGGGCAAGTTCGTCACCAAGACCCTCGGCCGCGTCAAGGTTGAAACGGCCGGGAGCGTGATCATTCTCGTCAAGCCGCTGTCCCTCAAGGGCGCCGGCCTGGTGAACCTTCAGGCCGTTACGCTCAAGCCCGTCGGGCCGTAACCGGCCCCCCGCCCCGCGCGGGCTTTTGCCTTGACTTTCAGCCGGACCCGGCGATACTTACCCAACCATGAAACCGCGTGGCGAGAACCTGGCCCTGGACCTTGCGGCGTAGCCGGGGTCGCCGCGCGCTGGAGCCGAACGGAACGGTGGCCTCGGGACGACGCCCGGGGCCGTTTTCATGTTTTGTATAGGGCCCACCGCATGGACGCTTATGACCCGGTGCGCGTCGAACGGAAGTGGCAGCAGTGGTGGCAGGACCACTGCACCTTCCAGACCGACGGCCGCGCGCCGCGCGAGCGCAAATTCTACTGCCTGACGATGTTTCCGTACCCCTCCGGCACGCTGCACGTGGGCCACGGCCGCAACTACATCATCGGCGACGTGGTAAGCCGGTACAAGATGATGCGGGGCTGCGAGGTCCTTTCGCCCATGGGGTGGGACGCCTTCGGCCTTCCCGCCGAGAACGCGGCCATAAAGAACAAGCAACTGCCCGCCACCTGGGTCCGCGACAACATCGCGTACATGAAGGAGCAGTTCCGCCGCTGGGGCGTCGGCTACGACTGGCGGCGCGAAGTCAACACCAGCGACCCCGACTATTACAAGTGGACGCAGTGGATATTCCTGGTCCTCTACGAGCGCGGCCTTGCGTATCGCAAGCAGGCCCCCGTCAACTGGTGTCCGTCGTGCCAGACGGGCCTGGCGAACGAAGAAGTGGCCGATGGCCGCTGTGACCGCTGCGGCGCAGAGGTCGCCAAGCGCGACATACCACAGTGGTTCTTCCGCATCACCGAGTACGCCCAGCGGCTGCTCGATGACCTGGCGGAACTGGCGGAGTGGCCCGAAAAGGTCCGCACCATGCAGGCCGAATGGATCGGCCGCAGCGAGGGCGCCCGCGTTGACTTCCTTCTGGCTGGCGGCACGCCGCTGCCCGTTTTCACCACGCGGCCGGACACGCTGTGGGGCGTCACCTTTATGAGCCTCGCCCCGGAGCACCCCATCATTCCGAAACTCGTGGCCGGCTCGCCGCACGAGAAACAGGTATCTGAGTTCTGCCAGCGCTGCCGCCTCCAGAGCGCCGCCGTCCGCAGCGACGCGGCCGTCGAGAAGGAAGGCGTTTTCACCGGCGCGTACGTGGTCAACCCGGTCAACGGCGGGCGCGTGCCCCTGTGGGTGGCCAACTACGCACTGATGGAATACGGGACGGGGGCCGTGATGGCGGTGCCCGCGCACGACCAGCGCGACTTTGAGTTCGCCAGGAAGTACGGCCTGCCCATCAGGGTGGTAATCCAGCCCGACGGCCAGCAGTTGCGCGCCGAGGACCTTGCCGCGGCCTACGTCGATGCCGGCCGCATGGTCGATTCCGGCCCGATGAGCGGCACGCCCACGCCGTCGGGCATCCCCCAGGTCGTCGCCTATCTCGACAAGCAGGGCATGGGCGCCCGCACGGTGCATTATCGGCTGCGCGACTGGCTCATCAGCCGACAGCGTTACTGGGGCGCGCCGATTCCCGTGGTGCACTGCCCGGCGTGCGGCATAGTGGCGGTTCCCGCGGGCGACCTGCCGGTTGAACTTCCGCCGGAGACAGAGGTGGAGTTCCCGCCGCGCGGCGAAAGCCCGCTCGCGAAGGTCACCCCGTGGGTCTCCGCGCGATGCCCGAAGTGCGGCGGGCCGGCCCGCCGCGAGACCGACACGCTGGCCCAGTGGCTGTGCTCCTGCTGGTACTTCCTGCGATACACGCTGACCGAACGGGAGCGCGAGCCGAACGTGCAGCCGTTCGACCGCCAGAAGGTCGATTACTGGATGCCCGTGGACCAGTACATCGGCGGCGTGGAGCACGCCGTGCTGCACCTTCTTTACACGCGATTCATCTGCAAGGTTCTATACGACGCCGGCCACGTGGGCTTTAACGAGCCGTTCAAGGCCCTGTTTACGCAGGGGATGATATGCAAGCAGTCGCCGACCACGGGCAAACTTGAAAAGATGTCAAAATCAAAAGGCAACGTGGTCTCGCCCGACGCCGTCATCGCCGAGTACGGGGCCGACACGCAGCGCCTGTACACGCTCTTCATCGGCCCGCCGCAGAGAGACGCCGAGTGGCAGGACGAGGCCGTCGTGGGCGCGCGGCGGTTCCTTGACCGCGTGTGGCGGCTGGCAGGCGAGCAGCAGGGCTTTATTGCGCCCGTCGCGCCCTATGCCGGCAACGGGACCGACCTTCCGCTTGCCGAAAAGGCCCTGTGGCGCAAGACCCACCAGACCATCCGCAAGGTAACCGAAGACATAGAGCATTCCTGGCAGTTCAACACGGCCATCGCCGCGGTGATGGAACTTGCGAACGCAGCGGCGGCCGTGCCGGCCAGGCCCGCAGCGGCGCCCGTCCTGCGACTGGCCCTTGAGACGATGGTGCGGCTGCTGCATCCGTTCGTCCCGCACGTTACCGAAGAACTCTGGACGGCCCTGGGGCACGAGCCGCCCCTGGTCGCCGCAGGCTGGCCCGAAGCAGACTTGGCCGCCTGCCGAGAAGACGTGCTTGAGATTCCCGTGCAGGTGAACGGCAAACTTCGCGGCCACGTTACGGTTCCGGCGGGGGCCACGGAAGAAGAAGTTCGCGCCGCCGCACTGGCCGCCGACGCCGTCAGTAGGCACGTCGGCGGCCCGCAGGCCGTGGTCAAGAAGGTGATTTACGTGCCCGGCCGCATGCTTAACATCGTTTGCGACCGCAGCGGCGCGTAGTCAAGCCCCCGCATGGCCGGGGGATGAAGCGGCGGCCGCCGTGCAAAGGGGCAAGGCGCGTTGCGGCGATAAGCGCGGCGGGTACGGAGACCCGCCGCGCCAGGCGCAAGAAAGCCCCCGACATCGCCGGGGGAAGTTACGCCAAAAAGTCCCCGGCATCGCCGGGGGATAAAACGACGGCCGCGCCGGCCGCCGCGCAGTTGCCATGAGAGGAAGGTCGCCCGTGCTTGCAATCGTGCTGGCAGCATTGCTGGCGCAGGCCTTGCCGCCCGCGCCGCCCCAGGAACCCGCCTACGAGCCGACTTCGGCCTACGCCGTCCGCGCCATCGAGGGCTGGAAGGTGTACGTCCACAAACGCCTGGAGGGCGAGAAGAAGGACCTCGCAGAGGAGACGCTGAAGGTACTCGCGGCCCACCTCCATGACATCACCCGCATGGTTCCCCGGCCGGCCCTTGACCGCCTGCGCGAGGTGCCCATCTGGGTTGAGGCCGAATCGAAGCAGGTCAAGTGCATGTGCTACCATCCGTCGCGCGGGTGGCTCAAGGAGCACGGCTTCAACCCCGACAAGGCCGGCGCCGTGGAACTGGGGAACCCCGTGACGTTCCTCGACTGGACTCGCCACCAGCGGGCGATGGTCCTGCACGAACTGGCCCACGCCTACCATCACCGCGTCCTGGGCCACGACAACGCCGACGTCAGGGCCGCCTACCGGCGGGCGCAGGAGTCGAAGTCGTACGAGTCGGTCCTGTTCTACTCCGGCGTCAGGAAGCGCGCCTACGCCCTGAACAACGACCAGGAGTACTTCGCCGAACTCACCGAGGCGTATTTCTCGACCAACGATTTCTACCCGTTCGTGCGCCCGGAGGTGAAGGAGCACGACCCCGCCGGCTACGAGATGCTCAGGAAAGTGTGGGAGAAGCCGTAGCATGCCCGCCGTGCGCGAGGCCGTGCCGGACGACGCGCCGCTTCTGCTGCGCCTCATCCAGGAATCGTTCCAGACGGTTTACGACCGCTTTGGAATCGGGCGCGACTGGCCCCGCCACGCCGCCAACTTGCAGCCCGTGTGGATTCTGGAGCAGGTGGCCGAAGGCAACCGCTTCTTCGTGCTGGAAGAAGCGGGCCGGGCGTGCGGCTGCGTGGCGATTCAAGGCCCGGGCCGGCGGGGAGCGGGGCCGGATGATGCGCCGGACGACCCGACGGTGCACATAAGGCGGCTGGCGGTCCTGCCCGCGGACCGCAGGCGCGGCCACGGGCGGATGCTCGTCGAGCACGTCCTGGCCGAGGCCCGCCGCCGGGGCGCCCGCCGGGCCGTCCTGACCATTATTGCGGCCGACGTGGAACTCCGCCGCTGGTACGAGCGGATGGGCTTCGTCGCAACCGAGACCAGGCGCGACCCGGACATGCCGTTCCAGGTGACGCGCATGGCGATGGACCTGTGAGGCGGCGCGGCGACTACGCCCCCGCTTGGCCCTTGCCCGCGCGGCGGGCGGGCCGCTATACTGGCGTTGCATGGTCATCCCCGAACCGATTTCGCCCCAGGCGTGGGTCGAGGGCGTGGAGTTTGAGCGGTCTGGCCGTCTGCGCAGGGCCCTGAAGGCCGCCATCGTCAACCCTCTTGCCAACTACTTTCCTGCGCCGATTCAGAAGGCCCTGTTCTGGTGTCTGCGAAGCGAACTTGCCGCTGCGAACTGGTCGGACCCTGGCGGCTGGCAGAGCATGGCCATCTGCTACCACCAGCGCCGGCGGCGCCTTGCCGACAAACTCCTGTGCACGCTGGGCACGATTCCGATGGCCCTCCGGAACCGGCGGAAACTGGCGGCGCGGGTGCTTGTGCGCCTGATTGACGCCGCCGGCCATGAGCCGGTCGAGGTCCTGTGCCTGGGGGCGGGGCCGGGCCACGTCGTCCACGACGCGCTCGTCGAGAGCCGCCGCCGGGCGCGGGCCACCCTGGTGGACCTGTCGGACGGCGCCTTCGACCACGGGCGCGAACTGGCCGCCGACTGCGGCACGGACGGGCGCGTGCGGTTCATCCGCGGAGACGTGCGCCAGGTGCGGACGATGCTCGACCGCCCGCCCGACATTGTGCAGATGCTTGGCATATGCGAATACTTAAGCGACGGCCACATCTCCGACATCGCCCGCGCCGTGGCCGAGGTCATGCCGCGCGGCGCGGCCGTCGTCTTCAACAGCATCTCCGCCGCGCACGGCACGGACCGCTTCTTCCGCCGCGTCTTCGGCCTGCACCTGCACCACCGCAGCCCCCAGGAATTGTCCGACCTGGTGCGCCCGGCGGGCTTCGACGGTTTCGCGGCCCTCCCGGAACCGCTGGGGGTGTACCACCTGGTCGTCGGCCGCAGGGTGTAGTCTGCACGCGGGCAAGTCGCGGCGGCTACTTGTTTGTTCCTTCGCCGCGAAGCACGGCCTGTGCGTGGCGGGCGTAATGGCCGCGAAGGTCCTGGGCGTAGCGCTCGAGGGTCTTCTTGCCGACGCCGCCGGAGTCGCCGCAGCGGTAAAGGGCCCGCGCCAGCACGATTTCGCGGAGCGATTCGTTGCGGGGCCTGTTCTCCGTTCCGCCGCCGACGGCCGCGATGCGCTTGGCCTCGTCCACCGTGACGGTCGAGTGGCCGGTCATGCCGGGCTTCGCCAGGAGGTCGGCCAGGGGCCTGGCGGCCCGCGGATCGCCCAGCGTTTCCAGGGCCACCGCGCAGGCCCGGTGGTGCGAGAACTCCTTGGTGGCGTCCAGCAGGGCGACCTTCTCCAGGATAGCGTCGGCGGCCCGCGGGTCGCGCGTGCGGCCGAGGGCGATGATGTACTGGTCAAGTTCGCTTACGCTGCGGCCGAACTGGCCCATGCCGGTGTAGTTCCAGCCCTTGTCGAAGGCGGCCGCGGACTTCACCCGGGCGAGGAGCGTGTCGGCCCCCGTCTTGTTGCCGAAGAGGGCCAGGACGTGGGCGTAGATGAGTTTTGCGTCGTCCGCCTTGGCGGCCGCGTAGGCCCGCTCGATGAGCGGAATCGCGTCCTGCGGCTGGGCGAAGATGACGGCCAGGGCGCGGCGGCGCTCGACCTCGCCGGGCGCTTGGCCGCGCGGCGGGGGTTCGGCGAAGGGCGCCGCCAGCGCCGTCACGGCCGCGGCCACCTTTTCCTTCGGCATGGGGAACGAGTCCTTGTCCGTGAGCACCTCCTCCGGCAGGCACTGGACCTGGACGAGGTGCTTCTGAAGGCCGCGCAGGTCCACGCCCCGGATTGTGCCGGCCGACCTGGCGACCATCGCCGCGGCAACGCCCATGGCATACCCCTGGTTCTGCACGTCGGGCTGCATGCGGATGACCGGCATGGCGTCGCGATGGGCGCTGACGCCCAGGCCGGTCACGACGATTCCGTCGAGGCCCTTCGGCAACAGTGCCCGCAGGGGCACGAACGCCGTGATGCTCTCGTGCCCAGGCGGCATGGCCCAGAAAAGCGGGTGCACCGTGAATCCGTGGCTGTCGAAGTTGCTCTTGGCCAGGACCACGGTGTCGGGCCACGTGCGGCTGAGGATGATGTCCATGGGCGAGATGGTTACGTCGCCCACGATGCGGCGGCGCTCGCGCGTGTCAACCAGTTGGCCGAGGTCGTAGGCCCCTTTGAATTTCTCGCGGGCGTACACGAAGAGTTGCCAGAAGTCCACTACGTCGGTGTCGTCGGCGAACATGTAGTCGGTGTTGGTGTAGCCGGCGCCCAGGTTGAGCGGCGGCAGGCCGGCGCCCTGGACGGAGGCCTCGTCGCCGCCGGTATAGTCGGTCTGCGCCCCCGCGGCGGCGGCGATGTCGGCGTTGCCGGTTGAGTCGATGACGGTCTTGGCGAGCACCACGCCGCGCCCCTCGGGCGTGGCCACGATGGCGCCCTTGACGACGTCGCCTTCGACGAACGCCCCGACGCCCATCGCGCCGAACCAGATTTCGGTGCCCGCCTTGCGGTTGGCGCGGCGCCAGCATTCTATCTTGCCGACGACCTCGTTGGCGGCCCCCAGTTCCTTGACGGCGGCGTCGATCTCGGCCGTGAAGCCGCCGCGGTATCCGAAGTAGTACTTGGAGATCATGCCGGTCGTGCCGACGCCGCCCAGGCCGTGCAGGTACTCAACGAGCAGCGTCTTTGCGCCCTGGCGTCCCGCGCCGATGCCGGCCGGCGCGCCGCCCGTTCCGCCGCCGATGACCACCACGTCGTACCGGCCGAGCACGCGCAGGCCGCGCGCTTCGCTCGGAACCGTCGGCAGGCCCGTCTGCGTGGGGCGGACGCCGACGAGGATTTCCTTCACGTCGCCCGGCGCGGCGGGTACGACCGGCCCACCGGGGACCTTCGCGCCCTTCACGGCACCGCTCCCTGACGGTCGCGGCTCTGAAACGGCGGGCAGAGACTTGGCCTCGGCGGCGGCTGCCGCGCCGATCTTCGTGCCCAGGTCCATCAGGGCGAGCGGACGGAGGAGCCGGGCCGCCTCTTCGCGCGGCACGTCGGCGCAGCCGCCCACCAGGTACATCCGCGGCACGCCCGCCGGGCGGAACGCACCCAGGTCGCCCGCGCCGGCGCCCTTGACGGGGTCGGGCGGAACCTGGAAGAGGACCTCCGAGGCATCGACCTGGCCCAGGTGGAAGGTCTTATCGCGAGCGGTCTGGTCGGCGGCCGCCAGGGCGGCGTACGAGCCGCCGGCTGCCGACAACTGGAGGGTGTACTCGTAGATTTCGTGCGTCTTGTTCGCGGCGGCAAACGTCAGGCCGACCTTGCGGACCTGAACGGCACCGCTCCCTGACGGTCGCGGCTCTGAAATGGCCGGCCCTGCGGTCGGCTCGCCGCCGACGACCACGCGATGGAAGACTTGCGGCCCGCGCGGATACGGCTGGGCCTGGGCCCCGGCCATGCGTGCCACCCAGGCCCGGTCGGTGGCGTCGATGATGACCTTAGCCAGGACCGCCTGCCGCCCGCTCCGGTTGGCCATCACGATGCCGCAGGGCTGCCCGGCCTCGTCGCGCAGGACGTCTGTGGCGAAGCAGCCGAAGAGGAAGTCCACCTTGGCGTCGAGCAGCGCCTGGTCCAGCACTCGCTTCACCTGGAGCGGCTTGGCCAGGCGCGCAAACGGCTTCGGGGCCGGCGCGGGGGGCGGCGGCTGTGCGGCGGCGGCCGTGTCGGGCTTCGTGATGCGGACTTCGCCGATGAGCAGACGCTTGGCGTCCGCCGCCTTCGTCACGTTGAACCGCACGTACCGCACCTTGTCGCCCACGGGCGCTGTCACCAGCACCACGGGGCCCTGGACGCGGTCGCACTTCACGGCGGCCACGTCCTTCCACGCCTTCTTGTCGAGGCTGGTCTGCACCAGGACGCTCTCGGCGTTGAAGTCCCCGCCATCGCGGTAGAAGGGCAGGATGGCGGCCTCCTTGACGTCCTGCTCCGAGCCCAGGTCGCACGTGATGGCCACGTCGCCGGGGTACTCGACGCTTTCGGTTTCGGGCTTGGAGCAGGCGCCGTCCGAGAGGCGTCTGGGCGGCGAGGTGTCGGGGTGCCGGCCGCCGGAGGGCAGGGAGGCCTCGTACTTCAGCGGGAGTTGGTTCGGGCTGGCGGCCAGGGGCGCCGGTTCCGCCTCGGCCGAGAAGATTCTCTGCGCCAGGGGCGACGCCGGCGTCTCGCCTTCTTCAAGCCACAGGCGCAGCGTGGCGCACATGTCTTCGCCCAAGTACGGGCGCGGCGCGGCCAGGAAGACGGTGGCCCCCGCCTGGGCGGCGGCCGCGGCGGCCGTCACGCCGCCCGTCGAGCCGCCCACCACCACCACGTCCACGCTGTACGCCACGGGGATGCCGCGGGCTGATTCCTTCACCATGGGCTGGGCCTGTGCGGCGGCCTGCGCGGCCGCCATGCCGACGAGTGCCGCAAGCGATACGCCGATGCCGAGTGCGTTCATTGCCGGGACCTTTCCTTGCTGACAGGAGTTGCCCGCCGGAAGTATAACCGTCGGCCGGCGGAGTTGGTAGCGTGTAAGCCGACGGGGCCCGCGCCGCCGGCGCTTGAGCCGCGGCCGTAAGGCCGCGGGCGGCCCGGCGCCTGCGCCGACGCCATCGGGCGCGGGTCGCGCGCCCGCCCGCCTGCCGGCCGGCGGGCGGCTCGAAGGCGGGGCGCGCGGCGTAAAAAATCGCCGCCGGCAGCCCCCGTGCAAGAACCGCCGGCGGCACAACGGCTGGGCTTCCTCGTAGTCGGGAAGTTCCCCCTCAGCGTCCGGCCCGCCCGGGCGGGCATCTCTTCCCACCGAATCTGATTGTAGCCGAGGGGGGCGATGCAAGTGGGCGAAAACAGAAATCGCGGCTCGATGCGTTACTCGCGCCACTCAAACGGACGCGGTGCGATCAGGTACAGCCTCCGCAGCGCCACGTTGCACGCGAGGCCCAACGCCAGGAACGAACTGAGGAGGCTCGACCCGCCGTACGACATCAGCGGCAGCGGGATCCCCGTAATCGGCGCGAGGCCGATGCTCATGGCGATGTTCAGGAAACTCTGCGCGGCAAAGAGGGCCACAACGCCCACCACCAGCAGTTTGCCGTACGGCTCGGTCGTCGAGAAACTGATGTCCAGCCCCAGGACGCACAGGACGCCGTACAGGACGACAACGCCCACGGCCCCCAGGAGGCCGAACTGCTCGGCCAGCGTCGGGAAGAGGAAGTCCGTGTGGGCCTGCGGCAGCAGGCCGTAGCGCGTCTGCGTGCCGTGGAGCCAGCCCTGGCCCGCCAGGCCGCCGGCTCCGACGGCGATCTTGGCCTGGAAAAGTTGGTGGCCGGGGTCGTCCAGGAGCGAGCCGAAGAAGAACCTCAGGGCGTCGAAACTCCGGGGACTCGCCCCCGCGTCGAGGGCCTCAAAGAGCCGCTGCCGCGCCTCGGCGAACTCGGCCTTGTCTTTGCCCCAGGAGATGGCCGTTGCCAGGCGCCACAGGCGGAACCGCCACTCCGAGGCGATCTCGCGGACGAGGCCGGTCTTCTCTTCATCGGTGAGCGCTGCTTTTCGAGCCGATGGCCCGACGTCGACAGGCTCGGAAGCGGGCCCGACATTGCCGGCCGCGGCTTCCTCCGCCGGCTCGGCCAGCGCGAAGTGCAGCCGCTCGGCGCACCCGTGCAGCAGCCACGAGTCGATCCGCATCCGCTGGTATCCCCGCAGCGACGAGTAGAACACCGGCACCATCGCCAGGCCCATCAGGATTACCAGCAGGAGGTGCTTGCCCTTGGCCCCGGCCGCAAACAGCATCAGGAACAGCACCGGCAGGAACATCATGGCCGTCCCGAGGTCCGGCTGATACAGCACCAGGGCTGTCGGCACGAGGGCCATCAGGAACGGCGCCAGCAGGCCCGTGAACGTGCGGTAGTTCTTCCGGTACCGCAGATAGTACGCCAGCGACATGATGAAGGCGATCTTCGTCAGTTCCGACGGCTGGAACTTCATCACCCCCGGGATGGCGATCCACGAGTAGGCGTGGTTGGTCGGGTAGATGATGCCCGGAATGATCAGGTCGAACTTCCGCATCAACGCCAGCATCGCCAGCAGCGCCAGGCTCGCGCCGTAAAGGGCGTAACTTGCGCGCGCGATGCGGACGTAACTGGGAACGAGGGCCAGCGCGAAGACCGCCAGGCTGGCGGCGGCAAAGATGATCTGGCGCTCGGCCAGACTTTCCAGGAATGGCGGGCAGTCGGCCCGCCCCGCCGTCGCCGCGTAGATGCCGGCGATCCCCAGCCCCACGAGCACGAGCGCGATCGCCACCAGCAGCCACGGAAACCGGTACCAGTAATCGCTTCGAAGCATGGTCGTTGTGCGTGCCCGCGCCTTGTGGACCGGCGCGGGCCAAGTATAATGAACCCCGCGGAGGTCGGCCAGTGCTTCGCGCGAAAGACACGACAACCCGCAAACGAATAACGCCGGGAATCGGCAATCGTAGTTCGGGAATCGGGCAACAGGCAACAGATCGCGGAACCTGGGACTTGGAATTGCCGTTGTGGCTGGCGGCCGGCCTGCTTCTGGCCGCCGCCCTGGGCGGATGCTCCCGGCGCGATGTCCTCACGGCCCGCCTGCGCGAGATGCCCGACGACTACGCCCGCCGCGTTGTCGCCGACGCCGTCTGGGCCGGCGGCTCGGTCTACACCTGGGCCGAGCGTCGGACCCTGCGGCTGGACCTCGTGCGCACCGATCACCTCCCGGGCGCCCAGGCGGCGAGCGACGAGGTGTGGCTCGTGGACCTCGCCGGCGGCCGCGTGCGCATCGAGAAGCCTGCCGCCCGACAGGTCATCACGTACGACGGGGCAGCGTGGCGCGCGTTCGTGGCGGGCAAGGCGTCGGCCGACCTGGAACTTCGCGCCGCCGCCGCAGGCGACGTGGCCCTGGCGCGGGCCCTGGCCCCGCTCCCCTTCAGCCTGCTGGAACCGGGCCTCCGCATCGAGTACGTCGGCACGCGCACCGGGCCGGGCGAGGCCCGCACGTGGGACCGCCTGCTCGTCACGTACGCCGGCGGGGGATACCAGCCAGGCGACCGCACGGTCCTGGAGTTCGACCGCGAGACGCACCGCCTGGACGCGGCATTCATCTCCTGGGCCGAGGCGCCTTTCCTGGGCGGCATGCTCCGCGTGGAAATGGATGAATGGCGGACGGTGGCGGGCCTGGCGCTTGCGCACCGATGGCGGCTGACGCCCGTGGACGAGGCGGGCAGGCCCACCGGCCCCGTGCGGTACACGTTCCGGGTGCGAAGCGCGCGGTTCGACGTGCCCGCAGGCTGGGGCGCGTTTTCACGGCCGTAGGCGCGGCGCCGGCGCACGTTTAGCCGCGGCCGGTACGGCCGCGGCGGGCGGCATGCCCACGCCGCTGTTGCGTGGGCATGCTTGGCGCCGACGATGAGAGCATGCCCAGCAAACGGCGTGCTGGGCATGCCACCCACCGGCGGCGGCGAGACGCGGCGCTGCGTCGCCGTACCGGCGACGGCTAAGAAGCTGTTTCACAGCCCTCCGGTCACTTGCCGGAGGCGGTTGAAGCAAATGATGCTGGCGGCCAGATCGTGA
>Ga0194113_10006882_pt1 | contig 14329 bp, 16 predicted proteins | sample TA2MahC200mmetaG_FD_146193 | JGI IMG/M metagenome (GOLD analysis project Ga0194113, IMG submission 146193) | Freshwater microbial communities from Lake Tanganyika, Tanzania - TA2015017 Mahale Deep Cast 200m | ecosystem: Environmental > Aquatic > Freshwater > Lake | place: Tanzania: Lake...
ATGACTCGCGCACACCCTTGCGGCGCCCGTCAATGACGGGGCGGATGCCGACCTTGGGAAGATTTCCGATAAGGCGGTGCTCGGAAGGGATCTTCGCAGCCATAGTTGGATCTCCCTAGTTCAAATTCGCCGGAATGATCATGAAGGAGAATTTGTGCAGATGTGCAGTTCCATGCCTTGCACGGCTCCGCTCGCTGAAGCAGTGGCTAAGATTACCAGAATAAGGGTTGAATGTCAAGCGAGCGCATACGGTAGAGATGTCGGGCGCCGAAGTTGCTCCGCACATGGGGAACCCTGCTAGACGATCGCGAACGCGCGTACCGGGAAGCTGCTAAAATTCTTGATCATCGTGGGAACAGCAAAGAACTTGAAGCCCTTTTCGGGAATGGAGCCGAGATTGCAGAGATGCTCAACGATAGGTATGTCAGCGGCAAGGAGCACTGTGTGAGCGGGTCGTGTGAGATCATCGGTATTATCGATGTTGACCGAATCGATCCCGACCAGAGCGGCTCCTGCCCGGACCAGATATTCGGCTGACATCTTTGTCAGAAAGGGATTTCCCTCGAAGTATTGATTCGTGTTCCAATAGCGATCCCATCCCGTGTGAACCAGCACGGCTTTGCCCCGAACATCGATGTTTTCAAAGATGTTCTGGTCGATGGCCCTCTCCGGATCCTTTTTCCGCATGACGACGCCATCGAGGTTTGCCAATGAGCCGAGCGGCAACTGGGAAAGGTCCTTGCCGTCTGGGTACCTGTGAAAGGGGGAATCGAGATAGGTTCCTGTGTTGGCCACCATCTCGATCTTTCCTATAAGGAATTCGGTCCCGTCAGCGTACTGTCGGCGCGATTCTTCTCGGCCCTGATATTCAGAGATACGGGGTGGAGGGAGTCCACGGTAGGTGATCAGCCCGTGTTCGATCGGGTGGCTGAGATCAATAAGAGAGTTGCTCATTTCGGCGCCCGATCAGGTCTCCCCGGAATCACCGGTCTTTTGCTCGGGCGCTGGAGGGGACTCCCGGTCTTCGAGATTCGATTGCTCGATGTTGAGTTCCTGAAGATCTTTGGTGAGGCTCGCCCGCACGGCGGCGGCCCGCTCTTCCTCCTCATCAGTTGAGGAGCGCGAGAGCTCCCGAACCTTCATGAAGATTCTCGTACCCAGGAACACGATCACTACGCCCATGATTAAGAGTATCGTCTCGTACATGCTCATCGTAGGCTCTCCCGAAGCAATCGTTACTGAACTGCTGGCTCCAGCATCTGGATTGTCCCTTGCTGCGCGTCTATTTCGACCTCGATGCCGATGGGAATAGTGAATTTGTTTTCGATGTGCCCGATCATGGCACCAGACCATGCGGGGACACCGAGCGGCTTGATGTGATCGCGGAACACTTCTTCGAGCGTCAGCGATCCATATCCTTCACCCGGGCCGCAGTTGGTACATTTTCCAAACACCATTCCGGCGAGTTTGCCGAGAATGCCTGCAAGCTTCAATTGCGTTAACATTCGGTCGACACGATAGATCTGCTCATCGGTCTCTTCGAGAAAGAGAATGTGGTGTTCCCAATCCGGAAGATAGGGGGAGCCGATCATGGAAGCGAGGACGCTCAGATTTCCTCCGACGCACCTTCCCCGTGCTCTGCCGGGCGTGATGACCTCGATGCGGTCTTTTGTCTGGGCAAGGGTATCGCCAGGGGTGGCGGGATTCCGAAGGATGGCGGACTCCCCCTCCATGAGAATGCGCTTCACGTAGTCGGTAGAAAAGCTGTTCCAGGTCGATATCCCCACCGGGCCATGGAATGTCACGAGGCCGCACTCGGCATAGAGAGCCACGAGCAGGGAGGTGGCATCGCTGTAACCCATGATGATCTTCGGATTCTTCCGGATACATTCGTAGTCCAGCAGGGGGAGGATCCGGTTAGACCCCCAGCCGCCGCGAACGCACAGGAGAGCCTTGACAGAGGGATCGGCGAACATCCGGTTGACGTCTTCTGCGCGGTCGCTGTCCTTGCCCGCCAGGTATCCGTACCGATCGAGCACGTGATCCCCGGGCAAAACCTGAAGGCCAAGCGCTTGAAGGGATTCCTTGATGATCTCTATGTCTACCGTCTGAAATGTCGCGCCGGCAGGATTGACAAGGCCGACCGTATCGCCTGGTTGCAGCCGGCGAGGTTTCAAGATGGTCGACAGCGCAAACCCGGTTGTAGCTGGAAGAATTGCCCGAGCGAACAGGCCCGTGAGTGCGAGACTTCTCAGGAAGGTTGGCCGATTCATTTGGAACCTTTGGAGGGAAGGGGGAACCAGGGGAGGTTCGAAACCACAAGGATCGCAAGCCCCGCAACGATGAGCAGGTCAGCGAGATTGAAAATTGCCGTTCTCCAGGGTCCGACGACTATCATGACAAAGTCGACCGCAGCGCCGCCTCTCCCAAGGCGATCGGTGAGATTGCTGAGTCCACCGCCCAGCACGAGGGAGAGTGCAAACACCTCCACAGTCTTGAGTTTGCCACTGGTAAGCGTGAACAGCCAGAAGCGGGCCTCCGCAGGGAGATCCGAGCCGATGCCGAGCATCGCCCCGTGGTTTTCTGAGTATTGCAGGTGGAAGATGTCGTTGAACACTCTCAGCGGCTCATTGACGGCAAGCGTATGACGAGCGACTGTTTTTGCAGCTTGATCACAGCCAATGCAGGATATCGCCACCAGCAGCGTGAGAATGACGCGTTGAGTCCGTGTCATGCTCATTTCTCCGAAGCGATGTGCAACACGGGTTCTAGGCGATCCAGTTCTTTGTCTCCCTCGTAGTATACCCGCTCGAGAAACAAGCCCGACGGTGGAGCAGTGAGTCTCGCAGGTATATCCGACGCTATAGTAAGAAATCTTTTGAGATCGTTCAATGTGAGTTTGCCCCGACCAACTTCCACAATCGCACCCACCATCTGCCGCACCATCTTCCAAAGGAAATGTGAGCCTGTGACCCGTATCAAGATCAGATCTCCGCGCTCTGCAATTTGGATGTTCTTGATCTGGACCTTCGTCGATTTTTCCTCAGGATCGTCAGCCGTGAAGGATCGGAAATCCTTCATCCCAATGAAGAGTCCTGCCGCCGAGCGCATACGATCGATGCGAAGCTGATCTTTGATCCACCAGACGTGGCGCTTTCCGAAGGCGGTCCTTCGTCGGGAGATTTGGTACACGTAGCTGCGTGAGAGAGCATGAAGCCGAGCGTGGAACCGGGGCGGTGCCTTCTCGATGTGTAGCACATTGATGTCGGGGGGAAGCTCATCGTTGATCTTCATCCGCAGGATCTCCGGGCCCAGAACTGTCTGCGCGTCAAGGTGGGCCACTTGTTGAAGAGCGTGTACGCCGGCATCCGTTCGGCCGGAACCGTACAGCTCGAAATCTCGTGTTCCGAGAACGGTCCCTATGGCGCTCTCGAGCTCTCCCTGGATGGTTCGCGCATTCTTTTGCGTTTGCCATCCACTGTAGCGGGTACCTTCATATTCAATGAACACTCTGAAGCGTCCCATTGTTCTATCAGCAAGAGCCTCCGGATCGCTCCACCTGCTGCAGATTCGAGGGGACCTGGGGCGAAGAAAGCAGGCGTATGAATTGCTCCCAACGTACCTCCGGGCGATCTGCAGTTCCCCCGCCGGATTCAATGTGTCCCTTCACCAGATCCTGGCCGAGGTTGTAGTTGATGACGTAACTGCGATAGGTGTCGATGAAATGGACCCGTTGTCTTGCCCGCTCACGTGACATAAGAGCGTAGGTCATCAGGAACTCCTCGGCTTCTTCCCGGGTGAACTTCCCGTCCAGATACCGGCGTGCGGCTTCATTGTGTGCATAGTTCAGGCGAACGACAAGCTGATGGATGATATAGTATTGCGCAACCCGCCGGTGATCCAGGCCAGCCAGAGGGAAGAGGACGTCCTGTTCGAATTGTATGCGTTGGTTTCCGGGAAACACGACGTCGATTCCAAAATTCGCCGTGCCTTCTGCAATCAGCGATTGAGGACTGAAGAGCGCATAGACGGTAAACTCCACCCAGTCGCGCTCCTTGGCAAGGTTCTTCTCAAGGAGAGTATTGTAGACGTGATGCCCGGGATATCCCTCATGTGCCGCGAGGTCAACAGCCCGATCGATGTGGATGGGGAGGTCGGCGTTGATCTGAATGAGGCTGAAGCCGTTGCCTTTGAACCAGTTGTATCCGCTCCACGGCTTGTTCTTCACGTACTCAAGATTGAATCTCTCGTTCGCCGGGAGTTCAACACGGATTCTTGTCCGACTTCGGCATTCTGCGATCGCTGCTTGAAACACCGCGTCGAGCTTCTCGGTCGAAATAACAAACGATTTGCGAAACGTTTCGTAACGGTCTGCCAGAGGTCCTGACCCGGGCAGAAGAGATTCGAGCCCTCGCAGGATTTCTTGAAAGTCCTGTTCCGTGTGTACCGGAGGCTTGACATCATACAGGGCTTGTGTCTCCTCCTCGAACGACATCTGTTTCCCACCGAGCATACCGATGCGCGCGATCATTGCCTCCAGCTGCTTGATGAGGTACCGTTTCCGCATTTCCGTCATTTCATCAGCAGGATGGATTATCGTTCCGCGCAACGTTTCCAGGATGCTGGTCGCTGAACGCTGGATGGCCTCAAGGGACATTCCGGCTCGCTTGATCTCATCACGCCAAGCTGCCGGGCCGTAGTAGGCATCGACATAGTTCTCGTCGTGTTCCCCCACGGCAAGTACAAGTTTCATGTAGGACTCAGCTAGATGATGCATCGGTCGTATCGGCTAAGCAGGAAGAACTCACAATGGAAGATGATACTCGACTTTCCGATCTGCGCAACGACAGGATCTGTTTCCCAATATCATACGAGGATTGTGATCGATCCGCAAGACTGCATTCCCGCTATTCCCGGCAACTCCTTTGAAAATATTATCTTAGCTATTTTCTTGACCGAATAGTGCAACGCCTGGGACTTTTTCCGTATAACTTGAGTATGGATCCGGACCTGTGAACCGATCAGCATAATGGTTGACCACAGTGGATCGAGAGGCGTTCCGCTCACAGCTGATCTCTCTGGACGCTCTCTGTTCATTCAAGTATACTGTCAAAACCAAATGAGGGAAAACAACATGATGGTGCAACTGAAACAACTTCGTCGGTGGCCGATTGCCGTCGTTCTGAGTTTGTTTGCACTAGGATGCCAAGAGGGCAAAATCGTTGACGCACCGGTTCTGCTGGAAAGAGGAGAGCTCATTTCTACGAATTCCTTGGGCACCTATTCTCCCACTCAGATTCAACAGATACTTGCCGCGATGAATGCAAACCTTCCCTATTCCTTGACGAATTCTGTTCAGGTCATCTCTGTCCAATATGTCAGCGTTGATGGCGATGGCAAGAGCGAACACCTCTCGGGGGCTCTTATGATCCCTTCAGGTACGACACTTCGACTTCCATTGCTAAGCTTGCAGCACGGGACGCAGACAAAACGTGATCTAGTGGCGTCCCAATCGCCGGTGAGTTCGGTGGAGGGCATCGTAGGTTTGGTTTCGGCCTCAGCTGGATATGTGACTGTGGTCCCCGACTATCCGGGTTTTGGAATATCAAATCGAATGCACCCGTATCTTCATGCAAGGTCGCTTGTCCCGGGTGTTGTTGATTTCATGCGGGCTGCACGATCGTACTGTGCGAACAACGGGGTTGCACTGGATGGGCGAATATTCTTGACAGGGTATTCTGAGGGAGGATATGTCACGCTAGCTTCTCAAAAGGAAATCGAAAAGAATTACTCGAATGAGTTCAATCTAGCTGCCGTTGCGCCAATGGCCGGCCCTTACGATCTCCGCGGTACAATGCAGAACATGTTTCAACAGGGCACGTACAGCACACCGGCGTACATCGCATTCTTTCTCACAGCCTACGACGACCTGTACAACTGGAACCGATTGAGTGGCTTTTTCAAATCTCCCTATGCCTCAAGGATGAGAGGATTGTTCGACGGTTCAAAGACATGGGGGGAAGTCGTAAGTCAGTTGCCATCCAGCTTCTCAGAGCTTATGAATCCCGATTTTGTGGCAAGGGTACTGGCCGGAACGGAAACAGCGGTCATTTCCGCGATTGACGAGAATACTCTGCTGAACTGGGCACCCAGATCTCCCATCCATTTCTTCCATGGCGATGCCGATGATGTATCTCCGTATCAAAACGCATTGACTGCTGTGGCTGCCCTGAAAGCAAATGGCGGTACCGACATCAAGCTGACAACGATTGCGGGCGGAAACCATGCAACGGCTAGTCTGCCATCCGTGCTCGGCGCGATCGACTGGTTTGAGAGCATACGGACCGGTGGCCAAAGAAAAGTGACACGTCCTCTGTCGTAAAGACCGGCAGGATGCAGTCCGTTATGCAGGCATTTTGCCTACGAACGGAATCAAACAGCTCGTAGATGCAATCCCTGCATTCAGCGATGCGACAGCGAGTAGAAAAGGAACGAAGGGGCGGCAGACACCGGCTTCATGAGTCAGCCGAGAACAAGTCTGTGAATTTCTGGGGGGCCGGTACGATCTTTCTTTTCTCGTAGTCAAAAAAGACGATGCCGGTCTTTGCCCTCGCTATCTCTTTGCCGTTGCCGCGATTCGTCACTTTGTACACAAAGTCACAGCCGTGAGTTTGAAGATCGGTCACGGCCATCTCAATCCTTGCGACGTCACCGTAGAACGACTCTGAGCGATAGACGATCACGACGTCTGCCATGATGATGCTGCGCCCGTCGACGTCGACCTCGGTGAAACCGTACTGGCGCAGGAACTGCACCCTTGCTTCGTGAAGCAGCGAGAGAAGCGCATCATTCCCCAGATGGCCGCCGTAGTTGATATCTGTAATGCGCAAGGGGATCTCGGTGGCGAAGGGGAACTGCTCTGGCAGTTCAAGCTTAACGCGTGGCACGGGTTTCATATTTCTCAATGGTGATGGGTGTGAGGTCAATATCATGGGAAATCAGGAGACTCGTCAATTGCGTTGTGATCGTGACGAATGCCTCCGCTAATCGTGGCGAGTATGAAACCTCTTGCCATCGTCAGGCGTATCTTTGGCTGAGGCAAATCCGATGATCAAATTCCTGCTGTGGCTCATCCTGCTGGTGTTGTGCTGGCCGGTGGCGCTGCTTGCGCTGTTTCTGTATCCCATCGTCTGGATTCTTCTTCTCCCGTTCCGTCTCCTCGGCATCGCCGTTGATGCGGTTTTCCAGTTCCTGAGGGCGATCCTGCTTCTTCCTGTGCGCGTCCTTAGAGGTTCGCCCGCCCGCTAGAGATCAAGAAAGCCACCCACTCTGAAAGTCGGTGGCCTCACGTGCGGCTTGTAACCCTGCCATCTCTTTCAGCCTCCCTCCAAGAGGGCCGTGCTGAGCTCGGGAAACCGGCTGTCCTAGGCATTCCCCATGTGAATGACATCGTCCCCGAATTTCTTGCGGATCTTGTCGATCGCCTCCAGCATCTGGGACCGTCTCTCGCTTTCTGGAAAGAGCTCGAGCTCAAGTTGTGTCTGGTCGATGAGGTGAGACGCCCTCACGCCCAGGAGCCGCACAGGCAGACGGCGTGTGTAGGCGGCACTCATGAGTTCTTTCATGGTCTGGAACACCACCGCGTCATCGTAAGTTGGTGCGATTGTTTCGGCGCGGGTGACAGTATCGAAGTTTGAATAGCGCAACTTCAGTGTGAAAGTACGCGCTTTCAGGTGCCGGTAGCGGAGAGAGGAGCACACCTCCTCCACCAGCGAAAAGAGGATTTTCTCCAGTTCGGCCTGGTCGGCGATGTCGTTCGAGAAGGTCTCTTCGTTTCCGATGCTCTTCCGGGGATGTTCAGTGGTCAGATATTCCGGCCCTATGCCGTTGGCCACCTCGTGAATCCACAGGCCATATTTGCCAAGTATCTTCGTCACGTCTTTCCTGGAGACCGCCTGCAGGTCGCCGACGAGCGTGAAGCCCTTCCGCCTCAGCAGATCACCTGTCTTCTTGCCGACGCCCGGAATCACGTCGATGGGGAGGGGGGCGAGGAATTCCATCTCCGTGCCATGCGGGACGTAAATGACACCAGCGGGTTTCACCGTCCCTGCGGCGATTTTCGCCACGGATTTGTTCGAAGCGAGCGAAATTGTGCATGGCAGGTAGAATTCTCTCCACACAATCTTTTGCAGCTTCCTGATGAATCCGGGCAGGTCGTTATCATACAACACCTCGCATCCCGTGAGGTCGAGATACATTTCATCAATCGAGGCACGCTCGACGACGGGCGCCAGTTCCAGGATCCGTCGGTAGAGCTTGTTGGAGTACGTTGTATACTTGGCGAAGTGGCTCCGAACGACGACCGCGCTCGGGCAGAGGCGAAGCGCGTGCGCCGTTGGCATGGCAGAGCGGACGCCGAACGCGCGTGCCTCGTACGATGCAGATGCAACGACGCCTCGCCCGCTCGGTGATCCACCGACGATGACCGGTTTGCCGTTGAGGGATGGATCCTTGATTCGTTCGACGGAGACGTAAAAGCAATCGAGATCAAGATGTGCGATATACCGCTTCTGGCATTGCATGTGATTCAACCCAGAGAGTTCACGTCATAGGACTGCTGCTGGTGGCTTCGGCCAATCGCGCGAGTGGCTCACCTGAGAGTCGATACACGGTCCACTCGTCCATCGGCACGGCACCGAGCGACTCATAGAATCGAATTGAAGGCTCATTCCAGTTCAGCACCGCCCATTCGAGCCTGCCGCATTTTCGTTCTTTCGCAAGCCGGGCAAGATACGTGAGCAGAGCTTTGCCTACGCCCTTGCCCCGCATCGGCGGTCGGACAAAGACATCCTCCAGGTAGATGCCAGGCCGGCCGAGGAAGGTGGAGAAAGAATGAAAAAAGAGAGCATACCCAACCGGTTCGTTGTCGTAGTAGGCGAATACAACTTCGGCGACCGGTCGTTCTCCGAAAAGCGTCTCTTCTAGGATTTCTTCGTCCGTAGCAACCTCGTGGGTGAGGCGTTCGTATTCAGCCAGCTCCTTGATGAATCTGAGGATGAGGGGCACGTCCTTTTTCTGTGCCGGTTCGATTTTCAGGCGCGGGCCGGAAAAGGGCGAGGGCATTGAATTTTCTCCTTCAGTCATTCCTGCACTATCACATCGACCGTTTCTCCGCTTCTGGTGGTCGGACCAGCGGACGAAGTTGATAGCCCTTGGCGGCGAGTTGGTCTTGGCTCTTCTGAATGAATTCAAGCACGGCTTCGGCGGGGATAGCCTGAGCGATGCCGTACTGGATTTCCATTTTTCGTTCTATGAAGATGTCGCCCCGATATGGTTCGTACGGATCGTAGTCCACGTTCCATTCCCTTATCGAAGGGGAGAGTACGAAGGACGCCTCTGCGGGAATCATCTTCACGAGCCCAACCAATTCGAAGTTCGGTATCCCGTCACGTATCGCAAGCGCTATGGCCCCGCTCGATCCCGGCGAAACGACCGCGTCGACCAGGAAGGAGCCTGAACCGGTCTTGGTCGGAATGCTCACAATTCCTTTCGTTATCATCTTGTATCCGGAAGGATACCCGAAGAGGTAGACAAAAGTGCCCCACTCCAGCTCTCTGGCCTTTCCGAAGGGATATGTGAAGACTCTGACGCCGACTGTCTGCTGTGGTGTAAGCTTCTGTCCCAGAATGGCGATATCGGATTGCCGATCGAGGGCAAGGATCTCCAGTGCGGTGCCGCCGGCCACTTCATTCAGGAAGTTCAGCTGACTGGTTTTCACCGCAAAGCTCCTGACAAAGGGCGTGGCCGCACCGTCTTCTCCACGATGGTACGAAATCGCCGTGTCCCGGTGGCTCACCACGTGGGCACAAGTGAGAAGCGCAAGCTTCCCGTCTTCGTTGTAAATGACTGTGGCCGTGCCGGCAGTGGTGTGATGTTGGAAGCCAAGTCTCTCTTGTCGAGCCGACAGTGACTGTGGCGTGATGTCTGGCAGTGTGACTGAATCTACCAGCGGAAACGCGTAGCTCTTGTAGTGGGCCATAACCGTCAGTCGTTTCACACTCTGGCTGATCTCCTCAAGCTGCTCGGAGCATCCCTTATAGGGGAACTCTGAATCGTACTTTCCATCAAGCAGGGTGGGATAGACCTGTCTATAGACTGATGAAGTGCACGATGACAAGATGAGCACAGGGAGAACGAGGGTGAGATACGCACTATAGGTTTTCATGGCTGCTCCGCCCCGTATTCGGTGCGATGATGCAGCGGGGCCCTCAGCAGAAGGGAAGATGTTCAGTCGGGATAGATAAATGTCACATCCAGTACAATGTCGGGATGAAGGCTCTTTGCGACCGGACATGTACGGGCAACGTACTCAAGTTTCTCCCGGTATGCCCGGGGAATACCTCTCGGGCAATCGATACGTACGACGATCCGCACGATCCGCCGCGGTGGGTCCGTGCTCATGTGTTTTTCGGCGCAGGCCTTCGTTCCGTCCAGTTTGACATTATCGTGATGGGCAAAGAGTGCCATCGTTGTCAGTTTGCAGGTTACGAGAGCAGTGACGACGAGATCGGTAGGAGAGAAGCTCTCGCCCCGCCCGTAGTTGTCGGTCGGGGCATCCGTAATGAGCTCGACCTGACTGGGTCCATGGACCGCCTTGCAGCGAAGCTCTCCCAGATATTGCTCAGTTTGAGGAACCATGGTAGCAGCGTTGTGGCGTTCGGGTAAATTGTGGACAGTGAAGAGCAGAAAGTGAAGAGTAGACCGCGTCGGTGCAACGCGTCCACTACGTGAGCTGTGCCAGGTTTGCCTTCAGTTTATCAAGACTAATCTTGAAGCTAGATTGCTTCTCCCGCTCTCGCTCGACGACTTCCTTCGGAGCGCGTTGCACAAAGGAAGGGCTACTCAGCTTGTTTTCGATCCCCTCAAGTGCCTGCTGCAGTCGGGCGATCTCCTTCTGCAGTCGGACACGCTCGGCGTTGATGTCGATAAGCCCCGCCAAGGGAACGAAGATTTCCGCAGCGTCGATGACAGCGCTTGACGCGAGTTTTGGCGTTAGAGTGGAAGAAATGATTTCGATTTCGTTTACGCGCGCCAGCTTTTTCAGGTACTTCCCATACGATTCAAATACCAGCTCTCGGTGGCTCGAGGTTGGTCTGACCTGCACCTTGACCTCTTTTCCGGGCGGGATGTTGTGTTCGCCGCGGATGTTTCGTACGGCGTTGACCACGTTTTGGACAAAGGCCATATCGTCTTCAGTCTTCTCGTCGATCCACCGTTTGTTGCAGGCAGGGAATGCGGCGTGCATGAGCGTCTTTCCCTTGCGCTCTGCGAGGTGTTGCCAGAGTTCTTCTGTGACAAACGGCATCACCGGGTGCAGCAAGCGAAGCGCCTGGTCGAAAATCCATAGGGCCCGCTGCAAAACGATTCGCTTCATATCGTTCGGTTCATCGCCATAGAACCGGGTCTTCACCAGCTCGACATACCAATCGCAGAAATCATGCCAGATGAAGTCGTAGAGAATCCTGCTCGACTCGTTGAGATGGAATTCGCCGAGTGACACATTGAAATCCCTGACGGCATGATTCAACCTCGACAGGATCCACCGGTCGGCAAGATCAAGATGCTCTTCCGGTAATTGATCGATGGCATCGTCGTTTGCCGCGAGCTGAAGATCGGACTTGTTCATCAGCAAGAAGCGACCGGCGTTCCAGATCTTGTTGGCAAAGTTGCGGCCGATCTCGCACCTGTCTGCCGAGAACAGGACATCCTGACCGAGCGGGGAGAGGTATGCGACGGTGAAGCGTAACGCGTCGGCTCCATATTCTTCTATGACGTCCAACGGATCCGGTGAATTGCCCAGCGACTTACTCATTTTGCGACCCTGAACATCCCGGATGATGCTCGTGAAATACACATCCCGGAACGGAACAAGTTCATTATCGCTCGTCCTCGGCCGGCCGTCGGAGCCGGGCTCTCCTCGAAGGAACTCCATGTTTGCCATGATCATCCGCGCGACCCAGAAGAAAATGATGTCCGGTCCGGTCACGAGCGTACTGGTGGGATTGAAGTACCGAAGGTCCTCGTTATCTTGTGGCCAGCCGAGAATGGAAAACGGCCAGAGCCACGACGAAAACCACGTGTCGAGCACGTCGTCGTCCTGGGTGACGGGTGTGCCGGGCTCCAGTCCGAGCTTCTGACATGCCTCGAGCTCGCTGCGCGCCGCGGTGAATCTTCCGTCCGGTGCATAGTAGACAGGAATGCGATGGCCCCACCAGAGCTGCCGGGAGATGCACCAGTCGCGAATGTTTGTCATCCAATGCTCGTAAACCTTCTCCCATCGTTGGGGATGGAAGCGAACGTGACCATCCTGCACGGCTCTCAAGGCGGGCTCGGCGAGCGGCTTCATTCGAACAAACCATTGATCCGACAGGTACGGCTCAATGATGGTCTGACAACGATAGCACTTCCCCACGTTGTGCGTGTGGGGTTCGATCTTCAGAAGATATCCCTGCGCCTCCAGGTCCTTGGCGACCTGCTTACGGCACTCGAACCTCTCCATGCGAGTGTATTGCTCAGGAACCGACGCGTTCAGATAGCCCTTCTCATCAAAGATGCTCACTTGTTCCAGATTGTGGCGCTGACCTATGAGGAAGTCGTTCGGGTCGTGCGCAGGTGTGACCTTCACCATGCCTGTTCCGAAGGTTTCGTCGACAAACTCATCAGCGATGATCGGGAGCTTTCGCCCGACCAGCGGAAGGATGGCGTGCTTTCCCAGGAGCGACTTGTATCGCTCGTCGCGCGGGTTCACCGCGATCGCTGTGTCACCAAGCATGGTTTCCGGGCGAGTCGTCGCAACCACGGCGAACTCATCCGTACCTTCGATGGGGTACTTGATGTGCCAGAGATTTCCACTGGTTTCCGCATACTGAACCTCATCGTCACTCAGCGCCGTCTGGTGGAAGGTACACCAATTAACGATGTACTTGCCGCGATAAATCAGCCCCTTCTCAAACATCCGTACGAAGACTTCCTTCACGGCCCCCGACAATCCTTCATCCAGCGTGAATCGCTCGCGCTGCCAGTCGCAGGACGCGCCAAGCTTGCGCAGCTGCTTGATGATGGTCCCCCCGTACTCTTCCTTCCATCGCCAGACGCGCTCGACAAACTTCTCCCGGCCGAGGTCATGCCGCCTGATCCCCTCCTTCGCAAGAGCTCTCTCAACCGCATTTTGGGTTGCTATCCCTGCGTGGTCGGTTCCGGGGATCCAACATGCTTCGTAGCCTTGCATGCGCTTCCAACGGATGAGAATGTCCTGGATCGTGTTATTCAGAACATGGCCCATCGTGAGGCTGCCCGTGATGTTGGGCGGAGGGATAATGATGGTGTAGGGGGCCTTCTGAGGATCGACCTCAGCGTGGAAAAGGTTCTTCGATTCCCAGTACTTGTACCACTTGTCTTCAACGTCCTTCGGGTCGTATGCTTTCGGGAGTTCTTTCATCACGGAATTGCACCGCACGGAGTTTGGTAAACAAAAAGGCATCTCGGAAGGCGAGCCCGGTCACGATCGCGCTTCGCTACTTGTTCCTCACGGCACCTTTGTCGCCACAAAGGTGCCTGTTGTCGTCGGCCCCGCGAATGTTATCCAGGTCCACTGGCCCTCGATTCGGCCGTCTACGACTGTGCCAGCGAGAATCACGTTGTTATCCACCCACCCAGGATTCAGATTGATCGTCACGGAGCGTCCATCCACTCTCCCGGCAAGCAATCCGGCTCCGATCTGGGGCCCGATGTTGCTCGTCGGACCGTTCTTCTCGAACGCCCACTCACCGACGACCGATACGCTGTCGAGGTAGGAGAGAGAAATGACCCCGATGACGACGGACGCACCCCCTGAATCGAAACCCTCATACCGATACGTTCCCTTAGGAAGCGGACCGTCAGAAACCGGATTTCCTTGATCCTAGCATCCGCAGAAACAGGAACTGGAGAGCAGCAAGCCGACAAGGAGGGTCAAGGACCGCTTCTTCATCGTTCTTCCTCCTGGAAAGCTTATCGATTCGGGCAACGAATGAATTAACGAAAAATCCGGCTGGAAATCAACGACGCGTGCAAGAGTGGGGATCTGGAGGTGAAGCAGAGAGCCGAGGCAGCAGGCGTTCGCCTCTCGCGCTCGTGGTCGTCAGCGTGCAGCGGCGAGACTACTTGCCGATCATCAAGGTCACTCTCAGAACCGATTGGTTCCCTGAAAGGTCGAATGCGTGAATGGTCAATTCGTGGGGTCCCGGTTGAAGATCGTGCGTCTCAATGATCCCCGCTCCCTCAGGAAGCC